>Ga0169931_10001371_pt1 | contig 40315 bp, 34 predicted proteins | sample Kivu_15m_20L_FD_129675 | JGI IMG/M metagenome (GOLD analysis project Ga0169931, IMG submission 129675) | Freshwater microbial communities from Lake Kivu, Western Province, Rwanda to study Microbial Dark Matter (Phase II) - Kivu_15m_20L... | ecosystem: Environmental > Aquatic > Freshwater > Lake... | reverse complement strand
GCAATGCTGCATAAATCGATGCTTTAAATAACGATTTCTTTTTCATCTTAATCATTTTACTTATTTGATTTCGGGCACAAAATTACTCTAAAATATTAAGCCACCAAGTTTTTAAGAAAATTTTACAATAATAGAAAAACCTTGATTTACAAGCCATAAAGAAAATTTACAAGCATAGGCCTAACAAGTTTTGAGGTGTTTAGGGCATAAACAATGACTACGAACATGAAGTCCTTTACAAGAATTCGGTGTAGTTGCATCAACATATAAAAGGTTTCGTAGAAGTAAAAAAAGGTTTACAGAAATTCCTTACTTTTGCAGCCTAAAATAGATAAATATGCCAAAAGTTGAGTCAGCATCCGTTACCCAAGCGTTATCTTTCGAGGATTTCAAAAATGAAGTTTTGAATGATTTTAGAATTGCAAGTATTTCTAGAGAAGCCTCATTGTTGGGGCGCAAGGAGGTATTGACCGGAAAAGCAAAATTTGGGATTTTTGGAGACGGCAAAGAAGTGGCTCAATTGGCTATGGCTAAACATTTTCAGAATGGCGATTTTCGTTCTGGGTATTACCGTGACCAGACTTTTATGTTCGCTACAAACAACCTTACTGTTCGCGAATATTTTGCAGGACTTTATGCCGATACAGATGTTGACCGAGAGCCACAATCTGCGGGCAGACAAATGGGTGGACATTATGCCACGCGCAATGTGGAAGCTGATGGGAGTTGGAAAAATTTGATGGAACAGAAGAACAGTTCTGCAGATATTTCTCCAACTGCTGGTCAAATGCCTCGACTTCTTGGATTGGCTCAAGCTTCTAAGGTTTATCGTCATCACGAATCATTGAAAAACAATCCAGCGTTCTCGAAATTCACCAATGGTGGAAACGAGGTAGCTTTTGGTACAATTGGTGATGCCAGTACATCGGAAGGCGGATTTTGGGAAACATTGAACGCAGCGGGCGTTTTACAAGTGCCTTTGGTGATGTCTGTTTGGGATGATGGTTATGGTATTTCTGTTCCGAAAAAGTACCAAACTATCAAAGAAAGTATTTCTGAGGCCTTGAGTGGTTTTCAAAGAACAGCCGAAAAAGCTGGATTTGAAATCTTTAAAACCAAAGGTTGGGATTATGTGCATTTGTGTAAAACATATAAAGATGCTGTGGAAATTGCTAGAAATGAGCATGTTCCAGTGTTAATTCATGTGGAAGAAGTAAATCAGCCACAAGGTCACTCTACATCTGGATCGCATGAGCGCTACAAAGACGAAGCACGCATGCAATGGGAGAAAGATTTCGATTGCATTGCCAAGTTCAAATCTTGGATTCTTGAATATCGCATGGATGGCCAAAAAATCGCTACTGAAGAGGAATTGGATGCGATAGCGAAAGAAGCCAAAAATCATGTTCGCGATGAAAAAAATCAAGCCTGGAAAGATTATACAGATTCATTGAAAAATGATTTAGAAACCGCTTTAACATTAATCGAAAACTTGGCTGAAACTTCTGGGAAACCTGAAATTAAAGCTATTGCTGAGCAGTTGCGTAAAGAAATGAATCCGTTGCGGCGAGAAATTTTCGGTGCGGCTAAGCAAGCATTGCGTTTGGTGAGAGGACTTCAAATCCCTGCACGCACGGCCATTATCAATTGGTTGGATGCGCAAAGAAAGTTGAGTCACGACCGTTACAGTTCTCATTTGTATTCTGAAGGAAAAAACAACATCGCATCGGTTGCGCCTGTTGCTCCAACATATCCAAGTCAACCAGAATTGGTTGATGGGCGTATTATTTTGCGCGACAACTACGACGCGATTTTATCCAGCTATCCAGAAACTTTGATTTTTGGTGAAGATGCTGGTGGCATTGGAGGAGTGAATCAAAGTTTGGAAGGCATGCAAGACAAATATGGTGCTTTGCGTGTTTCCGACACTGGTATTCGCGAATTGACCATTATCGGACAAGGTATTGGTATGGCGATGCGTGGTTTACGCCCGATTGCTGAAATTCAGTATTTGGATTACCTATTATACGCCATTCAGATTATTTCTGATGACTTGGCCACGGTACAATACAGAACCAAAGGCGGTCAAAAAGCGCCCCTGATTATCAGCACACGCGGTCATAGACTTGAGGGCATTTGGCATTCAGGTTCGCCCATGGGGATGATTATCAATGCAGCGCGCGGTGTGCATGTTTGTGTACCAAGAAACATGACGAAGGCAGCAGGATTTTACAATACTTTATTAAAATCAGACGAGCCAGCTATCGTTATTGAGCCCTTAAATGGTTATCGCTCGAAGGAGCCTATGCCAACAAACATCGGTGAATTCTGCGAACCATTGGGTGTATGCGATATCACACGCGTAGGTACAGACGTAACGGTGGTTTCTTATGGTTCAACGTTCAATATTTGTCAGCAAGCGGCGGAACAATTGGACGCATTGGGTATTTCGGTTGAATTAATAGATGTTCAAACATTATTGCCATTCGACCTCAAGCACGACATCCTCAAATCATTGGAGAAAACAAATCGTTTGGTGATTATTGATGAAGATGTTTCTTCTGGCGCAACAGGCTTTATCTTGGACCAAATCCTCGTGAAGCAAGATGCTTATTACACTTTAGATTCTGCTCCAGTGACCATTTCTTCGAAAGACCACCGCCCTGCTTATGGCACGGATGGCGACTATTTCTCGAAGCCAAATATCGACGATATCGTGGAAGCGATTTATGCCGTGATGCATGAGGCGGAGCCAGGGAAGTTTCCGGGGATATATTAATCCTACGATATAGATTTAGATATCTCGCCCTTACAGGGCTGGTTGGTGAAGGTGCATATATCTGTTTTTTGCGACGGACTTTACCCTGCGACGGACTTTGCCCGTCGTTGATATATGTTGCCCTTTCAGGGCTAGGTGTTAAATTGTTTTAGCGATTCATGCCATTTATTATGACCTCTCAAGAAGATTTATGTTACTCATCCTCAACGGATCCACAAAATCTCCAGCAATTTCTTGTAGCGAAATCAGTACAAAATTGCGGTTGAAAATTTCGGGGTGCGGAATGGTCAATTCTGGTGAAACAAGAATTTGTTTTCCGAAATACAAGATATCCAAATCAATGGTTCTGGAGCTGTAGTTTTTGTTTTGGCTTTTGGATTTCCGACCCAATTTCTTTTCAATTTCTTGTAGTTTGAGTAACAGCGCTCTGGGCGACAAATCTGTATTAATTTCAATAACCGCATTCAGGAAATTAGTCTCAGATTCGAAGCCGAAAGGTTCCGTTTCGATGATGCTAGATGCGTTTACCAATTCACCAAAAGTCTGAATTGCCGCGATGGCTTTATCCATAAAATCCTTGCGGGGTTCTATGTTGGAGCCGAGAGCAATAAAAACACGTTCTTGATGCATGACAAGGATTTCTTTGATTTTTCAAAACAATTCAGCAAAAGTATTCGTTAGTTTTGCACCAACATAAAATCATGAGAATAATTCCCGTATTAATTATAGTTGCCATCTTCTTTTTGGTGGATATCTACATCTATCGCAGTCTTGGAAAAACAAACACCAAACGTTGGGTGAAGCTTCTTTTTCCGATTTCATCATTGGTGCATTTGACGGTGTACACGCTTTATTTTTTGATGTTCGCCAAAGGGCAGTTATACGCCCCATATTTGATGAATTTATTGGTAGGAATCACGTTTTTACTTTTTGTAGGGAAGCTGTTTACGGTAATCATATTGTTGTCTGAACGCATTGGAAACGTGCTGCTTTTTTTCCGAAACTGGATCAGCCCGAAAAGACAAACAGTGTTGCCATCGCGACGAAAATTTGTGCGCAATGTATCGCTTGGTACCGCTGCGTTGCCATTCGTTTCTGGTATTTTCGGTCTTATAATCGGGAAATATTTATACAAAGTGAATGAAGTCAAATTAAAATCCAAAAAACTGCCCAAGGCATTTGCGGGACTGCGGGTGGTGCAAATTTCGGATTTCCATGCAGGCAGCTTCGATTGGTTTGAACAAGTAAAAGAAGGCATGCAAATGATTAACGATTTGAAGCCCGATTTGATTTTGTTTACCGGAGATTTGGTGAATAACCGAACCAATGAAGTCCTGCCTTTTCAAGAATTGTGGACCAATTTAGAAGCAAAATATGGCAAATTTGCGGTTTTGGGCAACCACGATTATGGCGACTATGTGCCTTGGGATTCAGAAAAAGAGCGCGAGGAGAACATGAACCAAATGAAGCGATTTTATTCAGAAACGGGATTCAAACTTTTGATGAATGAGCACCAAATGATTGATATTGAGGGAGAAAAAATAGCCCTAGTTGGTGTAGAAAATTGGGGAACGGGTCGCTTTCCGAAATATGGAGATTTGCCTCAGGCTTTAAAAGGAATTGATGAAGACAGCTTTAAAATCTTACTTTCTCACGACCCTGATCACTGGAAATTTGAAGTAAAATCATTTCCAACACCAATCGACCTTACTTTGAGCGGACATACCCACGGTGCCCAATTTGGCGTACCTATTCCATTCAAGGGCAAATGGAGTCCTGCGAGTTGGCGTTACGATTATTGGCGCGGATTGTACCAAGAAAACGACCGCAATTTGTATGTGAATACGGGCTTTGGATTTTTGGGATATCCAGGCAGAATCAACATGGCGCCAGAGATTACTTTGTTTGTTTTAGACGAAGCCTAAATGCTTTTCCAAGAGCCGATTGAATTTAGAACAGCGGGGGCAAATGTCATTTACTATCCTGATTTTTTGGATCCGCATAAAGCGCTTGATTTCTTTGAAAAGTTGGAAAACGAACTCAACTGGCAACCCGACACCCTAAAGATTTTCGGGAAAACCATCACAACAGCGCGGCTTTACGCTTGGCATGGCGATGAAGCATTCGACTACGCCTATTCTGGAAAATCGCGCATCGCCGAGCATTGGACCGGTACTCTACTCGAAATCAAAAAAGCTGTTGAGGAAAAAACTGGAGTTTCGTTTAATTGCTGTTTGCTGAACCATTACGCTGATGGCTCACAAGGCATGTCGTGGCACAGTGATGATGAAAAAGTGATGCAGGAAAATGGGGTAATCGCCTCGGTGAGTTTGGGTGCAGCAAGAATATTTGAGTTCAAGCACAAAACCTTAGACATCCGCCAAAAAATACTGCTTGAAAATGGCAGTCTATTGGTGATGCAGGGTGAAACGCAGAAGCATTATTTGCATCAACTGCCCAAAAGCACAAAAGTGCAAGAAGCAAGGATTAATTTGACTTTTAGGAGGTTTGCGGAAGGAGATAAACACCATGGGAATTGATGCAACACAAGGCGAGCTCGATCAAAAAAGAAATTTGGCTGAAGTCGCGAAGTGGAGCGTGCTTAGTACCTCAGGATAAATACTAAGGTAATTAATAATAGAACCGAGAATGCTTACCTTTGCCGAAACAGCGCACAATGGCCAAAAAGCAAAAATTCTACGTGGTTTGGGAAGGAACGGAAACGGGGGTTTTCACGTCGTGGGATGCGTGTAAGCGAGCAATTTCGGGCTACAGCGGTGCCAAATACAAGTCCTTTGAGAACAAAGCGCAGGCCGAATATGCTTTCGAGGGAGTTTACGAAGAATATGTGGGGCAAGACACCCGCGATTCTGGTTTGAGCTCTGAAAAACTGAATAAAATCGGTCAGCCCAATTTGAATGCCATTGCTGTTGATGCGGCATGCAGTGGCAATCCGGGTTTGATGGAATACCAAGGTGTGGATGTAAAAACCAAAGAAACGTTGTTTAAAATGGGGCCTTTTGAGGAAAGCACGAACAATGTGGGCGAATTTTTGGCTTTGGTACATGCAGCAGCGATGATGAAAAAAAACCAAGATCCGCGACCTATTTATAGCGATAGTGAAACAGCGATTTCTTGGGTGCGAAAGAAAAAATGCAACACCAAATTGCCGCGTACCAATAAGAATTTCGAGAGTTTCGCCCTAGTTGACCGCGCCGAAAAATGGCTCAAAGAAAACATCATTTCCAATCCCATTGTGAAGTGGGAGACAAAAGCTTGGGGAGAAATTCCAGCGGATTTTGGGAGGAAGTGAAAAAAGGGCTGTCTAACTCTAGACAGCCCCATTATCTTAGTATATTTTGAAAAATGCTTAGTTCTTCACAAAACGGATTTGATTGTATCCAGTTGTAGTTTGCACCAAAATTGTATAAACTCCAGCTTCTAAAGTAGAAACATCAAAAGAAAGCTCAGCACCATTAATTTGATCGAAATGCAAAACCAAAGCTCCATAAGCGTTAAAAACGAACAATTGTTGCATTTGGTTATCAGAATTAACCGCGATGGCGTCATGAGCTGGATTTGGATAAACGCGAATTTCATGGGCAGACAAATCGAGTAAACCAAGATCACTTTGAAGCAAAGTCCCTGTTACCGTAATGTTGTCGTAACGGTTGTTTCCAGAAGGATTAGCAGCACTTGCATGGTTGTAGGTGATGCGAATTTTAAAGTTCTCATTGTCGTTTGCTCCTTCAATCGATGAAAAATCATAAGTCAAATTTTGCCAAACTTCAAAATCAGCAACATCTTGAGTACTATTGGCCAAGTCTGCATCAATAAATGTAACTCCATCTAAAGAATACTCAACCGTATTTGACTGGCTGCCATTTTCTGATCTTTGCACTGCGTATGTGAAAACGATGTTTTGCGCACCCGTTGTAGGCACATCAAAAACCAATGAGCGCAATGCAGCTGGGTTTCTCACGCGTGCAGCTGCACCTTGTGTTTCTCCCATTTGTATGTTCAACAGAGTACCTGGGCTGTAAGCGTCAATATCGCGTTGTCCTTCCACTGGGTCAGTATATTCAAAGCTTCCAGTAAAACCAGCCAACAAGGTAAAGTCTGCATCAATTACAGTAACATCATTTGGAGTTACCAAAGTGTTGAAATGCCAGTAATAGAGCAAGGCTGTTTGTGGTGCGTTTGCTTCTCCAGTTAAGTCAAGCGTGATATCATCAACATCTGTTGCAGAAATTGTCAAAACACCGTTATGAGCACCTTCAGTAGCTGCATTCAAACGAACATAAACAGGAACATTCACAACAAAACCTAGCGGCGTTGGGATTGTCACTGAAGACGAGAAGTCCTCTGTATCATTCAAAGAAATCTCATAATTTCCTGTAACAGAAAGGCTGATGTCAGAACTCAAGTTTTCTCCTGAAACATTCAATTGCTGAGGACTAGAAGAAAAACCAAGAGTTTGAGCAAAATTTTGAAGCGTCTCTGGATTCAAAGTAATTGCAGGCTCGTTTGGACCACTCGTTCCCAGCTCATAAGCATCAACAGCAAAGTTATCGAAACGGTTATTTCCAACTAAACCGCCAGCACCTTGTGCAAATTCCACTTTAATTCTAAAATCAGCATTGTCATTGACAGCAGCAACAACAGAAAAGTCCAAAGTAACCAACACAGGATTTGCATCTTGTGATTGAATTGTTGTAAATAAAGTATAGTCTTGACCACCGTTGATTGAATAATACCAAAGCTGATCACCAGCACCTGAACCAGATCTGCGCGTCGCAAAAGAAACTGCAACTGCTTCATAACCTGTGGTTGGCAAAACGAATTCTAAGCCGCCTCCAATTGGATCATTAAAGCGCAAATGTGCTCCAGCAGCATCACCATTTCTTGCATTTAAGTTGTCAACGTCGAAATTTCCGCCAGTACCAACAACCACTGCACTGATTCCACCTTCTAAATGGTTGATTTGTGCACCACCAATTGTTTGGTTTGACAACAGCATATTGGCTACAGAAGATTCGTCATTGAAATTCCAATAGTGAATTAAATCTTGACCAAACAACATGGTCGCGGACATCAAAGTCCAAATTGTTAATAATGTAATTTTTGTCGTCATCTCATTTTTTATTGATGGCGCAAAATTACAGCCAGCCTCCGTGCGCTATGTTGCATGGGTTTTAAGTAAATGTTAAGACGGAATAAGAAATTGTTATTGTCAGAACTGGTTGTGATTCTTCGAAACGCTATACGCCCAATACATCAAAATAGGATGAATAAGAATTAAGCGCATCCAGGCCAACCACATTGGGGTGCACAAACCATCAGGAATGCAAGCACCAATTTGAATGAAATTAATATGTGAAGGAACAAACAATAGCAGAAGAACGATAATAGCTCGAGCTGATAATTTTCTGTAGTGCTTAAAAAAAATGCCAAGACCAAAAAGAATTTCCATTGCTCCTGAAGCATAATTGATGAAGTCATGTCCAAGCAAATAATCAGGAATCAATGGCTCGTAAAATTCTGGGTTTACATAATGATTCACGCCAGCGAAGACGTAAAAAGCTCCCATTAAATATGTAAGGGTTTTTCTTAGCACAAGCATCAAACAAAGGTGTGATGCATAATGTTTGATGAAAAGAGTGAATATAATTTTTGCAGCAAAAAAACTGCTTTGAAATGGAATATCAAGCTCCTATTTCCGCTGGCATACGGAATTTAATAATCACCGAAGATAGAATTGTCAATCCTCCGATAAACAAAATAGCCGCATAAACACCGTAAGCATCAGCTATTACTCCTGAAATTATGGCGCCAAAAGCGTAGCCTAAATCACGCCACAAACGAAAAACACCGATGCTCTCTGCTCGTTGAGTGGGACTAGTAGCTTGTGCAATTGTGGCTAAAAAAGTGGGATAAACCAAAGCTGTTCCAAAACCTAATACCCCAGACAAAATGGATAAAACATAAAAATCATGCATCAATGGAAGCAACAAAATCGCAAGACCTTGCATAAGCATCCCCCAAAACAACATGGCTTTTTTGGAATAGACATCAGACATTTTTCCAGTAAAACGCTGACCAATTCCCCAAACAGTCGGATAAATCGCCGCGATCACTCCGATATTGGCGTCGTTGAAATTCATCGACATCAATACGATAGGCAACAAGCCCCAAATCATTCCATCGTTGAGGTTATTGATGAGTCCAGCTTGAGTAACTGAACTCAGCGTTTTGTTTTTGAAAGTTGTTTCAAGAAAAACATGAGTCAGCTGTTCGGTTTCATCTGTTTTGCTTTCGGTTTGAACAAATGCTCGGGTGTCTTTTACCCAAATCAAGGTCATGAAAAATCCAAGAACAGAAATTGCAATTCCGATGTAAAAAGGATAAGGAGTGAGACCATATTCGCTCGCCACAAGTCCAGTCAAAAAGGCAATAATTCCAACTGCAAAATAACCAGCAAATTCATTTAAACCCATAGCCAAACCACGATTTTTCTCACCAACCAAGTCAATTTTCATCACAACAGTGCTACTCCATGTGAGCCCCTGACTGATTCCCAAAAGCACATTGGCTAAGATAACCCAAGACCAACTGGGTGCATAAATAAGCATGAAAGGAATTGGCATGGCGATGATCCAACCGATGAGCAACAAATTTCTTCTACCCAATGAGTTGGCCAAACGCCCGGTGAAATAATTTGCCAGTGCTATGGAAATTCCAAAAGCAATAATGAAAGATAAAATGGCCGTTTTTGATGAAATACCAAATTCTTGCTCGGCAAATTGTGGGAATATCGTCAGCTCCATGCCAATCATGCCGCCAACAAAGGCATTTACAATTACCAAAATGGTAAATTGCCTCCAATTTTCTTTCAGTCCGAGTTGCAATGCTTTTGTCATCGTTGTGCAAAGATGCAGAGAAATACTCGCTTATTCTGTTACCTGCATCACATAAGGCACAGATTTTAATAAAGAAAATTTGTAGGTTTCGAAGATAATAAAAATCTACTTCTTCAAATGATTAGGCGCATATATACCACTAGTGTATAAAGAGATTTCGACTAACTTGATCGTACCAATGACGTATTCTATTAAAGCAATGATTATGAACAGTAAAGAGATTTCTCACTTCGTTCGAAATGACGGCGTATCGCCGTCTAGTGGTGGGTTGAAAATCAATGTTTTAAAAATCCTCCCCCCTAAATCCCCCTCCAAAGGGGGAATACAAAAAATCTTCGATTCTTTGCCCAGAGTAAACCACACTCAATGGGGTAAAATAAAATTCAATGCTCACTAAAAATTTAACTGGGGAACGATTCCCTTCCCAAGTTGCTTGGGAAAGGGGGATAAAGGGGGAGGACACTACATACCATTCATTGACTGACATATAATTGACATAAATTCTCATAAAAATCGTTTTAGAATATCTTTGCTTATGTTTTATGCGAAAAAAACCATGACGTTTCAATCCACCATAATTTATTCATTCTTGATTTTGTTATCGCTCACTTATCAAAAATATTCAGATCGTGTGAGCACAAACATTCCAGCCAAGCGTATAGAAACAAGAGCTTTTATAAAATCCTTTGGCGCTCAGCTCAAGGAAAAGGATATTGAAAAATTGAGGCCGTACTTTACAGAAGATTGTTTCGCGCAATTTCTAGTAACTTCAGACAGCTTAGGAAATAACTACCCACGCAGAATCAGAAAAGCCATTGAACTTAGACAGTTTGCTATCGAAAAAACATCTGACACAACATCTGTGCTGAGTCTTTGAAAAATGGACATCATCTTAGGCAGAACGGTTGGATATTTCTTCATTAACACGACATCTGGGAAACATCAGATTTATGAGATTCGAGCCATTAAATAGCGTTTTTGAAAATTGCAAAATTGGGTTACCAAGATAAGTCGCAAACTGTTGAATTCACTGCGTAATCCAAATTACTTGAGATTAAGCTGCGCTGAGAGATTTCTTGCTTCGCTGCATCGCTAAATCTCTTTTTCGTACAAAATCCAGCTAAAATTAAACAATGTCATCTATAATGGTATCCCTAATGTGGAATAAATGACAATCCAAACTGATAATATTCGATAAAAGCGCTGCTAAAACAAAAAAAAAAGGACTCCGAAAAGCCCTCTAGTTCTATGTTTCATTATGTATTGGGATACCCCAACAACCTTATTCTTTCACCAATTTTATCGTTCTGGTTTGATTTTCTGAAGTGATTTCAATGAAATAAACACCTGCTGGAAAATCAGCCGCATCAATTGAGATAGATGGTTGCATATTGCTGTTCACATTACCCAATAATTTGCCTTGAACGTCTCTAATTTGAACGGTAAACTCAGCATTTGTATCATTCGTTATCGTCCATGAATCAGTAGTTGGATTTGGGAAAACTGAAATATTTTGCAGAGGCTCATTGGCTTCAATAGAAAGTCCAGGATTTGTTCCATCACCGAGTTGAATATCATCGAAATAATACACTTCACCATTGCCTATATTGCCAAAATTAAACATGAAAAGCATTTGGTTGTTGGTGCCGCCGATTAATCCCGTGAAATCGAATTCTAAGGTTTCCCATTGACCAGAAACGGTGGTCACTGCGCTTACTTCAACAGGTGTTCCGCCTTCAAACTTCACTAAAATTGGATGACCAACAGGCTGCGTGCAATACACTTTCATTGATAAAATTGAGTTTGTAGAAAAATCTATAGGTGATGAAAGTGTAATTCTACTTCCTGCAAAAGGTCCTCCAGCAGGTCTTGTTAATTGACCAACAAAAGCACTGGTATTGATTCCCGTAGGAAAAGGATTGGCCACTCTTGCACCAATTGCTCCGTCAAAATCGCCCACGGTAACAGGTGTTTCAAAATTTATCGGCAATTCAACGATGTTTTCCTCAGGGATGCTACTGATCAACTCGATATCATCGAAAAAATATTCAGCTCCATTGCCCGGCGCACCTGCGTTGAACATAAAAAGCATTTGGTTATTGGTTCCTGCATTTTGTCCAGTGAAATTGAAGTACATCGTCTCCCATTCACCCGAAGTTGTAGTTACAGAGCTGCTTTCAAAAGGTGTTCCTCCTTCAAACTTACAAATGATGTTGTATCCAGCTGGCTGAGTTGAGTAAACTTTAACAGCCAAAATTGGGTTCACAGAAAAGTTTAATGGGGCGGCAAGAATAATTCTGCTACCCGCCCAGTTGGACGTAATATTAGTAGGACGAACGAGTTTACCAACCGTATTGCTTGTATTGATACCGGTCATAGACGGATTTGACACCACCGAACCAATAGCATTGTCGAAAGCATCAACAGTTACAGGTGTTTCAAAATTTATAGGCAAAGAAACTTGTGCAAATCCTATCGAAATAGAAAAAGCCAATGCGGAGAAAATAATTTTTTTCATGATTTTTTTGATTTTGATACATATTCTTACAGTCAACTTTTTGTAAAAAATACATTAAGCATCGATAAAAGTAGTTTATTAAATTAAGGAGACAAAATAAATATCAAATAAATCCCATAAAAAACTTGGCGTCATCAACTCAAACTAAACATAAGATATTGATTATTAGATTATGAATTAATTTGCCGCAACATTCAGTCAAGTTCAAAAAAAACTCAAAGTATGTTGAAATTCAACGATAAAATCAAGTAGAACTGGAATTTATTTGAGGGTATAAAAAAAGCCCTACTTCGCTCCTCCTGACGTCGGAGCTTCGTAGGGCGAAGGTGGAGCCGGAGGGAATCGAACCCTCGTCCAAACAAAGTACGCCATGACTTTCTACATGCTTATTTTGTGATTGGTTTTCGTCGAAAAGTTGGACACAAACACCCGAATTTCTCGCTTAGCTTCTATTGTCTCGTACTTGCTTAGAGGCATCACAAATACCAACCCTTTTTGGATGATGTCTCAGTTCCTCGGCAGAAAGGGTCACCGCCTTGGAGAGACAACTCGTCCCTCTTACTATTATTCGGAGTGGATTAAGCTAGAGGCAAATTTGCGACTAAGCTGCGAGAGCGTATGACGTGTTGTCATTTATTGTTCATGCCATGAGATTAACGAGCCACAACATAACGCTCGACATGCTGACACCATGAGGTCTCATTTGCTGTCAAATCCAGGTCGGCCCCGAAAAATTAGCATGCAAAGATACGGATAAGCACACAGACATAAACAATTGAAAACAATATTTTAGCATCAAACCATAATTATTTTGCCAAAAGCCAAAAGCTAACGGCTAATTGCCAACCTTACAATTGAAATTAATACTACTTTTGCACGCTAATTTTTCGCTATGAGTGCTTACAAATTCAGGGTGCTTTTGGACACCGAGAACGATACCGAAATATTTCGTGATATTGTGATCGACCAAAAAGCCAATTTTGAACTATTTTACCAGGCAATCACAACTGCTTTTGATTTCAAAAATGAGCAGATGGCCTCTTTCTACGTCAGCAATGATGAATGGGACAAAGGCGAAGAAATTTCTTTGGTGGATGTTAATTTCGACCCTGATGCTGAACCAGTTGGCTTGATGAACAACTTGAACTTGGAAGACCGCGTTCAATCCAGCGACCAAAAATTCATCTTAGTACACGACTTCTTGAGCATGTGGATTTTTCTTTGTGAATTGCAAGAAATTGTTGATGAAAAAGTTGAAATACCCTATGTTGCATTGGCCATCGGAAAAGCTCCAGATGAAAACAGCCGTCAAGATTTCGAAAACTTCGAAGAAGAATATGGTCTGGATGAAGAAGACGAATTTGGCGATGATGATTTCGAAGATGAAGATTATGACGCCGACGACTTCAATGAAGGATTTGAGCAATACGACGAATACGACTATTGATGTCAGGTTTTGAAAAAGACCCCATTGGTCGGGCGGTTCATGATTTTATCCGCCATCAACACGACGAAAATATCATTGTGAAATCCAGTATTTGCGACGATGATGTGATTCCAGTGGAATATCTTTTTCGCACGGAATCCGAACTGCCAGAACTTGAAAAAATAGCGCTCGAACAATGCTCAGGTAAGATTTTAGATGTTGGAGGTGGCGCTGGAATTCACGCAAGCATCTTAAAAAATCGCAATTTTGATGTTCACATTATAGATACATCGAAAGGCGCAGTGGACTACCATTTGCAACAAAATCTCGCAAGTAGATGCGTGAATTTTTATGATTTAGGAAACGAAAAATACGACACCCTACTCTTCTTGATGAATGGTTTTGGAATTGCAAGTTCTCTGAACAATTTGCCCAATTTTCTTCAAAAATGTTATGATTTGTTGAATGAAGGAGGACAAATTCTTGGCGATTCAACCGATATTAAATACCTTTACGAAGATGAAGATGGTAGTTATTGGATGGATTTGAACAGCGCTTATTATGGCAATTTTGATTTCCAAATGTGCTACAAAGATACTTGCGGCGAACCATTCGATTGGCTGTATGTTGATTTTGAAAACTTGAAATCAGCAGCAGAAAAAATTGGCTTTGCAATTGAAAAATTATACGAAGAAGAAAATCAGTTTTTGGTTAAACTCACGAAATGAATATGAAGAATTTACTTATAGCCTCTACATCCATTATAGCTTTAACAACGTTTTTTTTCTGCCAACTCTTTTCGAAAGAAAAGACTCCAGAAAGCTCAATGCTTTGGAAAATTGAACGCGACGATTTGAAACATCCCACCTACATGTTGGGCACCATGCATCTCATCAACAAGGAGTATTTTTATTTTCCAGAAAAGTTGAAAAATTTGATTACAGGTTCGCAGCAACTCATCATGGAACTCGAAGGTTTGCCCGACCAAGCTGCTGCCATAGAATTGATGCGCCTGCCCGACTCGTTAAGCTTAAGCGACTATTTTACAACAGAGGAAATGGCTTTGGTGTATCAATTTGCGAAAGATGACATGAACATGACCCGAGAAATGTTTGACCTTACTTTTGGCAAAATGAAACCATTCATCATCCTTCAACTCATTACGCAAAAACAATTTGAAGGTGAAACAGAATCCTTTGAAATGACTTTGATGAGTTTAGCCAAAGAACACAAAATTAAGACTTTAGGGCTAGAAACCATTCAGCAGCAAATAGGCTTTTTTGACATCATTCCTGCAAAAGAATTTGGCAACATCATCAAAAGTTATTTTGAAAACGCCGATTCTTTAAAGGAACAGACCATCATCATGCAACAGATTTATCGTTCAGGTGATTTGGATTCTTTGGCGCGCTATATGGTTGAATCTTCACCTGAACTGATGGAGTTTGAGGATATTTTATTGACCAATAGAAATATAGCTTGGGTACCACAAATCGTCAAATTCATATTCGAAAAACCGAGTTTCATCGCTGTTGGTGCTGCGCATTTGGCTGGCGAAAATGGTTTGATTAATTTGTTGAGAAAAGAAGGATTCACCGTAACGCCAGTTGCTTTCTAATCAGTTTCTTATGCAAAAATTTGGCATCCTTTTTTGTGTTTTTATCCTATTCAGCGCTTGTGGTGAATTGTATTCCGAACAAGAATTGAATCAATTCGACGCAGAAATTCAAAAATTAATCGCCGAAAAAAACTGGAATTGCGAACGCTCTGATACAGGTTTGTATTATGAAATCATAGAAGACGGTGAAGGAGATTTTATACCTATCGATGCACGTGTATTGGTGACCTATAAAGGCTCATTAGCGAACGGCAAAACCTTCGATGAAACAGGCGATGAACCAGTTTCCTTATACGCCAAGACACTTATCGAAGGTTGGCGCGAGGCACTTCTTTTTTTGAATATTGGAAGTAAAGTGCGGCTCATTATCCCGCCAGATCTCGGCTACAAAAACCAAGAATTGCCAGATATTCCGAAAAATTCAATTCTCATTTTCGAAATAAAAATCCATGGCATCGAATAATTCACCCAGTCCAACGAAAGCATGGTTGCAAGCCTTTAGATTGCGTACCTTGCCCTTATCCATTTCCGGGATATTGGTCGGCTCGGCATTGGCATTTCGCGCCGGACATGGAGAAATTTTACTGTTCGTTTTAGCACTATTCACCGTGCTTTTTCTGCAGATTCTATCCAATTTAGCCAATGATTTGGGCGATAACCTCAAAGGCACCGACAACGAAAACAGAATTGGTCCAGAGCGCAGCACACAATCGGGCGCCATCAGTCGCGAAAGCATGAAGAAAGCCATTTATTTGTTCGCCGCTTTATCGTTGATTTCTGGTGGAACACTCGCCTACCTGGGCACCCGCCATATGGGCGTAGAGATTCAAATTACATTTTATGTCTTGGCTTTGGCATGCATTGCAGCGGCCATTGGCTATACTATGGGAAAAAAAGCATACGGATACCTAGGCTTAGGCGATTTGTTTGTGTTTATGTTCTTCGGTCTGCTCAGTGTTTGCGGTATTTACATCCTCATGGCGAAGACTTGGGATTGGGTGATTGTGTTGCCCGCTACTGCAATTGGTTTGCTCAGCGCTGCCGTTTTGAACCTCAACAACATGCGCGATCATGAAAACGACGCCCGAAGCAACAAAAACACGCTCGTTGTAAAAATTGGCTTTGTAAACGCACTCAAATATCATTTTGCCTTGCTTCTTTTGCCCATAATTGCTCTGATTAGTTATGCCGCACTCACAGAATTTTGGTGGTCGCTTTTGGCACTATTGAGTTACATCATTTTAGGCAAACATTTGCTCTTCGTGGTTAAAAACCCCATCCCAGAAAAATTAGATTCTCAATTAAGCAAAGTGGCCATTTCAACTTTTTTGATGGCGGTTTTGTTTGGGGTGAGTTGTGTGATATAAACCAATCCCATGAAATCCTTCCGCATCATCCCCCACGTCTTCGATTTCAAAACACCCTCTGGCACTTCGCGCGGTGTGATGACACAGAAAAAATCGTGGTTCATCGAATTGCAAGAAAATGGCATTTCAGCTTGGGGCGAATGTTCGATTATTGAGAATTTAAGTCCGGATTATAAGGATGACGCGTCGTACTTCGGGAAAATTCAAGAATTTCTAGGGCAGTGGCATAACAATTCACTTGAAATCGCAGCAATGAACGAATTTCCATCCATCAAATTCGGCATCGAAATGGCGCTTTTGGATTTGGAAACAGGCGGAAAAAGAATTTTATACGATACCCCATTTACCCGCGTCGAAGAAAAAATAAAAATCAATGGTCTGATCTGGATGGGCAGTCCGGAAAGCATGCAGCAACAAATTCAAGAGAAGATCAACCAAGGATTTAGCTGTATCAAACTGAAAATTGGGGCTATTGATTGGGCGGATGAATGGCAAATCTTGAAAGCCGTTCGACAGCAATTCTCAGCGCAAGACATTGAACTTCGCGTAGATGCCAATGGTGCCTATTCTCCCACAGAAGCCGCTGAAATCTTGAAACAATTGGCTGATTTAGAGGTGCATTCCATCGAACAACCCATTCGCGCAGGACAAATGGAAGAAATGGCTGAATTATGTGCAGCAACACCCTGCCCCATCGCCTTGGATGAAGAATTGATTGGCGTGTTTGACATTCAAGAAAAACAAAAACTCTTAGCACAAATCAATCCACAATACATCATTCTGAAACCCAGTCTTCATGGTGGAATTTCAGGAACACAAGAATGGATTTCCATTGCTAAGCAAAACAACACGGCATGGTGGATGACTAGTGCCTTGGAATCAAATTTAGGTTTGAATGCCATTGCGCAACTGGCTTCTACATACGCACTTCAACTTCCCCAAGGTTTAGGCACGGGGGCTTTATACACCGCAAATTTGCCTTCACCATTGTACTTGGATGGCGAATGGTTGGGTTATGATTCCAAGAAGACCTTTGCATTGCAATTCTAAATTCTTTTCCTTGACCTAAATCAAATTCCACATCTCAAGAAAAAATTACCTTTGCCAAATGCAAATTGAATCTTTTAGTCGCAGCCAACTCCCTTTCTCTGGAAAACTCGTAGAAACATTCAGTGAGCACCAAGAAAGTTTGCAACCTTTGATTGGATTGCCATTTTCAGCTGAGAACTTCAAAAAACAGATTGCGCTTAAATCCAATTTCTCGAAGGAATCAAGAGAAACGCTTCATGAGGCACTGCAAAAACAATATGTTGAAGCAAAAATAAAAGCACCTGAGAAATTGGCTCTGCTGCTTGAAGATAACTGTTTTACCATTTGCACTGGACATCAGTTGAATTTGTTTACAGGTCCGCTTTACACGATTTACAAAATTGCCCATACGATAAAATTAGCGCGGCAGGTTCAAGAACTGCATCCCGAAAATAACATCCTCCCGATTTTTTGGCTCGCCAGCGAAGACCATGATTTGGAAGAAATCGACCATTTTTATGTCGGTGACAAAAAAATCCAATGGACCAACCAGCAAAGTGGATCCGTTGGTGTGATGCAACTAGAAAACTGGTCAGATTGGCAAAACGAATTGCTTCAACTTTTCCCCAATCAAGCAGATAGAATTAGAACTTTGCTCGATGTTTATCAAGGCGAAAATTTGTCTATTGCCACACGCAGATTGGTTGATCATCTTTTTCGTGACACAGATTTGGTTTTAATAGACGGGAATGATTCTGCGCTCAAAAAACTATTTGTTCCTAGCCTTGAAAAAGAGTTGAACGAACAATTTTCATTTCATTCCGCCCAAAAATCTGAAGCAATATTGTCAGAAAAAAATCTGAAACCACAAGCTTTTGCGCGTGAAATCAATTTGTTTCATTTGAGTCCAGGCAAGCGCATTCGCATCGAAAAATCGGGTGATGATTTTAAAATAGGAGATTTGATTTTCAAGCACCAAGAATTGCTGGTTTTACTGCATCAACACCCAGAGCAATTTTCGCCCAATGTGATGCTGCGGCCGCTGTATCAAGAAACGGTTTTACCCAATCTTTGCTATGTGGGCGGAGCGGGAGAATTGGCTTATTGGTTGCAACTGAAGCCCCTTTTTGATGCTGTTGATGTGCCTTATCCGCTGCTACAGCTTCGCGTTTCGGTGCAATTGATGTCGGGCAAAGATGCTGCGAAAATGACCAAATTGGGCTTTGATTTCCCCAAATTCTCCGACAAAAAAGAGCGTGTTTTGAAGGAATATCTGCTCGAAATTCGTAAGCGACATGACGCCAGTGCAGCCTTACAAGAACATATCGATGCATTGGAAAAAATCATGCTGGAGCAAGCACAATCCGTTGACCAAACATTGCTTGCTGCTGCCAAAGCAGAACGTGTTCGCATGCAAAAATTGCTCGAAAACTTCTTAAAAAAACTCGAACGCAACGAAAAACGCTTGCATCAAGAAGCACTCGATAGACTGCGTATCTTGCATGAAAAAAATTTTCCCAACGACGGACTCCAAGAACGCCACGAGAATTTTGTTGCTTTTTATTTGGAAACACAAGGGCAAATTATTCCAGAAATAATTGAGGGCATAGATGCTTTCGAAAGTGATTTTTGGGTAGTGAAGTTTTAACTCAAACGACAAATCCTAAGATTGCATCTGGCTCGTATTTCTCAAATGCGTATCATCTAATTGTGTAATTTTGCGCCTATGCAAATACACATCAAACGCGGCAAAGAATCGAGCATCGAGCGCGGTCACCCATGGATTTTTTCGGGGGCAATTTTCAAAATAGAAGGCAACCCGAAAAATGGAGATGTAGTGGATGTCATGGGCTCAAACGGAGCATTTTTGGCCCGAGGACATTACCAACAAGGCACCATAAGTGTGCGTGTTTTGACTAGAAATGAAAACGAATCCATCGACCAAAATTTTTGGAACGAGCGACTGCGCTTGGCGGTTGAACTCCGAAAAAAATTAGGCTTATTTCGCCCGGGCAACTCCATTTGTAGATTGGTTCACGGTGAAGGCGATATGCTGCCCGGTCTCATCATCGATTGGTTCAATGGCGTTGCAGTAATTCAATGTCACAGCTTGGGCATGTATAATTCTCTCGAAGCCATTAAAAACGCCGTGATTCACAATTTGGGCGAAAGCGTGAAGGCCATTTACCAAAAAAGTGCGGAAACCTTAGCCAACGACAGCGGGGCTAAAAACGGATATTTATACGGCTCATGTGAAACGCCACACATTGCGGAAGAATATGGACACCAATTTTCTATCGACTGGATCAACGGACAAAAAACTGGCTTTTTCATAGACCAAAGAGAAAATAGAAGATTACTAGCACAATATGCTCATGGAAAAACCATCTTGAACGCCTTCTGCTATTCAGGTGGATTTTCAGTAACTGCACTAAAAGCAAATGCCGCGCATGTAGATTCTTTAGACAGCTCTGCCAAAGCCATTGTGCTTACTGAGGAAAATATCAAGCTCAACAAACTTGAAAAAAACCACAGCTCGATTACCGCAGATGCCATGCAGCACATCAAAGAATTAGATAAAAATTATGATATTATCGTACTCGACCCACCTGCATTTGCTAAACACAGAGATGCACGTCACAAAGCGGTGCAAGGCTATAAAAGATTGAACGCACACGCCATGAGATACATTAAACCTGGCGGGATTTTGTTTACATTTTCATGCTCACAAGTCGTGGATAAAGCGCTGTTCAACAACACAATTATTGCTGCTGCCATGGAGTCTGGGAGACAGGTTCGAATCTTGGAACAATTGCATCAACCTGCCGACCATCCGATCAATGCATTTCATCCAGAAGGCGAATACTTGAAGGGCTTGGTTGTAGAAGTTTTATAAATGGAGAAAGCACTCAACATAGATTATCGCAGCATCATGACTGTGGCTTTCCCCTTGATTATTGGGAATTTCATACAATCTTTGGTGCTCATCACAGACATGGCGTTCCTGTCTCATTTGGGCGAGTTGGAATATGATGCCGTCGGAAACGCTGGACTGATCTACATTACGTTTTTCATGATTGCCTTGGGTTTTGGCGATGCCATGCAAATTGTGATGGCACGATTTATTGGAAATTCGCAGGTAAACGCTGTATCGAAAACCTTTCAAAGCGGTCTTTTGAGCATGATGATTTTGGCAACGATTTTCTTCGTGGTGCTTCAATTTGTGATACCCAATTGGTTGGCAAATTATGCGCATAACCCCGACATTGGACGCTTACAAAATGAATTCTTGAGTGTTCGCAGCTACTCCATTTTTATCAGTTTGATGGCCTATGCACTTATGGCATTCCTATTGGCCGTGGGGAAAACCAAAATCGTTTTTATCACATCGATTGTGATGAGTCTGGTCAATATTTTTGGAGATTATGTGCTGATTTTTGGAGAATGGGGCTTCCCAAAATTGGGTGTTGAAGGTGCCGCATTGGCCTCCATGTTTGCCGATATTTCCACTCTTGTAATTCTCGCTATTTACTTTACAAAGAGCAAATGGATTAAAGATTATCAGCTCTTTCAAAAAATGAATCTCGAATGGAATTCAGCCAAACAACTCTTCAAAGTAGCTTGGCCCTTAATGCTGCAAGGCTTTATCGCCTTAGGAACTTGGACATTTTTCTTCATGTGGATTGAGCAAAAAGGCAGTCGCGATTTAGAAATAAGCCAAAACATTCGCGTGATGTATTTCTTGGCGTTCATTCCCATCTTTGGATTTGCCGCTACCACAAAAACGTATATCAGTCAACTGCTTGGAGCCAAAAACTACACAGCAATTCCCATTGTGCAACGCCGTATTCTGTTTTTAGTGATTGCCACGTTGCTCTTGTTTTTCCATGGTGGCTTGTTGTATCCTGAAACTTTATTGTCAGTTGTAAATCCCCGTACAGACGTGAACGCTGAAAGTGCACGCATTTTACAACAAGTATTTCCTGCCATTTTGGTTTTTGCTTTCACATCGGTCTTTTTCAATACCATCAGTGGCTCCGGCAACACCAAGGTTACTCTACTGATTGAAACGCTCTGTGTAGCTTTATACTTAATCAGTGCTTATGTATTTATTTTTGTGTTTCATTGGAGCATCGACAAGGTTTGGTACGTCGAATATATTTATTTCTCAACCTTGGCATTGGGCTCCTTGATTTATTTGAAATTCTTTGATTGGAAAAAAACCGCAAACGTGATATGACCAACAAACGCATCGTATTTATGGGCACACCTGAATTTGCCGCCCACTGTTTATCCACTTTGATTGACCAAAAATTCAATGTGGTTGGTGTGGTTACGGTGGCAGATAAACCCGCAGGTCGCGGTCAACAAATGCAAGAATCAGCGGTGAAAAAAGTCGCATTGGCCAACAATCTGCATGTTTTGCAGCCCATAAAATTAAGAGACGAAGATTTTCTGAATGCTTTGCGCGCTTGGAATGCCGATTTGTTTGTGGTGATTGCTTTTCGCATGTTGCCCGAAGTGGTTTGGAATATGCCGCCCATGGGCAGTATCAATTTGCATGGCTCTCTTTTGCCCCAATTTAGAGGTGCAGCGCCTATCAATCATGCGATTATTGCTGGAGAAAAAGAAACAGGTGTTACCACGTTTTTTATCGAACAAGAAATTGATATGGGGAAAATACTGATGCAAGAACGCACGCCCATTGGCGTAAAAGAAAATGCCGGAGAAATCCATGACCGCCTGATGCAGATTGGTGCAAATTTGGTTTGCACCACTTTGAACGGCGTTTTTGAAGGCACTCTAAAATCAAAATCGCAAGATGAGTTCGACCTGAACAATCTCAAACATGCACCAAAAATATTCAAGTCAGATTGCGAAATCAATTGGCAAAATTCAGCCCAGGTAGTTCATGATTTTATTCGGGGCTTATCGCCTTATCCAGCAGCTTGGACCACATTTTTAATGCCGGAAGCCAAAACAACCAAAATCTTCAAAACACAAAAAAGCGGACGACAAATTTCAGCCCAGATGCCCCCAGTACTTATCGAAAAAGATCAACTATTTATTGCTTGTGCGGATGAATATTTGGAAGTCATTGAGCTTCAACTCGAAGGTAAAAAAAGGGTGACTGCAGATGAATTTCTGCGGGGGTTGCGCCATTCGTTTTCAGTGCTTCAATAATAATGCAACGAACCATTCTTTATTAAAAACAATCACTCCTCCTCTTCTACCACAGCATTTTGAGGCGGTGTAGGAGGGTTTGTAGGGGTCGGTTGTTCACCATTTGGGTTCGATTCAGCCTCAGGAGTTTGTTCTTCTTCATTGGAATTTGTGGTGTCAGCTGGTGCGGGTTTGGGAGCAGAATCAGAAGGATTTAAAGGTGGAAGCCGCATCAATCTCGAATCTAAACCCATGTACCTGCGCTGATTATACGGTCTGAACAAATCCAAAGTATATTGTGCCATTTGAAAATCATCCCAACTTGAAAAATTCTCCTGATAATAAATCCCGACCCCTTGCGTAAAAGGGCCCAAATTGTGCTGTTGTATTACCGTAAATTGGTTGGAACGATTAAAAGCATTTACCCGAAAAGTACCAGAGCGATTCAATTTATACTCAATATTGATATCGCCAATTAATGGGTTAGAATTGGTCATGCCTGGGTTGGCACCCGATCGCATCTGACTCACGCCAAAACTTCCTGAAACCAAAAGTCGATCATCTAGAAAGGTAGTCGAAAAGCCCAATTCGTAGGTCGATTGATTGGCTGTTTCATCGTCATTCAGTTTCACGCGCAAGTCATAGTTGCCTGATACTTGATTCAACACGGCGTTTATTTGATTGGCCACCAATTCATTCAATGCATTTGAGCCCCTTGTGGAAGCCGTATTTTGCGTGCCGCGCAGGGGTTGGAATTGTCGGAAAAGTAGGAGTGAAAAAAATTGCTTGGTCAACTCGTCATAATCCGAACGCACCCGATTGATGGCAACGCGCCCAGCATCCGTAGCTTTGGGAGCCTCAATATCAAACTCCATTGCTGGTTGCGACAAGCGGTCTTTTAGCGCCAAATAACAATAGATTTGATCCCTCGGATTGGTTCTAAATTCGGTCTCTCTGTTGATGCCAACAGCGATATCATCGATATTAGCCTCCACCAAATAATACGTTCGTACATTCAAAGTGGCTTCGTAAGGGTCGCCCATCCATTTCACAGTGCTTCCTGGCTCAATAATAAAATCCTTTTTCACAATTCCCAAAGCGAAATTGTAGGTCCCTTGACTCACTTCATAGGTACCAGTCATCGACACATCATTCAATTCATTTAAGGCAATTTGAAATTTACCACGCCCCACAGCAGAGATTTCATCACCTGTTCGTTCATCAAAAATAATGCGCAAACGAGCATCTTCATTGGCTTCAATATTCAAATTTAGGCGGACACCAGTGAAATCCAATTTCTTTTCAACAGTCAAGTTTGTTGTGTCCAAATTATTGATAAAAACCACAAAATTGTCTTCTGCAATATCCCCACGACCATACATTGGAAAATTGATTTGTGTGCCCCGAGCGCTTTTCACATTGGCCGTAATATCAACCAAATCATCGGTACCATAAATATTCACGTTGCCCGTCACATAGCCCCGACCATAGAAAATCTCTCCCTCTTTGTATTCGGTGTTCAAAGCCATAAATCGATCCAACTTCGCTGGAATCTTGTTGTTCTGAGGGTCGCGTCGCAATCCATCTCGATCTAAATCCAAGAAAACATTGTATTCCCACTTCGAGAAATTTTCATGAAAAATTGAGGCGGATAAAATGGCGGCATTATTTTCCTGATCTATCAAAGGTACACCGGTGATACTCAATCCATAATTGGTTATGTTTATCGGTCCTTGAACTATATATTTGGTACCCAATAAACCAATTTTTGCACCTCCATTATTGAGTTCCAGTTTTCCAGCTACCAAGGGTTTTGCAGAACTTCCTGTCACATAAAGTTTACCTTCAATGAGTCCTTGAATCTCTGAGGCTAATTCTTCATCGACAAAAGCATTTGCAAAGGAAATATCCATGGTCGCAAAGTCAAACTCAAAATCTAAGCGGTCTGGTGTTGTTTGACCCAAAATGGTTTTCGCAAAATAGTAATCACCCCGAAACAAATTGGATCTTGTCTTACTGATGTTTCTATTAAACAAACCACCGGCAATAGATAACTTGTTGTCGGCATCGTTGTAACTAGACTCAAAATCAAGTATTCCGAGATAGTTTTTATTGAGATACAGTTCTTCAATACCCACAGTGCCTTCAAAAATAACATTGCTCAAAACGCTGTGCAAGCGAAAATCGCCACTGGCATAACCCTCTATTTGAATATCGTTTAAGAAGAGGGAATTCAATATATCTAAATCAAAATCAGATACGAATACCTCCAAAGCATCATCATAATCCTCTGACATAAAACCACTTGCAGACACATATTGTAATCCACTGGCAAACATCAAATCCTGTAATTCAAACTTATTGTTGCGATAGTACACCATTGGCTTAATGCCCAATTCCTCCAAATCTCCGAGCGACCATTTTTGCTCTTCAATAAAAAACTCACCCAAAGTCAAGGCAAAATGCATCTCGTTTTGAGACAAAACTCGTGTGTCCCAGTGCAAACGCCCGCCCTGATTGGGTTGCTCATCCCATTTCAAGGTACTGCTAAATTCAGCATTTGTACCCATGGCGCTAAAAACAATATCCTGAAAAAACAAGCTGTCGTTGAGGTTGAATCTGGTCAGAGAATAATTCGCGTTCACAGAAGATGATTCTATTTGATTGTTGAGCGATATTCCTGTGAAAACATAATCTTGGTAACGAATTTGTGGCGATGAAAAGTTGAATGTAAACTGATTCGTGGTGCCATTGAGCGCTCCAGACAACTGGGTTCCTCTTTCCACACGAAGGTCTTTATAGATTACATCTAGGAATGAATTAGCATCCTTGATAGTAAATTCAAAGCGGGTAAAATCTTGGTAATCAAAATTGACATCGTCAACATCTTTGACTATAATGGGAAGAATTTGAACAAACTCATGCTGCACGGCTTTGATAATTTGATTGAATTCCAAAACGCCTTCTACCCTGCCTTGTAACACATCAGAATCAATACGAAGTTCATCATAAACACCACCTCTGTCCACATCCACATTCAGCTTATCAAATGTGTATGCTGTGCTATCTTTGCTTACAGTAAAATCAACAGCATGAGCATAACCATAAATGCGATCCAAAGAAAACCCGTGTAGATTTGTTTCTACCAATCCAGAAGCAAAAATTCCAGACAAATCATCTATTCCGATGCGACCAAAATCTAGATAATTCAAAAATAGTTGTCCTGTAATCTCCTCACGTTCATCATAACGCACCAATCCATCATAGGACAATTTTGCATTCGGATCATGAATATGAACTTTACCGTCAAATTCACGGGTATCGGCCCTTCCTTTATTCACAAAAATGTTGCTATAGCGATAACCATTGATATCCATGTAAGCAAATTGCGCTTCAATGTCGTAAAAATTTAATTCGCTGGTTTCCAGGGCTGCTCCCCTAAAAAAGACATTGCCTGAAGTTAAACCCAATGAAGACTCACCCGATATCTTGGCCAAATCCAAATTAGACACCTGAATTCCAAAAGAAAGTGGTACACAACTCAAACCATTGGCACCATCGTCGAAAAAGCGCATGCCACCAGCCAAAGAAACATTCCCAAAACCACTTTTGATCTGGTCTGCATGGAGATTAAAATCTTCCGGTTTGCCTGCAAGCTGCACGTTACGCACCTGAACCACAGCGGCCTCTTGCAATATGCGCTGTGTGTGAATGTCCTGTGGAAATGTGATCCATTGCACTAAACCAGACGACGAATTGGGCAATCTGAATTGTTGCAAATCGTGGTAACTCGACTGCACAAGAAAAATTTGCTGACGCGGAATATTGTATTGATCGAGGCGAAAATCTGGCAGCTCAAAATTGCCGCGCAACACAGTCTCTCGGCCGGTTTCTAAATATAAATCCTTGATTTTTAGATTGTAAACGAAATCTGTTGCGCGACCTGAAAGAAATAGTTCTTGATTCATGCCCCAAAGATCGGGTGCGAAATAGGCGATATCTTCCAAAGATACAATGGTATTCGAAAGGCGTATGTCCATATGAACGCTGTCTTCAAAATAATTATAATTGTCGTAGGTTTTGCTCACAAAAGTTAAATTGGGCACTTCGATGCGCGACTTTTCAGTTTGTATGAGACCTTGTTTTACTTGCAACTTATGGGCATCCAACTCAAAGTGGGCTACAAATTTATCCAACACAAAACCCGACTTTTCCGAAGCTTTGAGGTGCACAATATCGCCTGCAATGTGTTCGTCGATAATACTCATGTTTTCCACAAAAAGGTTCACTTTTCGCAGATCCAACTTATTAAAATTAATCCCATTTTCATAATCCCGACGGTATTCCAAAATATATTTGAAATCAATGTCGTTTAATATCAAATTCGATAAATAAATTTTGGGCGATGGCCTTGTGCTTGGCGGTGTATCTTTGTCGGAAGCCAAAAAATCTTCTATAAATGCGTAATTGAATTCCTCTTGCCCCAGCTTTTTGATGAGATTGATTTTTCCATTCGACAAAGCGATTTTATTCAATTCAATTTTTCGGAATCCCCAATCAAAACTTGAAATATTCAATTCTACCTGCTCCAAAAACGCCAAAGTATCGCCATCGCGGTCTTCCAAATACAAACCATCTAAATATAGATGGTCGAAAAAAGCAACATCCAAACGGTCTATTCGAACCACTGTTTCTAACTCAGATGATAACCATGACGAGGCTTTTTGCGCCAATAACGTTTGAAATGCGGGGAAACGAATCGCAAAACTCAATACGACAAAAAGCAATAGCAATATTTCAACCACAATGGAAGTGCCTTTGTACCCTATTTTGAGTAATTTTGTCATGTAAAATCAAAAGTACAAATTTATACCGAACCGAGAATTTCTGCGCCTTTGTAAGGTCAATTTAATTCATAAAACTGTATAAAATTCTTTTTATTTAATAAAGTCATTACCATTGAAAACGAGCGACATTTTTATACTTGCCATTGAGTCTTCGTGCGACGATACATCAGCCGCTGTACTCAAAAACAATACCGTTCTGTCTAATATCGTTGCATCACAAAAAATACATGAACAATTTGGAGGCGTTGTACCAGAATTGGCATCGAGAGCGCATCAGCAGCATATTGTAGTTGTGGTTGACAAGGCCTTACAAGATGCTGGCATCAGCAAACAAGAGCTCAGCGCAATAGCATTCACGCAGGGACCCGGATTGGTAGGGAGTTTGATTGTTGGCGCCTCATTCGCCAAAGCAATGGCCATGGCGCTCAATATCCCATTAATTGCCGTAAACCACATGGAAGGACATGTCTTGGCCCACCTCATCAACGATGGTTCGCCCATTCCTAATTTTCCCTTTTTATGTTTAACAATTTCAGGTGGTCACACGCAGATTGTGCATGTTGAAAGTCCAAGAAAAATGACAGTTATTGGTTCAACCATAGACGATGCTGCTGGTGAAGCATTTGATAAAACTGCTAAAATACTTGGATTGCCCTACCCTGGCGGACCACTGATCGACCGACATGCTAAATTGGGTAATCCAAAAGCTTTTCAATTTTCCAAACCTAAAATAGCTGGTTTAGATTTTAGTTTTAGCGGATTGAAAACCAGTATTTTATACACGCTTCAAAAAGCCGAGAAGGAAGACCCCGATTTCATAGAAAAAAACTTGAATGACATTTGTGCCTCGGTGCAATCCACCATATCAGAGATACTTTTTGAAAAATTGGTTGTGGCCGCCCGAGATATGGGAATACAAGAAATTTCTATTGCAGGTGGAGTTTCTGCCAATTCTTTTATCAGAAGCGAATTGGAAAGAATAGGTTCACTTCACGGTTGGAAAACATATATCCCTCAATTTCAATATTGTACAGATAATGCTGCTATGATTGGCATTAGTGCGTATTACCAATATCTCAATCAAGAATTTGCCGATCAAACGGCAAGTCCTAGGGCAAGAATGCCTGTTGGTTCAAGATAAAGCCAAGCTCATGTCCATCCAAAAAAGCAATTTTAGAACACAATTGGTCATACTTTCAATAGGTGTAGTGTTGTTTGTGATTAAAGTTGTAGCCTGGTGTCTTACACAATCTGTGGCAATTTTATCCGATGCGTTGGAGGGCATAATTAACATCACCACTGGAGGATTTGGACTTTATGCCTTGTATTTGGCCACAATCCCCAAGGATTCCAATCACCCTTACGGACACGGAAAAGCAGAGTTTGTAACCGCCGGCATAGAGGGCTTGCTCATTGGTATGGCAGGGTTGGGAATTGTGTACAAAGGTATTGTGAGTCTTATCAATCCCCAACCTTTGGCGCATTTGGATTGGGGTGTTGTATTGATTAGTATTGCTGGAATTACCAATTACCTTTTGGGTTGGTTGAGTACAAAAAAAGGAAAAGCCAATCGCTCTATAGCCTTAGAATCTACCGGCAAACATCTGATTTCGGATGCCTACACCACCGTTGGGATATCCATAGCACTCATCGTGGTGTATTATACGCAAGCCACATGGATAGATGGTGTAGTTTCCATTATTCTGGCGTTTATACTGATGTTTATGGGTTACAAAATAATCCGAAAAGCGCTAAGTGGCGTGATGGATGAAGCTGATGAAGAATTGGTGACTGAAATCAAACAGCTGCTTCGCGACAAAAGTGAGCCAGAATGGAAAAGATTCAAAGGCATACGCGTCATTCGCAGTGGGAGCAATATCCACATAGATGGAATTGTTTATTTGCCTGCCGAAATGCCAGTAAAAGAGGCTGAAATATGCTTAGTGAACATCCATGAAATACTCGTGGAAAAATACGGTGAATTTACTGAGACTGCTTTTATTGTGAGAGCTGAGAAGTGATATTTTAAAGATTCGAAATTTGAAATTCGAGATTCGGAAATTATACATTTCAAATCTCGAATTTCGAATCAAAAATCCCTAATACATAACACCGTTTTTCTCCATCAATTTGCGAATGTTCATTACCGCATAACGCATTCTGCCCAAGGCTGTGTTGATTGAAATATCCTTCAATTCAGCGATTTCCTTAAACGACATGTCCTGATAAATGCGCATCACCAAAATGTCCTTCTGATTTTCTGGTAAATAATCGATAAAGTTGGCTACCTGCGCTTCCAGTTCATTTTTCGACATTTGTTGTTCAACATTCAATCCGTCGTCTTTGATTAAAGAAAACACGTTGAATTCATCAGATGAAGATGAGGACTCACTCACAAAACGAACTTTGCTTTCTCTACGGAAGTGGTCGATAACCAAATTGTGTGCTATGCGCATCACCCATGGCAAAAACTTTCCTTCTTCATTGTAATTGCCCGATTTCAAGGTTCGAATTACTTTGATAAACGTATCCTGAAAGATGTCGTTGGACAAATGTCTGTTCTTGATTTTTGACAAAATATAATGAAAAATTTGCGATTGGTGCTTTTCTAAAAGAAACTGCACGGCCAATTCATTTCCACCTACGTAAGACTTTACCAATTCTTGGTCATTCCACTCAATTCTACACATAACTACTTATTAATTAGTTAATTTCAACTTATAACTTGAATGTAGAATTGATCTATAGGCGTCTTTTTTTATGAATTACGAAGTGCTAAAGTAAAATATTTTCAGCAATCAACAAACAATTCTTGAAAAAAAATGCAACAAAAATGTTTATTGAGCATTATATGAGCTTACAAAAACGTGAATCAACACGTATTATCCCACCATTTTCTTCTTGATTACCTGATACACCTCCTTGGTTTGCGCATCAGAAACAAAAATCAAGAAATGAATATTCTCTGGCTCGATACCCACCGGTTTTCCGAATGAATAATCTTTGCGTACTTTGTTTGATCCAGTAAAATTCAAACGCTGACCCCAAAGCTGGTTGTCGATGTTGCCCAAGTGTTTTTTCTTGTGGAGATAAAGAGGGTCGTCAACACCAGAAGGACGTTTTTGCCAATCGCGCAAAGAATCTTGAATCACATAAACCATGATATCCACATCCGGATTGGCACTGTTCAATTTCTCAACTTCTACATGCAAATAGCCGCCTTGAGTTTGTGGGAAGTAATTGAAAACTGCTTGAATGTTGTATTTCAAGTTGTTATCAGTCAAAACAGCATCTATTCTATCTCCAAGTTCTGATTCGTTGTTTGCAATCATCATGGCGCTTTGTGCACCTCCAAACAAACCCTTGTTCACCATAATTGATGGATTTCCAGTGAATCCAAAACTGTTTGTGAAGAAGATGCCATAAGCCAAAGCCAGCGGATTGGTGTGATCGGTATAAAAAGATGATGCACTGGCATTAAAATCTTGGAAAGCCGTCATTCCACCCGGACCAGCGTGAATGGATGCATAAAACACTTGGTTGGGATTGGCTTCATGAAAATTATTCACCGTTGTCGCCGCATAGGTACATGGCACACATTTGTGACCCGTATATTTTTCGATTAACACATTGCGCTGCGTGTTTGTGTTTTGCTCAAATTCTGGCACTTCATTGAGTAGATAATCCGCCCAAAGCCCAGGATAGTACGTGCTATCCAAATCCGGAATATCGCGGTAAGCAATTTCTACACGGTCGCAACTAGTATTCAATGCAACAACGCCCAACAACATCAAACTAGCAAAAAGTATCTTTTTCATGATTTCTAAGATTAAAAGCTATGAGAAAAAACAACTGTTAAACCACTAGAGGCAGGCACAGGGCGACATACACCACCTACACAAAACATACCCGCATTTACGCGACCAAACCTTGCTTCAAGCCGTGTTGCACCCCAAATTTTACCGGCCGCTATTAAAGGGTACAAATTTCTTCTGTTCTCGAGCGGATTCCCGTAGTTGTGTTGGAAAACCGCAGTAAAATACCAATCTGGAGAAATGGTGTATTCAATTAAGGCAGTGTACCAATGACCTCTATCGCGTTGTTCCTCCGTCCAAAGTGCTTGGAATTCAGCGCGAATAGAATGACTATCATTAATTTTATACAACAATTCTACAACGCCAATATGTGCTTTGATGATTCCCGGCGCTTCAGCTACTTTAATTACATCGTTATTCAAAACCAGGTTGAAATATGACGCATTAATCGACCATTTCGCATTCAACTTGCGTTTCACTTCAACATTGATATCGCGCCAATACAAATTTCCATTGGTGCTAAACAAATCCGTTCTATAGGTTACACGCGACAATGGATTAGCATCGGTGGCAAATTGTCCTGAACCGAAAGCCGTTGAAAAATTCGCTGATATGGTAGTGCCATATTTACCACCAAGCTTGGTGCCTTTTTTAATGTTATACATCACATCAGCCTGATAAGCAACTTCACCTAAAGGCTGAGAAACGTAGGGATAGAGTTGCGCAACCAAATTGTATGTATGCGTTTTGGTAAGCGGCGGAATGAAATTAACCATGCCATCGTTCAGCACCATTTCGCGGTCGGAGCGAAAACTCATGTTATCAATATGCTTGGCCGAAAGTAAAACACCAAAGCCCTTTTTAGAGTAGCCTGCATTGATAATCAAACCTTTACCATAATTAAAAATATACTGATTATCCAAAGAGGGGTCAGCTTCTTTGATGATATACTCGGCATTGGCATAAAATTTCTTGTAAGTTACATCAATTCGCCCGCCGTAAGATCCAACATTTTGCGGCAAAACATAATCTGGATGATTGGCTGCTTGGAATTTACTCACCATAGAAAAACCAGCGCGAATAGACAATTCTTTCTCCTCCAACTTTGGGAACCAATCATTCAATCCCAGCTCTACATCAAAGCCCCTGATAATTCCTGGCGCATTGATAACGCGACCGCCTTCAAACGAAAATCTTTGTTTACCATAAACAGCTTTAATAGCAATGCCTTTAAACGGTCTGATTCTCAGGCTCAAACCATCCATCGCGTTATCCAAACCCAAATTGCGGTCTTCATACGCTCTAAAAATCAAACCCGAGCCAAATTGTTCGTAGAAATTACCAACAGTAACGCTGAGCATGTCGTTTTCGTAGCCCACATACCTGTAGCCAATTCCAACGCCATCGAAGCGATCTGGATAGCCTAAAATTCGCGGTGCGTAAAGCTCCAATCTTGTGCCAGCCTTGAACCCTTTGTTGGTATAATTGATTAAAGCATATGTGTTTACAAGTGACTTTTCTTGGGGTTGAACAGCAGCTATCACCGAATCGTTCAAAAGGTATTGGTACTGAGACTCAATATTTCCAGATACACTCCCACCGTTTTGAGCCACCCCTATAAACGCACAAAGGGCACTGAGGCCCAATATGCTATATCGTAAAATCATATGCTTCATAAATGCTTACTTCTTCAATTTCAAAATTTCTTTATACAGTTTGTGCTCATCACCCGGAGCGTAATTGTTGTGTGAATAAACTATTTTCCCATCACCATCGATTAAGAAAGTGTGTGGCACATTATTCACGCCCATTGCTCTTTTGAAATCATGATTGGTATCCATCCATATATCAAATTCCCATCCTGACGAATTGATATAAGGTTTCACGCGGCTTTTTGTACGCTCGTCATCAATAGATACAGCGATCAACTTCACACCAGTTTCTTCTTGCCATTCGTCGTATAATTCGTGTATGGCGTTCAATTCGCGTTTGCAAGGCGAGCACCAAGTTGCCCAAAAGCTAATGATTACTGGCTTCCCTTCATTGCCTAATTCAGCAGTATTGATGGGTTTATTATTCAAATCAGTAATTTTCACAGATGGAACAGACTTACCTCTTTGATCATCATCACTTGGGATAAAAACAAATGCAGTTGAAGTCAAGAACAGCGCAGCTAAAAAGAGTACATTTTTCATTTTTCAGTATTTTAAAAGTTATTTGAACAGTAAGATTCAAATACTTTGCCAAAGCTAAACAGAATATTCAAATTGACACGATGAATTGCATCAGACATTCTTGAAATTCTAAAAAAAAATCCCCCCACAATTTGCGGGAGGATTTCGATTATCTAAAAATAGTTGAGTCTATTCTACAACCAAAGATTTAGTAGTCATTTTGCCGTTTGACATAATGTTTACTAAGTAAACACCAGCAGTCAATTGAGCCACATTAAATTCAACTTCAGTAGCGCCGTTTGCTGTGTTAGCAACTGTTTGAATTACGCGACCAGCAGCATCTGTTAACGTTACTTCATAAGCACCAGTAGCTTCAAAAGCTATAGTTGCAGTTTGTGAAGCTGGGTTAGGATACAATGTTGCTGGAATTTCTTCAAATTCAACAATTGCCAATGCACCACCAATCATGATATTGTCAACAAAAAGGTTGTTACCATAAGCAGAAGTTGCTTTGAACTTAACGATTAATTTGTCAGCAGAACCAAAGTTAGCCAATGAAACAGTTTCATTTCTCCAATCAGAAGCACCTGGAGTAGTGTAGTTTGCAGTAGATGCTGGTAAAGTTGCCAAAGTAGCACCTGCTTTGTCATAAACTGTTGTCCAAGTCACACCACAATCAGAAGAAACCAAAACCTGTAATCTATCGCTTTCAGTTTGATATGTACGGTAAGCTACATCAAAAGTCATAGCGTTGTTTGTGTTTGTTGACATATTCACAGGAGCAAGATAAACCTCACCGGTTTTTCCTGATGTAAACGCGTAGAAAGAATAACGAATACATCCTGAATTAGGAGCTACACGAATCCAGTTATCACCAGTTGGAGAAGTTACATAATAGTTTGCATATGGGAAAGCAGAATTCGAGAAGTTTTGAATCATCATACCAGTTGTACCAGCATCAGTGATACGCGCAAACTCAGTTGATTTAGTTCCTAAAGGCGTGTTAACACCCGAACCATTGATATTCGTCAACCATGTTGTAATCGTGTGAGTTCCTGATGGCACTGGAATTGAAGGCAATGAGAAATTCGCAGTTCCGTTTGGAGCAATACTACCTGTGAAAGGAGCAGTTTGAACAGTACCACTGTTGATTTGGTAGTTAACAGTAGCAGTTGTAATTGTAGTGTTACCTTGGTTTTGCAAAACAATTGAAGCACCTGCCAAGTTTGGCTCACAGCTATAAGCTGTAGGAACAGCTAAAGATTGAACAACACCATAATTGCTCAAGGCTACTGGCTCAGAAACACCAGCTTGGTGAACTTCTTTTGTTGTATTATTCTGAACCCAAGCGATAAAGCTGATTTGGTTCATGTTGTAGATGTAGTTTGGAATAGTAACGTTGTTGAAAGTAAACGTTTGAGATCCACCAGCCATAGCGAAGTTTGAAGCAACAACAGCAGAACCGTTAGCATCTGGAAGCATTTTTCTCATTACGTTTTTGAAAACTGTTTCACCATTTGAACCTGGAGCAGTTGCGAATGTGATGTTTTTCTCTACCATCGCCAATTGCAACACAGTATTTGAAGGATTCCAAATAGCTGGTGCTGTAATTGTTACAGTTACGTTCGCTGTAAAGTCAGGATTAATTGTGTGTGAAACTGACATGTTTACAGGTGCAGCAATAGCATAACGGTTGTCGATAGCCGCTTGCGTAGCATCTTGATTGGTACCATCTACAATTCTGTCAGGAACACCAGATACACTATAATAAGAAACGCGCGATGCAATCTCAGTTGGGTTGTGCAAGTTCATTGGGTCAAATCCTGGCCAGCTCACTTGATACTTAATAGAAATTGCTTTTGTTGTATTTGCTGACAACAATGTTTCCAATGCTGGGTTTTGAGCCGCACATGGACCACAAGATGCTTGGGAAAAACTTTCAACAAGCACCAATCTCTGCTGTGCCATTGCACCAAACGCAAAGATCGTTGATAGGGAAAATAATAATTTTTTCATGTTTTTGAATTAAATAATTTAGGGTAAAAGTAATGTAAATTCCCAATCCAACATGACGTTCATCTACATCGGCACAGAATTAAGCCTTGCAAAATTGAATTCCTACTTTGATTTTTATACTTAGATTATCTGTTTTCAAATCAAACCATGAAACGGTTATCCTTTTAAAATCAAGAGGATTCATAAGAAATTAACACAAAACAACCCACTGAAATATTGTATTCCATTGAAAAGTAATGGTAGTTTTTTTGTGACATCGTAAAGATTTAGCATTATATTTGTAAGATAAAACCCAACTAAAAAAATTAGACCATGAAGAAATATACAAATTTGGTTGCCTCACTTTTCGCAACATTATTAATCACATCAGCAGTAGCCCAAGTATCTGGCGTGCGCTTTGAGTTGGTAAATACCCCAGGCGTTGAACAAAACGGACAAACTTTTTATGCGACAGAAGGCACTGAGCAAATTGGGCTTTATTTTACGCTCAAGAACGTTTCAGGTAGCGCGCAAGAATACAAATGGGAGCGCGTTAGAATAAATTTGTCGAACCCAGCTGCAGAGGATCAACTTTGCGATAACTGGCAGTGCTACACCCTTCATTTCCTTGGCGATAATTGGATTCTTGGTAATCCGGTTTCTTTGGCCGACGATGCTAGCACCATTTTTGAACCGAAAATTATGTTTCCTGAAGGTACAAGCGGAACAGCTACTTATCGCTATTATGTTAGAAATGCCAATAATGAAAGAATAGATTCCATTACGGTAGTCTTTACTTCTACCTTATCTATTGAGCAAGACAAAATTTCAGTTTCTGATTCCAAAGTATATCCGAATCCATCAACTGGTATCATTACAGTGAAAGATGCGCCAGCAGGTTCAGACATTGAAGTTACGGATATGGTTGGTAAAGTAGTTTTCAAAGCAAAATTGAATGGAACAACACAAAACTTTGATTTGTCTAAAAATCCTGATGGCATTTATTTCTATACCATTCGTGCGGCAGATGGACAAAGCGTAATTACCAAACGTATCGTATTGCGGAAATAACAGCTAATAAAATATTATAAGAAGCCATAAGTTATTCGACTTGTGGCTTTTTTGATTTCCAAAGTATATGCTTTGTTTTATTCCTTAATTTTGCCACATGATGACTGTTGACCAAATCAAGGCACCCATAGAGCAAGAACTAGCTGAGTTTGAAGCCTTTTTCTTGGATTCGATGCGGTCTAATGTTCCCTTACTCGATAAAGTAATTCACTACATCGCCAAACGAAAAGGCAAACAAATACGTCCTATGTTCGTGTTTTTAGTTGCTCGTATGCTTGGAGGTCAAGGTGAAAATAGAACTTATAGTGCTGCTGCGTTGGTAGAATTGCTGCACACCGCCACTTTGGTGCACGACGATGTTGTGGATGATGCCAACGAGCGCCGCGGTTTTTTTAGTGTAAATGCGCTTTGGAAAAACAAAATTGCCGTGTTGGTTGGCGACTATTTGCTCTCTCGAAGTTTACTCACCAGTATCGACAATAAAGATTTTGCTTCGTTGGAGGTAATTGCACGTGCTGTAAAGGCTATGTCGGAAGGAGAATTGTTGCAATTGGAAAAATCGCGTACCTTAGACATTACCGAAGAGGTGTACATGGAAGTAATTCGTCAAAAAACGGGTTCTTTGATAGCTGCATGTTGCGAAGCCGCTGCTATTTCAGTTGATCGTGCAGATTTGGCAGAACAAATGCGCAAATTTGGTGAAACTGTCGGGTTGGCATTTCAAATTAAAGACGACATCTTTGATTATGGAAACGATGTTCAAATTGGAAAACCAACCGGAAACGATATCCGTGAGCGCAAAGTAACAATGCCCTTGATTTATGCGCTCAACAACAGCAACAAAGAAACCAAAAAAGAACTTTTAACCATTCTTAAAAAACACAATGAGAATAAGAAAAAAGTGAAGCGCGCCATAGAAATTGTGGTTGATGCGGGAGGTGTGGTCTATGCTCATGGAAAAATGATGCAATTGAAAGATGAAGCACTCAGTTTAATCAAAGATGTGCCCGATTCGCCCGCTAAAGATGCACTTATCGGATTAGTTGAATATACTACTTTAAGATTGAAATAATGAAGAATGTATTGTTTTTACTCGGTTTTGGCTGCCTATTTTTGTTTGCCTGTGATGATGCCACGGATGAATCTGATGTACGAACATCCAAAACAAAACTGCAAGAAAATCCAGAAGATTTGATTGAACGAATGCCAGGAATATATCGCGAATATTACCCCGGAAAAAAACAACTGAAAATTGCTGGACCCGTTGACGATGAGGACAAAAGGCATGGTGCATGGGAATCCTATTATGAAAACGGACAAATGAACAGCACGACCTATTTTATACATGGCATTAAAGAAGGTCATTCCATAGTTTATCACCCCAATGGAGCCATCCATTATGTTGGTGAATATAAAAACGACCAAAAAATTGGCCTGTGGAAAACGTACAACGAAAAAGGCGAATTGATTTCAGAAGACGAATTTTAACATGAGCCGAATTCCCGAATATATTGTCGATCAAATACTACAAACCGCTAGAATTGAAGAGGTTATCGGGGATTTTGTGCAACTCAAGCGCGCAGGTTCTAATTTAAAAGGATTGAGTCCTTTCACTGAGGAACGCACACCCTCTTTTATGGTGTCGCCCGCCAAACAAATTTTCAAATGTTTCTCGACAGGAAAAGGCGGTAATGCGGCTTCTTTCCTCATGGAAGTTGAACATTTCAGTTATCCTGAGGCTTTGCGTTGGTTGGCCAACAAATATGGCATTGAAGTGCCTGAAGACAAACCACCAACACCTGAAGAATTGGCGCAAACCAATGAAAGGGATGCCCTATTCATTGTCAATGAATTTGCACAAAAACATTTCAGTGACACCATGCACAATCATGAAATGGGTCAAGCGATAGGTTTGACTTATTTTCTTGAACGCGGATTTAGAGAAGATACCATTCGCAAATTTCAATTGGGCTATTGTTTGGAAACAGGAAAAGACCTGACCGATGCTGCTTTGAAAGCTGGTTATAATTTGAATTACCTAGAAAAATCTGGACTCACCAAAACCAATGAACGCGGTTCCTTCGATTTTTTTCGAGGAAGGGTGATGTTTCCCATTCACAGTATTTCTGGGCGGGTGCTTGGATTTGGTGGTAGAACATTAAAGGCCGATAAAAATATTGCCAAGTATTTCAACTCTCCGGAGAGTATCATCTACAACAAAAGCCAAATTTTATATGGTATTCACTTTGCCAAAAACGCCATTGTAAAATTCGACAATTGTTTTTTGGTTGAAGGCTATACAGACGTAATCTCTTTGCATCAAACTGGAATCGAAAATGTTGTGGCTTCTTCGGGAACATCGCTCACACAAGACCAGATTCGGCTCATTAAGCGCTATACCAACAACATTACGATATTATATGATGGTGATGCGGCGGGAATAAAAGCATCATTTCGAGGAATTGATTTGATTTTGGCAGAAGGTTTAAATGTTAAAGTAGTGCTCTTTCCCGATGGTGACGACCCAGATTCGTATGCCAAAAAAGTGAGCCCCCAAGAGTTGACCGCATACATTGCAAACAACTCGAAAGACTTTATCACGTTCAAATCCAATGTGCTATTATCCGAAACAGGTAATGACCCGATAAAAAAAGCGGATTTAATCAAAGGCATTTTGCAATCCATAGCGGTCATTCCTGATGCCATTTCGCGAACTTTGTTTTTGAAGGAATGTGCGCATTTGTTCGACATGGAAGAACACATCCTGACGGGTGAATTGAACAAGCTGCGCATAGACAAACTCCGTGGCGAGCAAGGGGCATCTATTACCCTAGAACGCGACAAAAAAATCGAGCATCAATCCTTGGAAACGGAGCGTCGGGAGGAGAAAAAAGATCTCTTGTCTGACGCCGAAAAAGAAGTGATGCGGATTATGGTGAAATACGGACGTCATGTGGTGGAAACGGAGCAAATCAACCCAGAAAATCAGACAGAAACCATAGAGACAACCGTAGCAGAACTCATCATTCACGAACTGGAAAAGGATGATATTGAAATGCAAAGTCCGGTGTTGCAAAAGATATACAACAAGTTCAAATTGGGAATAGAAAACAGCACCTTATATGGGCCTAAATCCTTTTTAAACGATGAAGATCAGCGGGTTGTGGCTTTTATTGCCGATGTTGAATCTGTAGAATATGCCATAAGTAACAACTGGTTCAACCGCTATCGCATCGAGGTGAAATCGGAAGAACAAAAACTTCAAAAAGCCGTTTTGAACGCCATTTATGAACTCAAGCGCATGTTTATTGAACGAGAAATAGATCGCTTAGACAGCAGGATGCAAAAGCCCGAAGAAGAAAACGCAGATGAGTTAACGACAATGTTGCTTACCGAAAAAATAAATTTCCTCAAAGTGAGAAAAGCCATAGATGGTGTGCTTGGACGCATTTAAAAAACACGACATGAATACCACTGAAACCTTGTTGGCACAGGCCGAAACCGTTCAAAACAACGAAGCGATTGCCCCAGAAACAGCCGAGCAAACTGGATTTTTGTTCACGAAGTTGTTTTCTATTCTCAACGTAGAATTC
>Ga0169931_10001370_pt1 | contig 40343 bp, 40 predicted proteins | sample Kivu_15m_20L_FD_129675 | JGI IMG/M metagenome (GOLD analysis project Ga0169931, IMG submission 129675) | Freshwater microbial communities from Lake Kivu, Western Province, Rwanda to study Microbial Dark Matter (Phase II) - Kivu_15m_20L... | ecosystem: Environmental > Aquatic > Freshwater > Lake... | reverse complement strand
GATCTCGCGGCTGGTGTCGTGACCGCTCGAGGCCACCATGGTGGAAAACCCATGCGGCTCAACCTCACGTTGCATCGCGTCGACAAAAAGACTCAGCGTGGGCACGGTGAAGTCTCGCATGACGCAGGCAAGCGTCATCGAGCGGCGATTGCGCATGCTTTGCGCGACCATGTCGGGCACATAGCCCAGTTCGGCAATCGCATCGAGCACGCGCTGCCGCCGATCCGCGCTGACCGAGGGATGTCCGTTGATGACCCGTGACACGGTGCCAATGGCCACCTGGGCACGATTGGCAACCTCTCGGATCGAAATCGCGCCGCGCATCGAACCGTTACCCGCTGAGTCGTTGCGCAGGTCAGGCGGGCTGGGTTGACCGGCGGCGCGCAAGCTCCGCCTGCGCAAGCCCGGGCAGCGCTGAGCGTTGAATTTTGGCTGTGCTGGTGCGGGGCAGCGCATCCACCTGACACACGAACCGGGGAACCTTGTAATCGGCGAGCGCGCCCCGGCAGTGCTGCCTCAGGTCATCGATAGTAAAGCGCGTGCCCTCCAGCAACTCGACAAACGCAAAGCCCACCTCGCCCAGCCGCTCATCGGGGATGCCGACCACCGCCGCGATTCGCACCGCGGGGTGACGCGCCAAATGCTGTTCGATCTCGACCGGGTAAACGTTCGACCCGCCCGACGTGAACATTTCCTTCAGCCGCCCGGTGATCGACAGATAGCCGTCGCTGGTAAGCGTGCCCAGGTCGCCCGTGCGCAGCCAGCCTTCCGGGGTAATCGTTTCGCGGGTTGCCTCAGGATTACGGTAATAGCCGATCATCACCGTCTCGCCTCGGCACTGGACCTCGCCGACATCACCGGGCGCCACCTCGATACCGGTGGCGGGATCAACGATTCGGACCTCGCTGGGCCCCAGGATGGGCGCCAGATTCTGACAACACACGTCGATTGGATCGTCAGGCAGGTTGAAGGTCGTTGAGATGGTGTTTTCGGTCATGCCATAGGTGGACATCAGCTGCTGCAGACCCAATGCCTGGATGAACTGGCCGAATGTGGATTGCATGACTGGCGCGCCTCCAATCCAGGCCGACTTCAGCGCGGGCAGACGTCGCGCATCGAGTGCGGGATGATTGGCAAGATCGACGAAGTGCGTGGGGATTCCCCCAAAGCAGCTGATTCGCTCGTGTTCGAGCAGTTCGATGGCGTGCGCAGTGTCCCACTGCGACATGGCCACATAGCAACCGCCCAGGGTAAGCGCTGGCACGAACGACATGTAAAGCCCGGCGACGTGATAGAGCGGCAGATGGCCCAGCGCACGACCGCCCGCTTTCAGGCCCAGCCGTAACCCCACCCGAGTGGCCTGCCGAATCACGTGATGGTTGTGCATTGCACCCTTGGGCTTACCGGTAGTACCCGAGGTGTAAACGATGATCAGGGGGTCGTTGGGTGTTACCGCGTGTTCAGCCGCTGCAAGGCGCGAGCCCGCAGAAGCCGGGCCTGCACACAACTGATCGAAGCCAAGCGCGCAGTCTGGCGCCCCTTCGCCGACGGCAATCACGCGCTTGAGTTGCGGCAGTTCAGCCGCCGACAGTTCGGACGACACGGCGCCTTTGAGGGATGGCGCCACGTCGCACAGCATCGCCCAGTAGTCGTTACCCCACATCCGGCGGGTCATGATCAGGGCTCGCGAATCAGACTGGGCAAGGATGTAGCCCGCCTCAGCTGCGGTGTAGCGCGTATTGATCGGCACCACCACCGCACCGATTCGCGCACAGGCAAGAAACGATAGGATCCATTCACGCGAGTTGGTGAGCCACACCGCCACATGATCGCCGCGCGATAGTCCCAAGGACAGGAGGCTTGCGGCGAGTCGATCGACGTCGGCGTCGATCTCAGAAAAGCTTGAAACGCGATCACGACATTTGACAAACTCAAGGTCGGCAAACAGCTTTGCCGAGCGCCTGAGCGCAGCACCTACCGTCAGCCCCTGAAGCGGTTCAACGCCTCGCTCCAACTGTTCGTCGTAGCGTTTCAAACCGAATACCCCCCGTCAACCGCCAGGTGCTGCCCCGTGACATAGCCTGCCCGACGTGACGCCAGGAACACGGCCACGTCGGCGATTTCTTCGATTGATCCAAAGCGCCGCAGTGCGGTGTTGCGCTTCATTGCTTCAACAAATTCTGGCGTGACCCGCTCGCGAAGTCGGTCAAACAAGCCGCCATCCACGATGCCTGGCGCAACAGAGTTGGCACGAATCCCAAACCGCCCTTCTTCGCGCGCGATGCCTCGGATCAGCGCTTCGATGCCGGCCTTGGGAACCGTCGACAGGATGTCAAGCGGCGGGTGCCGGTCAAGACCTGCCGTTGTGATGGCGACAAACGACGCGCCGCCCGCTTTTCGCATCAGAGGTAACGCCGCCTTGATTACATTGAAGAACCCGTTGAGATCACCATCGATCGTGCGGTGCCATTCGTCGGGATCGATATTGGCGACATACGTCATGGAGATGTCGGCCCCGACCGCATACACCACGGTATGGAGTGCGCCCTGCTGTTCAACCAGCGCTCCAAGTGCAGACTGAACCGCACTTAAGTCATCCAGCGACAGTTGCAGCAGCTCAGCCTGTCCGCCCGCCGCTTGGATCTGGTCGGCGCACGCCTGCGCGGCGGCTAACCCGCGTCGATAGGTAAGCACCACGCGGCAGCCGCTGGCGGCCAGGCGGTGCGCAACGCCCTGGCCAATGCCACCGCTGGCCCCAACCACCAGGGCGACGCCGTCGGGAAAGTCGTCCCCGATTGAAGATGCCATCACGCTGCTGTCTCCAGAAAAACCGATTGAGCGCGCCAACTGCGCATTTTGGACTTTTTATTGCGGACGATGCTATCACGTGGGATTCTGCGTTCGCATTGGAGAGGGAGACCCTATGAAACCGTCAAACCGCAGGGCGATGTCAGCCGCGGCGCTACTGTCGATTGCATTGACCGCCATGGCCCCGGCCGCCGCGCAGGACTATCCAAACCGTCCCATCCGAATGGTGACGCCGATTGCCGCGGGTGGCATGACCGACGTTGTCTCACGCGTCGTGGGCGCGCGATTGGCCGAGCGCCTGGGACAGCCCGTGGTGATCGAGAATCGCGCGGGGGCCGGTGGCGGCATCGGCACTGAAGCGGTTGCCCGAGCGGCGCCCGATGGCTACACGCTGCTCTTCGCCTATCCGGGACCGATTGTCGTCAACCCGTCGCTGCTCAAGTCGCTCAGCTACGATCCCGAGCGCGATCTTGCAGCGGTCAGCCTCCTGGGAACGTATCCGATGGTGCTCGCAGTCCATCCATCGGTGCCTGCGAAGTCGGTATCCGAACTGGTTGACTACGCGAGACGGCATGCGGGTCAACTGACCTACGGATCTGCAGGCAACGCGAGCACCTCGCACCTGGCGATGGAACTGCTTCGACGCGAGGCGGGCATCGAGATGACGCATGTGCCCTACAAGGGCGCCGCACCCGCCATGACAGATCTGATCGCAGGCCGTATTCAGCTGGTCTTCGATTCGGTGCAGCTTGTCATGCCACAGCACCAGGCGGGCAGACTTCGTGCGCTGGCCGTCAGCAGCCGGGAGCGTTCACCAACGGTCGACCTGCCCGGTATGGCCGATGCTGGTCTCAGCAGCGTCGACGTCACCGGCTGGTTTGCGATTTTTGTGCCGGCAGGAACCCCAAGGCCCGTGATTGACCGCCTGTCTCGCGAACTGGGCGCGATTGTGCGCGACCCCGCGATGGTGGCCGATCTGCTGGGCCGCGGCATCGCCGCCGTCGGCACCGCCCCCGAGGGGCTCGCGACCCGCGTGAGCGAAGAACGAAAGACCTGGCAGCGTGCCATCACGCAAGCAGGCATCCGCGCCGATTGAGACACCCCATGACGACTTCCATGCGAAAACTCTGGCTGCAAAGCAGTTCTTCTGACTCGGACGCTGCGATCTGGAGCGTTTACCAGCAATCAGCACGTCGTCATGCGCGGGCTTTGCTCAGTCCGCAATTCGACTTCGAATTCCACGGCGTGAGCCGCACCTTCCCCGGCGTCGATCAGTCGGATAGCGCGTTTCACCTCGCAACCCGCGAGGTGGTCAGGAATGCGATCGTCGCTGAGCAGCGCGGCTATGCCGGGTTTGTCAACGTCAGTACCAATGAAACCGGCCATCTGGAAGTTCGTGAACTGACCGATTTTCCTGCGGTGTTCATTACCGAGGTAGCGGTGCATCTGGCCGCCCAGATTGGCGGGCGCTTCGCGTTTCTGACGCACAACCGCGGCGCCCGGCTTCGAATGGAGGCCTTCACCCGCGAGTATGGTCTGGGCGATCAACTGGTCGAGGGCTCATCGCTCGCGCTCACCTATCACGACTTCAGTGCCATGTACGCGAACCCTGGACCGGCGCTGGACACCTTCCGGATCGAGGCCAGAAAAGCCATCGCTCGCGGCGCACGCGTCCTGATTCCCGCGGGCGGACCGCTCAACATGTTCTTCGTCGAAAACCAGTTGCGCGCCATTGACGGCGTACCGCTCCTGGATATCCTGGGTGTGGCCCTCAAGGCGGCGGAAGCGCAGATTGCGCTTCGCGACAGCGGCATGGTGTTTCGAGGGCCGTCCTCTTACCCGGATAGCTGGAAGACGACCCTGCGCGAGATGTTTCTCGCGCCGTAGACAACCAATCATTCGGCCTTCAAACCGGCTTTACGCGCCACATCGCGCCAGCGCGCATTTTCGCTGCGGATCATGGCGTGCGCTTCATCAGCGCTTGAGGTAACGGGACGAACCCCCACGCCGATCAGTTTTTCGGAGATATCCGGCCGCCTGACTGTCGTGACCAAGGCGCCGTTCAACGGGCTGACCACGGACGCTGGCGTAGCCGCCGGGGCGACCAGAATGTGCCAGCCCCGAATGACGACATCAACGCCCATTTCCCGCAGGGTGGGAATCTCGGGCGCGGTGGGATCTCGTTCAGCGGTAGTAATAGCAAGTATTCTGACCCTGCCGCTCGCAGCCTGCGGCCTCGCCACCGATAGCGTAGCCATGAACGCATGCACCTCCCCCGTCGCGACCGCCATGATCGCCGGCGCCGCGCCTTTGAACGGGATATGTTCCATGCGAATTCCCGTGGCCTGGTTGAATTGCTCGAAAGCGATTTGGCCGATGCTTCCGGTGCCCCAGGACGAGAAGTTGAGTTTCCCCTGGTTCGCGCGTGCGTACGCAACGAACTCGGACACGGTTTTGACAGGCAATTGCGGGTTGACGGTGAGCGTGAATGGAAAGTCATCAATCAGGCCAATTGCCGCAAAATCTTTGAGCGGATCGTAGGGAACTGATTTCATCAAGAAGGGATTGAGCGCCATGGTTTCAGCGGTGGCGATGAACAGGGTGTAGCCATCCGCAGCAGAGCGGGCCACGAACTCGGCACCGATCACCCCGTTGGCCCCTGCTTTGTTCTCAACGACGACGCTCTGACCAAGCGCCTCGGAGAGCCCGCCCGCCACGATCCGCGTCACGATATCGACGTTGCCCCCTGCTGCGAATGGAACGACGATGCGTAGCGGCCGGTCTGGAAAAGTGGACGCATGGATGGGTAACGCCCCCAGCAGGGCGGCAAACGCCAAAACTCTGCACAGTTGTTTCATGATGGTCTCCCCCGTTTAAAGGCTGCTCCAAGCCTGCTGCATGCGGTTCTATGCCGCGTCGATATGCAGGGCCAGCCAGCTCTCATGCTAGTCGAAAACGGGCCATCCGGTTGACGCGCAACACCCCTCCGCCGAAACTTCGCATCCCGTCCTGCCCTCAAAGAGGTTGCGATGTCCGACGTACGCCCTATTCGGCTCTGGTACCAGTTGCTTTCATCCGAAACGCGGTTAAGGAATTCGATCGCAGCAACCCAGGCAGCAGCGGATCGCGTTGCCTCGCCTGGAACGCAGGTTGAAGTGCGAGGGACCTCTCAGGGCGCACTTGGCGATCAATACCGACTGTTCTGGCATTACGACGTGCGAGAGGTGGTCGATAACGGCCTCTCGGTGCGCGAACGCGGCGGCTACGATGCCTTTGTCATCGCAAATTCTCTCGACCCTGCCTTAACCGAACTGCGGGAAATTCTTGATATTCCGGTCGTCTCCTTCATGGAGGTGTGCTGCTACACCGCCTGTACGATGGGCGAGCGTTTCGCCCTGATCGCGCCCAATGAGCGGTTCATTCCCCACTATGAAGATATCGTGCGGGGCTACGGGATCGCACACCGTCTGTCCAGCACCGAAGCGGTTCGCTTTGACAACATCGGCAGATTTGATGAGGTTTTTACCGACGATAAGGTTGGCGACGAGTTGATGGACCAGATGCGGGCGGCATGCGAGCGTGCGATAGCGCGTGGCGCGGAGGTCATCATTCCGGCTGGACCGTCTGCAGCGTTCATGGTTCGTCGCAAGATCTTCGAGATCGACGGTGTACCCATCCTGGACGCGTATGGGCTCATTGTGAAGGCGGCGGAAGCCATGGTCGCCATGCACCGGGCCACCGGTGTTTGCGTCAGCCGAAAGCGTCGTTACCAGACACCACCGCGAAGCCTGATCCTTCAGTGCGCCGAGGTTCGCGGAATCCCAGCCCTTCGCAACGGCTAACACGCCAAATTACGGGATACGTTGACATGACCGACCAGTCTTCACTCAACCGGTTCTCCCTCGCAGGTCGCGTTGCGCTGGTTACCGGCTCAGCGCAGGGCATCGGACGCGCGATCGCGATCGCACTGGCAGGTGCCGGTGCACGGGTGGCGTGCGCCGACATGAGGGCGGACGCCTGCGCCGCGACAGCGGCTGCGATATGTGCCAAGGGCGGCGACGCCATCGCGGTGACCACCGATGTTTCGAAGGAGGCCGACACGACAGCGGCCGTTGCAGCGGTTAAGGCACGCTGGGGCGCGCTCCATGTGCTGGTTCATGGTGCCGCTGCAGCCGACCCCAGCGGCACCGTCGTCGAGTACAGCCTGACCGATTGGAACCACGCCATCGCGGTCAATTTGACGGGCGCGTTTCTGGTCAGCAAAGCCGCGATTCCGCTGATCGCCCAGTCAGGCGGCGGATCGGTCGTTCTCATCGCCTCGCAACTCGCCAGAGTGGGCAGCGCCCGCCGCGCGGTGTATTGCGCCATCAAGGGCGGACTGTTGAACCTGGCACGTGCCATGGCAATCGATCATGCAGGCGAGCGTATCCGCGTGAACACGCTGTCACCCGGTGCAATCGAAACCGACCGGATGGTGCTTCGATTTGGAACCATGGAAGCCGCCAGGCAGGCGCTGGGGCCGCTTCACCTGACCGGCACGCTGGGCCAGCCCGACGATATCGCCTCAGCCGCCATTTATCTTGCCAGCGATGCATCCGGCTTTGTCACGGGCTCTGATCTGCTCGTTGATGGTGGCTACACCGCGCACTGAAAGGGCTCGCGATGCAGGTGTCTTATGATTTTTCCGGGAATGTGGTGTTGATCGCCGGTGCCGGTTCGGGGCTGGGATTGGCGATGACCCATTCGTGTCTGGCGGCCGGAGCACAGGTGGTTGCAAGTGACATCGTGACCGATGCGCTGGCGCGCATTGAACACCCCGGGCTCACCTGGAGCAAGCTTGACATCACCGACTCCCGGGCGGTCGCCGCACACATCAAAGACTGCGCAGCGCGGTTCGGGCGAATCGATGCAGCGGTTCTGGCGAGCGGCATCCAACGCCGCATTCTGGTCGAGGACATGCGCGACGAGGACTGGCTCGCGCACATCAATGTCAACCTTAACGGCGTTTTCTTCCTGGTGCGGGCGCTGTTTCCCGAGATGAAGCAACGCCGCCGCGGCTCCATTCTTGTGTTTACCTCAGGACTCGCCACCGCAGGCTGGCCTGGTGCCACCGCGTATGGGGCCTCGAAAGCAGCCCTGATTGCGCTGGTGAAATCAGCCGCTCAGGAGCTTCGCCCGCAAGGGGTGCGAATCAATGCGGTGTCGCCGGGCATCATGCACACACCGCTCTTTCACGACAGCGCCAATCAAGACGAAGTTCGCATGTACGAGCGAAGCCTTGGGGTATCGCAGCCCGAAGACGTCACGCCGCTGCTGATGCATCTGATTTCCGACGGCGCCAGCACAGTCAGCGGTAATGTGGTCGAGCGCAGGCTCATTCCCCAGGCGAATCCCTGACGCGAGCGAGTGTCGTCTTGCCTCTTTATGGGTTTGCCCCATAGAATCCGCGCACTCTTGGTTTCAGCTTCGCAAACTCATAACAAAACCGCTGGAATCCATGGTTCAAATACAGGCTTTTGGTTCTGAACGGAGGATGACGCCATGATGACGGCCGCAGACAAGGCGGACGCCCGATGAATCCGCTGCAGCAATTAACGTCGCAGACCGGAGGCCTCTGGCAATGAGTGCCGTAATCTTTTTCGAAAACCTGTTCCAGGCGGTCATCGCCGGGCTCCTGATCGGTTCGGTTTACGGACTGATGTGTGTGGGGCTCGGTCTGATCTTCGGCCTGATGCGCGTCATCAACTTTGCGCAGGGCGAATTCCTGATGCTGGGAATGTATGGCGCCTTTTATCTGTGCACCTGGTTCGGCCTGAGCTCAGCAGTCGGCCCTGTGATCGGTGCCGTGTTCTCCGGGGTGTTGCTCTACCTGCTGGGCATGGGCCTGCACAAATCGCTGCTCACCAAGGCCACCGGTATCAAGGTGGCGGGAACCGAGGGCGAAGGCCATTACCCCCAACTGATCCTGACCCTGGGCATCTCGCTGGTGCTGGCCAACGGCGCGCTGATTCTGTTCGGCAACACGCCGTTGTCGATCCGCACGCCCTACGCTGGTTCGGCCTGGGAACTCGGCCCGCTGCTCGGCGACGACATGCTGCTGTTCTTCAACAAGGCCCGAACCGTGGCGCTGGTCGTATCGGTTCTGGTGGCCGTCGCCGTCTACCAGTTCGTGCACCGCACCCGCGTCGGCAAGTCGCTGCGGGCAGCGGCCGACAATCCAGCGGCAGCCACCTACATGGGTATCGATGTCGAGCGCTCGCACCGAATCTCATTCGGTATTGGCGCGGCAATCACGGGGCTTGCAGGCGGTCTCATCGCCAGCTACTACCCGTTCCAACCTTACATTGGGCTCGATTTCGTCGTGATCATGTACGCAGGGGTTGTTCTTGGCGGTCTTGGAAGCATGATCGGTGCGTTCTGGGGCGGCCTTGTCATCGGGCTCATTCAGCAAGTGTCAACGCTGTTCCTGCCGCTCCAGCTGCAGAACGCAATGATCTTTCTGGTGTTCCTTCTCATCATCCTGTTCAGGCCCCAGGGTCTGTTCGGCAAAAACGTTGAAAGGGTCTGATCGTGAAGCTCGATCAAGAACCCAACCTGTTGCGCACCATCATCCTCGTCGCGATCGCTTATCTGGCTTTCGCATGGCTCATTGACGACAAGTATTACCAGCTGATTCTCACCATCGTGCCAATCTGGGCGATGATGGGAATCGCGTGGAACGTCTTTTCCGGTTACAGCGGACTGGTCTCATTCGGCCACGCTGCGTTCTTCGGAATTGGCGCCTACACGGTGGCACTGGCGATGATCGGATTCAACCTGTCGCCGTGGTTCGGCATTCCACTCGGCACTCTGGCTGGCGTCATCGCCTCGGTGCTGGTGGGATACCCGACCTTCAAGCTGCGCGGGGTGTATTTCTCCCTGGCCATGCTGGCGTACCCGCTTACGCTTCTCTACATCTTCGAGTGGCTCGGATACCAGGAAGTCACGATGCAGATGGTTCGCGAGAACAGCTGGATGTACATGCAGTTCTCGAGCCAGTACACCTACATCATCGTCTCCACGGTGCTGGTCGCCACCGCGGTCTATGTTTCGGGTCGAATCCACGCTTCCCGATTCGGGTTGTCGCTGACTGCAATCAAGCAGAACGAAGCGGCCGCCGAGGGTGCTGGGGTCGATGCGGCCGCCTGGAAGCTGCGGGCGATCATGGTGTCTGGCGCCATCGCGGCAGCGGCGGGCGGCTACTACGCAGTGGTGCTCATCGTTGTCACACCGCCATCGGTGTTCGGCATGATTGCTTCCGCGCAGGCAATGATCATGGCGCTGTTCGGCGGTGTCGCTACTGTTTGGGGACCCGTCATCGGGGCGGCGGTGCTGATCCCGTTGTCAGAGATCCTGCACGCTGAGCTCGGCAACCAGGTTCACGGTATTCATGGCGTGGTGTTCGGCCTGGCCATCATCGCGATGATCCTTTACGCGCCGGAAGGTTTGTTGCCCCGGGTTCGCGATGCCTGGCGCCGCAGAAGCGGTGCGGCCGACCAGAGCGCAGCGGAAGCCGCGCGCCGAACGGTCCAGCTTCCCGAGGTTGCAGCCGGCGCTGAGCGTCCCCCGATCGGAGATCGCATCGTCCTCAAGGTGGACGACCTGTCGCGCGCCTTTGGCGGACTGAAGGCGGTCTCCAACGTCAGCTTTGAGGTACGCCAGGGTGAGGTGCTCGGAATCATCGGCCCGAACGGTGCGGGTAAAACCACGCTGTTCAACCTTCTGAACGGCTTCATTCGCGCCGATCAGGGTTCAGTGCAATTTGGGGACAATCAGCTGATCGGACTCAAGCCAAACCAGGTCTGCCGCCTGGGTGTAGGTCGCACCTTCCAGGTGGTTCGCCCCTTCCCCCGCATGACTGTGCTCCAGAACGTGGTGGTGGGTGCATTTGCCGCCGAGCAGCAAAACGATGACCGTGCCGTTGAGTTGGCGCGTCAGGCACTCGATCGGGTTGGCATGCTTGCCCATGAAAAGGTTCTGGCGGGTGGTCTGAACAGCCTCGAGCTGCGCTTGATGGAACTTGCACGCGTTCTTGCGGGTCAACCGCAAATCCTTCTGCTGGACGAGACCCTGGCGGGCCTTGGCAGTGAGGAGATCGAAGTCATCCTGGCGGTCATTCGGCGCCTGGCCGACGAGGGTCAAACCATCGTCATCATCGAGCACACGATGCAGGCAATGGTTCGTATCGCCGACCGCTTCCTGGTGCTGGACCACGGCTCGGTTCTGGCCGCCGGCAAGCCCGCAGAAGTCGTCCGCGACCCGGCCGTCATTGAGGCCTACCTCGGCAAGAAGTGGATGGACCATGCTAAGCATTGAGAATCTCAACGCCGCATACGGCGGCCTGAAGGCGCTCACCGATGTATCGGTGAAGGTCGGCGAAGGGCAATTCGTTGCAATCGTCGGGCCAAACGGCGCTGGTAAGTCCACGCTGTTCAAAACCATTTCTGGAACCGTCACCCCGGTTTCTGGGCGAATCAGCTGGATGGACCAGGACCTGCTTTCTATTCCGCCATCGCGCCGCCCACTACTGGGTATCGCTCATGTTCCTGAGGGACGACAGGTTTTCAAGGAACTTTCGGTTCTTGAAAATCTTGAAATGGGCGCGCAGTCCGAGCGAGCACTTACCGATTGGGAACGCAATCTTGAACAGATGTTTGCGCTGTTTCCCATCCTGAAGCAGCGGAGCAGCCAGCTCGCCGGCACGCTGTCAGGTGGCGAGCAGCAGATGGTCGCGATTGCGCGGGGCATGATGTCCTCGCCCAAATTGATCATGCTCGACGAGCCGTCGATGGGGTTGGCGCCAAAAATCACCGACATGATCTTTGAGCGAATCGAAGAAATCCATTCAAGCACTGACGTTGCCATCCTGCTGGTCGAGCAGCGGGTGGCGGAAGCACTCAGCTCGTGTAATTACGGCTATGTTCTGCAAACAGGCAAGATCGCGCTGGAAGGCCCCCCGCAGCAGCTGATGGAAGACGAACATGTTCGCGCCATCTATCTGGGCATGTAGATTCAAACTCACCTCAAGAGGAGACTTGTGATGGTCAATCGTTCAAAACGCAACATGCTGACCGCGTCCTCAGCGGCCATTGCCGCCGGCGCCGCGCCCGCAATCGCTCGCGCCCAGGCAAAAGAAGTCAAGATCGGTCTCATCGTTCCGCTCACGGGGCCCTGGGCCCGCAGTGGCGACTTTATGCGCAAAGGCGCCGAAATGGCGGTCGAAGACATCAACGCGGCCGGCGGCATCAAATCGATGGGCGGCGCGCGCATGCGACTGGTCATCATTGACGCAGGCGAAAACGTCGAGAAGGCAAAGAACGCAGCGCAGCGGATGCTGTCCCAAGACCCTGACCTCACCGGTGCCACAGGCGCCTGGCTGTCGTCGTTCACGCTGGCCATCACCGAAGTCACCGAGCGCGCCGAGCTGCCCATGCTCACGCTGTCGTTTGCCGACACAATCACCGCGCGTGGCTTCAAATACATTTTCCAAACCTCCATCACCGCAGGCCAGATGTCCACCCTCGCGGTGCCCGCGCTGGTGGCGCTGTCGAAGACCGCAGGCAAAGGCATCCAGAACGTCGGCATCATCAGCGACAACACTGCAGCGCCGATGGCCTTTGCCAAGCCCATGCGCGAAGGTGGCCTCGGCAACATGGGTCTGAAGCTGGTGGTCGATGAAATCTTCACCCCGCCGCTGGCTGATGCAAGTTCGATGATCCAGAAGGTTCGCACTGCGCGCCCCGATCTGCTCATCAACCTCGCCACCTCGCTGCCTGATTTCAAGCTCACGCTCGAAAAGATCAACGAAGTGGGTCTGGGTCGTGGTCGTCTGCCCATCGTTGCCAACAGCGGCGCAATTGGTGCCCCCGAGCTGCTCAACATCATGGGCAAGGACATCCTCGAGGGCGTCATGAACATCACCGCCAACTGGGGTGGCAAGGGTCACGAAAAGCTCATCGCCGACTTCAAGACCCGCAAGGGCGAGCCCTGGATCCCGCAAGACCCGATGTCGACCTATGGCGACATGTGGATCTTCAAAGAGGCCTGCGAGATGGCCAAGTCCGGCGACAAGAAGGCAGTTGCCTCCGCCATTCGCGCCATGGACTTCAATGGCGATGGCCCGGCGCGTTTCTTCCCAGGCGGCCGGGTCAAGTTCGACGACAACGGCCGTCGTGTTGGCGCGGTGCTCACCATCTCCCAGTGGCAGAACGGTGTGCCGGTCGCGGTCTTCCCTGAGTCGCTGGCGGTCGCTCCGGCGATCTGGCCCAAGCGCTGATCATGACTACCGGCACCGCCCGTACGATCGAGTTCGATCATCCCGGCGGGCCGGCGGTTCTTCAGTGGCGTACTCGCCCGCTTACCGATCCGGGAGCGGGCGAGGTGCTGATCGAGCAGGATGCGATCGGCGTCAACTTCATCGATATCCAACATCGCAGCGGACGGTATCCACTCGCTGCGTATCCCTCCAGCTTGGGTATCGAAGCCTCCGGCCACGTGTTGGCGATCGGCGAAGGCGTTCAAGACTTCTCGGTCGGTGATCGCGTCGCTTACATTCACCTTCCGATCGGCGCCTACACCACGCATCGCGTATTGCCCGCCGGGCGGGTCGTGCCGGTTCCAAAGGGCATACCGCTCGACTGGGCTGGTGTCACGCTTAACCGGGCTCTCACGGCACAGTACCTGGTCAACGATTCATTTCCGGTTTCCGCCCAGCATGTCGTGCTTGTCCATGCAGCGGCTGGCGGTGTCGGGCAGATCCTGGCGCAATGGGCTTCCCACAAAGGCGCTCGAGTCATCGGCACAGTGGGCTCGGCCGACAAGCGCGAGCTTGCATTGGCCGCGGGCTGCCACGAGGTGCTGATCAATACCTCTGCAGACTGGGTAAGCAGCTGTCGTGAGCTTACCGGCGGCGCGGGTGTGCACGCAGTGTATGACGGCATTGGCGGTGCGATGTTCGAGCAGTCATTGCTCGCCTTGCGCCCTAACGGTGTGTTGGCAAGCTACGGTACGCCCGCCGGGCCCATTCCACCGTTTGATATTTTCCGGCTGAATCAGCTCGGGTCGCTTCACGTGACCAGCCCGTCTATTTTCACCTTCAACAAGACCACGGCTGCCCTGCGTGAACGTTCGGCGGATGTGTTTGCTCAGGCTCTGGCCGGCGTACTTCGCACCGATGCGCCCAGGCTCTACGCATTTGACCAGGCGCGCGAAGCGCATTCCGATCTGGCGGCTCGTCGAACCACGGGCTCGATCGGGCTATCTGCCGGCTGACTTGCGCAAGCCTCCCTGCAAGCTATCGCAGGGAGACGCTTGCAAGCCGTGCGATCAACGCAGCATGTACTCCAACTCGGGCATCAGATACCGCTTGAGCCCGGGCCAGTCTTCGATCATTGGAAAATGTCCCATGCCCTTCATCAGGCTGTAGCGGGACCCCTTGATGGCGGCAGCCACCGCTTCTGACATGGCCGGGGTGGCCGAGTAGTCGTACTCGCCTGTCAGCAGTGACACCTTGCAGAGGCTGGTATCAATTATTTTGATGGCCTCGCGTCCGTCCCAGTCAAAGCTGTAGAAATGCACGTCGCCAGCGTAGACGCCCGGGCCGCTCTGCGAGTAGTACCACCAGTTTTCGCGGCGATTGGTTTCAGGCGTGGTCGGCGCGCACAACCCCATGGTGTAGCTGGCGCACAGTTCGCCACCATGCACAGCCGGGTGATGCAGAAAATCGTTATAACGTCCGGGCGCAAAGGCAGCCGATTCCAGGCCAACGATGCCGCGCAGTTCACGCTGATAGTCCACTGCCATTTTCAGTACGATCGCACCGCCCATCGAGCAGCCCATGATGACCGGGCGCTCGAGGCCAAGGCCCTTCCAGAACGCGCGAATCATGTCGGCATACAGTTGCGAGGTCAGCTGAAACTTGCGCAGCCACCACTGATCTGGGGGGTTCGATCGGCCGTGATACGGCAGATCAAAGGCCAGCACACGAAACTTGCTCGTGACATCTGAGTCATTGAGCATGTGACGCCACTGACGCGAGTCGGCGCCGGCTGTGTGCAGGCAGATCAACGGAACACCCTGGCCTGCCTCCTCAAAAAAAATCCGATGCGCTTCGCCCTGGATATCAACCGTGACATAGCGCCCGCTGATCGGTTCAATGCGGTTCATGCGGCTTCCTTTCGCATCAGGTTCATCATCCGCTGCAGCGCGCGGCCGTTCTGCATCGCGACCAGTCCGTCACCCTCGAGGACAAACTCTGGAACGCGCATCAACATGGCAAAAAAATCGTTGTAAAGCGGTGGGGGGGTGGGGCTGACAAACTTCGCCCAGGTATCCATTGGCGCGCGGAACCCGAAGGCCGGCCGTGAATCAAAGCGGGGTGCGAAGTTGATTTGGCTGATTCGACCCTGCTCCACGGTGAGCACCCGGCGGGTATCGCCCACGGTGATCGAGAAGCGCGTGGTGAACCAGTGACCGATCACGGACAACTCGCGATCGGCATTGACACGGGCCTGGTAGGCCTTGAACCAGTCTTCATCAGGAAAAGCGGACATGGTGAGATCCTTGAAACAAGATTGAGGTGCAGCCCGGATCAGGCTGCGATCGGATCGGCATCGAGCCTCACCGTAACGCCCCGCATTGCTTCCGAGGGCGCCGGATAGCGCTTCATGACCAGCGGGTCATGCCCGGGAATCACGTGAGCAGGGGAACTGGCCAGCGAATACACGCGGCGATAAGCCTCGTGCATATCAGCCTGGTTATAAATGAGCGGAAACGGTCGGTCGGTTTCAATATTGGCGTAAAAATGCGACGCATCGCTTGCCAGGACCACCCAGCCGCGACGCGTGTGCACACGCACCACCTGCAGGCCCATCGTGTGTCCCCCCACCCGGTGGAGGGTCAGGCCCGGAGCGATCTCTTCGTCGCCATCGTGGAAACAGACGCGGTCTTCAAACACGCGGTCGACCATCGCCTTGACATCGTTCACATCAAAAGGAAACCGCATGGGTTTGAAACACATGCAACGCCCGGTCGCAAACTGCATCTCGCGATCCTGCAGGTGATAGCGCGCGCGCTTGAACAGCTGCGCGTTACCCGCATGGTCGTAATGCATGTGGGAGATGATCACATCGCCGACCGACTCGGGGTCGATACCCAGCAGCGACAAGCCCTGCCCCGGACAGCGAATGAATTCGCGGCCCCTTTGCCTGGCGACCTCGGCGGAGAAGCCCGTGTCTACCACCCAGGTTCGACCGTTGCCGCGAATGGCCCACACGAAGTAATCAAGCGGCATGGGTACATCGTGGCTATCGCCGCCGACAAAATTGTCGCGCGAGCTTCGATCATGGTGGGCGTACTTGACCGCATAGATTTCATACTGAGGGGCTGTCATGGGGAGATCTCCTGCCTGGGAAGTCAAACGCAGCGGCTGGTCAGAGCATGCCTGACTCATTGAACCGCCGGATCAAATCGTCTTTTTTCACTTTGCCCGTAATAGTGAGCGGCAGATCCCGCTCGTCAACCAGCATCAGATGCCGAGGACGCTTGTATCGCGCGAGCGCCTTGGCGCAGGTGGCCTGTACGGCCTCAAGTTCAATCACCGCACCGGGTTTGGGCACCAGCACCGCACCAAACACTTCTTCCAATTCAGGATCGGGCAACGGTACGCAATAGGCCGCCATGACGCCGGGGTGACTGGTAAGCACCTGCTCGACTTCGACCGGGGACACGTTCATGCCGCCCGTTTTGATCATCTCTTTTATGCGGCCTCGGAAGAAAAGATGGCCAGTGGGCCCGAACAACCCGAGGTCACCTGTTCGGAAATAGCCACGGCTATCAAATACCTCCCGGGTGCGCTCGGGGTCCTTGTAGTACTCCTTTAAGACGTGTCCCTTGACCCGTATTTCTCCAATATCCCCCTGGGCGCATTCCTGCTCAGTTGCACAATCGACTACGCGGATATCGAATCCGTCCAGCGGCTTGCCGATGCTGCCAAGGCGAAGTTCTAGACCGTCGCTTGCGTCGGTGACGCTGCAGTTGCCGTAGGTTTCGGTCAGACCGTAGATGTTGCAGATCTCGGTGAGCCCTTCGTCGACCAGCCTGCGAATCTGATCGGGGGTGCCGATCGTGGCACCACCCCGCATTGATTTGAAGCGCTCACGCCGATAGCCCGGTGTGCTGAGCAGTGCCTCCGCCATGTTGGGCGTTCCGTAAAACATCGTGCACTGCTCGCGCTCGATCAGTTCGAGCGCCACTTCAGGATCAAAACTTTCCTGAAGCACGATGCAGCCGCCATGGGTGAACAGGTTGAAAAGTGCGTTCTCGCAGCCCAGCCCCCAGAACAGCGATACCGCCAGCCAGAGACGATCATTGTGCGTGACGTGTTGGCGCTGACCGATCTCCCACATGTTCTCGATCAGCCCCCGATGCTGCACCACGACGCCTTTGGGCAGCGCCGTTGAACCCGAGGTGTACAGAATATAGGCAGGGTCGTCAGGCATGACCGCGCTGCGCGCAACATTCAAACGGGCGAGCGCGGCTGGATCGGGATCGCGCTGCGCGTCGGACCAACGCCATTCGCCAGGCTGCGGATCAGCGCCCACCGCGAGCACGTTCTCCAGCAGCGGCAACCTGCCTTCAGAACGGAGTTCGCTCAACATGGCCCGATAGTCGTTTCGAAGAAAGCGACCGGTGGTGATCAGCAGACGCGTGTCCGAGTGCTCGAGCACATAGCCCAGTTCGCGCGCCGTGACCCAGGTGTTCACGCCCACCATCACCGCGCCAATCGAGGTGATCGCGAAGTCGGCAACAATCCACTGGGGCAGGTTACCCATCAGTACGCCAACCTTGTCACCTTTGCGAACCCCCTGCTCGAGCAGAAACGACGCAACCTGGGTCACCGCTTTATCAAGATCGCGATAGGTCAGCCGCTCGCCTGAACCAACGATTGCCTCGCGGTCAGGATAGCGTCGCGCCATCTCGCTCACCAGATCGGGGATGGTGCGACTTTGGGGGGCGAGTTCGGCGGCAGCGGGCTTTTGCATGATGGGGATCTGACAAGGCCCAAATCGGGCGCGGGGCAAGTATAGGCAAACATCCCCAGGACGAGCCATAACGAGATCACTTTCGATCCACGCGCTTCTCAATTACCGGATCCGGTGCGATCCTTCGTCCCGATCGCAGCCGATCGAAGGGGTCGGCCGAGCATTTCGGAGATTGCAATGAATCTGGGATTTATCGGGCTGGGAGCGATGGGCGTTCCGATGGCGGAGCGGCTTCTCGATGCGGGTCACTCGCTGACCGTTTACGACGTCAACCCTGCTGGCATTCAGGCTTTGGCTTCGCGCGGCGTGAAAGTCGCGAAAACGGTACGCGAAGCGGGCGATGCGGTCGAGACGGTGTTGTTGTCGCTGCCCACGCCGAAAATCGTCAATGAGGTGTGCCTGTCGGAAAGTGGCCTTGCCCAAGGGCGAACCGTGCGAACCGTGGTTGATCTGTCCACCACAGGCACCTCCATGGCGCGCACGGTGCAAGCTGCGCTCGCCGCACGCGGCATCGAGTTCATCGACTCACCGGTGTCCGGCGGACGCAATGGCGCCATCAAGGGAACCCTGGCGGTGATGGTGTCGGGCCCCCGCGCAAGCTTTGACAGTCTCAACGATGTACTTCGCCATATCGGAAAGCTGTTCTACATCGGCGCCGAGCCCGGCATGGCTCAAACCATGAAGCTTGCCAACAACCTGGTATCAGCGGCTTCGATGGCGATTACCTCGGAAGCGGTGGCAATGGGCGTCAAGGCGGGCCTTGATCCGAAGGTGATGATCGATGTGATCAACTCGGGCAGCGGCATGAACACGGCGAGCCGGGACAAGTTCCCCAAGGCGATCCTGCCGCGCACCTTTGACTTCGGCTTTGCCACTGCGCTCATGTACAAGGATGTCGACCTGTGCATGCAGGAAGCGAAAGCCCTCGATGCGCAGATGCCTGTGGCCGACGCCGTGCATGAAATCTGGCGCCAGACCAATGAGGTTTACGGTGGGCCCAACGACTTCACCCGGATTGCTCAGTTCGTTGAGGAGCGGATGGGTATCGTGATCGAGACCCCCGCAAAATAATCTTTGTGGCGGCCCGCCGTGCGATCACGGCTGGCCGCGTGCAGCGCGCGATCAGAGCTCGCGGGTTTCGAATGTGCCGGGCAGAATCAGCTCGATCATTTCGCAATCGTCGGAGTAATTCAGCACCGTGTGCGGAATTGAGTTGGGTTGAATCCAGCAGGCGCCCTCTTCGAAGCGTTCGCGCCTGCCGTTGTACTCGCCTTCCATCCAGCCCTTGAGCATGTAAAGAAACTGGAATTGAACGCCGTGGATATGGCGGATTGAAACCACTTTCGGATCACAGGGCCCATGCAGACGAATGACATGCGCCTGCACGACACCCCCCGTTGCCTTGCTGATCCCCAGATCTCGGTACGAGGCGTAGGAACGCAATCCTTTCCGGAACTGCTGCCCCTTGTCGCTTGCATGGGCTGCCATGAACTTCTGTGGCTTCCAGCGGGTGACCGTGGAAACCTTCAGCGTGGGCAGTGCAGCCGCCGGCTTTTTTGCGGCGGTGCTCTTGATTGCGGGCTTCTTTGCGGCGGGCTTGTTTGCAGCAGGTTTTTTTGCTGCGGCCTTCTTGGCAGCAGGCTTCTTGGCGGCGGGCATGGACAGCTCCTTTGCGGATCAGACAGATCCCAGCGGCCTGAGTTCGATCAGGTCTGGGCACAGGTTGGGGGTTGCTTCGAGCGCGTACACCACCGCGCCCGCCACTTCTTCGGAGGTGAGCGGCGAGAATCGGCGTGCCTGCATCGCAGCAATGACCGCAGGATGGTCACTGCCCTCACGAATATTGGTATCGACCATACCGGGCGCGACCTCGGTCACCTTGACACCAAAGCTTTGCAGTTCCAGCCGGAACGAGCGCGCAAAGGCCGATAACGCATGCTTGGTGGCGCAATACCCCGAGGCCAGCCTGTACACCTCGCGTGCGGCAATCGAGCTCATGAACACAATATGTCCCTGCTGCCGAGCCACCATATGACGGGCAACGCGGCGGGTCAGGCGTACCGCCGCCAGAACGTTGGTCTGGAACATCCACGCGATGTCATCATCTGACAGGTCCATCAGCGGCGCATACCGAAGCACCCCCGCGTTATTGATGAACACATCCGAACGCGCAAAGTCTGCATCGATTCGATCCAGATACGACGCGTCGTTGAGATCACCCGCGAGAATCTCGATTGAGCCTGCGGGCGCTTCGCTTGCCAACGACTGCAGCGCGTCCATGCGCCGCCCCATGGCCAGCACAGTGTTACCGCGCTGGGCCAGCATCAGCGCGCAGGCTCTGCCGATACCGGCCGACGCACCCGAAATCAAAACCGTTCTTTTCTGCGATGAGGCGGTCATGGCGATGTCCTTGTGCTTCAGCCTTTGACGTACTGCGCATCGGTCACCGGCTCTTTCCAGTCGGTCTTGCCGATGGAAATGGCCAGATGCATCATGAAGCTGCTGGGATCAGCGCCATGCCAATGGCGTTCGCCTGGTCCGATCCACACCACGTCGCCAGTGCGGATGCGCTGCGGCTCATACCCCTCTTCGCAGACCCAGCCGCTGCCGCCCACCACATGCAGCACCTGCCCTACTTCGTGCTGGTGCCAATGTGTGCGGGCGCCCGGCGAAAAAAACACGTTATTGATTTGTACGCCCTGCGTGAAAGGCATGACCGGATCACCCCAGACGCCGCCAGTAAAGGTACCGCCACGCATTTCCGAACTGGCGCCATCCTGGCGCGCATGCATCACCTTCATGAGTTTCTCCTGAAAAAAGTGCTGAAAGAGTGGTTTATTCGCTAACCCGCACGCCGCCGCTGGCATCGCCGATCGCGTCAACCACACGGTTGCTGATCTGGTCGCCGTAGCCCAGCGCAGTACCAAGCCCGAAGCTTGCCAGAGGGCCAGCCGAGTTGAGCGAAGCAATACCGAGTTCGCTTGCCATTTCGGTGTAGAGAACGATGTCTTTGGTCATCAACTTGCCGGTCAGTCCGCCCTCAAGATAGTTGCCGCGAATGATGTGCGGGAACCGATTGAGGCTTGCGAAGTTCACACCGCTGCTGCTGTTGATCACATCGAGCAATTGCTGCAGATCGAGGCCCGCCTTACGTCCGGCCACCATCACCTCGGCCGTCGCTGCGAGCGTGACGGCGTTCAGGAAGTTGTTGAGCAGCTTGGTGGCGTGGCCATTGCCGGACGCACCCATGTGAACAACTTTGGCCGCGATATGCCTGAGCACCGGATCGAGCTGCTGGTCGATGCCAGCGGGTCCACCAATCATGAGCGTGAGCGTGCCCTTCTCTGCGGCAGCGGCTCCGCCCGAAATGCCGGCATCCACGAATGTCGCGCCCTTGTCGGCAAACCTCGCAGCCAGCCTGCGGGTGGAACTGGGCGCAGCCGTGGACAGGTCGACAATGGTCTGGCCCCCGCGCGCGTTGGCCAGCAGCCCGGTTTCACCGTCCACCACGGCTTCCACTGCGTGGCTGTCGGGAAGCGACAGCAGGACCAGATCACACGTGCTAGCGATCTCGGCAAGCGAACCGGCAGGCACTGCGCCACACCCTGCGACCACCTCGGAGCGCTTGTCCAGACCCAGCACCGGCAGTCCGGCTGCAACCAGCCGACGGGTCATTCGTCCGCCCATGTTGCCGAGGCCCACAAATCCGATTGGCTGCCCTGCCATTGAAGCCCCCTGAGATGGATGCTGTTGATGTCGGTCGACATCGTAACGGAAGCTGTTGGGCGAGGCGAACACCGTCTCATCACTCAACAATGCAGCGACTCAGTCGTTCCGTTCCTCGCATGGCTGCTGATCGCGGGTTCATGACTTCAGCGACACTAGCCGATCAACATCAAGTAACGCTGTCGAGTTCAACCGCGAGCTCGCACGCGCAAGGAGACATGCATGAAGAGCCTTTCCGTTGCCATGGTGGCCATGGCGCTCATCGGCGCCGCACCGATGTCGATCTGCTCGGCGCAAACGTCGGGCGACAAGCCGATCTCTCTCATCGTGCCGTTCAGCCCTGGCGGCGGCACCGACATCCTGTCGCGCATGCTGGCCCCCAAACTTGCTGAGAAACTCGGTACCAGCGTGGTGGTCGAAAACCGGCCCGGCGCGGCGGGCGCGATTGCCGCGCAGGCGGTTGCGCGGTCGGCACCTGATGGCCGCACCCTGCTGGTCGGCTCCACGTCCGAGATCGGCGTCAACCCCAGCCTCTACCCCAAGCTTCCGTATGACGTTGGCCGTGACTTTGCGCCGGTGGCGGCGCTTGCCGACACGCCCATGGTGCTGGTGGTTCATCCCACCTCACCCATCAAACGCGCGCAGGATCTGGTGTCGCTTGCCAAGGCCAACCCTGGCAAGTTGTTGTTCGCCTCAGCGGGTGTAGGCAGCGGTGCTCATCTGGCCGCCGAACTGTTTTTCCACGTAACCGGCACCAAGCTTTCACACGTGCCCTATAAAGGCGTGGGCCCTGCCATGGCCGAGATCATCGGCGCGCAAAAAGACATGATGATCTTCACAACCCTGCCCTCATCCACCTCATTCGCCAAGTCCGGTCAGTTGCGGGTGGTTGCGGTGTCCAGCAAGGAACGGATGTCGATCGTTCCCGACATTCCAACCTTCATTGAATCAGGCGTGCCGGGCTATGAGGTGTATTACTGGTACGGATTGCTCGTCCCGTCCGCCACACCCATCGACATTCGCCGTCGCATTCACGCCGCGGTCAACGAGGTTCTCGGGCAACCCGATACGCTTGCCAACCTGGCGCGACAGGGTCTGCAACCAAACGTACGCACTGCTGAAGAATTTGATGCCTTCATCAAGGCCGACATGGCGCGCTGGGCAGTGGTGGTCAAGGCCGCCGATATCAAGCCCGATCAATAAATCGTCAGCGCGCACCGGGTCTTCATGCAGCACACCCTTCAGTCGGCCGAAACCGGCGCGCTGATCTACTGGTTCGACATTCGCCCTGAGGTCGTCCAGGATTGGCTGAACTGGTATTTGCGCGACCATATGCCCAGCCGCGTTGGCAGCACCTTTACGACCGGCCGCTGTTTCGAGGCAATTGACGCGCCAAGCAGCCACATGGTGCTGTTCGAGACAAACTCGCCCGAGGCGCTGCTTGCACCCAGCTACCTCCAACTGCTGGGCACCGTGTCGGACGACGATCGCAAGCGAAGGGGCTGGTACGCCAACACCGTTCGCATGACTGCTCGGGTACGCACAAGGCTGGGCGCGGGCGTGGGCAGCGTCTTGTCGGTGATCCGGTTTGATCAGTCGCTGCACACCGTACCGCAAACGCTGATGAGCGATATCGCAGGCATTCCGGGGGTTGGTTCGGTATGGATCGCCGAGCATGACCCCTCGATCAGGTCGCGCATGGACTCGGTTCGCGTAACCGGCCATCAGGATCTTTCCGCTGCGGGGGCTCTCATGACCGAGGCGTCCACCGATTCAGACGCCAGGCTGGCTGTTTCCACATTCAAAGCCAAGACAGCCCTCTCAGGCACACCCGCACCTGGATCGGTCACCGTTGGCCGCTACCGGCTGATGTACTGCATGACCGCCTGAAGCGCCGCTGGCACAGGCCAGCGGCCGATGGCTCTCAGTCGACCTTGGTGCCGGTAAGCTGAATCACCCGAGCCCATTTGTCCATTTCGGCTCGCACAAAGCTCGCAAACTCCTGCGGCGATGAACTGGTGGCTTCAACGCCGATATTGCTCATGGCTGTACGGTATCCAGGGTCGCGCGCGGCCTTCACCAGTTCCGCGTTGAGTCGCTCGACGATCGCGGCAGGTGTGCCAGCGGCCACGAACAGACCCGTCCAGCTGTCCACCTGGTAGCCGGGAACCCCAGCCTCGGAGAAGGTGGGCAACTCTGGCGCGGTAGCCCACCGGCGACTTCCCGAGTTGGCAATTGCCCGCACTTTGCCGGTTTTGGCGAGCGTCATCGCGTTGGTGATGGTTTCGATCATGACCGACACGTTGCCCGCCAGCAGATCGGCCGATGCGGCACCGCCCCCTTTGTACGGCACATGCAGCATGTCGATTTGCGCAGTGGTTTTGAGCAGTTCAGTGGCCAGATGCGAAATTGACCCATTGCCCGCCGACGCATAGCTGAGCTTGCCCGGATTGGCCTTGGCATAGCGGATCAAATCTTCGAGCGACTTGATAGGCAGCGAAGCGTTCACGATGAGAACGCTTGGATTGAGCGCAAGAATGGAGACCGGTTGCAGGTCACGCACCGGATCAACCGGAAGGTTTTTGAACAGAACCGGTGCAACGCTGTTGGTGCCGATTGTTCCGTAAAGCAGTGTGTGGCCATCGGCGGGCGACGACACCACGGCCTGCATCGCTGGCCCCCCACCGCCACCCGGGCGGTTTTCCACCACCACCTGTGCCCCCAGCTGCTCGGCCAGCTGCTTGCCCAGTCCGCGAGCCATGATGTCTGACGAGCCGCCCACTGCAAAGGGAACAATGATGCGTAGGGGTTTGGTTGGGTACGACTGCGCGTGCGCCGCCGGCCCGATTCCCGTGGCAATCACGGTGGCGGCGATCAAATTGAGGGCCGTTCTGCGACTCATGATGTTTTCCCTGTTGTCGTGTGATCACTAAAGCGTTCAAGCTGCGCATAAAAATCGTCAACACGCTGCTGGGCAGTTGCGCGCATGGCGGTCAGAATCTTCGCATGCTCGCCGGGATCCGTCTGCGCACCACTCACGCCCACCTGGCGCGACACATCCTGAACAAAACGGCAGGCGGGTACGCGTATTGCGCTGAAACGTTCAAGCGCTGACTCAACCGACGCCTCAGCCCCCAGCAAACGCCCCAGCACAACGGCGTCCTGCACCGCCATGGCACCGCCCTGCCCCATGAACGGCGTGCTTGCATGCGCAGCATCGCCTATCAACAGAACGCGCCCCAGATGCCAGGGCCCGGGCATCAGTACTTCTTCGACCGCGGTGTACAAAACCTCTGATTGGGGATTCAGCGAATCCAGAAACTGCGCGGCGGGGCCCTGAAACACGCTGAAACGCGACTGCATCAGCGCCGCCCAGTTGTCGCGTGCATACCAGGCACCTTCCGGCTCTGGAACCGTTCCAAACAGGTAAAGCTGCTGCGACGAGATCGGCATGATGCCCAGGCGCAGTCCCGGCGCCATCATCATGATTTTGTCGACCAGATCAGGCGGTCGGTGATGGACGCTGCGCCATACGCCAAATCCGCTGTATCGCGGCTGCACCTGAGGCCAGAGCAGTTTCCGCACTTGAGACCGGATGCCGTCTGCACCCAGCAACAGATCACAGCGTACTTCGCGGCCATCCGACAGCAGCGCCCGCGCCGAATCGGGCGCGTGCTCGATTCGCTCGACGGTGCAGCCCAGCGCGATCTCAATATCGAGTTGTTGCAGATACGCCGACAGCACGCGGTGCATGTCTGCGCGCCGGATTCCGAGAATCGGAACCAGCCGATGGCCTTCAAATCGCCCGGGATAGAAGGTCTCGAGTAACGGCGACCCATCGGCATTGAGGTAAACATTGCGACCATCGTCGATGGAAAACCCGGTGGCAACCATGTCGTCCATGATACCGAGCGCCTTGAACTGCGCAAGACCATTGCTGTAGACAAAGATGCCCGAGCTTTGAAATTGCCAGGCGGTTTGTTTCTCCACCAGACTGACGGCCCAGCCGGCGCGTGCCAGCGCGATCGCAGCACAGCAGCCTGCAATGCCCGCGCCGACAATCAACACGTGTCGCTTCAAGCGCTCTGCTCCCAGTTACTCGGGCTCGATCTGCTCTGACAGCGAGTCGCGAACCTTCTTGAGAAGAATCTTCAGCAGCACCGCTTCAGCCTGCGTCAGGTCGTGCACCATCAGGTCGTTAACGGTTTGGGCAACCTGCATCAGGGTCGGCTCAATGGCCCGGCCCTCGGGCGTGAGATGAATTCGCACCTTGCGGCGATCGACGTCATCGCGTGTACGGGTAACGAGTCCATCGCCCTCAAGCGCCCTGACCATTTCCAGCACCGAGGTTTCCATCAAGCCCAGCCGCTGCGCAAGCTCGCGATGCGTGATGCCTTCGCGCTCCCACAAGGCCCTCAGCACAAACCATCCACCCCGCCGAATGCCGTGCTCGGCAATACGCGCAAACAGCACCCGCTTCGATGCGCGTTCGGCCTCTGCAATGAGAAAGCCAAGGCTCTCATCGAGTCGGCCGCCAACCTGGCGGCTGCGAGATTTTCCAGCCTTTGACGGCACGCGCCCTGCTGATAAATTCATAGGACCCCATGCATAACATTAAGCAGTGCAGCTTGTTTTTCCAGCAAAGTATAGTTGCGGAACTTAAAAATAACACCTAGGATCCAAAGTAATTTCTGGAGATCGCGGAATGTTTACCAGCACTGTCGGCGCGCCAATCGCGGCCCGCACCCCTGACCAGCCCACCCGCCGTTACACCAGCATCACGGTCACGCCCGCGTCGCCGCACATCGGCGCTGAAATCACCGACATTGACCTGACCAGCGAGCTTTCGCCGCAGCAGATCGCCGAGGTGAAAGACGCCTTCGTCCAATACCAGGTGCTGTTTTTCCGGGAGCAGAAAATAAGCTTTGATGACCACATCCGTTTCGCAAGCCTGTTCGGAACGCTGGGTCGGCATGTTGGCGCGCAAACCATCAGCAAGCCCACCGATCATCCCCTGGTGCGCAAGTTCCACTACGACGAAAACTCAAAGCGTATCTCGGGTGAAAGCTGGCACAGCGACCAGTCGTGCGCACCGATTCCGCCGCTTGGCAGCATGCTCTATAACCATACCGTTCCGCCCGACGGCGGTGGCGACACCCTGTTTGCCAGCACCTACGCCGCTTACGATGCGCTATCCGACCGCATGAAAACATTTCTGTCGGGGCTCACTGCCACGCACGACGGCGCCCGTGTGTTCGGGCCTGGAACACCAAAGTCCTCGCATCCCATCATCATTCGCCACCCTGAAAGCGGGCGGCGCGGCATCTTCGTCAATTGGGACTTCACCAGCCACATCAATGAACTCCCCCGCAGCGAAAGCGACGCAATCCTGAAATTTCTCTATCGGCATATCGGCCGTGACGAATGGGCATGCCGCTTTCGGTGGCGCCCGCACTCGATCGCGTTCTGGGATAACCGCTGCGCGCAACACAAAGCGCTCTGGGACTACTGGCCCAACGTGCGCTCAGGGTTTCGGGTGCAGATAGAGGGCAGCGCGCCCCCTATTGCTGGATAAGCCGCGCGAAGCTTCACCGCTGCGCAAGCAACTCAGGCAGATGAGCCATTGCCGGTACGCCCATCATCGGCCAGGCGCTTACTTGCCCTGAAGGCCGGTCGCTTTGATCAGATCGGCAACGCGCGCCGCATCTTTCTCGAGCAGGCGGCGGAAACCATCGGGGCCGCGATCGGCTGCGGACGGAATCTCGGATGCAAACTGCTTCTCGACACGGTCGACGTATTCGGGGCTGTCCATGACCTGTGACACGGCTGCGGCAAGGCGCTCGAGCGCAGCACGGGGCGTGCCTTTGGGCGCAACCAACCCATTCCAGATCCGCAGATCAAACTGGGGCAGTCCGGCTTCGGCGAAGGTGGGTACGTCGGGCATTCTTGCCACGCGCTGCGGCGCTGAGACTGCAATGGCGCGGGCCCGTTTGTCAGCGTGCAGCGGCATCAGCGTGACGGTCTGGTCGATGATGCCTTCGATGGTTCCGGCTATGACATCGATCAGCGCCGGCCCGGTGCCCCGATACTGAACCAGCGTTCCCTCACCCTTGGCAAGGCTCAGAAAATGCGCCTGTGCCAGATGCGCGGTGGTGCCCGGCCCCCCCGACCCCAGGTTGATCTTGCCCGGGTTCTGACGCATGTGCGCGAGCATGGACTTGAGATCGGTGAAACCGCTGGCATTGCTCACCGCCAGCACCATGGGCACCGTGGCAACCGACGCAACCGGCGCCAGGTCATTCAATGGGTCAAAACCGCCCTGCGGATGCAGGTGCGGAATGACCAGCAGGCCCATGTTGCTGAAGTTGAGCGTATGACCATCCGGCTCGGAGCGCTTCAGACGCTGAAACCCAACCAACCCTCCCGCCCCCGCAAGGTTTTCAACCACAACGGGTTGCTTGAGGATTGGCGAAATGCCCTGTGCGATCTGGCGCGCCAGAGCGTCAAGTGTGCCGCCGGGGGCAACGCCCACAATGATTGTGATCTGGCGGGTAGGAAAGGTTTGGGCGGCCGACAAACCGGGCAACATCGCGACCAGCAAAGCCGCAAGCAGTGTTCGAATCACGCGTGTCTCCCTAAGGGGTTCTTATCATGGGCGGCATCGTAGCCGCTGCCAGGGATTAGGCGTTGACAGATTTCGGAATCAGCTCGGCGCGTGCAGCATGCCAACGCGCCATGGCTTGTCGGTGCACTTCAACCGCAATCGGGTCAAAGTCGGCCCGAGGAGCCGGATCGAGATCAAAGTGCCCGTAGCGGTCTTCACCGCGCACCAGCGTCGCCGAGAGCCGCTGCCGCGCAGAGCACCGGCAGCGCGTAGGAATGTAGCTGATGCCAAGGCCTATTCGTCGATCATTGGACCTGTTCAGCATTGAGTGATGGAACAGGTGCGTGTGATGCAGCGAAAACTCACCGGGTTGCAACAGCAGCAGATCGACGGCTTCCGTGTCGTCAACTGCAATGGTCTGCCCGGCGGCAAACAGGTTATCGACGCGTTTGAGCTGATCGTGCGGCACCTGGCCACGGTGATGGCTGCCCGGCACCACCTGGACGCAGCCGCTCTCGGTACTGCTGGGCGATAGCGCAACCCAGGCCGTGATGTGATCAGCCGGGCTGAGACCAAAGTAGGTGGAGTCCTGATGCCAGCTGACGAACGCGTCGGTATGGGGCTCCTTGATCCAGAGCGTTAAGTGGTAGACGAGAATGTCAGGGCCGATGAGGTCTTCAACCGCATCAAGAATGCGCGGATCACGAACGATGTCATCGACCCACTTGAGGTACAGATACATCTTGCGCCGCTGATCGGGCTCGAGGCGATGCGCGCGCTCGCCGCCTTCAAGGAGCGCGCGGTACCGCTGGGCCTGCACAGAGTCAAATGCACGCAGGGGGCTGAGATATCCCTGGCCCTGATAAAACCGGACCTGCTCGACGGTAAGCTGCTTCATGGTGCGCTGGCGTTGACTTTGCCCGCTTTTATAATACTTCGATGACAGATTCCAAAACGCTCGATCAGCGCGTGGTCCTGGTAACTGGTGCCGCAGGCGACCTGGGCTTCGCCATTGCAATGCGATGCCGCGCTGCGGGCGCGAAGGTTGCGGTGCTCGATCATGCGGGCAACACGCTGCGCGCTCGATACCCCGACAACATCGATGTGCTCCGAATTGAGTGTGACATCTCGGATCGCGAGCAGAGCCGTATGGCGGTCGAGCGCACCGTTGCCCACTTCGGCATGCTCAATGCGCTGGTAAACAATGCTGCCGTATCCACGCAGCGACGTCGTGTGGCCGATATTCCCCTTGACGACTGGGACCGCGCCATCGGCGTCAACCTGACCGGCTCGTGGCTGATGTCCCGCTGGGCCATCCCGCATCTGATCGCTGCCGGAGGTGGCGTCATTCTGAACATCGCATCGCAGCTGGGTCACGTCACGGCCCGAGCCGGCGCAGCCTACAGCGCAAGCAAAGCCGCCTTGCACTCGCTCACCCGAACCATCGCAGTCGACTATGCGAGCGACAACATTCGCGCGGTCAGTCTTTCCCCGGGTGCGGTCATGACCAGCCGGCTCACCGACCGATATGGAAATGAGGAAGCGGTCAACGCCGCACTGGCTCCGCTGCACCCCCTGGGGCGCATCGGACTTCCTCATGAAATCGCGGAAGCCGCGCTGTTTCTATTAAGCGATGGCGCCTCATTCATCACCGGCTCGGATTTGCTCGCGGACGGCGGATACACGGCCGTATAGATCGGAGTCGTCATGCTCAGAATTGGTTACAAAGCCTCGGCCGAACAATTCACGCCGAATCAGCTTCTTGAGTTCACCTGCCTCGCAGAAGACCTGGGGTTTGATTCGGTGTTCATCAGCGACCATTTTCAACCCTGGCGACACACGGGCGGGCATGCGCCCTACTCGTTTGCCTGGATGGGCGCGGCAGGCGCACGCACTCGCCGTATCGTCATCGGCACCAGCGTCGTAACCCCCACGTTTCGTTACCATCCCGCCATCGTCGCGCAGGCAATCGGCACATTGGGTGCCATGTTCCCCGGGCGGGTCATTCTTGGTGTTGGCACCGGCGAATCCTTGAATGAAGTCCCTGCCATCGGCATCAAGTGGCCGGTATTCAAAGAGCGCTTTGGACGTTTGCGCGAAGCAGTCGGGTTGATGCGCAAACTTTGGACTGAGGAGCTGGTGAGCTTCGAAGGTGAATACTTTCGAACTGAACGCGCCACCATCTATGATCGGCCCGATCAGCCGGTACCCATCTACATCGCCGCGGCCGGGCCAAGCGCCGCAACGCTCGCAGGCGAAATCGGCGACGGATTCATCTGTACCAGCGGCAAAGCGCCAGAGCTCTATCGGGAAACCCTGCTACCTAATGTGTCCTCAGGCCTGCAGGCCTCCCAGCGCGCACCGGACGCAATCGACCGGATGATCGAGGTCAAGGTGTCATTTGATACCGACCTCGCTCGTGCGCGCGAAGACACGCGGTTCTGGGCGGCACTGGCGTTATCCCCGGAAGAAAAAATGAGCACCGACAATCCGGTGGAAATGGAAAAGCTCGCAGACGCCCTGCCCCTGGAGCGCACGGTCAAGCGGTGGATCGTTTCAACCGATCCCGACGAACAGGTGGAAAGAATCCGCCCCTATGTCCAGCTGGGTTTTCGCCATCTGGTGTTTCACGCGCCTGGTCCCGATCAGGCCCGATTTTTACGGCTGTACGCTGAGCAGGTGCTTCCAAGGCTTCGGGCCGAGTTCGGCTGAGTTGAGCATGGTCCCTGCAGGTCGGGCACAAGCACCACGCCAGATGACACTGACAGCCCTGCCCGGGCTGCCGGCCGTCCGGGCAGGCGATGACCTCGCCAGCCTGATCGTCCAGGCCGTGCAACGCATGCCTTGCGCGGTCTCAGCAGGCGATGTGTTCGTGATCGCGCAGAAGATCGTTTCGAAAGCAGAGAATCGCTGGGTACGGCTTGACGATGTGCAAGCTTCAGCGCGGGCGCACGATCTCGCGAAACGCTCCGGCAAGGATCCCCGCGTCGTCGAATTGATCTTGTCTGAATCGACAGCGGTGGTGCGCTGCGTACCCGGTGTCATCATCGTCGAGCACCGACTCGGGCTGGTCATGGCCAACGCGGGCATTGACGCATCGAATGTCGATGAACCAGAAGATCAGGAGGCCGTGCTGCTGCTGCCAGTCAACCCCGACCAGAGCGCGGCTGCGCTCAAGCAAGCGCTTGAGCAACGCTTTGGCTGTGCCCTGGGCATCATCATCAACGATAGTTTTGGGCGCGCCTGGCGACTCGGAACGATCGGCACAGCGATTGGCGTGGCAGGGTTGCCAGGACTTGAAGATTTGCGCGGTCAACCAGACCGCACCGGCCGAATGCTTCGCCATAGTGAAGTGGCTCTGGCCGATGAGTTGGCGGCAGCGGCATCGCTGCTGATGGGGCAGGCGGCAGAAGGGTTACCCGTCGTTCACGCCACCGGCCTTCCGTTTGCGCTTCGCGAAGGGTCTGCGCAGGAACTGATCCGACCCGTCAGGGCTGATCTCTTCCGATAACCTAAGCAGCAATCAACCGATCCGTTTTTAAAAACCCCACCCCAATGCTGACGCTTTCCGATCTCGATCTTTCACTGCTCGCCCGGGAGTGGCCCCTCGAGCGCCTGAAGGCTGAAGCTGTGCGGCTTCGTGATCTTGGACACGGAGATCGGGTGTCGTACTCGCGCAAGGTGTTTATCCCCCTTACGCGCCTCTGCCGCGACGTCTGCCATTACTGCACGTTCTCGGCAACGCGCAGACAGGTTCCAGCGCCCTACCTGTCTCCCGGGCAGGTGCTTGACATCGCCAGGGCGGGCGCCCGCGCCGGCTGTCACGAGGCCTTGTTCACGCTGGGCGATCAGCCCGAGGAACGGTGGCCCGAGGCGCGCGCGGCGCTTGATGCACTGGGGTATCGCAGCACGATCGATTATCTGGCTGCCATGGCGGATCTGGTGTTGCGCGAAACGGGTTTGTTGCCGCATGCAAACCCTGGTGTCATGACCCGCGATCAGCTCGCCCAGCTTCGAAAAGTGTGCGCCTCTCAGGGCCTCATGCTCGAGACCAGCGCGGAGCGCTTGTCGCAAAAAGGGGGCCCCCATCATGGATCCCCTGATAAATGGCCTCAGACCAGGCTTGCCACGCTGCGCGCCGCGGGTGAACTCGCGATTCCATTCACCACCGGTATCCTGATCGGTATCGGCGAAACCCGTGATGAACGACTCGATTCATTGCTGGCGCTGCGCGACCTGCATCGCCAGCACGGCCATATCCAGGAAATCATCATCCAGAATTTCCGGGCCAAGCCAAGAACGCTGATGGCAGGCGCCGACGAGCCCGATTGCAAAGAGCTCGCCTGGACGATTGCGCTTGCACGGATCGTGTTCGGCCCGCAGATGAACATCCAGGCGCCGCCCAACCTGAGCGCGCGTGAGTATCCTCAGCTGATCGACGCGGGCATCAACGACTGGGGTGGAATCTCGCCCGTCACACCCGACCACGTCAACCCGGAGGCACCGTGGCCGGCAATTGAGGCGCTTCGCGCGCGCACCGCGCAGGCGGGCAAGATCCTGGTGGAGCGACTACCCAGCTACCCGAGCTATGCCCTGGATGCCCGTCGCTGGCACGACCCGCGGATCGCGACCGAGGTGGTGCGGCGAATCGACGCGCAGGGTTATGCTCGTGGAACGCAATGGGTCGCGGGTCAACCGAGCACACCACCCGCTGAGCCTGCTCCGCCCAGACGATCTCCAACCCGGTCGATCGACGCGCTCCTGGCGCATGCGCAGGCGGGGGATCGGCTTGATGAATCCATGATTGTCCGACTGTTTGAAGCGCGCGCTGACGACTTCGCCGCAGTGTGCGCAGCGGCGGACCAGCTTCGTGCCAACGCAAGCGGCGATACGGTTCGCTATGTGGTCAACCGCAATATCAACTACACCAACGTCTGCCAGCACGCCTGCAGCTTCTGCGCCTTTTCCAAAGGTCGCCAGAACGCGGATCTGCGCGGCAGTCCTTACAATCTCGACGACACCGAGCTTGCCCGTAGGGCTGTTGAAGCCTGGGACCGGGGCGCCACTGAGCTTTGCATGCAGGGGGGAATCCACCCCGCCTACACCGGCCACACGTATCTGCATACCCTGGAAACGGTAAGGCAAGCCGCCCCGTCTATTCATGTGCATGCGTTTTCGCCACTTGAGGTTCACCACGGCGCCCAAACGCTGGGGCTCTCGATCGAAGCCTATCTGTCCAGGCTTCAGCGGGCAGGCCTCGGATCGCTGCCTGGCACCGCGGCGGAAATTCTTGACGACAACGCGCGCGCAATTCTCTGCCCGGACAAGCTCAATACGGCTCAGTGGCTCGCCATCATGGAGACCGCGCACCGAGTCGGTCTCCGCTCCACCGCAACCATCATGTTCGGACACGTCGACCAACCGTCGCAGTGGGCCGCGCATCTGCTGCAAATCCGTGATCTGCAGGCGCGCACCGGTGGCTTCACCGAGTTCGTGCCGCTACCCTTCATTCACATGGAGGCGCCGCTGTATCGAAAAGGCCTAGCCCGTTCAGGCCCCACCTGGCGTGAAGCCCTGTTGATGCACGCGGTGGCCCGGCTGGTGCTGCATCCGCTCATTCCCAATATCCAGGCCTCCTGGGTGAAACTGGGTCCGGAGGGTGTGAAGGCGGCGCTTGCCGCAGGCGCGAACGATCTCGGCGGCACACTCACCAACGAAAGTATTTCCCGGGCGGCGGGTACCGTTCATGGCCAGGAGTTTGCGCCGGCCCAGATGGATGCGCTCATCCAAAGCCTCAATCGCAGTCCCCAACAGCGAACGACGCTGTATCAGCCTCCCCCAGAGAACCAACGGCTTCGCTCGTATCGCGCCGCACCCGCAGCACCGGTCGTGCTTACCCCGATCAAACGACGCGCGGCGTCGGCTGAAAAAAGTCTCGTCTGACGGAGCCCCGAACGCCAATGATCATCGCGATTTCTGGCGGCGTCGGTGGAGCGCGCCTTTGCCAGGGCCTGGTTCAGATTCTGAGCCCCGCAGAGCTCGCCATCGTCGTTAACGTCGGTGACGACTTCGAGCATCTCGGCCTATCGATATGCCCCGATCTCGATACCGTGATGTACACGCTGGCCGGCCTCCACAACCCGACGCTCGGTTGGGGACGCGCGGACGAAACCTGGAATTTCATGCAGGTGCTCGAGCAGTTGGGCGGGGACACCTGGTTTCAGCTGGGCGATCGCGATCTGGCGGTACACATTGAACGAACACGACGGCTGGCTGCCGGCGAGCCACTCTCCTCGATCGCAGCTGACTTCTGCCAACGGCTTGGAATCCGCCACACGATCATACCGGTCACGGATCAGAGGCTTCGCACCCGGGTGATCAGCCGCGACGAAGGCGAGCTTGCGTTTCAGGATTACTTCGTTCGACGTCGTGCACAGCCCGCGATCGTCGCGCTGCGTTTCGACGGAGCCGAGCAGGCGCAACTCGCCCCGCCACTTGCCCAGACGCTCGCAGGAAACCCACCACACCCGCAGCCACAGGGCGTCCTGATCTGTCCCTCCAATCCCTGGCTCAGTGTCGACCCGGTGTTGGCGGTACCCGACTTCCGCGATTGGATAGCCCGTCAGCGAATACCCATCGTTGCGGTGTCTCCAATCATTGGAGGGCGCGCGGTCAAAGGCCCCGCCGCGAAAATCATGCAGGAGCTGGGCGTGGGCCACGACACCATGGGTATCGTCGACCACTATGGGTCTGCCGTTCAAGGCTGGGTGATTGATCGGGCGGACGCGCATCTGGCCGATTCAATTCGCGCTCGGGGTCATCCGGTGGCGGTCACCGAGTCCCTGATGACCGACCCTACTGTTGCCGCGGCGCTTGCGCACACTGCGGTTGCGCTGTTGCGCGAGCTGGCGTGAGCCTCTGGCTGATCATCCCGATTCGTGGGCTCGCCTCGGGTAAATCGCGCCTGGCGGACATCCTTAGCCCGCTGGAAAGAAAGCAATTCAATACTGCATGCCTAGACCGCGCCCTTGATGCTTTTTCGCAAACCCAGGGCACACCCGCTCGATCAATCGTGGTCAGCCCCGAAGATGATGCACTGGCCCACGCGGGTGCACGAGGTGCCGTGGCGCTGCGAGAGCACTCAGTTGGCAATCTGAATGGGGCGCTACTTCAGGCAAGCGATCTTGCGCGTCAGAAAGGCGCAGCACGGCTTTTGATTCTGGCCGCAGACCTTCCCCTGATTTCGGCGCAGGCGCTCACGGCCCTGATCAACAGTTCCGACCCTGCAGGCGTTCAGATCATCGTCGACAAGACAGGCTCGGGCACCAACGCGCTGCTGCTCCCAGTGAGTGCCGCGCAGCAGTTTTATTTCGGCGAAAACAGCCTCTCAAAACATCGAGCCGTCTTTACCGAGCTCGGATACAGAACGACCATCTGGCGGGATGACTCACTCGCGTTCGATATCGATACGCCTGAAGATCTGGGCTGCTGGCTGGAATTAAAGCTTTCCTAGGCGTCCAACCCCCGTTACGATTTCCACGCACTGCCTACATGCCAACCTTGGCCAGCTGGCCAATCAGGAGGTTTGTTGTAATCACCCTAACTACCCGAATCATCACCGCCACGGCCATCGCAGGCGCCCTGGTGGCCTGCAAGGCGCACGCCCAGGATGCCTGGCCCAGCCGGCAGGTGACAGCAGTGGTTCCGTTTCCAGTCGGCTAGGGCATTGACGTGATGGCAAGAGTGCTCACCACCGAGATGAACCGCATCACCGGGCAGCCGTTTACCGTCATGAATCGCGAAGGTGCAATCGGCTCAATCGGCACCACGGCGGTGGCGCGCGCCAAGCCCGATGGCTACACGCTGCTGATCGGCCCCAACACACCCATCACGATCGCCCCGCACGTTCTGAAATCAATTCCCTACTCCTTTGATTCGATCGTACCGGTCTGCCAGACCTTCGAAAATGTCATGGCGATCTTCGTCAAGCAGGGCTCGCCCTGGCGAACACTAAAAGATTTATTCGACGCTGCGCAGGCGCAACCCGGAAAGCTCACCTGGGGACATACGGGACCCGGGGCAGTGCCGCACCTTTCCATGGCCGGGCTCCTGCGCACCACAACCCTTTCGGTGCAGGACGTCCCATTTCGAGGGGAACTGCAAATGCTGCCGCTGATATTGTCTGGCGAATTAAGCTTCGCAGCCGCCTCCATCTCGGGTCTGTATGGCAGGGGCCTTGAACCGCTCGCGGTGTTTGCCGAGAAACGTCATTCCGCCTACCCCGACACCCCCACCGTGGCTGAGCTTGGCTATCCCGCCGGTGTGCCCGGCCTGAATGGCGTGTTTGTTCCGCAGGGAACGCCGGCACCCGTGGTGGCCGCCATTGAAAAAGCCTGCAAGGCCGCGGTTGACTCCGAAGGATTCACCACCTTCGCGGCCCGGCTTCGACAGACGCCCGCCTATCTGGACAGCGCATCCTTCACCAGGCGTCTGCGCGAAGACTTCGAAGCAAAAGGGGCGTTGGTTAAAGCGCTCGATATCAAGCAGGACGGCAACTAGCCGCTCTGGCGCGCAACGTGGGCGGAACCTTGTCCGCCAGAACGCGAATTAAATCAGACACTTAGGTGATTTATTCGTTTCGACCATCAACTCAACCATCAAACCAGATCTGGCTTTCTGCCCCGATCGATGGCTTGACCGACTAGCCACAGACTTTAGTTCCTAACCGCGCTTTAAAACTCGCCTTCGGTCATCGCGCCGGTGTCCGTCTGGTAGGGAAGCGCATGCGCTTCCCCTCTCGCCCGGCGCCCACTCGCCTCGGCTGGCCAGACTCGCCCCCACAGCCCCCACCCCCCGGCCCCGGCGGCGTGGACGGTGCCTTAGTTGGTGGCATGCCAGCCATACAAGCCAAGGGCTCGCGGAAACGGCTGCTGCCCTCGCACGGTCACTTGTTGCCGTCCGCATTCCGGGCAAACCCCGCGATCAGTTGGAGGGCATCGAGATCCCGGTTCAAGGCCTTCTTGAGGTATTTGCTGTTCGTCTTGTTACCCATAAGCCCCGTGGTGGCGAGTGACACCTGCTGGCTGCCGCCGTTCAGGTGCAGATCCTTGAAAACCGCCTTCTCCTCGGGAGTGCGCCCGGCATGATAAGAGGGCACGATGCTTGGTGCGTCGGGCAAATTGGCAACCGCCGAAGGACTGAGCGCGTCGGCGCCACTGCGCTGGATATTTTCATTGATCGACTGGAGCAGCGACTTGACTTCGACATCGACCATCCCGGTCCGGTCCTTGCCGCTCTTGCAGTTGAAGCACGGTATTGAGCCGGAAAGCTGGGCGAGCACCAATATCCGGGCGGCGAACTTGTAAGGATTTTGGCCTTCACTCTGATATGACTTGTCGTCGCGCATGGCCCCAATTTGCCCGATCAGCTCGGTGATGGCTTTCTTTCGTATGGCCTCCTGAGGATTGCCAAATGAGAGCATGTCCCGGGATGCGCTCGCGGTCGTGAGCAGCGTTTCGATCGCAGCGTCGTTGTCGGGCCTGGCGGTGTTCCAGTGGCTTGAACTAATCATCGCTCCGAAGTTCACACCGACAGAAAACGTGACTGGCTGCGGTCTGAGCTTCCACGAACCCGGCGATCCGTCCGGCGCTGGGCCTGGCATTTCGATACTGTTTTTCGGTTTTGCAATAGCAGCCCAGGCTGCTTTCTGGCCTTCAATCATGTCGGTTTCTTTGCTGCCATGGGACTGGAGCGATACCGACACCATGGGGATCAGCCAGCTGCCATCGTGTTGTCGTTTGCATGCGGAGGGCATTTCGCTTCCCGCTGCACGCACGAGTTCCGCAACCTTCGCCTTGTTGGCCTTTTTACGTTTCTGCGAATCGTTGAGTCCGTAAGCATCGAGCACGCCATGCCGAAACCCTTTGAAGGACAATTCGGCCTCGCTGTTTTGGGCGGGCTTGAATTCGGTCATCCAGAAGTTGGCGGGATGCGTGGTGTCTTTGCTGTTCATGCTGGAGACACCGCGCTGGCCATCTGTGTATCCGGATGCCAACTGGGGAATTTCGGCGGCAGGGATCAGCCGGCTGGTCATCGCGAGGCTGGTGTTCCCGTCAATTGACTTGAAGTCATGCTCATAAGTATGCGTGCGCCAGGCCTCGGATTTTTCGGTGAGCGCCACATAACGCTGGCCCAGTTGCTTACTGATCTTTGCTGTGGATGCCCACTCATGGTCGCCCAGCCCCGCCGCTTTGAGCCGCCCCCTGATGAACAAGGCGAGGGCAGCCTTCGGGTGAATGTTCGCGACCTTGTTTTCCCGATAAATATCTTTGAATGACAGTCCGTTTTCAGCCTGTTGCTGGATGGTTCGGGCACGCCGGGCGTTACTGCTGAACAGGCAACGGACCCAGCCCCACTTGGTTGGTGAGTTCTTGCCGCCCACCAGCGTTGCCATGTGTTTGAAGTTGGACGTGCTACGCGCGCGATCTCCGTTCGTGTGGTCAAATTCTTGGAGCGCGTTGTCGAGGTCGGTTTGAATTGCCTTCAGTGCCCGGAGAGCTGTCTCGTTGCGAGTGACCTCCTCCTTAGGCTTAAATGAATCCACTACGTCTTGGGCCGACTTGTAGTGCCGTTTTCGAAACTCGAGATAGTCACTCTCCTGGTAGGGACCCATGGCCGATGCTGTAGCGGGCGAGGCTGGGCCGCGGTTCGCCGGTTGAGGGCCGAGCAGCTGCTCGACATCGTCGTCGCCATCGATCTCGAACCTATCGCCAGCCTTTTGCGCAGCAGCGTTCGCTTGATGCAGGCTCTGCGGCTGGAGTCCGCTCTCAGGCTGTTCGGACCGGTTAGCCAGCCCTAAAAAATCGTGGGGGTTCCTGAGTTGCTGGGCCGACCCCGCACTGACGGGTGCCTGGGACAGCAATGAATTGGCGGCACTCCCGTTGGGTTGACCGCTGACCTTGAGGCCGTTGCCCATGTTGTTCCTTTAGGAGGGTCGCTCGTTACTTAGCCTCTCAGCCAGGTGCTGGATGCCGCGATGGAGGACGGTTCTGTCAACGGGCTGGCGAGGCGCAGCCATTGCGCTTCGATTGAGCGGGCGCGCGCGTCGAGTTAGGTGATCGCGTCCCGTATGGTTGCCGCGCGGAGGGACTGTCGTGGCAGGACGAGACTGATCAGCGGCAGCTCAGTGTCGGCTTCGATCTGAAGCGAGACGCGCTGCCCGATGACGGTCATGGTGTTGATCCGTAGCAGCCACTCGATCAGGGTGAGCGCCTGCTGGGGATCAGCGAGGGGGAGCGTGAGCGCTCGGTCGAAGCGCACGAATGCGTCATTTCTGTCAGCCTCGACAGTGACGAACTCCTCGTCAGCGAACATAAAGAGCCCCCAGGGTACGGAGGGATCTGTCCGGAAGCTTTCCGCGAGCAGCGCATCGGTCGCGAGCGACTCGGTGACCTCTCAGAGAGCCTCCCAGTGCTCTGGGGAAGCTGGCTCTTCCTCGTCGTCTTCGATATCAGAGGCCTCGCCGCCATGCCGCAGAAGCTGCTCAGTCATTTCCGCCTGTGTCGCGTCGGTCCAGACGCGACGCTCAGCCTCGTAGACCGCGAGCAGATCGTCGGCAGGGATGTGGGCACCCGGCTAACCGGGAGCCGGTCGGGATGGGTTGGTTGCTGCGCACTCCAGCCGCAGGCTGTCGTCAAGGGCCAGCACATACCGCACACCCTGCGGCAACAGCCCCAACTCGGGGCGTGTCAGTGCGCTGATGGCATGTGGAGGCCAGTGGGCTGCGCTGCGATGTGTGATCGCAGGACTCACCATCACGAGGGCCTGTTCGGTCTGATACTGAAGCCAGGAGGATGCCAGGGCGTATTGATTCATGAATCGCTCAAGCAGGTTGGAGACGACGGCGGGATCTTCATGGATTGTCAGTAAATTGGCGAGTGCGCACAACGGCCCAACGTGCAATGGCGCCCTCCGCCTTGCCAGGCGATTCACCTTACGGTTCCCGCCCCGGCCGCCCCGAACCCAACCAGCGCAGCACCCCGGACAGCAATAAGGGCGCGCAGAAGAGCGGAATCTGCGCAAGGCCCGCGTACATCTGAAACGCCTCGCCAGCCGTACCAGCGGTG
>Ga0169931_10001369_pt1 | contig 40355 bp, 28 predicted proteins | sample Kivu_15m_20L_FD_129675 | JGI IMG/M metagenome (GOLD analysis project Ga0169931, IMG submission 129675) | Freshwater microbial communities from Lake Kivu, Western Province, Rwanda to study Microbial Dark Matter (Phase II) - Kivu_15m_20L... | ecosystem: Environmental > Aquatic > Freshwater > Lake... | reverse complement strand
GACGATCGAGTACGTCACTGGTCCGGTCGGGACGCCGGTGGGTCGGCAAAAGCGGGGACAGAACGGCTCGAGCGGCTGGGCGCCGATCGGGATCGTCCAGGACTCGACCGGCATCGTCGACTCGGTCGCCCGCGGAACCTTCAAGACCGGCGTCGCCGCGGCGTCGCTCGTGAATCCGGCGCTGACCGTCGGCATCAGCTTCCTCGACGACATCCAGGTCGACCTGATCATCAACGCGACGCAGGCGGACCAGCGGAGCGTGCTGCTCACCGCGCCGCGGCTCACGCTCTTCAACGGTCAGCGGTCGTGGATCAGCGTCGCGAAGCAGATCTCCTACATCGCGCAGCTCATCCCCGTCACCGGTGACTCGGCGGCGGCGTTCAACCCGATCCCCGGCGTCGTCTACGAGGGCTTCGTGCTCGACGTCGAGGCGGTGATCTCCGCGGATCGCCGCTACGTGACGATGACCGTGCAGTTCGGTCAGAACAGCGACGTCCGCTTCCGCGACTTCCGGATCACGGGTGCCGCGGGCGGCGGCGACATCGGCGGCGGTCGGGCGTCCCAGTTCGAGGGCACCATCCAGCTCCCGAACTTCACGGGCACCGAGATCGCGACGACCGTCTCCGTCCCCGACAAGGGCACGATCCTGCTCGGCGGTCAGCGCTCGGTGAGCGAGATCGAGATCGAGGCGGGCGTCCCGGTGCTCTCGAAGATCCCGTGGGTCAACCGGTTCTTCACCAACCGGGCGAACGACAAGCAGGAGCTCACCACGCTGCTGCTGATCCGCCCCGAGATCATCATCCAGAACGAGGAGGAGGAGATCCTCTTCAAGGGCATCACCGACCGGATCGGTTCGGGCGCGTACGTCGGCTATTGACCGGTCAGTCCGCTCGTCGCCTCAGCAGGGAGTCCTCCTTCGATGTCCGCCGCCGCCCGCATCAACGTCCGTCATCGCGACACCGGCGTCCTCCAGATCGGCTTCGCCGAGAAGCGGATCAGCGACGCGCTGCTGATCCAGCAGATCGGCGACGAGATCGGCAAGGCGGTGGACGCCGAGACGAAGCCGCGGGTGCTGCTCTCCTTCCGCAACGTCGACTTCCTCTCCTCGGCGGCGCTCAGCATGCTGATCGGGGTCAACACCCGCGTGCGTGCCAAGGGCGGGAAGCTCCGCCTCTCCGAGATCAAGCCCGAGATCTACCAGATGTTCAAGATCACGAAGCTGCACTCGCTCTTCGAGATCTTCGACTCGGTCGACGAAGCGGTGAAGGGCTTCTGACGGGGAGGCGGGGTCGCGCTCGCCGCGATCGATCCGCCGCCGTCGCCTCGGAACCACGGCGATGACCTCCCTTCCGCCCTACCGCGCCGAGGTCGAGTTCGACGTCCACGCGACCGGACTCGCCGACTTCGAGGCGGAGGTCGATCGCGCCATCCAGTCCCACGGATACGAGGAGGCGGTCGCGTTCGCGGTGCGCCTCGCCATCGAGGAGGCGGTCGCCAACGGCATCAACCACGGCAACCGCCGCACGCCGGGCAAGGTGGTCAAGGTGCAGTGCCGCATCGACGACCGCGAGATCTTCGTGGCGGTCGAGGACGAGGGCGAGGGGTTCGATCCCTCCTCGGTTCCTGATCCGACCGACGAGTCGAACCTCTCGATTCCCTCGGGTCGCGGACTCATGCTGATGGGTGCGTACATGTCCGAGGTGCGGTACATCCCTCCCGGCAACCGCGTCGAGATGACCTACCGGCGACCGGTGTCCTGACCGCGGTCGGATCTCGACCACGGGACGCACTCGCCATCCCGTTCAGGCACGCCCCGCGTGCTCGCCCCCGCCGGCGCCCCAGCCACGAGGGCGGGACTTGGCGATCGGCTCCTCCGGCGTCGGCTCCGTCGGTCTCGGCTCGCCGCGGAAGCCCTCGGCGATCACGAACATCTCGACCGACTCCGCGCGGGAGGCGGTCGGCTTGTAGCCCTTCGACCGCTCGAACATGCCGCCCGTGCGGCGGAGGAGCTCGGGGTAGTCGCCTCCCTCGAAGACCTTGTAGACGAGCGTGCCTCCCCGGCGGAGCCACGTCGCGAGATGGTCGAGGAGTCCGTGGCAGAGCCTCGCCGACCTCGCCTGGTCTCCCGAGGGATCGCCGGTCGTGTCGGGTGCCATGTCCGAGAGCACCACGTCGAAGGCGCGTCCGCCGAGCTCCGCGAGGGTGACCTCCCGCAGGTCGGCGACGAGGCTCCTCACGTTCGGCGGAAGCCCCGCGGGATCGATCGACTTGAGGTCGAAGCCGACGACCTCGCCTCGCCCGCCGACCGCCTTCGACGCGACCTGCAGCCACGATCCCGGCGCTGCGCCCACGTCGAGCACCCGCTGCCCCGGTCGAAGCACCCGTCGGCGCTGGTCGATCTCGAGGAGCTTGAACGCCGCCCGGGAGCGGTATCCCTGCGCCTTCGCCTCGCGGAACCAGTGGTCCTGGACTTCCTTCACGCGGGCAGGGTAGCGGCGGAGTCCGCCGGGTCCGCCTCTGGATCGAGGCGATCGCTCAGCGACCGAGCAGGAACTCGCCGGCGCCGCGGGGATCCGGCACGACCTCGATCGAGACGTCGCCGTTGGTGGAGCGGATGACCACCGGGTTCTCGCCGCCGTTCAGGACTCCCCTGAATCGATGGTTGCGGTTTCCCTCGTCGACCGCGAGCACCCGGCTGTAGCGGCAGCGGTGGCTGACCTCGCCGTTCTTCGTCTCCACGTCGAACGCGGCGGTCGACTCGCCCCGCACCATGTACTCGACGTCGCCGTCGCGGGTGACGATCGAGACCGCGTCGCGCGCCGGCCAATTCGTCGCCACGCGGACGTCGCCGTCGGAGGTGACCACGTCCACGCCGCCGCGGAAGTCGTAGACCTGCACGTCGCCGCGGGTCGTGCGGATGCGGACGCGGTCGAGCTCGGGAGTCTCGATGATGACGTTCGCCCGGGTCATCGCCGTCTCGGCATCGCCGTTGTCGGTCCTGATCGAGACGATCTCCTCGCCGCTGTCGCCTCGACGGAGATCGACCGTGTAGGTGATCTCGGCGAGGGCGTCGCCTGCCTCGTCGTAGCGGGAGAAGCCGTGGACCGCCGCGCGCTCGACCCGCACGATGGTCTCGGTCAGGTGCGATCCGGTGGTCACCAGCACCGAGCCCGCGAAGGAGTCGACCTCGACCGCGATGGGACCGGTGGTGGCGAGCCGGATGGCGTCATCCGACTCCCACCGCTCGCCGGAGGTCGCCCGCCCGATCCTCGAGACGGATCCGAAGACCGCATGGTCGCCGGCGTTCGGGGCACACCCGACGATCGAGGCGAGGGGAAGGAGGGCGAGGACCGGGAGAAGGCGTGGAAACGGCATCGGCGGAAACTCCTCGGACGCCTCTGGGGCGGCCGCGATCGACTCGGACGGGTCTGTATCGGCACGAGGGCAGCGGCGTTCGAACCTTTGCCGATGAGCACTGTGCCGGTCGATGCCCTCCCTATGGTGTCGCGCGTCCTGCGACGATATCGGACCCTGACGGTCCGCGTCGCCGACCGAACTCCCGACTCGCCCGCGCCGCGAGCGGGCTCCTCGACGTCCGATGCTCGCCGAACTCTCCCTCGCCGCCATGCTCTTCGCGCAGTCTCGGGACCTCCCTCCCGGCGATGCAGGGACGTCCGCCGTCGGCGAGGCGGGCTCGAGGGACGAGATCGTGCTGCAGGTCGCCTCGGGGACGGTCGGCGAGGTGGAGGCGCCCGGCATCGTGATGGTGCTCCTGCTCCCGGCGACGCGCCGCGAGGAGGCACAGCCGGCGGACGGACCCTTCTTCGCCCGACCCCATCCCTTCGCGTCCGCGTCGATCGGACTCCGCGACGGTCAGGTCGTCCGTCTTGGGGGCGCGGTCGAAGACTCGATCGAGCCCCGTTGGCATCCGGCGCCGCTCGAGGACCTCGATGGCACCTTCCGGGTGCAGGCGGTGTTCCGCCCGGCGCGGGTCGATCCGACTCCGGGAGCCGCTCCGGAGATCCGCAGCGAGGTGGTCCTCGTGGACCTCGATCCGCAGCGCGAGGATCGGATCGATCTCGAGCTGCTTCCCGCGCCCGAGCGCATCATGCCGCCGCGACGCATGACCATGGATGCGGCTCCGCCGACCTGGACCGCGGTGGAGGAGCCGAGCGTGCTCCTTCGAGACGCCGCGAGCTCCGATCCGGTGCATCGGGCGTGGGTCGTGTTCCCCGCGGGCTACCACGACCTCGCCGCGCCGCGGCGGGTGTTCCCGACCATCTACGTGATCCCGGATCAGGGCGACGGCGTCGCCGAGGCGGCATCGATCCGCGACGCCATCGCGCTCGAGGAGACCCTCGCGACGATGCCCCAGGCGGTCTGGGTGGTGCTCGATCCATCGAGCCGCTGGGGGCATCACGGCTTCGCCGACTCGCCGGTCCACGGTCCTCGCGCGACGGCGCTCGTCGAGGAGTTCATTCCCTCGCTCGAGCGGCGGTTCCGCCTGCTTCCCTCCGGCGATGCGCGGTTGCTCATGGGGCACGGGGCGGGCGGCTGGACCGCGCTCTGGCTGCAGAACGAGTTCCCGCGGGAGTTCGCGGGCGCGTTCGCGACGAGTCCGGAGACCGTGGACCTGAGCCGCCTCGGGTTCGTGGACGCCTACGGGGTCGATGCCTTCGTCGATCAGGAGGGCTCGCCGCTTCCGGCGTTCCGCGAGCCGGTCGCGGCGGGCGAGGCGGTGCGCACCATGATCGACGTCGAGTCGGCGATGGCGCGGACGGCGGATCCCTTGGGCCGGTCGGGCGACCGGTGGGATCGCTGGGCGGCGAGGATGAGCCCGCTCGACTCCACGACCGGTGCTCCTCGCCGCCTCTTCGACGAGGAGGGTCGCATCGACCGCGACCTCTCGGAGCAATGGTGGCTGCGGCAGGACCTCGCCGCAGCGGTCGCCCGCGAGCCGCGGAGGCGCATCCCGCTCTGGGACGAGAAGATCCACGTCTGGGTCGGCAGCCGAGACGAGTTCTTCAACGACCGGGCGTGTCTCTCGCTCCGCTCGCTGCTCGCGGACCTTCGTCGCGGGCTGATGATCTCGAAGGAGGGTCGGGGCGGGATCCGGCTCGTCCCCGGCGCCACCTTCGAGACCGTGGTGCCGAAGAGCCGCGTCGAGATGTACGACGCGATGATCCGCACGCTCCGCGGCCGGGGCGTCCACGACTGACGACGCCCTCGCCGGCTCGCCCGAGTCATCCGCCCGCGTGGAACCGCCGTCGACCCTCGGTGGTACCGTGACCCGACGCTCGCGTGCCGCGGGCGATGAAGGAGGTCCCATGGGAACTCTGCTCCTCTCCTGCCTGATCGCGTCCGCGCTCGGCGCGCCACCCGAAGTCTCGGCGACGTCCGACTCCGTCTCGCTCACCGTCTACTCCTCCGCGGATCCCGCCGGATTCGATCCGCAGCGCTTCGTCGCGCAGCAGCGGATGGGCGCCGACCCCACGTTCGCCTGGGGCGTGCCGGGCTTCGGCGTCGTGCGCACCGAGCGGACGATTCCTCTCTCCGCGGGGATCAACGAGGTGACCTTCACCGACGTCGCGGCATTCATCGACCCGACGAGCGTCGGGGTCGTCGACCTCACCGACGCCTCGACGACGGTGCTCGAGCAGTCCTTCCGATTCGACCTCGTGAGTCCCTCGAAGCTCCTCGAGCGCTACCTCGACCGCGAGATCGAGCTCGTTCGGCAGGGGCCGCAGAAGATCGAGTCGATCCGCGGCACGCTCCTGTCGGCGAACCAGGGGCAGGTGGTGCTTCGGGGATCCTCCGGCGTGCAGATCGTCCCGATGGACGGCACGCAGGTCGTGCTGCCGGAGCTGCCGGGCGGTCTGCTCACGAAGCCCGCGCTCGTGTGGCGCCTGCAGTCGAAGACCGGCGGGGACCATCGCCTCCGCGCGACCTACCAGACCGCGGGCATGACCTGGCGGAGCGACTACAACCTCGTGCTCGCGGACTCCGAGGCGAGCGCCGACCTGACCGCGTGGGTGAGCCTCATGAACCTCTCGGGGATCTCCTTCGAGGGCGCCCGCCTCAAGCTCGTCGCCGGCGACGTGCAGCGCATCGAGCCGCGCGGCGGGGGCAGGATGCTCCGCGGCGCGCCGCAGGTCGCGGCGATGGCGGACGCCGCGGGCTTCGAGGAGCAGGCGTTCTTCGAGTACCACCTCTACACGCTTCCGCGGACCACCGACCTCCCCGCGAACAGCACCCAGCAGCTGACGCTCTTCCCGCCGGTCGCCGGATTCGAGGTCGCGAAGGAGATCGTGTTCGACGCCCTCGCCGGCTACGGGGTCTTCGGCGAGCCGATGCGAGAGCGGGGCGTGACCATGCAGGGCGAGTCGAAGCCGAGCGTCTTCCTCCGCTTCGAGAACAAGGAGTCGAACCGCCTTGGCATGCCGCTTCCCGCCGGCAAGGTCCGCGTCTTCAAGCAGGATCCGAAGGACGGCACGCTCGAGTTCATCGGCGAGGACCTCATCGACCACACGCCGCGCCACGAGACCGTGAGGCTCCGCCTCGGCGAGGCGTTCGACGTGCGGGGCACCCGCACCGTCGAGGACTTCTCGGTGGACAATGCCCGCAAGCAGATGTCCGAGACGGTGACCTTCGAGGTTCGGAACCAGAAGGCGGTGCCGCAGCGGGTGATCGTGCGGGAGCGGCTCTACCGCTGGAGGAACTGGACGATCCCTCAGAGCGATCCGGCGTTCCGGAAGATCGACGCCTCGACCGTCGAGTGGACCCTCGACGTGCCCGCCGAGGGCACGACGACGATCCGCTACCGCGTCGACTATTCCTGGTAGCGGGCGCCGCGCGGCATGCAGACCCTCGCCGAGATCAAGGCGATGCTCGCGGCGAGGGGGCTTCGTCCGCGCCACCGCTTCGGGCAGAACTTCCTCGTCGAGCCGGCGCACCTGCGCCGACTGCTCGAGGCGGCGGCGATCGCGCCGGGCGACCTCGTCCTCGAGGTCGGTCCCGGCACCGGCACGCTGACCGAGGAGCTGCTCGCCGCGGGCGCGGAGGTCATCGCCTGCGAGATCGACCGCGACCTCGCCGCCCTGCTGCGGGAGCGGCTTGGACCCAGCATCCATCTCGTCGAGGGCGACGTCCTCGACCGCAAGCGATCGCTCTCGGCGGAGGTCCGGCGGGCGATTGCCTCGCGATCCTTCCGGCTCGTCGCGAACCTGCCGTATCAGGTGGCGTCGCCGCTCCTCGCGCTCCTCGCGGGCGATGAGTCGTGCCGCGGCTCCTTCGTCACGGTGCAGCGCGAGGTCGCGGACCGCCTCGCGGCGCCGCCGGGCGGTCGCGAGCACGGACCGCTGAGCGTCGCCGTGCAGTCGCGGGCGACGGTGAGGCGGATCTCCGACCTGCCGCCCGGCTGCTTCTGGCCGCCGCCGAAGGTCTCGAGCGCCATGATCGCCGTCGAGCCGCGAGCCGACCCGCCGGTCGGCGCCGCCGAGCACGACGACTTCGGTCGCTTCGTGACGTCGGTGTTCTCCCGCCGCCGCAAGCAGCTCGGGTCGATCCTCGGACGCGGCGCGGCGCTGCCCGAGGGAATCTCGCCCGACGCGCGTCCCGAGGCGGTCCCGACCGACGCGTGGGTGGCGCTGTGGCGCTCGCTCGGCAAGCCGACCGCGATCAGCGGGTGAGGTCGGTCGTCGCGAGGCGGCGAACGATCTCCTCGACGTTCGCCCGCGAGTTGAACGCGGAGATCCGCACGAAGCCCTCCCCGCTCGGGCCGAAGCCGACGCCCGGCGTCACCACGACCGCGGCGCGGTCGAGCAGGCGGTCGAAGGTGGTCCAGCTGTCGAGACCGGGCGGGCAGGAGACCCAGACGTAGGGCGCGTGCACTCCGCCCCACGCCCGCAGGCCCATCGACTCCGCGCCGTGGCGCAGGCGCTGGGCGTTCCCGCGGTAGAGCTCGATCAGCGCGCGGACCTGGGCGCGTCCCTCGGGCGAGTAGACCGCGGCGGCGGCTCGCTGCACGGGCCAGCTCACGCCATTGGACCGCGTGGACCATCGCCGCGTCCACATCGGATGGACCTGCGTCCGCTCGCCGGAGGGAAGCCGCCCCTCGAGCGCCTGCGGGCAGACCGTCCAGCCGCAGCGGAGCCCGGTGAAGCCCGCCGACTTCGAGAAGCTCCGGAACTCCATGGCGCAGCGTCGCGCCTCCGGGATCTCGTAGATCGTCCGCGGCAGCGCCGGATCGCCCACGTAGTCCGCGTAGGCGCCGTCGTAGAGGATCGTCGCGTCGTGCGCGATCGCCCAGCGGACCCATCGCTCGAGCCCGGCGCGGTCGATCATCGCGCCGGTCGGATTGTTCGGGAAGCAGAGGTAGACGAGGTCGAGCGGGCGGTCGGGCGGCTCCGGCACGAACCCGTTCGCGGCGTTCGCCCGCAGCGGGAACAGACCCTCGAAGAAGCCGTCGGCGCCAACCGGACCGGTGCGACCGGAGAGCACGTTGGTGTCGACGTAGACCGGATAGACCGGATCGGCGATGCCGACCCGGTTCCCCTCGGCGAAGACCTCGAGGGCGTGACCGACGTCGCCCTTCGAACCATCGGAGAGGAACACCTCCGAGGGATCGATGCCGAGCCCGGCGTACTCGCCCGCGACGATCGCCTCGCGCACGAACGGGTGCCCGGTGTAGGGCCCGTAGCCTCGGAAGGTCTCGTGGCGGGAGAGCTCGTCGGCGCCGGCGTGAAGTGCCGCGACGCATGCAGGGGGCAGCGGCTCGGTGACGTCGCCGATGCCGGCGCGAAGCAGACGCGATCCGAGCGAGGGGTCGGACGCCACGCGCTCCGCGACCCGGCGCTCGATCTCGCGGAAGAGGTACTGCGCCGGCAGCCGGCGGAAGTTCGGGTTCAGGATCGCCATAGGGGGCGGGGAGTGTCGCGACCGCACGCCGAGGCGTCCAGCGACCGCGCCCCCCGACGCGATCAGCCCACCGGCAGCGGCTGCCGAGGTCGTGCGCCCGGCGACGCCGCGAGCGAGGCATCGACGAATCGGCGGGGGAGGGAGCCCTTGCGCCTCAGTCGGATCGCGACCGCCGGGGGGATGTTCCCGAGGATGATCTCGCGGCGCCCCTGGAACCGCCGGCTGAGCAGTCGCCCCACCGCCCCGATCCGGCGCAGGCGTCGCCGCGTCTCCGGACCGGTCACCCCCGAGCGCATGATCCGCACGCCCGCGTACTCGAAGTAGGTGAGGGATCCCTGCTCGGAGAGCAGCGAGAGCATCCGTCGGAAGATCCGCCGCATCAGCGGCGGCGGGAAGTTGTTGAAGGGCAGCCCGCAGACCACGAAGTCGAAGGGACCACGAAGCGGCGCCTCCTCGATCGGCTTGGCGTGCACCTCGATCTCGACCCCCGGCACCTCCGCCCGCCGCTGGGCGGCGAGCCTCTCGAGCGTCTCGCAGAACACCGGATTGAGCTCGACGACCGCCAGCTGATCGCCGGATCGGAGCTGCGGAAGGATCGCCTTGGTGATGGCGCCGGTGCCCGCCCCGACCTCAAGGATCCGCCGGGGACCCGACATCTCCCGAAGGGGTCGAGTCAGCGCCTTGGCGAGAAACGGCGAGGACGGCCAGACCGCGCCGACATGATGGAAGTTCCGGACCGCTTGACCGAAGAAGGTCAGCATCGACTCGCCACTCCGAGGGTCGGTCAAGGGGGCACGGGGTCGTGCCGGGGGTCGGGCGAGCTCGCCCGCGGGACGCCTCGGATTGTACGGAACGACGAGTCGCGGCGTGCACGTTGAATCGAGAGTTCAGCCAGTTCGACCAAACGGGGCGCGGAGCGCGTCGAGGAACTTGGGCTTCGCCTTCGCGCGGGGCAGCGAGTCGGGACCGGGAATGTCGCGGCCGTGACCGGCGGCGCCGGCGGGACGTCCGGGCGAGACGGAGCCGGCGATCGGCGACGCGGTCGTCAGGCGCGGCTCGCTTCCCGCGGTCCGCCGACTCTTGGCATCGACCACCGCGCGCTCCATGGTGCGGAGGATCGAACGAAGCTGCTGGATTCGCTGCTGAGGCTCGCGGTGGTCGCGTCGGCTCATGGGGTGTCCTCGCTCTCACGGTCGGCATCGGCGCGATCGATGGGGGACTTTCGTCGGTCTGCCGGGTTTCCGCGGATCGCGGGAGCCGTGACCCGACGAGTCGGGCGGGCACGTCGAGCCTCGGCGCATCAGGGGACCAGTACACTCGCGCTCCCCCGGTCCGCCTTCAGGGCGGCGGGTCATGGAGACGCCCATGCTTCGATCGTCGAGGTTCGACTCGATCGACCGCCTCCTCGCCACGGTGATCCTCCTGGGAACGACCGGAGCGGTCGCCGCGGGGACGACCGTCGACCTGCCGCGGTTCCCGAGCATCAGTCCGGACGGATCGACCGTGGTGTTCTCCTGGCGGGGAGATCTCTGGAAGGTCCCGATCGCCGGAGGGACCGCGGTGCGCCTCACCAGCCATCCGGCGATGGATGGAGCCTCCGCGTGGAGTCCCGATGGATCGCTGATCGCCTTCGAGAGCGACCGCGATGGCTTCCGCAACATCCATCTCATGCGGTCCGACGGGTCCGACCTGCGCCAGCTGACTCACGGCGACCTGTCGCTCTCGCTCATGTCCTTCGGAGTCGATGCCTCCGGTCAGCCGGTCGTGCAGGTCGCCGCGGCGATCGAGGGCGATCTCTACCGCGCGCCGCGTCCCTACGAGATCCCGATCGACGGCGGTGCGCCTCGTCGCATCCACGACGCCTTCGGCACCGAGCCGGTCGCCTCGCCGGATGGCGCCCAGGTCGCCTTCACGCGGGGCGGGTCCGCGTGGTCGCGGCGTCACTATCGAGGATCCGATCAGCGCGACCTGTGGCTGCATGACCGCGGCGACGGCTCCTTCCGGCGCCTGACCGACTGGACCGGCAACGACGGTCGGGCCCGCTGGCTCGACCGCGACACGCTCATCTTCCTCTCGGACCGCGAGGGCGACGTCGTCAACCTTCACCTCCTGCGCATGGACGGCGAGGGGAATTCCTCGACGACGCCGCTGACCCGCTTCGAGGCGCAGGACGTCCTCGGCTTCGACGCAAGCACCGACGGCTCGACCGCGGTGCTCTCCCGGTGGAACCAGCTCTGGCGGCTCGACCTCCGCGACGCGGACGCCGTGCCGGAAGCCATCGAGATCGTCGCGGCGGAGGACCTTGCCTCGCCGCTGGAGGTGCAGGACCTCTCGCGCGACGTGAGCGAGTGCGCCCTGAGTCCGGACGGCAAGGTCATGGCGATGGTCGCCTTCGGTGACGTCTGGGTGCGCCCGATCGAGGAGGGTCGTCCGGCGCGCCGGGTCACCTCGACGCTCGCCCGCGAGCAGGACCTCGCGTGGAGCCCGGACGGGCTGCGGCTCTACTTCACGAGCGAGCGCGAGGGCACCGCAGGGATCGATCGCGCCAGCGTGGTCCGCACGCGGAAGGAGCTCCGCGCGGGGTACCGCGAGCGCACCGCGCCGCGAGCCGTCGAGGTGACCGAGCCTGCCGGCGACCCCGCGACGACGCCGAGTCCGACCGAGCCAGCCGCCCCGACGGATCCGGTGGCGCCTGCGTCCGAACCGACGCCATCCACTCCGCCCACGACCGAGCCGCCCACGACCGAGCCGCCGCCGACCGCGCCGCCGAAGGTCGATCCGCCGAGCGAGCCTGCGGGAGCTCCCCCGACCGAGCCGGCGTCCGCTCCGGCGGTCGAGCCCGCCGCCGCGTCGACGCCGCCGGCGAACGAGGCGACTGCGCCGCCCGAACCGCCCGCGAGGAAGGACCCTGCCTTCGACCCCACTCGCTGGCAGGACGCGGTGACGTTCGAGGTCGAGGGCGTCGTGCTGGGCGAGACCGAGGACCGCGGTCCCGTGCCGTCCCCGGATGGCTCCCGCCTCGCCTTCCGCCGCGGTCTCGGCGATCTCTGCGTCATCGACCTCGCGAGCGGCGAGGTCTGCTCGCTTCGACCGGGATGGGACGCCTCGCTCGGGGTCGCGTGGAGTCCCGACTCGAAGTGGCTCGCCTACTCGGTGTCGGACCCCGACTTCAACGCGGACGTCCACGTGATGCCTGCGGATGGATCGTCGCCGGCGGTCAACGTGACCCGGCACCCGGACCTCGACGTGCAGCCCCGCTTCTCCGCGGACGGCAAGGTGCTTGCCTTCATCTCCGATCGCACCGCCGACGAGCGCGACGCGTGGATGGTGTTCCTCGACCGCGACCTCGAGCAGCTCTCGCGCCGCGACCTCGACGCCTACTTCGATCAGGCGTCGAAGGAGGCGAAGAAGCGGAAGCCGCTCCCGCCCGTGGGGGCGCCCGAGGATCCCAAGAAGGCGGAGAAGGGAGGCCCCAAGAAGGACTCCGCGGCGGAGGGCGAGTCGGGCGGCGACCTCCCGGAGCTCGAGCCGGGCTTCACGGTCGAGGATCTCGAGGACGCGTGGCGACGGCTTCGGCGCGTCACGTCGATCACGGGCGACGAGGGTGGACTCGGATTGCTCCCCGGCGGCGATCGGCTGATCTTCTCGGCGAGCGGCGGACCGTCGGAGGGGCGAGGTCTCTACTCGATCAAGTGGGACGGCACCGACCTCAAGCGGATCGGCGCCGCCGCGGACCTGCAGGGAATCTCGCTCGACGGGGCGACGCTCTCGCTCGTGCAGGGAGGGCAGGCGCGGACGATGCCCTCGGCGGGCGGGACCATGACCACCATCGAGCTGCCCGAGCGGATCGAGGTCGATCGCGCCGCGAAGAATCTCGTCCTCTTCGACGAGGCGGCGCGGATCCTCGGCGAGGGCTTCTACCTCGATCCGGCCGAGAAGGGGCTCGACTGGAGCTCGCTGACCGCGCGCTACCGCGAGCTCGCCGCGGCGAGCCGCACGCCCGAGGAGCTCGAGTGGGTCACGAACCTCCTGTTCGGCGAGCTCAACGGCTCGCATCTCGGCATGCGGGCGCGGGACTCCTCCGAGCCGCTGCGCCCGCCTCAGGGTCGGCTCGGCACCGTGCTCGAGCCGGTCGAGGGTGGGTTCCGCGTCGCGGAGGTGCTGCCGAACTCCCCGGCGGAACGCTCCCCGACGCCGCTCGTGGTCGGCGACGTGATCGTCGCGGTCGAGTTCGCGCCGCTCGAGCCGGGCGACACCGTGGAGCGGCGCCTCCGCGGTCGGATCGGTCGGGAGACGGCACTCACCGTCCGGAGGACCCGCTCGGATGGCGAGGCGGTCGAGATCGACTGCCTCGTGGTGCCCGTCTCGGCGGAGGCGCTCCGCGACCTCCTCTACGAGGAGACCTCGCGCCGGGCCGCGCGGCTCGTCGACGAATGGTCGGATGGTCGGATCGGCTACGCGCACATCCGCTCGATGGACACGGCGTCGCTCGAGCAGTTCGAGGGAGACCTGTTCGCCGCCGCGGAGGGTCGGGACGGGCTGATCATCGACGTGCGGAACAACGGCGGAGGCTCCACCGCGGATCGCCTGCTCTCCTCGATCATGGTGCAGCCGCATGCCTACACCGTGCCGCGCGGCGGCGATCCCGCCATTCGAGACGGCTACCCGCGCGATCGGCTCTTCATCCAGCGCTACGAGCTCCCCATCAACATGCTCTGCAACGAGAAGAGCTTCTCGAACGCGGAGATCATCTCGCACGCGTTCAAGACGCTGAAGCGCGGCACGCTCGTGGGCATGCCGACCTATGGCGGCGTGATCTCGACCGGCAGCCATCGACTGCTCGACGGCAGCACCATCCGCATGCCGTTCCGAGGGTGGTACCTCCCCGACGGCACGGACATGGAGAACCACGGCGCGGTCCCCGATCTCCAGATTCCCCAGACTCCCGAGGACGAGGTGGAAGAGTTCGACCGGCAGCTCAAGGTCGCCGTCGAGGACCTTCTTCGACGGCTCGATGTCGGCTGATGTCGCCGCGGTCGACCTGATCGCGATCGCCGTTCGCGACGACCGGACCGAGAAAGTCGCCCCAAACAGAGCCATCTTCGACTCTTCAGGTTGCCTGAGGCGGATCGCCCCCTATTTTGCGAGGGTCTCGGATTGAAGGGGTTGCACATGAAAGCGTGGCGGAAGGCAGTCATCAGCGGGGTCGCTGTGACCATGTTCGGACTTGGGGTTGGGCTTGGCTGCGGGCGGTCGGATGATGCCTCCGAGGCGTCCTCCACGCCGTCGCTGCCCCCCGAGGTTCGGGCACAGATGACCGCGCTCGAGGAGGCGATGAACCAGCGCCTCTTGGATCGGGTGTCGGCGGTCTACGACGAGAAGGCTCAGGTTCAGGTGGCGTCGCTGCTCGGCTACGCGGGCAAGGTCCAGATGATCGAGGCGATGCGTGGGTCGGCTCCCTCGCGGATCACCTTCGGCGAGACCGAGGTGGTCTCGGTCAAGCCGACCAAGGTCCGTGCGATCACCGAGGTCGTCCGGCAGCAAGGCGATGCGCGGACCGCCGAGAAGGTGTTCTTCGAGTGGATCCGCGTCGGCGACGCGTGGCTGATCAAGGAGCAGAGCTTCCCCGACTGGTCGCCGCTCGTCGGCGAGTGGTGCCGTGGCGAGGGCGCCGAGCAGGTGACGATGCGGCTCCATCCCTCCGGCAACGTCGAGATGACGATGACCGAGTCGAAGGTCCCGGTCCGTCGTGGAGCGTTCTCGGGAGGCACGGAGTCGTTCTCGCTCGTGCCCGATGCCACGGGTGCGGGCGCGACCGGCGAGGGTCGCCTCGAGTACGCGTTCAAGTTCGAGTTCGACGGATCGCTCGGAGTCTCGCCGACCTCCGGTCGCGAGAAGGACGGGGTGCCCTCCGTCGCGGGAACCTGGAAGCGCTGCGCAATCAACTGACCGCGGGGGGACGGGTGGTCTCAGGTCGGCGTCGCTTGGCGACCGCCTTGCCGAGCACGTGGGCCGCCGTCGGCGCCGCCGGAGCGGGGACGCCGACGGGGGGCGTCTCCTCGACGGTCTCCGCGGGGCTCGACGAGGTCCGCGCGACTGCCTCGTAGGCGCTCGCGAGCAGCCCGACGAGCGGGAAGCGACCGTTGATCGGCGACGGGCCGAGGCGGCGGAGCAGCGCGAGCGGCGCGTGGGCAGGCTCAGGCGACTCCTCGAGCTGCCCGAGCGACGCGGAGGGTCGCCAGAACTCCTCCACGCTCATCGAGAGCGGCGCCCCGGGCGTCAGGCCTGAGGCACCCTCATCGACCGCCTCGATCGCCCGCCGCGCGAGCCGCACGCGGTCCTGCAGGTCCTCCCGCTCGACGCCCCTCACGCGCATGAGCAGCCACGGGTCCTCCGCGGTCCGCTCCGCGAGCAACCACGCGAGCGCGACGAGATGCCGGCAAGGCTGAGGGCGGTCGCAGCTGCAGCGGGCACGCCATGGTGCGGTCGTGCCGGGCCGGAATGACTCGCCGCGACGGGCAAGGTGATCCTCGACCGATCGCGGAAGGTCTCCGAGCAGCACCGCCGCCGACGACGCGGAGTCCGCCGACAGGTCGGCGACGAGGTCGGCGACGGTGCCGGAGTGGAGCGTGGGCCACTCGATGGTGGCGGCGTAGGGGCGAGGTCGTCGTCCCTGCACCGAAGCCTCGACGACGCCCGGTCGGATGGAGAGCGTGGCGATCTGGCCCGACCTGGCGTAGGCGAGACCTTCCTCGAGCTCCGCGCCTTCGACGCCTCGGAGCGCATCGAGCCAGCCTTCTCCGGGCCACCGCCACGGTCCGACGTCGTCGGGACGCCGCAGCCGCTGACCACCGACGACCCGACGCGGTCCCTCGACGCGGGGCTTCGCTGGGCGCGGGACGTCGCCGGTCATGCCGCGGACTCCTCGAACGCCTGCTGACGAAGCTGCAGCAGGTCCCGCAGCTGGTTGGTCGAGAGCTCGGTGAGCCACGCCTCGCCGGCGCCGACGACGGTCTGGGCGAGCTCCGTCTTCTGCTCGATCATCTGGTCGATCCGCTCCTCCAGGGTGCCCGCGGAGATCATCTTGTGGACGTGCACCGTGCGGGTCTGCCCGATGCGGAAGGCGCGGTCGGTCGCCTGGTTCTCGACGGCGGGGTTCCACCAGCGGTCGTAGTGCACCACCTGGCTCGCGGCGGTGAGGTTGAGTCCCACGCCGCCCGCCCGCAGCGACAGGACGAAGGCGGGACAGGAGGGATCCCGGGACTGGAACCGCTCGACGATCTGCTCGCGGCGGGCGCTCGAGGTCCCTCCGTGCAGGAAGAGCGGCTCGATGTCGAACGCGCGGCGGAGGAGCACCGAGAGCAGGTGACCCATCTGCCGGTACTGCGTGAAGATCAGCACGCGGTCGCCGGTGGCGAACATCTCCTCGAGCATCTCGAGCAGGCGGGTCGCCTTGCCCGACCGCGCCGCCACCGACTCCGCCGACGCGCCCTCCGCGAGCTCCTCGCCGAGGAACTGCGCGGGGTGGTTGCAGATCTGCTTGAGACGCACGAGTCCCGCGAGCACGAGTCCACGCCGCCGCATTCCCTCGGACTGGTCGAGCTGCCGCAGCATGCCTGCCACCGTCGCCTCGTAGAGCCGTGCCTGCTCGTCGGTGAGCGTGACGGTCTGGCGGCTCTGGAGGAGCGGGGGCAGGTCGGAGATGACGGTCGGATCGGTCTTCAGGCGGCGCAGCACGAAGGGCCGCACCAGGAGGCGCAGCCGCTCCGCCGCGTCGCGGTCGCGGAGGCGCTCGATCGGCATGGCGAAGCGCCGGCGGAACTCGCCGGTGGTGCCGAGGAATCCGGGGCAGCAGAACTCGAGGATCGACCACAGCTCGCCAAGCCGGTTCTCGACGGGCGTGCCGGTGAGGGCGATGCGCTGGTCGCACTCGAGCGTGCGGATCGCCGTCGCCTGCTTGGTGGGAGGATTCTTGATGTGCTGCGCCTCGTCGAGCACCACGCGGCGCCAGCGGCGCCGCTGCATCAGGTCGAGGTCGCGCCCCACGAGCCCATAGGTGGTGAGCACCACGTCCGAGGTCGCGGCGACCTCGAGGAAGCGGTCGCCCATCGGTCGGTCGAGCCCGTGATGCCGATGCACCACGAGCTCCGGCGCGAATCGGGAGAGCTCGCGCTGCCAGTTCGACACCACGCCCATCGGCGCGATGATCAGCGTCGGTCCGGGCGAGGCGCCGACGCGCTCGCGCTCGTGCTGCAGGAGCGCGATGAGCTGGATCGTCTTGCCGAGACCCATGTCGTCGGCGAGGCATGCGCCCATGCCGAGGCGGTCGAGGAACGCGAGCCAGGAGAGACCCGATCGCTGGTAGGGACGCAGCTCCCCGAGGAACCGCTGGGGCGGCTCCAGCAGCTCGATCCGCTGCGCGGTGGTCCCCTCGAGCAGTTCCTGGATCCAGCCGGTCGACTCGAGCCCCGCCCGCGGAAGCCCGACCTCGCCCGAGTCGAGCCCGTGCGCCATGCGAAGCGCCTCGCGGAGGCTCGTCGTCCCCGCGACCTCCCGCTCGAGGAATCGCCGTGCGGAGGCAAGATCCTCGGCGCGGATCTCGACCCAGCGGTCGCCGACCTTGACGAGCGGGACGCCGTCTGCCGCAAGCTCGCGGAATCGCTCGAAGGAGATCGACTCGCCCCCAAGCACGAGCTCCCAGCGATAGGAGACCAGCCGATCCAGCCCGACCCCCGAGCCTGCCGCGACCGGTCCGTTCGGATCGGTCGGATCGAGCCGCAGCCTCACGCCCACCCGCGAGGAGTGGAGTCCCCACCACGACGGCACGTCGATCGAGAAGCCGGCCTCCTCGAGGACCGGCTTGTGCTCGCGGAGGAAGGCGTGCACCTCGGCGGTGTCGAGGTCGACCTCGCTCGGCGCCGCGTCGCGGAGGACCGGCTCGAGGCGGGACCAGATCCGCGCCGCCTTCGCAAGCTCGGTGAGCAGGATCTCGGGCAGGCTCTCCGAGCCAGCGCCGCCGGGGATCGAGACCTGGCCCGCCCAGACGTCCCGCGCATCGAACCACGCGGCGTCGGCGTCGCGCGACGCGGCGAGACCGAACCGCAGGCGCCAGCGGGTGGCGGTGCGGTCGATCGGTCCGTCGTCTCCCGACGGCGCATCCTCGGGCTCCTCGAGCAGGAAGCGGAGGTGCAGCCGACCCTGCGCAACGTCCTCCTCGAGGCGGGCGAGCCAGCTGCGGACCCGCCGCGGCAGCTCGAGCATCGAGGCGGCATCGCCGGGCAGTCGACCGTCGGATCCCAGCAGACCGCGGAGCCACTCGACGTGCGGATCGCGGGGATCGCTCCATGACTCGATCGACTCCGCGAAGCCCTCGCGCAGGAGCGAACCTCGGATCAAGGCGTCTCCCCAGCTCGCGAGCGCCTGCTCGACCGCCACGCCGCAGTCGGCGGGACCGGACCTGGCGCAGCGGGCGACCGGAGGCATGGACGCCGCGAGCCGGGCGACCCGCTCGCGGGCGTCGGCGTCGCCGGTCCAGGGGATCCACCGTGCATCGTTGAAGCCGCGGGGATCGGTCGCGAGGGTGGGAACGAAGCGCTGGTCCCCGATCCATCGCCCGATCGACTGGGCGAGCAGGCTCCAGAAGCGCAGGTCATGCCCCGCGTTCGCCGCATGCTCCTCCTCGTCGAGGCGCCGGAGCAGGCGGACCGCGGTCTCGGGAGCGAGGCGGAGCGAGGGGACGGCGAACGCCGCGAGCAGGATCGCGTCCTCGGCGGGATCCTCCGCGAGCAGCGCCTGCAGGCGGGGACTGGGAACCGGCAGACCGTCGGTCGTCGCCGGGAGCACGAGCTCCAACGCGACCACCTCGACGTGGGGTGCCTCGACCGCCTCGCCAAGGAGCGAGCGGAGCGAGTCCGCCAACGCGGGACCGGTCGCCGCGCCGGCATGGGGGCGCACGTCGGCGATCGCCTCGCTCGTCGAGGGCCTTGCGACCTTCTCCGCCCAGAGATGCAGGGCGCGGTTCGTCCAGACGGCGTGGAGGATCATGAAGGGGGCCAGTCGGCCCGTCGAGGAGACCGTGTCGGAGGGAGGGACGCCACCAGTGATTGCGCTGGGACTCGAACCCAGGACCTAGCGATTAAAAGTCGCTTGCTCTACCAACTGAGCTACGCAATCGCGGATCGGTGAGTGTAGGGGGAAGCCGACCGACCGAGGACCTCCACGCCCGATCGGGACGGGAAACTTCGCCGCCGAGCGGGCGGCGCGGCCTTTGGAGGGCGGGATCTCCACCGCCGCGGATCAGGCGCCCGCGGCGGAGCCGCCGCCGCTTTGGCGAAACTTGCAGCGGTTTTCGTGGTTGCCCGATAAGCAGTGCTCAACACCGGTCCGGTTTGGACCGATAGCGGGGTGGGCGAGAGCCCCTCGGACCCGCGCGGGCGACGTGCCCGGCGGACTGCGAGCTCTCGAGGACCTCGAGGCCGAAGACATGAGCGACCACCTCCCGATCGTCGCGAAGTTCCTGACCTACCTGATCGACGAGCGGCACTTCAGCCCCTATACGAGCCGCTGCTACGGGCTTGACCTGCGGCAGTACCTCGAGTTCGTGAGCGGGGAGTTCGGGATCGAGGACGACGCGGCGGCGGAGCAGGCAGCGCTCGACGCCGGTCCCGAGTCGTCGGCTCGCTTCCAGCACACCCTCACCGGTCGCCTCATGGCGGCGGACGCGGAAGCCATCCGGGCGTTCCTGGTCCGGATGAGCGAGCAGAACTACTCCGCCGCGACGATGGCGCGGAAGATCGCCACGCTGCGGTCCTTCCACAAGTGGGCGGAGCGGCGCGGGTTCGTCCGCACCAACCCGATGGTGATGATCCGCACGCCCAAGCAGGCGAAGCGGCTCCCGCGGGCGATCAGCGTGGACGAGATCGAGCGGCTCCTCTCGGCGCCCAACGACCGCGAGCTCCTCGGCGCCCGCGACCGGGCGATCCTCGAGACGCTCTACTCGACCGGCATCCGCGTGAGCGAGGTGGTCGGCATCAATCGGGGCGACCTCGACGACTCCGGGGAGGCGATCATCATCCGCGGCAAGGGTCGTCGCGAGCGCCTGGTTCCGCTGGGCTCGCATGCCCTCGCGTCGCTCCGCAACTACCTGCACATGCTCGACGCGGAGCTCGCGAAGGCGGGCAAGACCGCCGCGCCGAACTCGCCGCTCTTCGTGAACAAGCATGGCGGCCGGCTGAGCAGCCGCTCGGTGCGCCGCAAGGTGTCGAAGTATCTCGGCGAGGTGGGGCTCGATCCCGCGATCAGCCCGCACACCATCCGCCACAGCTTCGCGACGCACCTCCTCGACAACGGCGCGGACCTCCGCTCCGTGCAGGAGCTGCTCGGGCACCAGTCGCTCTCGAGCACCCAGGTCTATACCCACCTCACCACCGCCCGGATGCGCGAGGCGTACGACAAGTCGCACCCGCGGGCCGAGGCGTCCTGAGCCGATCCGCATCGCTCGCCACGCACGCCCCGATCCTCGACGGATCGAGGGCGTGGTCGCTTCGGCAGGGCGACGCCGCGCGGGTGCTCGGGACGATTCCCGATCGATCGATCGACCTCTGCTATCTCGATCCGCCCTTCGGGACCGGGAGGCGGCAGGTCGCGCGGCGCGGCTCCTACGAGGACCCGACGAGCGACGCCGCGTCGCACCTCGCGATGCTCGCGCCGTGGATCCGCGAGATCCATCGAGTCCTCCGACCGCACGGCTCGGTGCTCCTTCACGGCGACTGGCGCCATGCCCATCGGCAGCGACTGCTCCTCGAGGAGGTCTTCGGCGCGGACGGGTTCGTGAACGGCCTCGTCTGGAGCTACGGGCTCGGCGGCAGCTCGCCCCGCCGCTTCGCCCGCAAGCACGACGACATCCTCTTCTTCGCGAAGGGACCGTCGTACTTCTTCGAGGCTCCGCGGGTGCCTGCCCGAAGCCGGCGCCTGCTGGGGCGCACCAAGAAGGCGACCGACGTGCTGGAGGTCGCCGCGATCAACAACATGGCGCGGGAGCGCTGCGGCTGGCCGACGCAGAAGCCGCTGGCGCTCCTCGACCTGCTGATCCGCGCCTGCGCGCCGCCCGGGGGTCTGGTGCTCGATCCCTGCTGCGGCAGCGGAACGACGCTCGTCGCGGCGGTCGCGGCGGGTCGGCGGGCGATCGGAATCGACCTGAGCCCGCGGGCGATCGCGCTCGCGCGGCGCCGGCTCGAAGGTCCGGAGGCGAGGTCCGCGGGGGAGCCGGCGGTCAGAAGGCGTACCGCAGACCGGCGTAGTAGCGGAAGTCGTTCCGCGTGCCGGAGCCGATCTGCGACTGGTACTGGTCGGTGACCCCCGCCTCGAAGGCGAGCCCCTCGACGCCGTCGATCTGCATGATCCACTTCGCGCCGGTGTCGAAGCGGAACTCGCCGATGTCCGCGACGTCGGGATAGATCGTGAAGTACGCCTCGATCTTGTGCTGCTCGGTGAAGCGGTACTCGGTCGCGATGCCCGCGAGGACTTCGGGCATCAGCCGCACCGGGGGACCGAGCTCGTAGCTCACGCCGGCGCCGAGCCGACCCGTGAGGTCGAACTTCTCGGTTCGGTAGAACTTGTAGCCGACTCCGCCCCACGCGCTGAAGCGGTTCTCCCAGGACTGGAACTCGTCGTACTCGTACTGACCGGTGGCGAAGAAGAGCCACTTCGAGTCCTTGATGAACCACTGCTGGTCGATCGTCGCCTGGAAGTTGTTGTTCTGCTTCGTGTTGTTCTGCACGCCGAAGAAGTAGCGTGCCGAGAGGGTCAGTTGGTCGTCGTCGGTCTTCCGCGTCAACGAGCCGGCGGCGCGGATCTCGATCGCCGAGTTGACGTTCTCGTAGCCGGCGATCGCGAGCGAGAGCGTCCCCGACCACGGGCTCGGCGGCGGCGCCGGCTCGAGCGAGGGCGTCTCGACCGTGGTGACGCTCGACTTCTCGAGCACCAGCTCGCCGAGCACCGGATGCTGCACCTTGTAGGAGCCGGGCTGCTCCTCGATCACGGTCGCCTCGAGCACCTCGCCGGTGGTGAGGGTGATCTTCGAGGGCGGCGGGGGCGGCGCGGCGGTGGGATCCTCCACCGGCGGCACCTCCTGCATGGAGAGGCCCAGAAGCAAGGCTGCGGCGACGTTCATCTGCGATCTCCCGTGTGCGGCGAGGCGGAGCTGGTGGACTACGCGCCCGGCTTCGGTCGGGCGGCGATGATGCGGTTCATCGCCTTCACCACCATGAAGGCGCTGAAGGCGATGATCACGAACTGGATGCAGGTGTCGATGAAGTTGCCGTAGGCGACGGCGACCTCCGGCTGCGCGGCGACGCCTTCCGCCGCGGCGACCGGCGACTGGATGACGAGCCTGAGGTCCTTGAAGTTGACCCCGCCGATCAGCAGTCCAAGGGGCGGCATCAGCAGGTCGCTCACGATCGAGTTGACCACCTTGTTGAAGGCAGTGCCGACGACGATGCCGACCGCCATGTCGATCGCGTTGCCCTTGACGGCGAAGTCGCGGAACTCCTGCAGAAATCCGGCCATCCATGCTTCTCCAGGGAAAGGTGCGGGGGCGTCCGCACGCGGTGCCGGGAGTTGTACGGGGCGTTCCCGCGGTTCAGGGCGGGTGATCGCGGCGCCGTCAGATTGTCCACAGGGGTCCTACCCGGCGATCCGGGCGGCATCGACGAGCGACTCCAGCCGCTCGACGGACGCCTCGATCTCCCGCGGCGACGCGCCGACCACCGTCACGTGCCCGAGCTTGCGACCCGGTCGCGGCGACTTCCCATAGAGATGGACTGCCGTCCGCTCGACCGCGAGCAGGTCATGAAGGTCGGGCGTCTCCCCGATCAGGTTGATCATGACGCCGTGACCGGCGGACTCGGTCGAGCCGAGCGGCATCCCCGCGATGGCGCGGAGGTGGTTCTCGAACTGGCTCGTGCGGGCGCCCTCGATGGTCCAGTGACCGCTGTTGTGGACCCTCGGCGCGAACTCGTTGGCGAGGAGCCGACCATCGCGCGTCTCGAAGAGCTCGAGGGCGAGGACGCCCACGTGGTCGAGCCGCTCGGCGAGCCGCGCGGTCCACTCGCCCGCGAGCGAGGCGATCGCGGGCGAGGTCCGCGGCGCCGGAGCGATCGAGCGGCGCAGGATCCCGCCGCGGTGCAGGTTCTCGACGAGGGACCACCCGCGGGTCTCGCCGTCGAGACCGCGCACGAGAAGCGCCGAGACCTCGCGGGCGAAGTCGATCCTCGCCTCGAGGATGCAGGGCGCTCCGCCGAGCGCCCGCCACGCGGACTCGAGCGACGCCGCGTCGGCGATGACTGCCTGTCCCTTGCCGTCGTAGCCGAACCGGCGGGTCTTGAGGATCGCCGGCACGCCGACCTTCGCGATCGCCGGACGCAGATCGCCCTCCGTCTCGATCGACGCGAAGCGGGGGACCTCGATCCCGCAGGCGACGAGGAACTCCTTCTCGACGAGCCGGTCCTGCTTCATGCGGAGGGACTCGACGCCAGGACGCAGCGGCACGGCGCGGGCGAGCCGCTCGAGGCTCTCGGCGCCGACGTTCTCGAACTCGAAGGTGGCGAGGTCGATCTCCCGGGCGAAGCGGTCGATCGCGGCGTGGTCGTCGAAGGAGGCGACCTCGTGCGCGCGGAGGCGCCCCGCGGGCGCCTCGGGCGATGGGTCGAGGAAGCGGAAGTCGAGCCCGAGCGGCTCGCCCGCCTCGGCGAGCATCAATCCGAGCTGCCCGCCGCCGAGGACGCCGATCCTCACGACGCGGCGCCCTTCGAGGGGTCCGGATTGGCGAGGACCTTGGCGGTCTGACCGCGGCGGAACTCCTCGAGGCGTCCGCGGATCCCCGCGTCGCCGAGGGAGAGGATCGCGGCGGCAAGGAGCGCCGCGTTGACGGCGCCCGCGCGACCGATCGCGAGCGTCCCGACCGGGACTCCCGCGGGCATCTGGACGATCGAGAGGAGCGAGTCCACGCCCTTGAGCACGTGGCTTTCGACGGGGACGCCGAGGACCGGCAGCGCCGTCTTCGACGCCGCCATGCCCGGCAGGTGCGCCGCGCCGCCCGCGCCCGCGATGATCACCCGCAGACCGCGTCCGGCGGCGGTCGAGGCGTACTCGAAGAGGAGATCGGGCGTGCGGTGCGCCGAGACGACGCGGGACTCGTGCGGCACGCCGAGCGAGGCGAGGGTCTCGGAGGCATGACGCATGGTCTCCCAGTCCGACTGGGAGCCCATGATCACGCCGACGAGTGGGCTGCTTCCGCTTCCGCTCACGCGAGTTCCCGTGCGACCGGAGGAGGGTCGCGGTCTGCAGAGACTATCCGCTCGATGACCCCCTGCGGCGCCGGCAGTCGAGCGGGGATCCGGCCTGGAACGGCGCGGCGGTGGTAGGGTTGCGGACCTCGCCCACCCACCCTCGGGAGAAGCTCCGATGCGCCCCACCCTTCCGCCGATCCGGCTCGTCCTCGTCTCGTGCCTGCTGCCTGCCTTGGTCGCGGCGATGCTTGCCTGCGTGCCGAAGCCGCAGCAGTCAGGCGGCGCGAGCTCCACCGCCTCGCCGACCGGACCGACGACCCCCGCGCCGGACGCGGTCGAGGCGACCTGGCCTCGCGTCTTCAGCGTGCAGGACGGCGAGATGACCGTCTATCCGCCGACCTTCCAGTCCTGGGACGGTCGGACCCTCACCGGCACCTGCCCGTTCGGGCTCGCCGCGAAGGGCGGCAGCTCGCAGACCTACGGCACGCTCGCCTTCACCGCATCGACCGAGGTGAACAAGCTCAACCGCATCGTCACGCTCACGGAGATCCAGGTCACCGGCGTGTCCCTTCCCGAGAATCCGGCGCGGCAGTCGGCGATCCAGGGCGAGCTGCAGTCGTCCGGACAGGGCAAGACGCTCACCGTCTCGCTCGATCGGCTGCAGGCGTCGGTGCCGGGCATGACGCAGGCGCCGACCGCGCCCTCGGCGCCGCTCCTCAACAACCCGCCCGCGCTCTCGATCGTCACGACCCCCACCGTGCTCGTCCCGATCCAGGGCGATCCCGTCCTGCAGGCGGTGGCGGGCACCTCGCTGACGCGGGCGATCAACACGCCGATGCTCCTCGTGAAGGACGCCGCGTCGAACTGGTACCTGAAGATCGCGGACGGCTGGATGACCGCCGCGTCGCTCGCCGGTCCGTGGTCGGTGCTGGCGTCGGCGAGCTCCGACCTCGCGACGGTCGCCGCGTGGGCGCAGTCGCAGCCGAGCATCAACCTGCTCGCGCCGTCGGCGCAGGACGCCGCCGGCAACGCGAGCACCGCGCAGACCGTCTCGCTCTCCTCGGGGGCGCCCGCCATCGTGGTCTCGACCACGCCCGCGGAGATCCTGGTGATCGACGGGGCGCCGACGTGGCAGGCGCTCGGGACCTCCGGTCTGCTCTCGCCGACGAACACGAGCGCCAACATCTTCCAGCTGCAGTCGACCGGCGCGATCTACGTGCTCGTCTCGGGTCGCTGGTTCACCGCGCCCTCGACGAGCGGCCCGTGGACCTACGTGCCGGCGGCGACCCTGCCGCCCGCGTTCCTGATGATCCCCGCCGACTCGCCGCGCGAGAACGTGCTCGCCTCGATCCCCGGCACCGCGCAGGCGCAGGAGGCGGCGATCGCGAACGCCGTGCCGCAGATGGCGCAGGTCCCGCGCTCGCAGGTCATGCCGAAGCCGGAGCTCGTGGGCAGCTCGCCGGTGCTCACGCCGATCGCGGGCACGGGCGTCTCCGTCGTCTCGAACTCGCTCACGCCGGTCTTCGTGATCGGCAAGAACGACTACTACGCGGTGAAGGACGGGATCTGGTTCCACTCGACCTCGCTCGGCGGGACGTGGAAGGTCGCGACCTTCGTCCCGCCGGCGATCTACTCGATCCCGCCCTCGAGCCCGTACTACTACGCGACCTACGTGAAGATCTACGACGTCACGAGCGACCTCGTCCTCGTCGGCTACACGCCCGGCTACTTCGGCGCCTACATGCAGGATGGCGTCGTCGTCTACGGCACCGGCTACGCCTACGTGCCCTATTGCTCGACGGTGTGGGTGCCGGCGCCCGCGACCTACGGCTTCGGCGCCGCGATGACCTACAACCCGTGGGCGGGATGGGCGTTCGGATTTGGCACGGGCATGGCGGTGGGGTGGGCGATCGGCGCAAGCACCTGGAGCTGCGGGCCGTATCCCTACTGGGGTCCCTACGGCGCCGCGTACGGTCCGCACGGCGCGTACGCGTGGGGTCCGGGCGGTTGGGCCGCGACGACCGGCAACGTCTATCACCAGTGGGGCGACGTGACCACCATGTCGCGGACGAGCGAGGGCTACAACGCCTGGACCGGCAACCAGTGGGCGACCCACACCGGCGCCGCGTACAACTCGACGACCGGGGCGCGCGCCGCCGGTCAGCGAGGCTACGTGCAGAACGCCTACACCGGGAACTGGGCGGAGGGCGCCCGCGGCGCCGGCTACGACCCGACCACCGGCAACTACGCGGCGGCGCGGGGCGGCGTCGAGGGAACCCCGAGCGGCGCCACCGCCGCGGCGGGCGAGGCGACGGTCGGCAACACGAAGACCGGTCAGAGCGCGACCGTCGCGGGCGTCAAGACCGACGACGGCACGTGGGGCGTCGCCCACGGCAGCGACGGCACCGCGGTCTCGACGGGGAACAACGTCTACGCCACCCACGACGGCAACGTCTACAAGTACGACGGCAGTTCCGACTCGTGGCAGCAGCACGACGGGGGAGATCAGTGGTCGCAGGTGAACGACCAGAACACCCGCAACTCCCTCGATCAGCAGCAGGCGATGCGGCAGCAGGGCGACGACCGCTCGCAGAGCGCGAGCCGTTGGCAGCCGGGCGGCAGCGGCTTCGACTCCCGCGGCGGAAGCTCGTGGGGCGGCAACTGGGGCGGGCAGGCGCGAGGCGGCGGCAGCGGCTTCCGCGGCGGCGGTCGTCGCTGATCGAACCGCGCTCGCGCGTCGCTCGATCCCTCCTGCAACGCAACGCACGCGGCGTCGTCGGACGCCGCGTGCTCGTGGGGTGATCGGTTCGCGCGCCTCGCTCAGGGCGAGGCAGGCGCCGAGGGCGGCGGCGGGGGCGCCGTGGGAGCCTGCGGCGGGGCTCCATAGAAGTGGAAGTGGTAGTTCACGCCGCCCGCGTTCGGTCCGCCGCCATATCCGGCGCCGTTGCCGGCCCGCGCGGGCATGCCGTAGTTGTTGCCGGAGGTGTTCCAGCCGCCGGCCTGCCCGACGCCCGCGCCGGTGCCGTCGCCCTCGCGGGCAGGCTGACCGTAGTTGTTGCCGGAGGTGTTCCAGCCGCCGGCCTGCCCGACGCCCGCGCCGGTGCCGTCGCCCTCACGAGCGGGCTGACCGTAGTTGTTGCCGGAGGTGTTCCAGCCGCCCGCGGCGCCAGCGCCGGCGCCGGTCGCGTTGCCTTGGCTCGCCGGAAGGCTCATGCCGCCACCGCCGCCGTAGAAGTGGAAGTTGTAGCCGCCGCCCCCGCCACTGCCGCCGGTCGCCATCGGCACCGTCCACACCGGCGGCGCGTATCCGCCCGGCGGGCTGCTCGGTCCCGGCGGTCCGGGGACGTTGCTGCCATCGGGCGCGGTCCCAGCAGCCGAGGCAGCCTGGGCGGGCGAGCCGCTCGCGGCGCCGCCGTAGAAGTGGAAGTGGTAGTTCACTTGGTTGAGCGCCTGACCCTCGCTCGCGTAGGGGTTCTCCTCGCCGCCGACCTGATTGAAGCCGACGCCCTGCGGCTCCGCCTCCTCGTCGACCGCCTCGGGCTTGCCGGGGATCTCGTAGGACTGGTCCTGCGGGTCCGCGACGGCGCCGGGGGAGATCACGCCGCTTCTTGACGTGCCGTTCGTGGCGGAGCAGCCGACCGCGGCGAGCGCGGCGGCGGTGATGAGCAGGGTGGAACGCATGCGCGAGGTCTCCTGTGGGGGGATCGATCGAGGGTCGAGGGCGAAGGTCAGGGCAACGATCCAACGACCGATCCGGCAGCCCGGGTTCATCGGTCCCTCGCCGTCGGTCATTGCAGGCGGCGCCGCGTCGCGCCGCTTCCCGGACCTACGCCTCTCCGCGGCGCCGGGTGCGCGTCTTCTCGGACCATCTCCGAAGTTCCACTAGACTTCGACGCTCGCCTTAGGAGCCGAACTCATGCCCGACGCCGCGATCCGAATGCCCCGCCCGAACGCCGGTCTCCCGAGTGACGCGTCCGAGCTCGACTCGCTCGCGGTCAACACCATCCGCACGCTCTCGATGGACGCGGTGCAGGCGGCGAAGAGCGGACATCCCGGCACGCCGATGGCGCTTGCGCCGGTGGCGTACGCGCTCTGGCAGCAGGTCCTCTCCTACGACCCGATGGCGCCTCGGTGGCTGAACCGCGACCGGTTCGTCCTGTCGAACGGACACGCGTCGATGCTCCTCTACTCGCTGCTCCACCTCGCGGGGGTGCGGCAGCTTGATGCCGCGGGTCGTCCGACCGGCGAGCCGGCGGTGCGGCTCGAGGACATCAAGCGCTTCCGGCAGATGGACAGCCGCTGCCCCGGACATCCCGAGCACGGCTGGACGAGCGGCATCGAGACCACCACCGGGCCGCTTGGTCAGGGCGTCGCGACCTCGGTCGGCATGGCGATCGCCTCGCGGTGGCTCGCCGCGAGGTTCAACCGTCCGGGCTTCGAGCTCTTCTCGTGGCGGACCTGGGCGATCTGCGGCGACGGCTGCCTGATGGAGGGCATCTCCTCCGAGGCGGCGTCGCTCGCGGGGCACCTGCAGCTCTCGAACCTCTGCTGGATCTACGACAACAACCGCATCACCATCGAGGGGCACACGGCGCTCGCCTTCACCGAGGACGTCGCCACCCGCTTCATCGCCTACGGCTGGAACGTGATGCGGGTCGGCGACGCGAACGACCTCGACCGCCTCGGCGACGCGCTCCGCGGGGCGATCGCGGAGACCCGCCGCCCCACGCTCGTCATCGTGGACAGTCACATCGGCTGGGGCGCCCCGCATCGTCAGGACACCAGCGCCGCCCACGGCGAGCCGCTCGGCGACGACGAGATCCGCCTCGCGAAGCAGTTCTATGGATGGCCGGAGGACGCCACGTTCCTCGTTCCCCCGGAGGTGCCGAAGCACTTCGCCGCGGGGATCGGCGCCCGCGGCGCCGCCGCCCGCGCCGCGTGGGAGGCGATGTTCGCGAGCTATCGCGCCGCGTTCCCCGACCTCGCGAAGGAGCTCGACTGCATCGCCGCGGGCACGCTGCCCGCGGGATGGGAGAAGTCGCTGCCGCAGTTCCCCGCCGACGCGAAGGGCATGGCGACCCGCGCCTCCGGCGGCAAGGTCATCAACGCGGTCGCGAAGGCGATTCCCTGGCTCGTCGGCGGCGCGGCGGACCTCTCGCCCTCGACGAAGACCCGCCTCGAGTTCGAGGGCGCGGGAGACCAGCAGGGCCCCGCGTGGATCGACGCGATCCCCGAGGGCGTCGCGCCCGCGAGCACGACCTGCTCGCCGGGCGGGCGCAACCTGCACTTCGGGATCCGCGAGCACGCCATGGCGGCGATCTGCAACGGGCTCGCCCTCTCGGGGCTCCGCCCGTTCGGCGCCGGATTCCTGATCTTCTCCGACTACGCCCGCGGCTCGATCCGCCTGAGCGCGCTGATGGAGCTGCCGGTCGTCCACGTCTTCACCCACGACTCGATCGGGCTCGGCGAGGACGGGCCCACGCACCAGCCGGTCGAGCAGGTCGTCGCGCTGCGGGCGGTGCCGGGACTCCTCGTCTTTCGCCCCGCCGACGCGAACGAGGTCTCGGCGTGCTGGCAGACCGCGGTCGCCCTCGGGCAGCCCTCGGTGATGGTGCTCTCGCGCCAGGACCTGCCGACCGTGGATCGATCGAAGTTCTCGCCGGCGAGCGGCTGCGCGAGGGGCGGCTACGTGCTGGCGGAGGCGACCGGAGGCGCGCCGAAGGCGATCCTCATCGCGACGGGCAGCGAGGTGAGCCTCTGCATGACCGCGCGGGAGGCGCTCGAGAAGGGCGGCGTGCCGACGCGGGTGGTCAGCATGCCCTGCACCGCGCTCTTCGACCGGCAGGACGCCGCGTATCGAGAGTCGGTGCTGCCGCGCTCGGTGAAGGCGAGGGTCAGCGTCGAGGAGGCATCCACGCTGGGCTGGCACCGCTACGTCGGCGACGGCGGCGCGGTGATCGGCATGCACACCTTCGGCGCGTCGGCGCCAATCAAGGAGCTGATGAAGAAGTTCGGGTTCGAGCCGCAGGCGATCGTCGACTTGACCAAGCGCCTGCTGCAGGGCGGGTGAGCCTCGTTCGATCTCCGCACCGAGGAGCGACCAGATGAAGGTGGTGATGGCGTCCGATCACGCGGGGTTCGACCTGAAGAAGACCCTCGTCGAGAAGGTGAGGGCGGCGGGGCACGAGGTGATCGACGTCGGCACGAACTCGACGGATCCCGTCGACTACCCCGACTACGCCGCGCGGCTCGCCGCGGAGATCCTCGCCGGTCGCTGCGAGCGGGGAATCCTCCTCTGCGGCAGCGGGATCGGCGCGAGCGTCGCCGCGAACAAGATTCCCGGCATCCGTGCGGGGAACTGCGAGGACCACTACTCCTCGCACCAGGGCGTCGAGCACGACGACATGAACGTCCTCGTCCTCGGCGGGCGCATCATCGGACCGATGCCCGCGGAGGAGATGTGCCTCGCCTTCCTCGCGGCGCGGTTCACCGGCGAGCCGCGGCACCTGCGGCGGCTCGAGAAGGTGCGGGCGATCGAGAAGGATCCGCTCGCGGTCGTGCGGACCGCGCGGTCCTGACCCCCGTCAGTTCTCCGTCGAGAGGAGCTCGACGTCGAAGACGAGCGTGGCGTTCGGGGGGATCACCGGCGGGCGACCGCGCGGACCGTAGGCGATCGCCGCGGGGACGATCAGCTTCCGCTTGCCGCCGACCTGCATCGACCCGACGCCCTCGGTCCAGCCCTTGATCACCTGACCGAGGCCGAACGACGCGGGCTCGCCGCGGTCGACGCTCGAGTCGAACTTGGTGCCGTCGAGGAGGTAGCCGGTGTAGTGGACGGTGACGCGGCTCTGCGGACCGCTCGGCGTCGCGCCGGTGCCCTCGGCGATGTCGAACCACATCAGACCGCTCTCGCTCTCGTGGATCTCGCCGCTGACCATGGTGCCGGGAAAGCGACCACGGGTGGTCTCGGAGGTCACCTCGCCGGTCACCGCGTTGATGACGAGGTCGTGGACGAGCTGGTCCTTGTAGACCGTCGCCGCGATCGTCGGTGGCTCTGCGGAGGGGTCGAAGGCGATCCGCTCGACCACGCCGGGGACCTTCGCGAGGGCGACCTTCGTGCCGTCGGCGAGGGTGAGCCGGGCGCCGCTGCACTCGCCCGTCGCGGCGTTCACCGAGACGCGCCGCATGAGCCCGCCTGAGGAGACGAGCACCTCGTAGGTCACCGCTCCATCACCGATCCGCGCGGCGGCATCGACCGCGGCGCCCGCGGCGAACTTCTCGGCGGCGCGGATCGCGTCCGCCATCGTGAGCTTCGCGGCGGTGAGCTCCTGCTCGACGACCGCCGGCTCGGGCGGAAGCACGGAGTAGTCCTGTTGGATCGGCATGGCGAGTGAGAGCATTCCGGCGAGGGTGAGGTGCAGCATGGCTGGATGATCCGAGGGTGGAGAGCGCGGGCGCCCGGTCGGATGACCGTGGGGCGAGATGGTACGGGGCACGAGCGGTCCACGCCGGCCATCAGCCCTAGGGACCCTCGCCCCGCGCCGCCGACGCGCCCTAGGAACTACGATCCGAGCATGCCCAGCCGCCGAACCTGGATCGTCCTCGCCGCGTCCGCCTCGATCACGCTCGCCGGCTGCGAGGACCCTTCGACGGCTCCGGCGCCATCGACCGACTCATCGACCGACTCCTCCGCGGCGGTGGACGTCGAGCCCCGCAGCTCCCTCGGCGCCGCGAAGCGAAGCGCCGAGCGGATCGAGCAGAAGATCGGCGAGTACCAGCAGCAGGTGATCGATGAGGCGGACAAGTCCTGGTGAGCCTGTCGGCGGCGCGACCGGTCGATCGCGCCTTCGACGACCCGTGGTGCCGCCTCGGCGCGTGTCACGACCTCGCGACCTCGCGGCGATCGCCTGAGCACCTCGGCCTGCGGATGCATGCCCGAAGCAGCTTCGTCGATCGGGTCGACTTGATCAGGTCGGATCGATCAGGTCGGCTCGCGACGAGCGTCGGACGCAGCGTCGAGGTGCGTCGCGGACGAGTTCAGGCGGGAGTTCGCGTGGTCCTTGGGATCGCGTGGTCCTTGGGATCGCCTCGCCGCGAGCGTCACGTGGGTGCCAATCCAACGTGGATGGCGCGGACCGACCGATGGGTGATCGAGGCGCAGCCAACCGTGACGAGGGTCGCTCCTCGTGGGAGTCTTCCTCAACTGCGATCCGGCTGCTTCCGCCGGCGGAGGAATTGTGGATGCTGAGAGGGAGGGGCGGCGGGCGCGGGTCGCCTCGTGGATGCGGTTCCGTCGAGCCAGAACCTAGCATGCCGCCGCCTCGGCATCGCGAGCCGTCCTCCCTCGGAGCTTCTTCATGGCGTCTGCTGGACCTCTCCAGGTGCCTCCCGCGCGGCGAGGAGGTTGGTGCGTCGCGGTCCTCCTGATCGGCTCGCTGCCCGCGTGGACGCACGCGGTCGAGGAGCGGTCCGGACCGCCCTCGGCACGAGTCTTCCTCCGCACGCCCCACGAGAAGGCGATCCGACGGGACGCGCAAGCGATCTCGATCGACGACGTCCTGCTCGACGAGGTCTCGCGTCTCGGTCCGTGGAAGGTCGAGGCGTTTCCGCTCGACGCGGCGCAGGAGGTCGATCTCTGGCTCGCGCCGGTCGGCGGGCGCACCGGTCGCGCGGTGGTGGTGGGTCCCGATGGAGAGGAGCGACCCGTCCCGCGTCTCGCGCGGATCTGGCGAGGCAGCGTCGAGGGCGATCCTGGCTCGAGGGTCTTCCTCTCCGACTCGCCGGCCGGCACCTTCGGGTGGATCGAGACGGAAGGACGCCGTCACTTCATCAGCTCCGGCGATCCAAGGGGCGACCGGACGATCGTCGTGTTCGATGCGGAGGGACCTGCGTCGGAGCACATCCGATGGCTTCCCTTCGAGTGCGGCGTCGGCGACGTGGAGCAGCCGCTCGCGGACCTGATGCCGGCGCCTCCCGAGGGAGGCGTCGCGGGCGGAACCTGCCGCACGGTGCAGCTCGCGATCGACACGGATCAGGAGTTCCTGGCGATCTTCGGAGGCAGCGCGGCGTCTGCGCAGGCGTACTTGGACACGCTCGTCGCGGCGACGAACGAGATCTACATCCGCGACTGCGCGGTGCAGTTCACGGTGAGCTTCTCCCGGTTGTGGTCCACGACGGATCCGTGGACCGCGACCAACACCTCGAACCAGCTCTATCAGTTCCGCGACTACTGGATCGCGAACCACGGCGCGGTGACGCGGGACCTCGCGCACCTCGTGTCGGGTCGCGGACTCGGCGGCGGCATCGCGTGGCTCAATGCGGCGTGCTCGAGCTTCGGCTACGCGGTGTCGGCGAACATCAACGGGTTCTTCCCGACCCCGCTCGTGGATCACAGCCACCAGAACTGGGACATCATGGTGTTCACCCACGAGATCGGGCACAACCTCGCCTCTCGGCACTCCCACGACACGATCCAGTACAACCCGCCGCTCGACGACTGCTACACCTCGTCGGGTCTCGGCGCCTGCACCCAAGCGTGGTCCGGCACGATCATGAGCTACTGCCACCAGTGCCCGGGCGGCATGTCGAACATGAACCTGCTCTTCCACCCGCAGACGCAGCTGGTGATCGAGTCGTTCGCCGGGGGCGCATCCTGCCTGAGCGACGAGCCGTGCCTCGACTCCGGCGACTCGGATGGCGACGGCATCCAGAACGCCCAGGACAACTGCCCCACCGTCTCGAATGCCTCGCAGGTCGACGGCGATGGCGATGGGGCGGGCGACGCATGCGACGGCTGCCCGAACGATCCCGCGAAGACCTCGCCCGGCGCCTGCGGCTGCGGCGTCGCCGACGCGGACTCGGACGGCGACGGCACGCCCGACTGTGTCGATGGGTGCCCGTCCGATCCCTTCGCGACCACCGCGACGGGCTGCGGCTGCGGCGAGCTGACGATCGACTGGAACAATGATGGCGTCGACGACTGTGACGGCGTCGCCTTCGACGTCGGAACGTTCGTGCTGACGGGCGGGCAGTCGGCGACGGTGAGTCTTTCCGGCTACTCCGGCACCATGACCGGCTTCGCGATCGCGATGGACTACGACGGAGGTGGCGGCACCTGGGCATCGGACATGGCGGCGGCGTTCTTCAACGGGACGACCGGCATCCAAGCGGGAGGCTACGACGTCGGGTTCGGCTATCCGAGCGTCGGAGCCTGGTCCTACAACGGCGCTGGCTCAGAGCCGGACGGCGTCTACATGGATGGCATGCCGGGCGCCCTCGCGCTGCCGACGGGCACGCCCCTGCAGTTCAGGATCATGAATGGCTGGGCGGGCGGCCCCGCGGCGACCTACGCCTCGGTGCGCGTGGTCGTGTACGGGATCACGCCCGTCGCGGCGTGCGCCGCGGACCTCAACGGCGACGACCAAGTCGATGGCGCCGATCTGGGGCTTCTGCTGATCCAGTGGGGTCTCCCGGGAACCGCCGACTTCAATGGGAGCGGGACCGTGGGGGGCGAGGACCTCTCGGTGCTCCTCAATGCATGGGGAGCCTGCAGCGGCTGAATTCTCAGGGATCTCAGACGCCGGCGAGTCGGCGCTGCGACTCCGTCGTCATACTCACCGGGTGATGAGGTCGGCACCCTTCCTCCTGCTCGGGGTCCTCGCGTGCTCCGCGTCGGCACAGCGCGCGGATGGACCGCCCGTGATCCAGGACGACCGCGGCATGATCGTCGTGGGCGAGGGGGACGACCGCGAGACCTACGCGACGTGGGGCGAGTACTTCCGCTCGCGGACCTTCCGCACCTTCGGTCGGCGCTGCGGCACGCCCGAGCCGCTCGATGAGGAGGGCGGCGGACTTGGCGAGCAGTTCCTCGGCGGATCGCCAAGCGACTGCGCGGGGACCACGAACGCGTCGGCGATCTACGAGCCCACCGGCGGCGTGCTCTATCGAATCCCCGTCGTCGTGCACGTGATCCGCTCCTCCGACGGCACGCAGGGGAACCTCACCGCGGCATGCGTCGCGAGTCAGATCGAGATCCTCAACGAGGACTTCCGGGCGATCCTCGGATCGAACGGCGCGGGTGGCTACGACGTCGCGGTCGAGTTCTTCCTCGCGACGCAGGACCCGAGCGGCAATCCCACCACCGGGATCACCTACTCGAACAACAGCACGTGGTTCAACGACGGTGGCTCGTACTGGAACTCGCTCGCGTGGGATCCGCAGCGGTACATGAACGTGTACACCAACACCGCGGGCGGGAACCTCGGCTACGTGCCGTTCCTGCCCCATCAGGGCTCGCCGGGCTCGACCTCCGATCGGGTGGTCTGCCTCTGGAGCGCCTTCGGCGACTGCGCGACCGCCGAGGCGCCTTACGACCTTGGTCGCACGCTGACCCACGAGGTCGGGCACTACCTCGGGCTCTACCACACCTTCCAGGATGGCTGCGGCACGTCGAGCTGCACGACGACCGGTGACCGGATCTGCGACACGAACCCGCAGCAGAGTCCAAACTTCGGCTGCCCCGCGAGCGCGACCAGCTGCAGCACGCCCGATCCGCTCGCGAACTACATGAACTACACCGACGACGCCTGCATGAACCAGTTCTCGCAGCTGCAGGCGAGGCGGATGCGATGCACGATCGAGCACTACCGACCGAACCTGCCCTGCGCGACCTGCGGCAATGCGGACTCGGACGGCGATGGCGTGCCGAACGCATCCGACAACTGCCCGACCGTCGCCAATCCTTCGCAGGCGAACGCCGACGGCGACGCGGCGGGGGATGCGTGCGATGGATGCCCGAACGATCCCGCGAAGACCTCGCCCGGCGCCTGCGGCTGCGGCGTCGCCGACGCGGACTCGGACGGCGACGGCACGCCCGACTGTCTCGATGGGTGCCCAAGCGACGCCTATCAGACCTCGCCGGGAGTCTGCGGCTGCGGATCGATCGACGAGGACTACGACTCGGACGGCGACATCGACTGCGGCGTCGCGTTCGAGGTGGGCTCGTACACCCTCTCCGGAGGTCAGTCAGGTTCCTTCACGATCAACGGCTACTCGGGAGCGGTCACGGGGTACACGGTCAAGATGCGGTACTCCGCGACGAGCAGCAGTTCGTGGGCGTCGGACATGGTCGGGGCGCTCTCGGTGGGAAGCGTCGGCGTGCAGGCGGGCGGCTTCAACTCCCCCTTCAGCGGCTACTCGAACCTCGGGTCGTGGAGCTACAACGGGGCGGGGTCGGCCGCCGCGGGCATCTACGCGGACGGCAAGGCGTGCTCGCTGTCGCTGCCTGAAGGATCGTCGCTCGTCTTCCGGATCCGAAACGGCTGGGCGACCTCGCCGGCGGCGACCTACGCCTCGGTGCGCGTGGTCGTGTACGGGATCACGCTCGTCGCGGCGTGCGCCGCGAACCTCAACGGCGACGACAAGGTCGATGGCGCCGATCTGGGGCTCCTCTTGATGCAGTGGGGAGGTGCGGGGAGCGCCGACCTGAACTCGAGCGGCACGGTGGATGGCGCCGACCTCGGTCTGATGCTCATCGCGTGGGGCGGGTGCTGATCGCTCCTCGCCCGCACGAGCCGCCGCCGCCGCTGCCGCGCCCTCGCCGGCGAGCTCGATCGCGACCGTCTCTGCCTCCCGTGGGCGGCGTCGAACGAGATCGCTCGAGACCCGAAGCGACCTCGCCGCCGAGGAGGATCGGGAGAACTCCCCCTGAGACTTGGCTGCCGACGGTGGCATGATTCGAAGGACTGGCAGCGGTTCGGTCTCAGGAGGTGTCTGCGTCATGACGTCGTTCGTCCCCATCCGCCGGCTCCGATCACGGAGATCACGCATCGCGTCGGCGGGCGGGTGCAGAGCCGGTCCTGCCAAGCGCGATCCTCGGAGGTCTCGCGGGTGGCGGCGCTCGGCGTTCTCGCGTCTGGGGGCTCGAGCTCCGAGAACTCCTTGGATGCGTCGCCGGTTGCGATCACGACTCCCCATCGCTTCCGCGGAAGGTGGCGTGACCTGCCGGGGAAACCGAGATGGAGGACCAGATTGGTGCGAGACAATCTGTGGATAACCCATGTCCCCCTACTTGCCTCGCGATCCGTGACTGGTCATTCTTGAAGATCCTGGTCCGGGACTCTGATCCGCCAAGGTCTTGATTCGGGGAGCAGGGATCCTTCCATTCAAAGCCATGGGTAAATCGGAGTTCGCCATGAAGTCAAATGTGCCGCCTTCCTGGTCGTGGGGTTCCCCGAACGCGTCCTCCAGACTCCGCGCGGCGGTCTTGCTCCTGAGCCTACTGATCGCCGGCGGTCGAGCCTTCGCGGCTGCCGCGACCTTGCAGGGCTTCGTCGGCAGCACCTCGAACGTGACGGTCGGCGGAGTGGAGTACTCCGTCATCGACATGTACGCAGAGTTCGCCGAGTCGAGCGTCGTGATCGTCAACGTCTACGGGACGACCATCTCCAACACGAACGGCGGTGCCTTCCGCCACAGCGACACGAACACGCTCCAAGGGCTCGCGGGTACCTGGATTCCGAGCGCGAGCATCGCCGTCGCCGGGCTTGTCCCTTCGATCGACTCCTTCGTGACGATCGGAGGCGATCCAGGGTCGAGCAACACGACGTCGCTCGATCCGAGCTTCAGCCCGAGCAGTGCTTCGGTGCCTCCGAGCCAGGCCGGTTGGTACAACTCGTATCCCCCGAACCTCCAGGGTCTGAACGATCCGGCGACTCGGCGGACCTTGCTTGGAAGATTCGTCGTCGCGACGTCGGTTGGGGGCGACACCCTCAACTTCACGGCGTCCATTACCTACGCCTCGTACTCGGGCGGCAGCACCGGGTCTCCCCAGCAGTCGACCGCGACGGTGTCGGTCGCCTATCCGGCGGCGATCTGCAACGGCTTGCTGGCGAGCGCGTCGACCACGACGGTGTCGGCGCTCGGCACGGCGTCGCCGGTGCCCGTGTCGGTCGACGTCACGGGTCCTTTGTGTTCGTGGAGCGCGTCGAGCGACCAGGCGTGGTTGACGCTCGCAACGAGTTCCGGAACCGGCGACGGCGCCTTCGCCTTCTCCGTCTCATCGCACGCGAGCACCGTCGGCAGATCGGCGACGGTGACGGTGTCGAGCGGGACCGCGGCGAACGTCGCGATCGACATCACGCAGGATGGAGTCCCCTGCGTGGTCACGGCACTGTCGCCGACTGTCGCGAGCGCTCCTGCCTCGGGGAGTAACGGCAGCGTGAGCGTCACGACCAATGGACCCAACTGCTCGTGGAGTGCAACCTCAGATTCGGACTGGCTGAGCATCACCTCCGGCGCGGGCGGCACCGGAGCGAGCGGTGTCGTCCAGTACTCGGTCGCGGCGAACCCCTCAGCATTCACCCGCACCGGGACGATCACGGCGGGAGGTCAGTCGCACGTCGTGACGCAGGCTGCGGCTGACCCGTGCGTCAGCGGTCGATCCTGGTCGGGTCTCGGGAGCGGCGCGGGCGGGACGGTGAACGCGTTGGCGGGGATGGGTGCGACGACGTACGCGGGTGGTGCGTTCACGACGATGGGGGGGATCGCGGCGGGTCGGATCGCGCGGTGGAACGGGACGAGTTGGTCGCCGCTGGGATCTGGGGTGAACAGCACGGTTTCCGCCTTGGCGGTGCTTGACGGACGACTGTACGTGGCGGGCGAGTTCACGACGGCGGGCGGGACGAGCGGTCGGAACCGGATCGCGACGTGGGATCCGTCGACGGGGACGTGGTCGTCGCTGGGGCTTGGTCTGAGCGGTACGGCGAGCGCCTTGGCGGTGCTGGGTGGGAAGGTGTACGTGGGCGGGACGTTCACGACGGCGGACGGTCTGCCGGTCGCCAACGTGGCGTGCTGGGATCCGTCGACGGGGACGTGGTCGTCGCTGGGGAGCGGAACGAACGGCGCGGTGCTGGCGTTGGCGGCGCTGGACGGACGGTTGTACGTGGGCGGATCGTTCACGACGGCGGGCGGCGCGACGGCGAACCGGATCGCGAGGTGGGATCCATCGACGGGGACGTGGTCGACCCTTGGATCGGGGATGAACAACACGGTGCGGGCGTTGGTGGTGCATGACGACGGTGGCGGGGCCTCGCTCTACGCGGGCGGGAACTTCACGACGGCGGGCGGGACGAGCGGTCGGAACCGGATCGCGAAGTGGAGCGGGACGACGTGGTCCGGTCTGGGAAGCGGACTGAACGGGACGGTGAACTCGCTGTCGTCGCACGACGACGGGACGGGCTCGGGGGCAACGCTGTACGCGGGCGGATCGTTCACGACGGCGGGTGGCGTGGCGTCGAACCGGATTGCGAGATGGGACGGGACGACCTGGTCGTCGCTGGGGAGCGGACTGGACAACGCGTGCATGGCGTTGGCGAGCCTGGACGATGGGAGCGGGTCAGCGTTGTTTGCGGGCGGCGCCTTCGCGACCGCTGGAGGCGGATCAGCGTCGCGGACAGCCAAGTGGCTGTGCGGGAGCTTGTCGACCTGCCTCTATGCGATCTCCTCGAGTTCGCAATCCGTGACGGCGCAGGGTGAAACCTACTCGGTGACCGTGTCCGCGGGGATCGCCACCTGTGGCTGGACGGTGTCCGGCGCGCCCGCGTGGATCACTGCCTCGCCAGCCTTCGGCGCGGGATTCGGCGTCGTCAGTCTGACCATCCTCCCGAACGATGGCGCGTCGCGCTCTGCCGTCCTCACGATCGCGGGTCAGCCGCACGAGGTCACCCAGTCCGGCTGCCTGGTGACGATCTCTCCGGCGTACGCCGTCGTGGCTGCCTCGGGCGGGACGCGCTCGGTGACGGTGACGTCCAACGGAAGCGTCTGCTCGTGGGAGGTGGAGGAGTCTTCGGACTGGATCACGGCGTCGCCGGTCTCGGGGACGGGGAGCGGGACGGTGATGTTGACGGTGGAGGCGAACGCTGGTTCGACGCGGAGCGCGACGGTGACGATCGCGGGTCAGCCGCACGTGGTGCAGCAGGCGTCGGCGCCGATCTGCGGGACGCCGCCATCCTGGTCGGGTCTCGGGAGCGGCGCGGGCAGGACGGTGAACGCGTTGGCGGGGATGGGTGCGACGACGTACGCGGGTGGTGCGTTCACGACGATGGGGGGGATCGCGGCGGGTCGGATCGCGCGGTGGAACGGGACGAGTTGGTC
>Ga0169931_10001368_pt1 | contig 40358 bp, 42 predicted proteins | sample Kivu_15m_20L_FD_129675 | JGI IMG/M metagenome (GOLD analysis project Ga0169931, IMG submission 129675) | Freshwater microbial communities from Lake Kivu, Western Province, Rwanda to study Microbial Dark Matter (Phase II) - Kivu_15m_20L... | ecosystem: Environmental > Aquatic > Freshwater > Lake... | reverse complement strand
TCTCATCGGGGTCCTCGAAGGACGAGCGCCCTGGGCAGTCACGGCGGGGGCACGGAAGTCGGATCGCTACCGCAGCACCTCGCTTCGGCAACGTCAATGTCCAGGAGGTTGCCGAATGAGCGCACCGGCCGCGGGCAAGGTGACCTGCGACGCCTGCCCGGTGCTGTGCCAGATCACCGAGGGTCGCAGCGGCGCGTGCGATCGGTACGCGAACGTCGACGGCGTGCTCACCCGCGTCGATCCGGTGGTGGTGATGTCCCGAGCGCCCCAGCGGGTGCCGTTCGCGCAGCGTCAGGACGACTGGGACGGGGACCTGGTCGGCGGTCCGGTGTTCGTGACCGGCGTAGGCGCCGGAACCACCTACCCGGACTACAAGCCCGCGCCGTTCATCGTGTCGAGCCGGCACGAGGGCGTGGACCTGGTCACCGTGGTGACCGAGGGCATCTTCAGCTACTGCAGCTACCGCATCAAGGTCGACACCGACCGTTTCCTCGGTCCCGAGTGCGCGACCGTCCGTCACCGCGGCGAGGCGGTCGGGCATGTGACCACGATCGAGTACGGCTCGCAGTTCCTGTCGCTCGGCGGCGTGCACCACCTCACCGGAGGCAGCCGCAAGGAAGGCCGCGTGACCTGCGACCTGATGATGGCGCTGGGCAACCGCGAGGCGGTCGACCTGCAGGTCGACGGCGGTGCGCAGCTGCGCGTGCAGGCCGGGCGCCCGCCGGTGGTCGACGGGGTCGAGGAGCGCAGGATGCGAGTCGGCTGCGGCTCGGCGACCATCGGCATCTTCGCGCGGCAGTGGCTCGGACACGTCGACGAGGTGGTGGTGGTCGACGATCACATCACCGGCGTGCTGACCGAGCATCAGGCCGGAAAGTGCCTGGACATGCCGCCCTCGGGTATCCGCATCCGGGGTCGCCGATCGACGCCCGGGCGCTACTTCCAGGTCGCGCGCCCGGGTACCGGCTGGGGCGGCACCGACGTCACCGACCCGCTGTCGATCGTCGAGTCGTTTGACCCGACCATCGCCCGTCCGGGCCTGCGGTTGCTGATGGTGTCGACCACGGGCGACCACAGCGCGTGGTACGTGCTCGACGACGCGCTGCGCCCGACGCCGGCACCGATGCCCGCCGCGGTGACGCGCGTGGTCGAGCGGATCGGCGAGAACTGCGAGCCGGCGGTCGCGACGGTCCTGTTCGTCGCGGGCGCGGGCGGCAGCCTGCGCGCCGGAGTCACCGAGAACCCGGTGCTGCTCACGCGGTCGGTGAAGGAGCTACTGACGCGGGTCACGGTCGGCGGCGAACCGGCCTACGTGTGGCCGGGCGGCGGCATCACGGTGATGGTCGACGTTGCCAACCTGCCGGCGCGCAGCTTCGGCTGGGTGCCGACGCCCGCGATCGTCGCGCCGATCGAGTTCACGATGCGGCGCTCGGACTACGCGGCGCTCGGCGGTCACGTCGATCGGATCGTGCCGGTGAGCGAGGCACTGGCGCACGCCGCGGTCCGGCAGCTGCCGTGGGGCGCCGCGCGGCCCTGGCCGGGTGCGCCGGCTGGAGACGCCCGATGAGCGGGCCGCACCGGGCACGGCTCGCCGACGGGCGCTGGCACTTCCAGCACGGGCCGATCGACCTGCTGATCTCGGCCGACGGCGACGCCGCGGCCTGCGCCGCCGCGATCGACGCCGCGTGGCGACGCTTCGGGCCGCTGCTCGGCGAACTGGTCGGCGAGCTCGCGCTGCTGCGCGCCTGCGCGAGGCCGGACGCGGTACCGGACGGGGACTGCGCGCGTCGGATGCACGCGGCGGTGCTGCCGTACCGGCCGACGTTCGTCACGCCGATGGCGGCGGTCGCAGGAGCGGTCGCCGACACGGTGCTGCAGGCGTTCGTGCGGCCGGGCATCGCGCGGGCCGCGGTCGACAACGGCGGCGACATCGCGCTGCAGGTCGCGCCCGGGGCGGACGACTACGCCGTGGGCGTCGCGATCGACCTCGGCGGACCGCGGTCGACCCGCGAGGTGCCGCTGCCCTGGGTGCTGCGAATCGGCGCGGCCGATCCCTGGCGAGGCGTCGCCACCAGCGGCTGGCGCGGCCGCAGCCTGTCGCTGGGCATCGCCGACAGCGTGACCGTGGTCGCCGCCGACGGCGCCCGCGCCGACGCGGCCGCGACGATGATCGCGAACGCGGTCGACGTCGACCACCCGGCGGTGCGGCGTGCGCGTGCGTGCGACGTGCGCGACGACACCGATCTGGGGACGCTTCAGGTCACGGTCGACGTCGGGGCGCTGCCGGAGGACGCGATCGAGCGCGCGCTGGACGCTGGCCGGGCCCGGGCCCGGGAGTGCATCGCCCGCGGACTCGCCGCGGGCGCTCTGCTGGTGCTCGCCGGCCGCTGGCGCGCGGTCGGTCATCCGCTTCGACCGGGACTGCGTCATGCGGCATGATGGATCCCCCGCCCGGGTCGCGGCGCCGTGGGCGTTCGCGAACCGTCGGTCCCGACCCCGGAGTCCCGACCCCCGCCCCACGGCCGGCGCCGTCCACCCCGGCCGGCCGCACTGACCGGAGATCGCCATGCCCGCGGAGATCCGCAAGCTGCTCGTGAGCGTCGAGGAGACCCGGACCGAGATGGGCCGCGCGGTCGATCCACCGGTTCGACGAGCGCTCGCGATCGCGGTGATCGCCAATCCGTACGCCGGCCGCTGGTCCGACGAGTTGGACGCCCTCGTGGACATCGGCGAGGAACTCGGCGGCCTGCTCGGCGAACGCTGCGTGCGGGCGCTCGGCATCGCGCCGGGGGATGCGCACGGCTACGGCAAGGCGGCGATCGTCGGCGAACGCGGCGAACTCGAACACGCCGCGGCGATCCTGCACCCGAAGCTCGGCGCGCCGCTGCGCCGAGCGGTCGGCCGCGGCGCGGCGCTGGTGCCGTCGGCGAAGAAGTGCGGCGGCCCCGGTACCGCGATCGACGTGCCGCTCGGCCACAAGGACGCCGCCTACGTGCGCAGCCACTTCGACGCGATCGAGGCGCGCGTGCCCGACGCGCCGCGGGCCGACGAGATCGTGGTCGCGGTCGCGGTCACCGACGGCGGCCGGCCGCATCCGCGCATCGGCGGCCTGCAGGTTCACGACATCCTGGGCGAGGATGGCCTGCGCTAGTGCAGCGCCGTCGCCGTCGCCCAGCCACCCCCAGGGAGCATCGCGCATGACCCGATCCCACCGTCGTCTCATCGGCCCGCTTCGTGCGGGCCTCGCGACAACGTTCGCCGCCGCGTTGCTCTGCGCGGCGCCCGCCGCCGCGCAGATCCGGATCGGCGAGCTGAACAGTTACAAGGCCCAGCCCGCCTTCCTCGAGCCGTACCGCAAGGGCTGGGAGCTCGCGCTCGAGGAGATCAACGCGTCCGGCGGACTGCTCGGGCAGAAGGTCGAGGTGATCTCGCGCGACGACAACGCGAATCCGGGTGACGCGGTGCGGGTCGCCGAGGAACTGGTCTCCCGCGAGCGCGCGGTCGTGGTGTTCGGCACGTTCCTGTCGAACATCGGGCTGGCGGTCACCGACTTCGCGAAGCAGCGGCGCATCCTGTTCCTTGCTGCCGAGCCGCTGACCGACAAGATCACCTGGGAGAACGGCAACCGCTACACGTTCCGGCTGCGCCCGAGCACCTACATGCAGTCGGCGATGCTGGTGCCCGAGGCCGTCAAGCTCAGGAAGAAGCGCTGGGCGATCGTGTACCCGAACTACGAGTACGGGCAGTCGGCCGCGGCCACGTTCAAGGCGCTGATGCGGGCGGCGCAGCCCGACGTCGAGTTCGTCGCCGAGCAGGCGCCCGCACTCGGACGCATCGACGCCGGCGCGGTCGCGCAGGCGCTGATCGACGCCAAGCCGGATGCGATCTTCAACGTGACCTTCGGCGCCGACCTGGCGCGCTTCGTGCGCGAGGGGCAGACCCGCGGCCTGTTCAAGGATCGGCCGGTGGTGTCGCTGCTGTCGGGCGAGCCCGAGTACCTCGATCCGCTGCGCGACGAGGCGCCGGAGGGCTGGATCGTCACCGGCTATCCCTGGTACAGCATCAAGACGCCCGAGCACGACCGCTTCCTCACCGCGTACCAGCGCCGCTGGAAGGAGTACCCGCGGCTGGGTTCGGTGGTCGGCTACTCGTCGATGATGTCGATCGCCGAGGCGATCCGCCGCGCGAAGTCCACCGACACCGAGGCACTGATCAAGGCGATGCGCGGCATGCCGATGGACAGCCCGTTCGGCAAGTTCGTCTGGCGCGCGATCGACCAGCAGGCGACGATGGGCGCGTACGTGGGCACGACCACGGTCCACCAGGGGCGCGGCGTGATGCGCAACTTCCGCTACATCGACGGTGCCGCGGTCCAGCCGCCGGACGCGGAGGTCCGCAGGATGCGGCCGGCCGACGCGATGCAGTAGCCGCGCGTGACGCTGCAGACCCTGGTCGTCCAGCTGCTCAACGGGCTGGCGAGCGCCTCGACGCTGTTCTTGGTCGCGGTCGGGTTGTCGCTGATCTTCGGCGTGACCCGCATCGTGAACTTCGCGCACGGTTCGCTGTACATGCTGGGCATCTACCTGGCCTACAGCCTGATCGAGCGTCTGGGCGCGGGCAGCGTGGTCGGCTTCTGGGGCGGCGTGCTGCTCGCCGCGCTGATCACCGCGGTGGTCGGCGCGGTGATCGAGTTGCTGGTGCTGCGCCGGGTGTACGCGGTCCCCGAGCTGTTCCAGCTGCTGGCCACCTTTGCGGTCGCGTTGATCGTGCGCGACGCGGTGCTGTGGCTCTGGGGGCCGGAGGACCTGCTCGGCCCCAAGGCCCCCGGCATGAAGGGGGCGGTCGAGGTGCTGGGCGCGCGGATCCCGGTCTACGACCTGTTCCTCATCGTGGTCGGGCCGGTGGTACTCGGGCTGCTGTGGCTGCTGCTCACGCGCACGCGCTTCGGCGTGCTGATCCGCGCCGCGACCCAGGACCGTGAGATGGTCGCGGCGCTCGGGGTCAACCAGGCCTGGCTGTTCACCGGCGTGTTCGCGCTCGGGTCGCTGCTGGCCGGCTTGGGCGGCGCGCTGCAGATCCCGCGCGAACCGGCCAACCTCGGCATCGACCTCACGACGATCGGCGAGGCGTTCGTCGTGGTCGTGGTCGGCGGCATGGGCAGCATCCCGGGCGCGTACCTCGCGGCGCTGCTGATCGCCGAGACCAAGGCGCTGTGCTACGCGCTCGGCACGGTGACGATCGGCGGCACCACCTTCAGCTTCTCGAAGCTCACGCTGGTCGCGGAGTTTCTCGTGATGGCGCTGGTGCTGATCGTGCGGCCGTGGGGCCTGCTCGGCAAACCCGCCGGCCCGGTTCGCGGCGCCGCCCAGGTCGAGGCGCCGCTGCGGCCGGCCACGGTGCCGGTGCGCCGGGCCGGCTGGGTGCTGCTCGGCGCGCTCGCGCTGCTGCCGCTGGCCTCGGGGCACTTTCCGTACCTGCCGGTGCTCGGCATCGACATCCTGATCGCGGTGCTGTTCGCCGCAAGCCTGCACTTCGTCATGGGGCCCGGGGGCATGCACTCGTTCGGCCACGCGGCCTATTTCGGCCTGGGTGCGTACGGCGCGGCGCTGGTGCTCAAGGCGCTCGGGACGCCGATGCTGGTCGCGCTCGCCGCCGCACCGGTCGCGGCGCTCGCCGGGGCGCTGCTGTTCGGCTGGTTCGCGGTCCGGCTCTCCGGCGTCTATCTCGCGATGCTGACGCTCGCGTTCGCTCAGATCGTCTGGGCCCTGGTCTTCCAGTGGGATGGCGTCACCGGCGGAAGCAACGGCCTGGTCGGTATCTGGCCGGCCCCCTGGCTGGCACCCAAGTGGGCGTACTACCTGCTGACGCTCGGTGTGGTCGCCGCGTCGGTGTGGCTGCTGCGCACGATGCTGTTCGCGCCGTTCGGCTACGCGCTGCGGGCCGGGCGCGATTCGCCGCTGCGGGCCGAGGCGACCGGCATCGACGTGGCGCGCGTGCAGTGGGCCGCCTTCGCGGTCGCCGGGTTCTTCGGCGGCGTCGCCGGCGCACTGTTCGCCTTCGCCAAGGGCACGATCTCGCCCGAGACGATCTCGGTCGGCCGATCGATCGACGGCCTGGTGATGGTGCTGCTGGGCGGGATCCAGACCGTCTCGGGACCGATCGTCGGGGCGGTCGCGTTCACCTGGCTGCAGGACTGGATCATCCGCGCGACCGACTACTGGCGCGCGGTGCTCGGGCTGACGATCCTCGGGCTGGTGCTCGCGTTCCCGCAGGGGATCGCGGGTGCACTCGGACCCGGTCTGCAGCGGCTCTTCGAGCGCGGGCGGCCGCCGACGGCGAAGGCAGGCGGGTCGTGAGTGCGTCCGCAGTCCCGTCCGAGGCGGCCACGGCCGGCGAGTCGCTGCTGGCCGTGCGCGGTCTGCGCAAGGCGTTCGGCGGCGTGGTCGCGGTCGACGACGTCGGGTTCGCGCTCGCCCCGGGCGAGCTTCTCGCGATGATCGGCCCCAACGGCGCCGGCAAGTCGACCTGCTTCAACTGCATCAACGGTCAGCTGCGGCCGGACGCCGGCCGCGTGCTGCTCGGCGGGCGCGATCTCGCCGGGCTCGCGCCGCGCGCGATCTGGCGGCTCGGGGTGGGTCGCACGTTCCAGATCGCGGCGACCTGGTCGTCGATGACGGTCGCCGAGAACGTGCAGCTCGCGCTGCTGTCGCACGCGCGGTGGCTGCACCGCTGGTGGGGTCGTGCCGACGCGATGAAGCGCGAGGAGGCGCTCGCGCTGCTCGGGGCGGTGGGTCTGCACGCGGCGGCGGACCTGCCGTGCGGTGCGCTCGCCTACGGCGACATCAAGCGGGTGGAGCTCGCGGTGGCGCTGGCGAACGCGCCCCGGCTGCTGCTGATGGACGAGCCGACCGCGGGCATGGCGCCGCGCGAGCGCAACGACCTGGTCGCGCTGGTGAAGCGACTGGTGCGCGAGCGCGGCATCGGCGTGCTGTTCACCGAGCACAGCATGGACGTGGTGTTCGCGCACGCCGACCGGATCATCGTGCTCGCGCGCGGCCGCCTGATCGCCCAGGGGCCGCCCGAGGCGATCCGCGACGATCCCCAGGTGAGGGCGGTGTACTTCGGCAGCACCGGCGTGCCGGCGAGGACGCGCCGCGATGACTGAGCCGATCCTGCAGGTCGAACGGCTGTGCGCGGGGTACGGTCGCGCGCAGATCCTGTACGACCTCGACCTTCGCGTGCTGCCGGGCGAGGTGGTCGCGCTGATGGGCCGCAACGGCGCCGGCAAGTCGACCACGATGAAGGCGATCGTGGGACTGATCGAGCGCCGCGGCGGGATCGTCCGATTCGACGGCCGAGACGTCTCGACCGCGCCGCCGCACCGGATCGCGAGGATGGGGCTGGGCTGGGTTCCTGAGGACCGGCGGATCTTCACCGACCTCACGGTGCTGGAGAACCTGGAGGTCGGCCGCCAACCGCCGCGCGCGGGGGCGCCGACCTGGACGGTCGAGACGCTGTTCGGCCTGTTTCCGAACCTCGCCGAGATGCCGCACCGGCTCGGAGCCCGGATGAGCGGCGGCGAGCAGCAGATGCTCACGGTCGCCCGCACGCTGATGGGCAACCCGAGGCTGGTGCTGCTCGACGAGCCCTCGGAGGGCGTCGCACCGGTGATCGTCGAGCAGATGGCCCGTTCGATCAACGAGATGAAGCGGCAGGGCCTGTCGGTGCTCTTGTCCGAGCAGAACCTGCACTTCGCCGAGCAGGTGTGCGACCGGGCCTACGTGCTCGAGAAGGGCCAGGTCCGGTTCGAGGGCACGCTCGCCGCGCTCGAGGCGGACGAGACGGTGCGCCGCGCCTACCTGAGCATGTGATCTCGAACATCACCCCGCAGACCAGGAGAACCTCATGGCCGTAGCCGCCGTCGCCGAACGTTCGGGCAAGGTCGTCGTGCGCAACGTCGGGCTGATGCTGTCCGGCGACATCGACGCGCCGATCCTGGACGCGGACACGCTGGTGATCGACGACGGGACGATCGTCGCGGTCGGGCGTGCCGCCGACTGCGACACCGAGGGTGCGCGCACCGTGATCGATGCCCGCGGCACGGCGGTCGCGCCCGGACTGATCGACTCCCACGTCCATCCGGTGTTCGGCGACTGGACCCCGCGCCAGAACCAGCTCGGCTGGATCGAATCGTGTCTCAACGGCGGAGTCACCACGATGGTCTCGGCGGGCGAGGTGCACCTGCCGGGGCGCCCGAGGGACGTGGTCGGCGTGAAGGCGCTCGCGATCACCGCGCAGCGGGCTTTCGAGGGCATGCGGGCCGCCGGCGTCGGCGGCGGCGTCAAGGTGCTCGCGGGCGCGCCGGTGGTCGAGCAGGGCATGGTCGAGCAGGACTTCGCCGAGATGGCGTCGGCCGGCGTGCGGCTGCTCGGCGAGATCGGCCTGGGCTCGGTCAAGCAGGGGGCGGAGGCGGCGCGGATGGTGGCCTGGGCCCGTCGGCACGGCATGGGCAGCACGATCCACACCGGCGGGCCGTCGGTGCCCGGCTCGGGCTACATCGACGAGCAGGTGGTGCTCGAGGCGGACGCGGACGTGATCGGTCACGTGAACGGCGGGCACACGTCGCTGTCCTACAAGGCGGTGTGCACGCTGTGCGAGCGCAGCCCCCGCGCGCTGGAGATCGTGCACAACGGCAACGAACGGATCGCGATCCTCACCGCTCGGCACGCGGTCGAGCTCAGGTGCGCCCACCGGGTGATCCTCGGCACCGACGCGCCGGCCGGTTCGGGCGTGCAGCCGCTGGGCATGCTGCGGCTGATCGCGCTGATCTCGTCGATGGCCGACCTGCCCGCCGAGACCGTGATCGGATTCGCCACCGGCAACACCGCGCGGATGCGCGGGCTGCGCCAGGGCCTGATCGAGGCGGGCCGGCCCGCCGACCTGGTGTTCCTCGACCGCGCGCAGCACAGCGCCGGCCGAGACCTGCTCGACAGCATCCGTCTCGGCGACCTGCCCGGGGTGGGCATGGTGCTGATCGACGGGCTGGTCCGCTGCGGTCGCAGCCGCAACACGCCGCCGGCGGCCGAGGTCCCGGTGCTCGTTCCCGCCGCCTGACCCGGGCCGGCCCGTGAGCGCCCGCGCCGATACGGTCGCCGCCGAGCCGCCGCGCCGCGCGCCGGAGCGGCGACGCGATGCGGAGGCGACGCGGGCGCGCATCCTGCGGGCCGCATCCGCGGAGTTCGCGCGGCACGGCTACGGCGGCGCGCGGGGCGAGCGCATCGCGCGGCGAGCGCGCTCCTCCGAGCGGATGGTCTACTACTACTTCGCGAGCAAGGAGGGGCTGTACCGCGCGGTGCTCGAGGCCGCCTACGAGGCGCTGGGCGCCGCCGAGCAGGCGATCGTGCTCGACGATGCGCCGCCTCCGCAGGCCCTTGCGCGCTTCTGCCGCTTCGTTTGGCGCTGGTACGTCGAGCACCCCGAGTTCATCGGGCTGCTCGCGGTCGAGAACCAGATGCAGGCGCGTCACCTGCGTCGCTCGCCCCGGCTGGACGCGCTCGTCGGGCCGGTGGTGCGCATGCTCGGCGCGCTGCTCGAGCGCGGCGTGCGCAGCGGCGACTTCCGGCCGGGGATCGACGCCGGCGATCTGTACGTGTCGATCGCCGGCCTGGGCTACTTCTACCTGTCCAACCGTCACACGCTGTCGGCGGTGCTCGGGCGCGACCTCGGCGATCCGGCGTGCCTGCAGGCGCACTGGGAGGCCGCCGAATCGATGGTGCTTCGCTACGCGAGCGCGCGGTTACAATCGGCCGGATGATCATCGAGTCCCTGCTCGACACCGACCTGTACAAGTTCACGATGATGCAGGTCGTGCTGCACCAGTTTCCCGGTGCGCAGGTCGAGTACCGGTTCAAGTGCCGCAACCCCGGCGTGGACCTCGCGCGCTGCATCGACGAGATCCGCGACGAGGTCGCGCACCTGTGCACGCTGCGCTTCGCCGAGGACGAGCTCGCCTACCTGCGTGGGCTGCGCTTCATCAAGAGCGACTTCGTCGACTTCCTCGGGCTGTTCCAGATGAACCGCAAGTACGTGACGGTCGAACCGTCGCTGCGCGGTGGCGGCGAGATCGACGTGGTCGTGAGCGGCCCCTGGCTGCACACGATCCTGTTCGAGATCCCGTTGCTCGCCATCATCAACGAGGTCTGGTTCCGGTCCACCGAGCGCTCGCCCGACTTCGTCGAGGGCCGGCGCCGGCTGCTCGACAAGACCTCCCTGATCCACAACGACCCGTCGCTCGAGGGCATGCGTGTGGCCGACTACGGCACCCGTCGCCGCTTCTCTCGGCGCTGGCACGATGAGGTGATCCGCGGCCTGAGCGACCAGCTCGGCGAGAACTTCGCCGGCACCTCGAACGTGCTGTTCGCGCGCCGCTACGGGCTCACCCCGCTGGGGACGATGGCGCACGAATACCTGCAGGCCTGCCAGGCGCTGGGGCCGCGACTTCGCGACTCGCAGGTCTACGGCTTCGAGAGCTGGGCGCGCGAGTACCGCGGCGACCTGGGCATCGCGCTGTCGGACACCTACGGGATGGACGCGTTCCTGCGCGACTTCGACCTGTACTTCTGCAAGCTCTTCGACGGCGCGCGGCACGACTCGGGCGACCCCTTCGACTGGGGCGAGCGGCTGATCGCGCACTACGAGGCGCACCGGATCGACCCGCGGACCAAGACGCTGATCTTCTCCGACAGCCTGAACGTGCCGCTCGCGATCCAGCTCTACCGGCGTTTCCACGCCCGCACGCGGCTCGCGTTCGGCATCGGCACCAACCTGACCAACGACCTCGGCGTGACGCCGCTGCAGATCGTGATCAAGATGGTCCGCTGCAACGGCCAGCCGGTCGCCAAGGTGTCCGACTCGCCGGAGAAGACCATGTGCGACGATGCCGGCTACCTCGCGTACCTGCGCCAGGTCTTCCGGACCGCCGAACACTGAGGCCCCGCATGGACACGTCCGCCGCGCGTCGCGCGATCCTCGAGCGCATCCGGCTCGCGCAGCACCGCGCCGGCACCGCCACCGCAGGCGAACTCGCGGGGGTGGAGGACTGGCTCGCGACGCGACGCGTCGGCCCGCAGCCCTCGGTCGGCGCCGACCTCGTCGCTCACTTCGAGCAGCAGGCGGCGCGGATGTCGAGCACCACCGAACGGGTCGGCACCCTGGCCGACGTACCGGCGGCCGTGGCGAGGATGCTCGCGGCGCACGGGCTGGGCACCCGTGCGGTCTGCTGGAACACGGTCCGCGGCCTCGACTGGGCGGGCGCGGGCCTCGAGGTCGAGGCGCGGCGTCCGCTCGGCGAGGACCTGGTCGGCATCAGCGGCGCGTTCGCCGCGGTCGCCGAGACCGGCACGCTGGTGATGGCCTCGAGCCCCGAGACGCCCGCGTCGATGCACCTGCTGCCGGAGACGCACGTGGCGATCGTGCCGGCGGCGCGCGTCGTCGCGCACTACGAGGACGCGTTCGCGCTCGCGCGCGCCGAGCTCGGCCGCCTGCCGCGGGCGTTCAACCTGGTGTCCGGCCCGTCCCGCACCGGCGACATCGAGCAGACGATCGTCCTCGGCGCACACGGTCCGTACCGGGTCCACGTGGTGATCGTCGCGGACGCGGGGTCGCGATGAAGCCGAGGCTGCTGATCACCCGCCGCGTGTTCCCGGAGGTGACCGAGGCGCTCGCGGGCGCATACGAGGTCCACGGCAATCCCGACGACGCGCCCTGGAGCGCGGACGAACTTCGCGCGCGGGCCGCACCATGCGACGCGCTGTACGTGGTCACGACCGACCGAATCGACGCGGCCCTGCTCGACGCGTGCCCGCGGCTGCGGATCGTCGCCACCGGCTCGGTCGGCTACAACCACGTCGACCTCGCCGGCTGCGCGGCGCGCGGCATCGCGGTCACCAACACGCCCGACGTCCTGACCGAGGCCACCGCCGACATGGCGTGGGCGCTGCTGATGGCCGCGGCGCGGCGGGTCTGCGAGTCGGAGCACTGGCTGCGCGCGGGCCGCTGGGGCCGCTGGGCGTGGGACCAGTTCCTCGGCGCCGACGTGCACGGACGCACGCTCGGCATCGCCGGCATGGGCCGCATCGGCTCGGCGGTGGCGCGGCGCGCCCTCGGCTTCAGCATGCGAGTGCTGTACTGCAACCGCAGCGACTCGCCGAACGCCGAGGCGCTCGGGGCACGGCGGGTCGACCGGGACACGCTGCTCGCCGAATCCGACCACGTGATCCTGGTGCTGCCGTACTCGTCGCAGACGCACCACTTCGTCGGCGAGCGCGAACTCGCGCTGATGAAGCCCACGGCGGTGCTGGTGAACGTCGCGCGTGGCGGCATCGTCGACGACGCCGCGCTCGCACGCGCGCTGCGCGCCGGCCACCTGGCTGCAGCGGGCCTGGACGTCTACGAGAACGAGCCGGCGCTGCACCCGGGCCTGCTCGAGGTACCCAACGTGGTGCTCACTCCGCACATCGGCAGCGCAACCCGCTCATCGCGGCTCGGCATGGCGATGCTCGCGGCCCGCAATCTGCTCGCGCATGCGGCCGGGGAGCCGCTGCCCACCCCGCTCGTCGCCCGTTGACGCGACCCCCGACGCAGGAGACCGCCGATGTCCCACATCGACTTCAGCCGCGATCACCGGCTCGGCCTGAAGAAGGCCCGCGTGGCCGCGCAGCGGGTTGCCGACGAGATGGAGCGCGAGTTCGGGATCGCCAGCCAGTGGGACGGCGACACGCTGCGCTTCGAGCGCAGCGGCCTGAGCGGCGAGCTCACGGTCGGCAAGTCGCACGTCGAGCTGCACGCGAAGCTCGGATTCCTGCTCTCGGCGTTCCGCGGCCGGATCGAGGAGCAGCTGCACCGCAACTTCGACGAGTACTTCTCCTGAATCAGGCCTGTCGGGCCATGACCTCGGCGTGAGCGAAGGAGCGCGCGATGAACCGCCCCGGATTCCGCTTCAGCCATTTCGGCATGTTCGTCACCGACGTCGCCCGCCAGGAGGACTTCTACGTGCGCGTGCTGGACTTCACGGTGACCGACCGCGGACAGCTGCCCGGACCGTCCGGACCGGTGGACCTGGTGTTCCTCAGCCGCGATCCCGACGAGCACCACCAGCTCGTGCTGGTCGGCGGCCGCCCGCAGGAGCTCGCCTTCAACCCGATCAACCAGATCTCGATGAGGACCGACGCGCTGGCGACGCTGCAGTCGATGCGGGCGACGCTCGAGCGCGAGGGCTGCGCGGATCTGGTCACCGTCACGCACGGCAACGCGGTGTCGATCTACGTCAGGGATCCTGAGGGCAACCGGCTCGAGCTCTTCGTGGACCTGCCGTGGTACGTCCATCAGCCCATCCGGGTGGCGATTTCGCTGGACGGCGACGAGGCCGCGCTGATGCAGCGGCTGGAGGCCCATGCGCGCACGCTGCCCGGGTTCAGACCGCGGGCGCAATGGCGCGCCGAGATGGCAGGCCGGATGGGAGCCGGCTGAGCTGCGGCCCCGCGGGCACGGGGCTGGCGACGAACCAGCCGCCGTGCCGCCGTCCGATCTCAGCCCTTGAGGTCAGCGATCAGGTCGACGTACTGCTGCATCGCGTCGTTCTTCGGCGTGCCCTTGATCCCGTTCCACGCGTCCCATTTCGCGCGCCCGACCATGTCCATGAAGCCGGGGCGCGTGCCTTCGACGTCGCCGTCGGTCGCCTGCTTGTAGAGCGCGTACAGCTTGAGCAGCGTCGCGTTGTCCGGGCGCTCGGAGAGCTTCTTCGAGTCGGCCACGGCCTTCTGGAACTGCTTCGCGAGATCGGCCATTCGCGTGTCTCCTCGTTAGGATGTCGAGCGAGGCTATCATAGCCCCGCGGCGGGGCGTGCCTTCGGTGAGCGGAGCGGGATGGGCAGCACGGGCGGGGATCGGGTCGTTCGCGAGCGGGTGTCGGCGGTGGACACCGCCTGGCTGCGGATGGACCGTCCGAGCAACCTGATGATGATCGTCGGCATCGACGTGTTCGACCGGCCGGTCGATCCGCGGCGTCTGCGCACGGTGGTCGAGTCCCGGCTGCTCGCGTTCGATCGTTTCCGGCAGCGCGTGGAGTTCGATGCCGCGGGGGTCGCCTGGTGGGTCGACGACGACCGGTTCGACCTCGATCGGCATCTGGTGCCGCATGTTCTCGGCGGGGCGGGCGACGACGCGGCCCTGCAGCGGTTCGTGGCCGAACTCGCGTCCACGCCGCTGGATCCGGAGCGGCCGCTGTGGCAGTTCCACCTGGTGCGCGGCTACGCGGGCACGGACGCTCTGGTCGCGCGCATCCACCACTGCATCGCCGACGGGATCGCGCTCGTGCGCGTACTGCTGAGCCTGACCGACCCGGACGGCGGCCGGGCGCGGCCGCCCCGGGTGGCGGTCGCGGCGCCGGGGCACGAGCACGAGGATGCGAGGCTGGTCTCCAACCCATGGCGACCGTTCCTCGACCCGATCACCCACGGCGCGGTTCGGGCGATCGAGGTCACCGGCGCCGCGGTCGTCGAGTCGGCCAAACTCGCGCACGACCCCGACCGGCTGCTCGGCGCGGCGCAGTCGGCGCCCCGGATCGCCGCCGACGCGGCCCGGATCGCGCTGATGACCGCCGATACGCCCACCAGCCTGAAGGGCCGCACCGGGGTGGCCAAGGCGGTCGCATGGAACGAACCGCTGCCGCTGGCCGACGTGAAGCTGGTCTGCCGCGCCCTCGGCGCGTCGGTCAACGACGTGCTGCTGTCGTGTGTCGCGGGGGCGCTTCGCGGCTACCTGCGCGGGCGCGGCGAGGCCACCGAGGGCTGCGAGATCCGGGCGCTCGTGCCGGTCAACCTGCGGCCGGCCGACGCGCCGCTGCGGCTCGGCAACCGGTTCGGGCTGGTGCCGCTCGAGCTGCCGGTGGGCTTCGCCAACCCGGTCGCCCGCCTGCTCGAGGTGCGCCGCCGCATGGACGCGCTCAAGGACGGCTACCAGGGCCTGCTGTCCTACGGGCTGCTCGCCGCGGTGGGCTCGGCTCCGCGCGCGGTGCAGACCCCCATCCTCGACTATCTCGCTCACAAGGCCACCGCGGTGATGACCAACGTGCCGGGGCCGCGCGAGCCGCTGCGCCTGGCGGGGCGCAGACTGTCGCGGATGATGTGCTGGGTGCCCCAGTCGAGCGACATCGGACTCGGGGTGTCGATCCTGTCCTACGCGGGTGGCGTGCAGTTCGGCGTGATCGCCGACCGTCGGCTGTGCCCCGATCCGCACGCGCTGATCGATGCGTTCGCGCCCGAGTTCGAGCGGCTGCTGCTGATCGCCGCGATGCTGCCCGCCGAGCTGCTCGGCCCGGGGCTCGACCCCGACCGGCTCGAGCGCGCGCTGTTCGGTGCGCCGCCGTCCGCCGCGCGCGGCGAGGCCCCCGGCCCGAAGCGCCCGCGGGCTGCGTCGAGCGCCTAGGGCCCGCGAGGGCCGCACCGCGGGCGACCGCGCGGGCCCGACCCCCGGCATCGGCGGCGCGATGCGGCGCTTCGGGCGCGGGTCGCCGTCGCGGTCAGCGGTTCAGCCAGTGCAGCGGGGCGCCCGCGCGCGGCCAGTCGATCGCGACCAGACGTCCGGTGGTCGACAGGGTCACGTACGCGGTGCGCAGGTCGGGGCCGCCGAAACACAGGTTCGTCGTGTAGGTGTCCGGCATGGGCACCCAGTGCGCCGCGCCGCCGTCGGGCGGCACCGCGGTGATGCCCCCCTCCATCAGCGTGGCCACGCAGACGTGACCCGCCGAGTCGACCGCGAGCGAGTCGAACAGCCGGTAGGTCGACGCCTGGTGCAGCAGCGTGCCGCCCCATGGCGACGGGAACGGGCGGCGCTTGAGCACGCCCGGCGACTCGACCTCCCACGCCCAGATCCGCCCCGCGCGGGTCTCGGCGACGTACAGCCGCGAGCCGTCGGGCGACAGGCCGATCCCGTTGGGCGTCAGCATCGGCTGCACGACCTCGACGATCGACGAGCCGTCGGGCTTCGCGTAGTAGACCGCACCGTAGTCCAGGTCCCTCGGTCGGGTCTTGCCCAGGTCGGTGAACCAGAAGCCGCCGTGCGCGTCGAACACCAGATCGTTCGGGCCGCGCAGCGCGCCGTTGGGCCCGTGCGTGTACAGACGGTCGACCTGGCCGGTCTCGAGGTCGACGCGCTCGATCCGCCCACCCGAGTAGTCCTTCGGCTGGTGCGCGGGCCGCACGCGGCCACCGGGCATCTCGATCCAGTCGAAGCCGCCGTTGTTGCAGACGTAGGCCGCGCCGTCCGGTCCGATCGCCACGCCGTTCGGCCCGCCGCCGGTGTGTGCGACCACCGTCGTGCGCCCGTCGGGGCGCACCCGCGTGAGGGTGCCACGACGGATCTCGACCAGCAGCAAGTCTCCGTCGGGCAGGGCGACCGGGCCTTCGGGAAACTGCAGGCCGTGGGCGATCTCTCGGATCCGGGGAACGGTCATCGGTCGGATACTCCGGGGTCGGGCGGGACGGATCCGGACGGTTACGCGATCCGGCGGCTGCGGCCGGCCCAGTAGGGCTCGCGCAGCACGCGCTTGAGGATCTTGCCGCTCGGGTTGCGGGGAATGGCGTCGACGAAGTCGACCGACTTCGGGCTCTTGTAGTGCGCGATGCGCGCGCGTACGAACGCGATGAGCTCGCCCGCGTCCGCGCGGGCGCCAGGCGCGAGCACGACGACCGCCTTGACCGCTTCGCCCCAGCGCTCGTCAGGCACGCCGATCACCGCACCGTCGGCCACCGCCGGATGCTGCATCAGCACGTTCTCGACCTCGGCCGGATAGACGTTCTCGCCGCCCGACACGATCATGTCCTTCAGCCGGTCGTGCAGGAACAGGTGATCGCCGCGGCGGTAGCCCGCGTCCCCGCTGCGGAACCAGGGCGGGTCGCCGCGCGGATCGGGCTCGAACGCCTCGGCGGTGGCCCGCGGGTTGCCCCAGTAGCCGCTCATGTTCTTCGGCGAACGGATCCAGACCTCGCCGACCTCGCCGTCGGCGCATTCGTCCCGCGTGCCCGGGCGCACCACCCGCAGCTCGACGTCGGTCATCGGCTGGCCGGCCGATCGCAGCAGCGCCGCCCGCGGGCCCTCGGTCGCGTGGTCGTGCGGCCGCAGCGCGGTCACCGCACCGCAGGTTTCGGTCAGCCCATAGACCTGCAGGAACGCGCAGCCGAACACCTGGAGCGCCTCGCCGAGCACGCGCTCGCCGATCGGCGAGGCCCCGTAGGAAATCATCTTCAGCGACGACAGGTCGCGATCGCGAACGTCGGGCACCTGCAGCATGAACTGGATCATCGCGGGCACGAGGAATGCGTGCGTGACGCGCTCGCGCTCGATCGCCAGCAGCGCGCCGCGCGCATCGAAGTCCGGCTGCGTCACGCTGCGTCCGCCGAACGCGTGCGTCATCAGCGCAACCCCCGCGCCCGCGATGTGGAACGCAGGCAGCACGTTCAGGTTCACGTGTACGCGCGGGTCGTAGCCCCACTCGCGCGACACGCCGTTCACGTGCGAGTGCGTCATCGCCCGGTGCGACAGCTCCACGCCCTTGGGCAGGCCGGTGGTACCCGACGAGTAGAGCTGCAGCGCGATGTCCTCGGGCCGCGGCTCGAAACCGGGGTCGACGTCCGGCCGGTCGGCGACCCAGTCCTCGAGGGCCGGCAGTGCGGCGCCGCGCCGCGTGGCGACCGTCGCGCGCACCGTCGGTGCCCGAAGCGCCTGGGCCATCGGCGCGAACTCGGGATCGACCAGCAGCAGGCGCGCGGTGCCGTCGTCGACCACGTGCCGGACCTCGGCCGGCGCGAGCCGCCAGTTGATCGGCATGCACACCGCACCGATCTTCTGCGCGGCGAGCACGAGCATCGCGCACTCGGGCTGGTGTCGGGTCAGGCAGGCGACCCGGTCCCCGCGCCCGATCCCCGAGTCGCGCATGGCGTTGGCCAGACGGTTGGTCAGCGTCTCGACCCGTCCGAAGGTCCAGTCGCGGTCGGGAGCCGACCAGGCGATCGCCTCGGGTCGTTCCTGCGCCCGTGCGCGCGACATTCGCAGCGTCGTCGTCTCCATGGGTGCGCCACCTCCGCGGCGGGCCCGTGCGCCCGCGACCGCCGCAGTGTCTCGCATCGTACGGGCGGTGTCATCGGTTCGCGCGAGGCGGCGCCGTGGCAGACTGCGCGGATGGATCCGGTGCTCAAGTTCGTCCACGTGTCGGCCTTCGCGGTGTGGATCGGCGGCATGTTCTTCGCCCACTTCTGCCTGCGGCCGGCCGCGTTCGAGCTCCTGGCGCCGCCGCAGCGGGTCGCATTGCTGGTCGGCGCGCTGGGCCGGTTCTTCCGCTGGGTCGGTGTCGCGATCCTGCTGCTGTGGGCGAGCGGCCTCGCCCGGATGGGCCGGGTCGGATTCGCCGAGTCGCCGCCGGCGTGGCACGTGATGGCGACGCTGGCTGCGGTGATGACCGCCGTGTTCGTCGTGATCGTCGGCGCCGTGTTCCCGAAGGTGCGCGTCGCGGTCGCCTCGCAGCGCGTGGCCGACGCCGCGGCCGGGCTGGCCCGCGTCCGCGCGCTGGTGGCGGTCAATCTCGCGCTCGGGTTCGCGACGATCGCGTCGGCCGTGCTGATCCGCTGAGCACACCGCCGGGCGGGTCCAGCGGTGTGCTCAGCCTGCGCGGCGCGACGCGTCGAGGTACTGCAGGGCGAGCCGCTCGAACAGCCTGCGGGCATCTCCGCTGAGGTAGGCGCCCGCGAGCGCCATCACCTGGAACGCGCCGCGCGCAAGGGCACCGTCCTGCCACTGGGGATCGCCAAAGCGCCGCGCGTCGCGCACGTGCTCGTAGGACAGCCACCAGGTCGCGACCACGACCATGTTGGTCGACAGCGCCTGCAGCTCGTAGTCGGTCGCGTGCAGCTGCCCGGCCGCTGCCAGACCGTCGCACAGCCGCCGCGCCGCGGCGGCCTTGCGCTCCATGATGCCGCGGAAGCGCGCCCCGATGCGCGTGTTGCGGGTCAGCAGGTCGTCCAGGTCCCGGTACACGAAGCGGTGCTTCAGGATCGTCTCGAACAGCAGGTGCAGGAACAGCCAGGCGTCCTCGACGTCCGCAGTCCGTCGGGCGGGCAGGGCGAGCAGCGCGTCGACGTCGCGCTCGTACGCCTCGAACAGCGCGTCGACGATCTCTTCCTTGTTGTGGAAGTGGTAGTACAGGTTGCCCGGGGAGATGTTCATGCCCTCGGCGATCGCCGACGTGGTGACGTTGGGCTCGCCGTGCTCGTTGAACAGCCGAAGCGACAGCGCCAGGATGCGCTCGCGCGTGCGCCGTGGGGGTTTGCGCTGCATGGGCGGCCGATGTGGGCGAAGGTGCCCCGCTGGTCGAGGATAGCACCCGAGGCGCGCGCGGCGGTCAGCGCCCGGGGGCCCGCGACAGACGCAGCACCCGCTCCAGGTCCTCGAGCGCGCGTTCCAGCCGCAGCGCGGCGCGCGACAGCCCGGTGTCGCGGCGCGGCGCACGCTCCGGGGATCGGACCAGCGCGTGCTCCGGGTCGGCGAGCCGCTCGACGTTCAGTCTCAGGCCGTGGCGCGCGAGCACCGGGCCCAGCCGGTCGGCGCGCGCGAGCAGGTCCGCGCGGGTCTCGCGATAGGCGTGTTCGCACAGGCGGCGCCGGCTCGAGACGCTGAAGATGCGGGTGAAGAAGATCGTGGCGTCGTCCGCGCGCGGCTCGAAGAGGATCACGTCGGCGTCCGGGTGCGTGACCCGATACTTTTCCAGGCCGACCGCCATCCGGGATCGGATCCCGGTCCTCACGGTCTGCGACAGCACCGCGCCGAGCCCCCGCCGCGCGATCGCGGCGGGCGGCCCGTGCGGGCCCGCCGCGTAGGGCACGAGCGGATTCAGGCACAGCACCAGCGAGGCGCCCTCCTGCAGTGCGATCGACGCGTGCATCGTCTTGTTCAGCGCGCCGTCGACGAACCAGCGTCCGGCGATCGGCACCGGCGGAACCAGACCCGGCACCGCGGCCGAGGCCACCACCGCGCGGGAGATCGGCACGTCGGTCCAACCCGGCGCGCCGAACGCCACGGGGTCGCCGCGGTCGATGTCGGTCGCGACCACCCGCAGCACGGTGGGCAGCGCGTCGAAGCGATCGGTGCGCCCGTCGCTCGAGAGCAGCCGGGCGATCGACGCCTCTGCGGGCGCGACGTCGATCACACCGGCCGGCAGCAGCGACGTCGCCAGGTCCAGCGCCCGCCACGCCGCCGTACCGACCCCACCGTGCATCAGCCCGCGTCGGACCTCGGTGGCAACTTCGGCCGCGAACGCCGGGGTCTGCGCGAGCCGGTGACCGATCTCGCGCCAGGCCGGACGGATCAGTGCCGCCGGATCCAGCGGCGTGTCCGACGCCTCGGTCTCGACGAAGAGCCGCACCATCGCGTGCGGGCTCAGGCCGTTGGCGAGACCGGCGGCCAGAAAGCCCCCGGCGCTGACGCCCACGTAGACGTCCAGCCCGGTCAGGTCCAGGCCGTCGATCGATTCCGACAGCGCGGCGAGCGCACCGAGTTCGTAGGCGGCGCCCATGAACCCGCCGCCGGCCAGCGCCAAGCCGATCCGGGGGGGCGCGGTGCGCGACGGGTCCATGGGATGCGGTCGGGGCCGCCCGCAGGCGGCCCCGCGGTGGGTCAGCGACCGGCGCCCGAAGCGGACTTCGTCGCGCGGGTGCCGCGCGGTGCCCGGGCCGCCTTGGCCGGGGCCGCGGCCGACTTGCGAGGCGCCCGTGCACGCGGTGCCGAGGCGGTCGCGCCCGCCGCCGTCGCGCGGGGCGCGCGCGAGGGCTTGCCGCCGAGCGCCTGCACGCTCGCGTTCAGCGCATCGACCCGCGCGATCAGCGCCTGGATGTCGGTGTGCGTCGGCACGCCCAGGCGGTTCAGCGCCCGCGCGACCCGCTCCTCGAAGACCTGCTCGAGACGGTCCCAGGATTCGGTGGCCTGCTTCGACAGTCCGCCGGCGACCTGGTTCACCCGCCCGGTCACCTCCGAGATCCGGTCTCCGGTCATCGAACGCGTGCGGTCGTGGATCGCGAGGCCCTGGCTGACCAGTGCCTCGAAGACCTTGCCGCCTTCCTTCTGCGCCTTCGCGAACGCGCCCAGCCCGGCCAGCCAGATCTGCTGCGCCGAGTCCTTCACGGCGGCCGCGAGTTGGCTGTCGATCCGGCCGTCGGCCTGGGGCTTCATCTTCTTGACCATCGCGTCTGCTCCTTCGAGGACCTGTCCGAGTGCGCCTCGCCGGAATGGCGGGCCGTGACCGGAGTCTAGGCGGCCGTCCTAGAGGGCGGGCACTAAAGTGGGTGCCCGGCCGGCCGCACCGGCGGCGGCGGCCGCCGGACTCGGCGTCAGTGGACGCGGCGCTGCGCGTCGCGCTGTGCCGACTCGATCGCCTCGTGCACGATCCGGGCGACCCGCGGATCGCAGGCGAGGCTGATGTGGCCGAGGCCGTGCAGCGTCACGGTGGTGGCGCCGGGCAGCGTCTGCACCGCCTGAGGGGCGACGATGTTGTCCTGCCGGGACAGCACGACCGTGAACTTGCGCAGCCCTTCGGCAGGTTCCTCGGCGGCGAGCCGTCGCAGCCAGTCGCTGCCGCGGCGCATCTGGCGGACGTTGCGGCCGCGCCCGAGCCGGGCGTGCACCGTGCCCTGGTGCGGCGTGCCGAGGGTGACCACGCAGGCGATCGCCTCGTCGCCGAACGCCCGCAGGTACGCGCGTGCCGCCAGCCCCCCCATGCTGTGCGCGACCAGGGCGATCCGCGGCGCACCGGTGCGCCGCCGCAGCGCGTCGACCGCCTCGGCGATCCGGGGCGCGTAGTCGTCGATCGAGGCGAACGGGGGCTCCAGGTCCAGCGCCTCCACCGGGTGGCCGCGCGCGATCAGCCGGGGCGCCATCCGTCGCCACAGACCACGGTTGCAGAAGTAGCCGTGCAGCAGCAGCACCGGCATGCGGGCGGGGTCGTGCGCGGCCGCGCCGAACGGACGCCGTGACAGCAGCGGCTGCGCGACGCCGAAGGTGCGGATCGAGTCCGGGATCTCGCGCAGCCAGGCCGCGGTCCAGTGTCCGAGTTCGGCGAGGACGCCGGGGCCCGGTTCGTCGGCAGGGCGTTCGCCGCGGCCGGCCCAGGCGATCGTGAAGCCGAGCGTCAGGAGCGCGGCGTGCAACACCAGCGGGACGGCGACGCCGATCGCGATCGCCGCGCCCACCGACGCGTGCCCGCGGCTCGCGAGCCAGACCGCGATCAGCGCGCTCAGCGCGAGCTGTACGACGAGCCCCCAGCGCTGCAGCGTCGCGATCACGCGCGCGCTCCCGTGCCGCCAGCCCGAGCGCGCGTGGCGGGGCCGGCGGGCGTGCGCGACGTACGGATCTCCGGGTTCACGCCCGCATTCTAGGGCGGGGTCGGCGGGGGCCGGGCCCGCGGGGCCGGCCGGCGTCGGCGGCTGCGGCATACTCGGTGCCCGGCACGGTCCGTCCCGATGAATCCCGCCGAACGACTCCGGATCGCCGCGGCCGAGGTGGCCGCGCTGCGCGCGCTCGAGGGCGCGGACGACGCGCTGCGGGCGCGCCGCGAGGCGCTCCGGGTGTGGCAGGCGCAGCGGCTCGCCCACACCCACGCCGATCTGCTCGCCGAGCCGAGGCACGCGCAGGCGGCGCGGTTCTTCCTCGACGAACTGTACGGCGCCAAGGACTTCTCGCAGCGTGACGCCGAACTCACCCGCCTGATCCCCACGCTCACCCGCTTCCTGCCGCAGGCGGCGCTCGACACGATCGCTGACGCGGTGGAGCTCGATGCGCTGTCCGAGCGGCTGGACCTGGCGACCGCCCGGGCGCTGCAGGCGGACCCCGCGCTCGCCGGACGGCCGATCGACGACGCGGCCTACGCGCGCGCCTACCGGAGCGCGGGTGCGCGCACCGACCGCGAGCGCCAGATCGAGCTGATCGGCCACATCGGACGAGCGCTCGACCGGCTCGTGCGCCAGCCGCTGCTGTCGACGCTGCTCGGCGCGATGGAGACACCGGCCCGGCTCGCCGGCCTGTCGGCGATGCACGCGTTCCTCGCCTCGGGCTTCAGGGCGTTCAAGGCGATGCGGGGCGCCGACGCGTTCATCGACCGCATCACCCGGCGCGAGGCCGAGCTGATGCGCAGGCTCTATGCCGGCACCCCCGACCCGATCGGCAGGGAGCCTGGCCCGGGCTCGGGGTGACGCTCGGTCTTGTACAGGCCTGGGGCTGGGGCTGGACATGAGCCTGAGGTTGAGCGAACATATGCGGTTTCCTGCCGCACGGACCCAGCGGTGCCACCGTGCACCGTGGTCGTTCCCCGACACGAGCCGGCGGCCGGCGGCGCGATGCGCCGCTGCCCGAGGAAACCCGTCGAACGGACAACCCACTACAAGGGGAATTGATGCGTCACTACGAAGTCGTGTTCATCGTGCACCCCGACCAGAGCGAGCAGGTGCCCGCGATGATCGAGCGGTACAAGACGCTGGTCGAGGGCCAGCAGGGGCGGATGCACCGCGTCGAGGACTGGGGGCGGCTGCAGCTCACCTATCCGATCCAGAAAGTCGCCAAGGCGCACTACGCGCTGATGAACATCGAGTGCGACCAGAAGACGCTGGACGAACTCGAGCACGCGTTCCGGTTCAACGACGCGGTGCTGCGTCACCTCGTGGTCGCGATGCCGAAGGCCGAGACCGGCCCGTCGCCGATGCTGCGCCGGATCCAGAAGGAAGAGGCGCGCAAGAGCACCCCCAGCTCGGAAGGACAGGCGAGCGCGGCCGCTTGAACCGGGTCGGCCTGACCGCCTCGGTGGTCGAGCGCGAACCGCTGCGCTGGACCCCGGCCGGCGTGCCGATGGTCGGCCTGAGGCTGGTGCACCGTTCGGTGCAGTCCGAGGCCGGCGCCCCGCGGGCGGTCGAACTCGAGCTCGCCGCGGTCGCCGCCGACAGCGTCGCGCTGCGGATCGACCGGGTGGCGCTGGGTACCGAGCTCAGGCTGGAAGGCTTTCTCGCCCCGCGCCGCCGCAGTGCCCGCACCCTGGTGCTCCACGTGACCGGATTCGAATTCAACGACATCGATCGAAAGGACCCCTGACATGCCCCCGCCCCGTCGTGGTAGCAAGGACAAGAAGCCCAAGCGCTCGTCGCAGAGCGCGCTGTTCAAGCGCAAGCGGTTCTGTCGGTTCACCGCCGAGAAGGTCGAGTGGATCGACTACAAGGACGTCGACACGCTCAAGGACTTCATCACCGAGACCGGCAAGATCATGCCGGCGCGTCTCACCGGCACCAAGGCCCGCTACCAGCGCCAGCTCTCGGACGCGATCAAGCGCGCGCGCTTCCTGGCGCTGCTGCCCTACACCGACAACCACTGAGCGGAGGTCGACATGCAAGTGATCCTGCTCGAGAAGGTGGTCAACCTGGGCGCGCTCGGCGACGTGGTTCGGGTCAAGGACGGGTACGCGCGCAACTTCCTGATCCCCCAAGGCAAGGCGCGTCGCGCGACCGAGGCCGCGGTGAAGGAGTTCGAGGCGCGTCGTGCCGATCTGGAGAAGGTGCAGTCCGACCGGCTCGCCGCCGCGCAGTCCGCCGGCACCAAGCTCGACGGCCTGGTGCTGACGATCGCGCAGAAGGCGGGTGTCGACGGACGCCTGTTCGGGTCCGTGACCAACTTCGACGTCGCCCAGGCGCTGCACGGCCGCGGCTTCCCGCAGGTCGAGAAGGCGATGGTCCGGATGCCGAACGGTCCGCTCAAGACGGTGGGCGAGCACGATGTGGTGGTCGCCCTGCACGCCGACGTGACCGTACCGGTCAAGGTCGCGGTGATCGCGGAAGCCTGAGCCGCACGCGCGTACGCCGGCGTCGTGGCGGTACGGCGGCGCACGGCGACATGACCGTACCGCGCCGGAGCGACGCCGGCACACGCCTGGCTCTGGAGGCCTTGCCGGCTTCCGGAGCCTGCCGCCCGGCAGTACCATCACCTGATGTCCGCCAAGCCGATCCAGACGCTCGATGGCGTGCCCGCGGCGGACCGCGAGGTCGCTTCGCTGCGCATTCCGCCGCACTCGGTGGAGGCCGAGCAGGCGGTGCTCGGTGCGGTCCTGCTGGACAACACCGCGTGGGAGAAGATCGGCGACGTCGTCCGTGAGGACGACTTCTACCGGTACGACCACCGGCTGATCTGGCAGCACCTCGAATCGCTGATGCAGCGCAATCAGCCGGCGGACGTGCTGACGCTGCAGGACGCGCTCAAGGCCACCGGCCGGCTGGACGAGGCGGGCGGGCTCGCCTACCTGAACGCGCTCGCCAGCGGCACGCCGTCGGCGGCCAACGTGCGGCGCTACGCGGAGATCGTCCGGGACCGGTCGATCCTGCGGCGGCTGATCTCGGTGTCCGACGACATCGCCACCAGCGCGCTGAACACGCTGGGCCGCGACACGCGGCAGATCCTTGACGAGGCCGAGTCGCGGATCTTCCAGATCTCCGAGGACGGCGCGCGCGGTCGCGTCGGGTTCCAATCGCTGCAGAAGGTGCTTGGCGACGTGGTCTCGCGCGTCGACGACCTGTACAACCGCGAGAACCCGAACGACATCACCGGCGTGCCCACGGGGTTCGTCGACCTCGACCGGATGACCTCGGGCATGCAGCCGGGCGACCTGATCATCATCGCCGCGCGGCCCTCGGTCGGCAAGACCGCCTTCGCGCTGAACATCAGCGAGCATGTCGCGGTCGACCAGGGGCTGCCGGTGGCGGTCTTCTCGATGGAGATGGGCGCGACGCAGCTCGCGATGCGGCTGGTCTGTTCGGTCGGCAGGATCGACCAGCAGCGGCTGCGCACCGGGCGCCTCACCGAGGACGACTGGCCGCGGCTCACGCACGCGATCCAGAAGATGCAGGACGCCAACCTGCACATCGACGAGACGCCGGCGCTGAACCCGCTCGAGCTGCGAGCGCGGGCGCGCCGGCTCGCGCGGCAGTACGGCAAGCTCGGCCTGGTGATGGTCGACTACCTGCAGCTGATGTCGGGCGCCGGCAGCTCCAACGAGAACCGAGCGACCGAGGTCGCCGAGATCTCTCGCTCGCTGAAGGCGCTCGCCAAGGAGCTCAACGTGCCGGTCATAGCGCTGTCGCAGCTGTCGCGCGAGGTGGAGAAGCGCAACGACAAGAAGCCGGTGATGAGCGATCTGCGCGAGTCCGGTGCGATCGAGCAGGACGCCGACGTGATCCTGTTCATCCACCGAGAGGACCGGTACGACCCGGACACGCCGAACAAGGGCATGGCCGAGATCATCATCGGCAAGCAGCGCAACGGGCCGATCGGCTCGGTCACGCTGACCTTCCTGGGGCAGTACACGAAGTTCGAGAACTTCGCGGCGTCGTCCGCGTACTGACCGGCGGAATGCTCCGGGGCGGCGGTTCGCGCGCCCGCTGACCCGGGACGCTCAGAGCGCGTCGGCGGCGAAATCCGCGAGGCGCGAGCGCTCGCCCCGCTGCAGCGTCACGTGCCCGGCGTGAGCCCAGCCCTTGAAGCGGTCGACCACGTAGGTCAGCCCGGACGAACTCTCCGTGAGGTAGGGCGTGTCGATCTGCGCGATGTTGCCCAGGCAGATCACCTTGGTGCCCGGGCCGGCGCGGGTGATCAGGGTCTTCATCTGCTTGGGCGTGAGGTTCTGGGCTTCGTCGATGATCAGGTACTTGTTGAGGAAGGTGCGGCCGCGCATGAACGACAGCGCCTTGACCTTGATGCGCGAACGGATCAGGTCGGTGGCTGCGGCGCGTCCCCACTCACCGCCGCTGCCGCTGCCCTGGGTGAGCACCTCGAGGTTGTCCTCGAGCGCACCCATCCACGGCTGCATCTTCTCCTCCTCGGTGCCGGGCAGGTAGCCGATGTCCTCGCCGACCGGCACGGTCGCCCGGGTCACGATGATCTCGCCGTAGCGCTTGTGCTCGAGCGTCTGCGCGAGGCCCGCCGCGAGGGCGAGCAGCGTCTTGCCGGTGCCCGCCTGCCCGAGCAGCGATACGAAGTCGATGTCGGGGTTCATCAGCAGGTTCAGTGCGAAGTTCTGCTCACGGTTGCGCGCGGTCACGCCCCACACCGCGTTCTTCAGGTGGCCGTAGTCGCGCAGCGTCTGCAGCACCGCGGTGCGGCCGTTGAGTTCCTTGACCTGCGCGGCGAGCGGCATGTCGCCTTCGAGGAAGACGAACTGGTTGAGCATGAAGCCGGGCACCGCAGGGCCGGTCACGCGGTACCAGTTCGAGCCGGCCTGCTGCCACGACTCCATGCCCTTGCCGTGCCGCTCCCAGAAGTCGGCCGGCAGCGCGAGCGTACCGGCGTACAACATGTCCAGGTCCTCGACGACCTGGTCGTTGTGGTAGTCCTCCGCGCGCAGGCCCAGTGCGCGGGCCTTGATCCGCATGTTGATGTCCTTGGACACCAGCACGACCGGTCGATCCGGGAACTGGAGTTGCAGCGCACGGACCACCGCCAGGATCTGGTTGTCCGCCTTGCCCGCGGCGAGCGTCTCGGGCAGCGAGGAAGCGAGGGCCTGGGTCTGCAGGAACAGCCGCCCGCCCGCGTCTCGGTTACCCAGCCGCGACAGCGCGATGCCCTGTTCGATACCGCCCTCGACCTCGCCGACCAGCGCATCGAGCGAGCGGCTGACCTGCCGGGCGTTGCGCGCGACTTCCGACATGCCCTTCTTGTGATTGTCCAGTTCCTCGAGGGTCACGATCGGCAGGAAGACGTCGTGCTCGTCGAAGCGGAACAGGCTGGCGGGGTCGTGCATCAGCACGTTGGTGTCCAGCACGAAGAGCTTGGCCGGTCCGGCGGCCAGTGCCGAACGCTCGACCGGCGCAGGCCGCGTGGGTCGGGGCGCGGGCGCCGCGACAGGCGCAGACGCCACCGCCGTCGCGATGGCCACCGGCGGAGCGGCCGGTGGCATCGCGTTCTGTGCGTCACGTCCCGAAGGAACCACCGCGCTCGTCGCGGCCGCGGGTGCAGCCAACGCGAACGCCGCGTCGTCTGCGGCTTCACCGCCCGGTGGCGCGATGTGCTGCAGACCCGCCGGCGCAGGGACGGGGACCCGAGCCGGCCGGCTCGGACGCGGCCTCGTCGCACGGGCGAGTACCGCGGTGGTCAGATCCAAGAGGGTCGCGGGTTTGCTCGGAGGCTTGGGCAGCGGCATCGGGTCGTTTGGCGTCGGATCCGGATCAGAGCGATTCGACGAAGGCGACCACCTCGTCGACGTGCCCGGGTACTTTCACGCCCCGCCACTCGCGCAGCAGCGTGCGGTCGCCCCGGATGACGAACGTCGAGCGTTCGATGCCCCGGACCTGCTTGCCGTACATGTTCTTCATCCGGATCACGTCGAACAGCGCGCACAGCGTCTCATCGCCGTCGGCGGCGAGTTCGAACGGGAATCCCATCTTCGCCTTGAATCCCTCGTGCGACTTGAGTGAGTCGCGGGAGACGCCGAGCACGGCGGCGCCGCAGGCCTGGAGCCGGGGCCACGCGTCGCGGAAAGCCGCGCCCTCGGTGGTGCAGCCGGGCGTGTTGTCCTTCGGGTAGAAGTACACCACCAGCGGGCCCGTGCCGCGGCGCGCCGAGAGCTTGAACGCGCCGCCGGTGGTCTCGGCGGTGAAATCGGGAACTTTCTTGCCGACGGTAACCGTCACGATGCGACCCCCGCTGCAGGTGTCAGACGACGATAGCACAGCGCCGCACGCGGTCCGCGAGAGCCCCGGCGCGTCGCCGCCGGCGCTTCGGGCGGCCGGCCGGGGCGGTGGTGTCCGGCACGTGCGCCCCGCAACGGGGAGGGCGGCCGTCAGACCGGGATCAGCGCGGCCAGGACCTTGCGTCCCTCGACCATCAGGATGTTGTACGTCCGGCAGGCGGCGCCGGTGTCCATCGACTCCACGCCGATGCCGCGTGATGTCAGCGTCGCGATCAGGCGGGGGTGCGGGAACCGCTGAGCCGGACCGGTACCCAGCAGCACCACCTCGGGCCCGAGCGCCAGGATCGTCTCGAAGTGCTCGGGCGCGAGCGCCTCGAAGCCCGGCGGCGCCCAGTCGAGGACCTCGCCCTCGGGGCGTACGAGCACCGGCCGCTGGTGCCGCCTGGCATTGATCTCGATCCACCCCGGGCCGTAGGCGGTGACCGTATTCAGCGTCTGGGTGGGGCTCGCGTGCAGCTTCATCGGCAGCCTCCGGCCGGCCGCACCGGCCGGCGCACTGTGGGAAGTACGGTACATTACCGCTCTTTCCACGCGGGCCGAGACGCAGCGAACGTACCGGCCCGAGCAGGGTCATTCCGATGAGCGCCGAGCGAGATTTCTCCCGGATCAGCAGACTGCCGCCGTACGTCTTCAACATCACCGCCGAGCTGAAGATGGCTGCTCGCCGGCGCGGCGAGGACGTGATCGACATGAGCATGGGGAACCCGGACGGTGCCACTCCGCAGCACATCGTCGACAAGCTGGTCGAGGCGTCGCGCCGTCCGAACACCCACGGCTACTCGGTCTCCAAGGGCATCCCGCGTCTGCGCAAGGCGATCGCCGACTGGTACCAGCGGCGCTACGCGGTCGAGATCGACCCGGAGTCCGAGGCGATCGTGACGATCGGCTCGAAGGAGGGGCTCGCGCACCTGATGCTCGCCACGCTCGACCGCGGCGATACGGTGCTGGTGCCCAATCCGAGCTACCCGATCCACATCTACGGCGCGGTGATCGCAGGCGCCGACATCCGCTCGGTGCAGATGACCCCGGGCGTCGACTTCCTCGAGGAGCTGCAGCGGGCGATCCGCGAGTCGGTTCCGAAGCCGAAGATGATGATCCTCGGATTCCCCAGCAACCCGACGGCGATGTGCGTGGACCTGGGGTTCTTCGAGCGCGTGATCGCGCTGGCGCAGGAGCACGACATCCTGGTCGTGCATGACCTCGCGTACGCGGACATCACGTTCGACGGGTTCCGGGCGCCATCGATCATGGAGGTTCCCGGCGCGCGCGAGGTTGCGGTCGAGTTCTTCACGATGAGCAAGAGCTACAACATGGCCGGCTGGCGGATCGGCTTCATGGTGGGCAACCGCCGCCTGGTCTCGGCGCTCGCCCGCATCAAGAGTTACCACGATTACGGTACCTTCACGCCGATCCAGGTCGCGTCGATCGCCGCGCTCGACGGACCGCAGGACTGCGTCGACGAAGTTCGCGCCACCTACCAGAGGCGGCGCGACGTGCTCGCCAAGGGCCTGCACGAGGCGGGCTGGATGGTCGAGGTCCCCAAGGCGTCGATGTACATCTGGGCCGAGGTGCCCGAGCCTTACCGCGCCCAGGGCTCGCTCGAGTTCTCCAAGCGTCTGCTCACCGAGGCGAAGGTCGCGGTCTCGCCGGGCATCGGGTTCGGCGAGTACGGCGACGACCACGTCCGCTTCGCGCTGATCGAGAACGAGCAGCGCACCCGGCAGGCGGTGCGCGGCATCAAGGAGATGTTCCGCAAGGACGGCCTGATGCCCCGTGCGGCCGCCTGAGGCGCCCCGATGAGCACCCGCCTCGCTCCGGTCCGCGTGGGCCTGCTCGGGATCGGCACGGTCGGTGCCGGCACCTTCTCCGTGCTCACCCGCAACCAGCACGAGATCACCCGCCGTGCCGGCCGCGGCCTGCAGGTCACGCGGGTCGCGGACCTGGACGTGGCGCGGGCGCGTGCGCTCGTCGGCGATCGAGCCGCGGTCACCGACGACGCGTTTGGCGTCGTACGCGATCCGTCGATCGACGTGGTGGTCGAACTGATCGGCGGCTGCGGCATCGCGCGCACGCTGGTGCTCGAGGCGATCGCGCAGGGCAAGCACGTGGTCACCGCGAACAAGGCGCTGCTCGCAGTGCACGGCAACGAGGTGTTCTCGGCGGCCCGCGAGCAGGGGGTGATGGTCGCGTTCGAGGCGGCGGTCGCCGGCGGCATTCCGATCATCAAGGCGCTGCGGGAGGGTCTGACCGCCAACCGGATCGAGTGGATCGCCGGGATCATCAACGGCACCACCAACTTCATCCTGTCCGAGATGAGGGACAAGGGCCTGGCGTTCGACGCTGTGCTCGCGCAGGCGCAGCGGCTCGGGTATGCCGAGGCCGATCCGACCTTCGACATCGAGGGCATCGACGCCGCCCACAAGGCCACGATCATGTCGGCGATCGCCTTCGGCGTGCCGGTGCAGTTCGAGCGCGCGCACGTCGAGGGTATCGCGACGCTGCAGGCCGAGGACATCCGCTGGGCCGAGCAGCTGGGCTATCGCATCAAGCTGCTCGGCATCACCCGCCGGCGCGAGCACGGCATCGAGCTGCGCGTGCATCCGACGCTGATCCCGTCGCGTCGGCTGATCGCCAACGTCGAGGGGGCGATGAACGCGGTCTGGGTCAAGGGCGACGCGGTGGGTCACACGATGTACTACGGCAAGGGTGCGGGCGCCGAGCCGACCGCGAGCGCCGTGGTCGCCGACCTGGTCGACGTGGCGCGCACGCTCACGTCGGATCCGGGCAACCGCGTGCCCCACCTCGCGTTCCAGCCGGATGCGATGGCCGACCTGCCGATCCTGCCGATCGCCGAGATCGAGAGCGCCTACTACCTGCGCCTGCGCGTGGCCGACGAGCCGGGGGTGCTCGCGGACATCACCCGCATCCTCGCCGACGCGCGGATCTCGATCGACGCCGTGCTGCAGCGCGAGGCGAGCGAGGGCGAGCGGCAGACCGACGTCGTGCTGCTCACGCACGTGACCGTCGAGCGGCGGTGCGACGAGGCGATCCGCCGCATCGAGGCGCTGGACACCGTCGTGTCCCGGGTCACCCGGATCCGGCTCGAGGACCTGGACTGATCGCCGTGCGGCGCCGGCCCCGATGCCCGGACGGCGCGTCCCCACCCTGACGGACCGAGCATGCGCTACGTCTCGACGCGCGGCGACATGCCGCCCCAGCGGTTCACCGACATCCTGCTCGGCGGGCTGGCGCCCGACGGCGGACTGGTCGTTCCCGAGCACCTGCCGGCGATCGACGAGTCCACGCTCGCGCGCTGGCGGGACCTGCCGTACGCGGACCTCGCGTTCGTGCTGCTGCGGCTGTACTGCGACGACGTCCCGGACGCGGACCTGCACGCGCTCGTCCGACGCGCGTACACGGCCGAGACCTTCGGTTCGGACGAGATCGTTCCGGTGCGGACCCTCGAACCCGAGCTGCATCTGCTGCGGCTGTCCAACGGACCGACCCTCGCGTTCAAGGACGTCGCGATGCAGTTGCTCGGACACCTGTTCGAGTACGTGCTCGCGCGCGACGGGCGCAGCCTGAACATCCTGGGCGCGACCTCCGGCGACACCGGCAGCGCGGCCGAGTACGCGATGCGCGGACGGCGCGGCGTGCGCGTGTTCATGCTGTCGCCCGCCGGCCGGATGAGCCCGTTCCAGACCGCGCAGATGTTCTCGCTGCGCGACGCCAACATCCACAACATCGCGGTCGACGGTGTGTTCGACGACTGCCAGGACCTGGTCAAGGCGGTGTCCGGCGACCTGCCGTTCAAGGCGCGCCATGCGATCGGTACGGTCAATTCGATCAACTGGGCGCGGGTGGTCGCGCAGGTGGTCTACTACTTCCGGGCGTTCTTCGCGGTCACCGGCCGCGAGCCGCGACCGGTCTCGTTCGCCGTGCCCAGCGGCAACTTCGGCAACGTGCTGGCCGGCCACATCGCGCGGCGCATGGGCCTGCCCGTGCGCCGGCTGGTGGTGGCCACCAACGAGAACGACGTGCTCGACGAGTTCTTCCGAACCGGCCGCTACCGGCCGCGCGGCACGGCGCAGACGTACGCGACGAGCAGTCCGTCGATGGACATCTCCAAGGCCTCGAACTTCGAGCGGCTGATCTGGGACCTGCTCGATCGGGACGGCGGGCGCACCGCCGAGCTGTGGCGGCGGCTGGAGACGGTCGGGGAATTCGACCTCGGGGGCACGGCGGCCTTCGCCCGGGTCGCGGACTTCGGGTTCGTCTCCGGCGCGAGCAGTCACGCGCTCAGGGTGCAGACCATCCGCGAGCTCGACCATCGCCACGGCGTCGTGATCGACACCCACACCGCCGACGGGCTCGCGGTCGCGCAACGCTGGCGCGAGCCCGGCGTGCCGATGATCTGCCTGGAGACCGCGCTGCCGGCCAAGTTCGCCGAGACCATCCGAGAGGCGATCGGCCGGGAGCCGGAGCGCCCCGCCGCCTACGCGGACATCGAGCACCGGACCCAGCGTTTCGTCCGGATGCCGGCCGATCTGGCGCTGCTCAAGCGGTACATCGCCACCCACGCGCCGGCCGCGCCGGGGCCGGGCTGAGCGGCCCGGCCGGCGGCGATGCAGGTCTTCGGGTTCGCCGGCTGGTCCGGTTCGGGCAAGACCACGCTGATCGAGCAGCTGATCCCGCGCTTCGTCACCGACGGCCTGACGGTCTCGGTGATCAAGCATGCCCATCACGGGTTCGACATCGACCGGCCGGGCAAGGACTCATACCGGCATCGCGAAGCCGGTGCGGGCGAGGTGATGATCACCTCGGGTCAGCGCTGGGTGCTCATGCACGAGTTGCGCGGCCACACCGAGCCCGATCTCGAGACCCAGCTCGCACGGCTGTCGCCATGCGACCTGGTGCTGGTGGAGGGCTACAAGCGCGCGCCGATTCCCAAGCTCGAGGTGCACCGCCCGTCGCTCGGGCGGCCGCTGCTCGCCGACGGCGATCCCGACATCGTCGCGGTCGCCGCCGATGCGCCGGTGGGGGCGGCCGTGCCGGTGCTGCCGCTCGCCGACTATGATGCGATCGTCGCGTTCGTCGAGGCCCGGCTCGGGCTCGCCGGCCGCGGCCGACCCACACCGAGACGATGACCCGACCGGCCCTGCTCGACTTCGACACGGCGCTCGCGGAACTGCTCACGCTCGCCGCCCCGCTCGGTGGCAGCGAACGCGCGCCGACCGCGGACGCACTCGACCGCGTGCTTGCCTCGGACGTGCGCTCGACGCTGGACGTGCCGCCGATGGACAACGCGCAGATGGACGGTTGGGCGGTGCGGTGCGCCGACCTGGTCGACGGCCGGCCGCTGCCGGTCTCACAGCGCGTGCCGGCCGGCGCGGTCCCGGCTCCGCTCGCGGCGGGCACGGTCGCGCGGATCTTCACCGGTGCGACGATTCCCGCCGGCGCGGACGCGGTCGTGATGCAGGAACAGGCCGAGGCGGCGGGCGAGGGCGTGCGCTTCGCGGCGGTCCCGTCGCCCGGGGAGTGGATCCGGCGGGCGGGCGAGGACGTGCGCCGCGACTCGGTGGTGCTTCGCGCCGGCACGCGCCTGTCGCCGCAGGCGCTCGGGCTGGCCGCGTCGGTCGGCCTGGCGGAACTGCCGGTGCGCCCGCGTCTGCGGGTCGCCTGCTTCTTCACCGGCGACGAGCTGACCTTGCCGGGCGAGCCGCTCGCCCCCGGGGCGATCTACAACTCGAACCGGTTCGTGCTGGTCGCGCTGCTGCGCCGGCTGGGCTGCGCGATCCACGACCTGGGCATCGTGCCGGATTCGCTCGAGGCCACGCGGACCGCGTTGCGTCGTGCCGCCGACGACAGCGACCTCATCGTCACCTCCGGTGGCATGTCGGTGGGCGAAGAGGACCACGTCAAGGCAGCGCTGCAGGCCGAGGGCGAGCTGCGCACCTGGCAGGTCGCGATCAAGCCGGGCAAACCGCTCGCCTGGGGCCGGGTGCGTCGCGACGGCGGCCGCAGCGCCCATTTCATCGGGCTGCCCGGCAATCCGGTGTCGAGCTTCGTGACCTTCCTGCTGTTCGTTCGGCCGTTCGTGCTGCGACTGCTCGGTGTGCCGGAGGTCGCGCCGCACGCGCTGTCGCTGCGCGCCGACTTCGACTGGCCGCAGCCCGATCGCCGGCGCGAGTTCCTGCGTGGGCGGGTCGGCGCGAACGGCGGGGTCGAGCTGTTCCACCACCAGGGCTCGGCCGTGCTCACCTCTACCGTATGGGCCGACGGACTGGTCGACGCGGCGGCCGGCCAGCCGATCCGTCGCGGCGACACCGTCCGGTTCCTGCCGTTCTCGGAGTTCGCGTGAGGGTGCGCGTGCTGTACTTCGCGAGTCTGCGCGAGGCGGTCGGCGTCTCGGGCGAAGAGCTGCAACTGCCCGCCGACGTGTCGACCGCGGGCGCGCTGCGGGCCTGGCTGCGGGCGCGCGGGGCGCCGTGGGACGAGGCGCTCGCCGAGCGGCGCGCGCTGCGGGTCGCGATCGACCAGGCGATGGCCGGACCGCAGTCCGGCCTGCGCGACGGCGCCGAGGTCGCGTTCTTCCCGCCGGTCACCGGCGGCTGATCCGGCGGGCGGCGCGACATGCCGGTGCGCGTTCAGACCGAGGACTTCGACGTCGGCGTCGAGATCACCCGCCTGCGTGCCGGACGCCCGGGAGTCGGAGCGGTCGCCGCGTTCGTCGGCACGGTCCGCGACCTGACCGACGGCGAGGGCGTGACCACGATGACGCTCGAGCACTACCCGGGCATGACCGAACGGGCGCTCGAGGCGATCGTCGACCGCGCGCGTGCGCGCTGGGATCTGGACGACCTGGTGGTCGTGCACCGGGTGGGCGAGCTCAGACCACTCGACCAGATCGTGCTGGTGGCGGTCACGTCCGCCCATCGCGGCGACGCATTCGCCGCCTGCGCGTTCGTGATGGACTGGCTGAAGACCCAGGCGCCGTTCTGGAAGAAGGAGGCCGGCCCGCGAGGTGCGCGCTGGGTCGACGCGCGCGAGAGCGATGACGCCGCGGCGGCGCGGTGGGGAGACGTTCCCGCGCCCAACGCGTCGGGCCCCAGGTGAACGGGGCCACGCCCGCCGTGTGGGTGGCGATCGCCGTCGGTGCGGTCCTCGGTGCCTGGGCCCGCTGGCTGCTCGGTCTGGCGCTGAACCGTCCCGGGCAGGCGTTGCCGTGGGGCACGCTCGCGGCCAACGTGGCGGGCGGGCTGCTGGTCGGGATGGCACTCGCCTGGTTCGAGCGGCATCCGCAGGCCGAAGCGTACTGGCGGCCGCTGCTGGTGACCGGGTTCCTCGGCGCGCTGACCACGTTCTCGACCTTCTCCGCGGAGTCGATCGCGCTGATCCAGCGGGGCGCGTGGGGTGCTGCGCTGCTGCACTCGGCGGCGCACCTGGCCGGCGCGGTCGGCGCGACCGCGATCGGCTGGCGGCTGCTGCGCTGAGGTCGCGGCGGGCCCGCGGCGTCAGCGCTGGCCGAAGCGGACCGGCCCGAACGCCTCGGTCGCACCGCGCGGCGGGGCCCGCCAGTAGGGGCGCGGCGCCTCGATCGTCGCCCCCAGTTCGGCGGCGGCGTGCCACGGCCAGCGCGGGTTCCAGAGGATCCCCCGGGCGAGCGCCACCAGGTCGGCGTCGCCGCCTGCGACGATCGCCTCGGCCTGCCGAGGCTCGGTGATCAGACCCACCGCGATCACCGGGATCCCGACCGCGTCGCGGACCTTCCGTGCGAGCGGCACCTGATAGCCGGGCCCCAGCGCGATGCGCTGCGCCGGCGACACGCCGCCGGACGACACGTCGATCCAGTCGCAGCCGCGCGCGGCCAGCGCGCGTGCGAACTCGACGGTCTGCTCCGGGTCCCAGCCGCCGTCGACCCAGTCGGTGGCCGACACGCGCACGCCGAGCGGGCGCTCCACGGGCCAGGCCTCGCGGACCGCGTCGAACACCGCCAGCGGAAAGCGCATCCTCGAGGCGAGGTCGCCGCCCCACGCATCGGTTCGCCGGTTGGCGATCGGCGACAGGAACTGGTGCAGCAGGTAGCCGTGCGCGGCGTGCAGTTCCAGCGCATCCAGGCCGAGACGGGCCGCCCGCCGGGCGGCGTCTGCGAACGCGTCGCGGATCGCGTCCAGCCCGGCCGCGTCCAGGGCCTCGGGGGGCGGCTCGCCGTCGCGATGCGCAAGCGCCGACGGGCCCACCGGACTCCAGCCGCCGGCCGACGGCGCGATCAGCTGGCCGCCATCCCAGGGCGCGGCGCTCGAGGCCTTGCGGCCGGCGTGGCCCAGCTGGATGCCGAGCGGCACGGGTCCGGCGACCGCGCGAACGACTGCCAGCGTCCGTGCGAGGGCCGCCTCGGTCGCCTGGTCGTACAGTCCGAGGCAACCGGCCGTGATCCGGCCGCGGGGCTCGACCGCGGTCGCCTCGATCATCACCAGGCCGGCGCCGGACAGCGCGAGCTGACCCAGGTGGACCGGGTGCCAGTCGGTCGCACAGCCCTCGCGCGCCGAGTACTGGCACATCGGCGAGACCACGATCCGGTTGGCCAGCCGCAGGCCGCGCAGCGCGAACGGTTCGAACAGGACGGGCGGCGTGGGACGGGCGGCTGCGGACACTTGAATTCCCTGACGGACGCCACAGTTACGGCGGGGAGAGCAGTGTACGTCGTGCCCGCGCGGCGGGCCGGTGCGGCCGGAACCCCTCCATTCGAGATGACGATGCGACTCGACAAGCTGACCACGCAGTTCCAGCAGGCGCTGGCCGAGGCCCAGAGCCTGGCGCTGTCCTCCGATCATCAGTACATCGAACCGGCCCACCTGTTGTCGGCGGTGCTCGGACAGCCCGACGGCTCGGGCCGGGCGCTGCTCGAGCGGGCCGGGGTGCGGATCGCGGCACTGAAGTCGGCGGTCGACGCAGCGCTGTCCCGGCTGCCCCAGGTGTCGGGCACCGGAGGCAATCTGCAGATCGGTCGCGAGACCGTGAACCTGCTGAACCAGGCCGAGCGCGAGGCGACCCGCCGCGGCGACCAGTACGTGGCCACCGAGATGTTCCTGCTCGCGCTGGCCGAGGATCGCGGTGACGCCGGCAAGCTGGTCCGCGACGCCGGGCTCGACCGCAAGGCGCTGGAATCCGCGATCGGTGCGGTGCGCGGCGGCGAATCCGTCGGCAGCCCCGAGGCCGAGGGGCAGCGCGAGGCTCTGAAGAAGTACACGATCGACCTCACCGAGCGCGCGCGCGGCGGCAAGCTCGACCCGGTGATCGGGCGCGACGACGAGATCCGGCGGGCGATCCAGATCCTGCAGCGACGCACGAAGAACAATCCCGTGCTGATCGGTGAGCCGGGCGTGGGCAAGACCGCGATCGTCGAGGGGCTGGCGCAGCGGATCGTCAACGGCGAGGTACCGGATACGCTGAAGGACAAGCGCGTGCTGTCGCTGGACATGGCCGCGCTTCTGGCGGGCGCGAAATACCGCGGCGAGTTCGAGGAGCGGCTCAAGGCGGTGCTCAAGGAGATCGCCGCCGACGAAGGCCGCACGATCGTCTTCATCGACGAGATCCACACGATGGTCGGTGCCGGCAAGGCCGAGGGCGCGATCGACGCGGGGAACATGCTCAAGCCCGCGCTCGCCCGCGGCGAGCTGCACTGCGTGGGGGCCACCACGCTCGACGAGTACCGCAAGTACCTCGAGAAGGACGCCGCGCTCGAGCGTCGTTTCCAGAAGGTGCTCGTGGGTGAGCCCAGCGTCGAGGCGACGATCGCGATCCTGCGTGGGCTGCAGGAGCGTTACGAACTGCACCACGGCATCGAGATCACCGATCCGGCGATCGTGGCCGCCGCCGAACTGTCGAACCGCTACATCACCGACCGGTTCCTTCCGGACAAGGCGATCGATCTGATCGACGAGGCCGCGGCCCGCATCAAGATGGAGATCGATTCCAAGCCGGAGGCGATGGACAAGCTCGACCGCCGGTTGATCCAGCTCAAGATCGAGCGCGAGGCGGTGAAGAAGGAGACCGACGAGGCCTCGCGCAAGCGGCTCGATCTCATCGAGCAGGAGATCGCCAAGCTGCAGCGCGAGTACGCCGACCTCGACGAGATCCTGCGTGCGGAGAAGGCCGCGGTGCAGGGCAGCGCGGCGATCAAGGCCGAGATCGACAAGCTGCGGGCGCAGATGGTCGACCTGCAGCGCAAGGGTCAGTTCGACAAGGTCGCCGAGATCCAGTACGGGCGGCTGCCCGAGCTCGAGGGTCGGCTCGCCAATGCTCAGCGCGCCGAGGCGGGCAAGGGGGCGGGCGAGGGCGCGCGGCCGCGGCTGCTGCGCACCCAGGTCGGTGCCGAGGAGATCGCCGAGGTGGTCTCCCGCGCCACCGGGATCCCGGTGTCCAAGATGATGCAGGGCGAGCGCGAGAAGCTGCTGAAGATGGAGGACCGGCTGCACGAGCGCGTGGTCGGCCAGGACGAGGCGGTTCGCCTCGTCTCCGACGCGATCCGCCGCTCGCGCGCCGGCCTGTCGGACCCCAACCGGCCGTACGGCTCGTTCCTGTTCCTGGGCCCGACCGGCGTGGGCAAGACCGAGCTGTGCAAGGCGCTCGCCTCGTTCCTGTTCGACTCCGAGGACCACCTGATCCGGATCGACATGTCCGAGTTCATGGAGAAGCACTCGGTCGCTCGTCTGATCGGCGCGCCCCCCGGCTACGTCGGCTACGACGAGGGTGGCTATCTGACCGAGGCAGTCCGCCGCAATCCGTACAGCGTCATCCTGTTCGACGAGGTCGAGAAGGCCCACCCGGACGTCTTCAACGTGCTGCTGCAGGTGCTGGACGACGGGCGGATGACCGACGGCCAGGGGCGGACGGTCGACTTCAAGAACACCGTGATCGTGATGACCTCGAACCTCGGGTCGCACGACATCCAGCGGCTGTCAGCCGAAGGCACCGACTACGACCTGATCAAGGAAGCGGTCATGGGCGAGGTCAAGAACCACTTCCGGCCCGAGTTCGTGAACCGGATCGACGAGATCGTGGTGTTCCACGCGCTCGGGACCGCGCACATCCGGTCGATCGCGCGGATCCAGCTGCAACGGCTGGAGAAGCGGCTCGCCGAGCGCGACCTCGCGCTCACGGTCACCGACGGTGCGCTCGAGGAACTGGCGAAGGTCGGGTTCGACCCGGTCTTCGGTGCGCGGCCGCTCAAGCGGGCGATCCAGCAGCACCTGGAGAACCCGGTCGCCAAGGCGATCCTCGAGGGCCGCTTCGCGCCCAAGGACGTGGTCCCTGTCGATTTCCGGGGCGGCCGATTCGTCTTCGAGCGCACGGTGCACTGAGCGGCGCGGCGGCCGGGGCGCGCCCCGGCCGCGGGCGCGCCGTCGCGTCATCCGGCCATCGGCGAAGTGTGGTCTACTTGCGCGCGTTCGCCCGTCCGGCGGCGCGCCGTCCGCCGCCCTCAGCCCGGAGCCCGACCGCGATGAAGTTCCGCTTTCCCGTCGTCATCATCGACGAAGACTGG
>Ga0169931_10001367_pt1 | contig 40378 bp, 27 predicted proteins | sample Kivu_15m_20L_FD_129675 | JGI IMG/M metagenome (GOLD analysis project Ga0169931, IMG submission 129675) | Freshwater microbial communities from Lake Kivu, Western Province, Rwanda to study Microbial Dark Matter (Phase II) - Kivu_15m_20L... | ecosystem: Environmental > Aquatic > Freshwater > Lake... | reverse complement strand
TCGCTGGCCAGGCCGATGGTTACCAGTAGTAAGAGGAGACAGATTGTGTTGCGCATGTTGATTGCACTCAGTCAAATATATTTTATACTTATTAGCAGATCATTTATGATTAATACTTATTACACAACAAGAGGTAATTATATTTCACATGCTTCAACAATAAATAAAAATCGTACTTTTTTACTTTAAAAAAATTTTAATAAAGAATTAAGAAAAAATACTATATATGATTCAAATATTATATATTTTCATATTGTTTCTCGGGCTAGTTCGAATAATAGCCAAATTATTTTGTTTACTTTTTTCTTGAATTAAGTTTTATTAAAACAAAATATGTTAAGATTAAATATATAAGGTGTTTTTATGTGCAAATCAGTGCATTACGAGAAGTCTCTATTTCACACCAGTCTAATATTCGTTTAAAGCGGTAGCGTAACACTCAGCTAGAGGTGGCTAATGAACGGTCCTGTTGTAGCGTGTCTCTGATCTAGTCTCTGTTTTTTTTCCTAACTTTCCAAACAATTTTCCAACTGGACCATTCCAAACCTCAACCGTCCAAGTGTGAGTATAAGGTTTATTTTAAATTTTCGTATTCTTCTTTTGTATTTACAGGGCTCTGTTATTGATTTGAGCACGTTTTTGATGTATAGAGTTTACCTATATCCTCGTGCATCTGTTGAGTCGTGCCTCAAGTTCAGCATACTGCTGCTGGTTGATTTGGTGAGCCGCAAGCCTATTGTAGGTAGTAGCAAATCTCATATATTGAGTTTAAGGGATTCCAAATTATCTCATTTTTTCCTTAATCATATTCTAACGAATCTAGATGTCCTCAGGCTCTTCATTTTGTGACTTGGTGCCAATTACCACAATCGACATCCTTGGAGTGAATCCGAATATTTCAGAAACAAGTTGAAGAGTGTTGGGTAGTTGAAAGCTTGAGTCTCTGATAGATTAAGTGATGATGATTCCTTGAATTTAATCACATTTTTAGGAGCTAGATAAAGATAGGATGTTGAGTTAAATTTCTTCCCTTATCTTTTGAGGAGTGACTCTCAAGGTATTGTCACCTGTGCCCATCGTGTCGATAAACACGTATTAGCTGGAAAGCTTAGGGTTCACAGCATGGTATATTTTGGCAGTCTTGGTAGTAGATAAGCCTGACCCGTTTCCGCAGATGATCGACTGATCGCCTGTAAGGTCCTTGATAGAGCTCGACTTGGCAGTCTGAGTATGTCCAAACAAAGGGACAATTTTTTTGATCATGAATGAGCTAATAAATATTTTATATTTGTTAGCTAAACATTGAAGATTAATACTTATTTCTTAGCAAGAGGTAATTATATTTTGTAAAATTACTTTTTTTATCAAAATCATATTAATTGCGATTGTTGAATGTTTTGGGTAAAGAACTAAGAGACTATAAGCAGTTAAATCGCAATTATTATCCCGGCTAATCCTAGTATATCAAATATAACTTACATTATTTTAGCATTATTTGAAATATTTTTTGTCAATAATTAGATGAAATCATTAAAATTATTCTCTGCGTTTGCAAATTTTCTAGTTGGCATCCATGATAATAACTTTATTGTTGTTTTGCTAGACAGATTTCAAGATAAATAATAGATTGTTTTGAATGAATCATCGATTCTAAAGAAGGCTCTTTCGCACTTGAGTATTATATTCCTCCAAGGCTAAAGAATAACAATAATCCATCGGTGGTTCATGGCGTGTTTAGTGATAGCGGGTCTCAGAATGAACTTGTACTTTTTTAGAGCCACCAAATAAACCGCTTAAAATAGGAGCAGCAATAATCGCAGCAGGAGCACCAAAGCCTATACCTACTGCACCTACACCTATCTTGGCTGCCAAAGGATTGCCTTGACTTCCTTGATTACCATCACCAACCCAGGTGTGGGTGTAAGGGTGCTGTTTAACTTATGTTTTTTCAACCTGAATTTGCTTAGCCCTTTCAAGAATTCTTTTATGTTTTTCTTTAATCGATTTAGCATCTATTTTTTGACACCTTCCTAATAAAGCTTAAAGTTAGACATATTGTCGTTGATCTATTTGGCTGGCATCACGTCTTTTGTAGGTAGTTCCGAATCTTATATAATGTTCTAGTGGGATTCTAAAGTCTCTCATAACCTATCTTATTCCATTCTATCGAGTAATAATATCGTCTTAATGTTCATTGTGAGATTTAGTGCCGAGCACAACTATTGATTTGTTTGGTAGTTTACCAAATATCTGGGTAATTGTCTATAGGGTATTAGGCAGTTGATAAGCCCCATCCCTTAAGGGTTCAGTAATTGCAATTGCTTGAACTTCATCGCATTTTTAAGCATCAGAAAGAGCAATCACGTTTGACTAAATTTGTTCACGAATCTGCTGAGGAGTAAATCTCAATGAGTTGTCTCCCATGCCAATAGTGTCCATGAAAATGAACAAGTCTGAAAGTTTGGGACGAATAGGCTTATGAATACGGATAGCCGTAGTAGTAGATGAACCAGCTCCATTGCCGCAAACAACCGAGGTATCACCGGTGAGATCTCTAATCATACTCGATTTAGCACTCTGAGTGTGGCCGAAAAAAATCACTACCATCTTCTTCATATTTTGTATTTATATTTTATACTTATTTTGAAGTTATTTTTTTGTTTTGTGAGAGAAAGAGTTATTATAATTTGCGAACTAATCTATTGAATTCTGTTATTAAATAGAGTCAGTATACATTTTGTCTTTATTCTGTTTGATTATTTGATATGAGTTTAGATAAAAATAGCTTTAAGTAGAGATAAAAAACATTTTTCTTTAATATTTTCAGATATTTTGTAATAATTGAATACTTTATAATAAATCTCCTAAGCTGATTGTTCTTTAAAAATATCAATAATTTTTTCAAAGATCTATTTATTCTTTTTTTAATAAGCTCTAGTTGTAAGTGTAGCTTCAATAATGATTAAAATTCTAAAGTAAAAGATATATGTAAATCGTGATGTCATCCTAATAATAGATTCGATGTATAACCTGCCGAAATATCCAAACGCCTAGCAATACTTCATCTCCCCCGAGGGCTTCCAGGCGCTGCTCACTAAGTAAACAGATCCCAAGTATCCTGGAAAGAACGTGGTATGGACTGATGACTTCAAATCGTAGCTCCCCATCAAAATGGGTTCTAAAGGATTAGCCAGCATCCCTCCCACTACACTGGTTTCCTAGTTCCAAAATACAGTGAAGATATGGGGAGAAAGACCTGCTTTGTCCAAAAAGATCAACGGTCGCTGGGTATATTTTTGGTTATAGAGGTCACTCTAAATTACAAAGAGTACTATGTTGAGGCATTTAAGTTTGCAAAATCGCTTCTGGCCTTCAATTTGCCTGAGTACACTACTCTCAACATAATTGGTTTTAACTCTCCTTAGTGGTGTTATGCATTCTACGGCAGTCTTTTTGCTCGCTGTATTCCAGTGGGCATCTATTCAACAAATAATGTTCAGGTATCTATTAAGTAAATTAGGCCTGCTAGTACGTTGCTACTCACTGCGAGGCTAGAGTTGTGCTGGCTTAAAACCGCTAACTGGCTGCCAAGTATTTTGGATTACTGGACAGAAAACTCTTAGACCTCATCATCTTGTACGCTGATCCTGATTACTCTAATCCCAAATATCCAGGACAGATCATATCATATGCTAAGTTTATAGCTGAAGGAGAACGAGTTGATCCTAATTTTGTAGAACAAAGGATGAGCAGAGTCAAGCCAGGACACTGCTGCACTCTAGTATACACTAGTGGAACTACCGGCATGCCCAAGGGAGTCATGATATCACACGATAACTATGTATGGACCAAAAAGGCTCTTTAAGAGTTCCAGAAGAGGGATAAGACCTAACAGATTAAAATAGTCAGCTACTTGCCATCTTCACATGTGGCTTCGCAATTCGCAGATATAGTAGGACCAGTTCTCGAAGGCATTCATGTATACTTCGCAGAGCCCACCGCACTACAGGGAACTCTTATTCAAACCCTACAGGAAGTCAGACCAACTCTTTTCTTCTCAGTTCCAAGAGTTTGGTAAAAAATATACGACAAAATGATGGAGATAGCTAAATCAAACGGAGCCCTCAAAACAAGAATAGGTACTATATTTTTTACTCAGCGACCTGGGCCAAAGGTATTGGCATCGATGGCACTCTTAAGTAAGTGAGATAATAGCCTACTAGTTGGCAATTTAAGCTGGCTAAAATACTGGTCTACAACAATGTAAAAAAGGCTCTGGGTTTGGATCAGTGCAAGTATCTGATGTTCGGAGCCGCTCCCCTTGATCCCAATATCCGCAAGTATTTCTTAAGTCTGAATTTCTATCTAATCAACAGCTATGGCATGAGTGAGAGCACTGGTCCTCAGAACTTTACGGATAGGACCTCTTTGGATCCATATGGCCCTGCTGATGCAATGAGGTAGGTGGGCCGCTCTCTGTAAGGCACTTAGCTTGTGATTAAAAAATTGAACCCCAAAGACTAATAAGGCGAGATTTGTTACAGAGGTCGAAACACTTTCATGGGATACTTTAAAAATCCTGAGGAAACGGCAAAATCAATCGATGAATAAGGGTACCTTCACTCTGGAGATAACGGTATCTTAACCGCCGATGGGATTCTGTTCATCACTGGCCGAGCGAAAGAGCTGATAATTACAGCAGGAGGTGAGAATATTCCTCCTATTCTAATCGAGAATGAAATCAGAGCAACCCTGCCTTTCATATCGAATGTTATGGTTGTTGGAGACATGAAAAAATATCTCACCTGTCTGCTGGCTCTAAGATAGTAAATTCCTGGAAGTGGAAAACTTGATAAAACTACTCAAGAGTACTTAGCTGATCACGGATGCGACATCAAGACTGTCAGTGAGGGTGTTAACAATCCCAAGCTGAAGATGCTGATCAAGGAAGGTTTGAAGAAGGCCAACCAGAAGGCGATTTCGAGGGCTCAGTATGTCCAAGATTTCTTCATAATGCCTTAGGAGTTCAGCGTGGAGAACGGTATGCTGACTGCTACGCTGAAGCTGAAGAGGAAGGAGGCTGTCAAAAAGTATGCGGCCGAGATCGAAAAGATGTATAATCAGCCTTCGCTTTGATCGTAATAGATCATTCCATCATTAATTAATTATTAAGATTAAACCCTTTAAATTTTAGAAAAAATAGATTGAGAGCCTTTAAGAATTTAACGACTTAAAATAGGCAACTAAAGTAGATAAATAATTATCTGGATTTTTTACTGAAATACAAGACTAAATCACAGCCACTGTTCCCTGATATTAAAATGAAAGTTCTTCTTGCTTGATGGATCTGCATATGCTCTAAGACTGGGTCCTAGCCTCTTTCCCTCAAATAAGTCTCTCTTGCACTCTGACATAAATGCAGCCATTTCAATTAGTTTCTTATCACTATCAAATCCCGATCTGATCTCGTAGGTATTAGGTGTAGGTCCAACTTTGTTTTGAGTCAGTGCATCTAGTCTGTCTTTGTTTTGAGGAACGAAGCTGCTGGATATTTTAATTTGCTAATAAATAGGTTTAAAGTTGGGAGAGTTGCTATCGTAGGCTCCAGGTCCAGGGTTTTGGTGTTTTTATGGCGAACCCAGCATGTAGCGGTAGTCTTTTACTCTCTTCTAAGGCAGTATCTTAAAATATAGTTCGTTTTATTGTCTCTAGCAGCACTATTTTTCTGGTGGTTGATAAAGATCGTCTTTCTGATAGCGGCCTGGACCAGGAGTGAGACTAGTGGGAACATAACCACACCTTACGTTTGATTTGGGATTTCCAGGCGATACGAAGGATGATTTGCAGCCAGTGTTTTTATTTAATACTGGCTAAGGCTCATAGAATCCTGGTCCAGGAGATTCCACAATATTCTATTTGTTCGTATGAGGTCTTATATGCTACCGACTAAAGCACTTTCTTATCTTTTTCGGTATGGCTGTTTATGTATCCGCCTTTGGGCTTTGAGCCATATACTTTCCTGGGCCTGGTGAGTGTGGCATATGAATCCATTGACGTTTTTCTTTAGCTATCAGAGGACCATAGCCCTTTTTACTGTGGCTAGGAACTACACTTGTAACAGCTGGTTATTATTGATGAGGTCTTTAGTCTATACGAGTAACCTAGGTTTTATCCTAGCTGAGATAAAATCTAGTTTGACTGGACCCAAATCCTTTTTTCTGTTCATGGTGGTAGATAATAGACTCATAGTTTGATGGGATGCTGCCTATAGAAAGTTTAGTATATGCATCCTTCACGCAGCCTTTATGTAGTTTACCGGTGGAAGTACGTAGACCTTTGTTGCGCAGGTTGATTTTGGTAGGGTCGATGGGGATTGAGTTTTCTTCGATCATGGGTATAGCTATAGAATTAAGAATATTTTATATAAAACCGCAAGACTCATTAAATATAGAGTTTATATCTAAAGCAGAATCTTACTTTACTAAAAGTTTGGCTTTTACATGATGAACTTTGATAGATCATATAGACTTATTGATTTAGTATAACTGGAGAGATCATCTAATGGAGAAGAATTGCGTGATGTCTGCTGCTTTGAAATCTGGAAACCCGAGTCCCTGGTTAATCTTCTCTCTAGGTCCGAAAATCTTGATCTGCCTCATATGCGTATCTTTTCCTGAATGCTGATTCTGCAAAATGACAATCTGTATATTGATCGACGTGATGTAGTTCTTTTCAGTGTTATTTAGCAACTTTGTCTTCAATGGCACTGTATACCATCCTGTGGGTTCCTTTAGCTACAAATACTGCACCTATTTGAGGTCCTGCATGTTATTACCCGCCTTAATTGATATCTTGGAGGGAGTATAGGACTCGTCGGACTTGAAATCGAAGAAAAGACAGAGCTATTGAATGCGTGTTTTCTTCATAAACTGTATATTTATGAGATGGGGCTGTGAGCCATCCGACTGCCAGAAAGTATTCGTATTGTCATCGCGCAACTGCTAGACGCCATTACCCATTTTGGCCGAGGAGAGAGTCCAGACTGCTTCAGTGCCGATCTAGCGACGAGTTTGGTTGTTGGTGGGAGGAGTGGTGTTGTGAATATAGGCTGAGTAAAAAAGTTTTTACCTTGCTACATTTGAATTCTTATTACAAATTATAGGAAAAAATAAGGCTTAACTGTTTAGACCATTCAAGCTTAATAATATTTTGTTTTTGCTGTTTTAGTAAAAATTTACTTAAAAAGAGTTAATTTTGTTTGTCTAAATTAATTTTAGACATGTTTAACAATCTTTATGGATTGTATGAATAAATTAAAATTTCCTTTAAAAAACTAAAGACTAGACGATTTTCTTAGTAATTTTTTTCATATTAATAAAAAAATAAGACAAAATTAATACTTATATGACTATTAAAAAAGAATAAACATGTAAATACATAAAAAAATACTAAGATAAAATATCATTTTACACTCACCATTTCATAGTTTTGAAAATTTCTGAAGATGGGTCTATGTTTATTCCACATGATATACCTAGATGCAGTCATTTAAGGAGGGATACTGCTAAAGAATATCACGAATATCCTAAATAGTTAATAAATGTTTCCTTGTAATAAGGGTACAGCTGACTGCCAAACTATGCCAGTTGCGGCCCCAAAATTTCATATAAGTTATCATTCCCTTATGGTTGATTCTTAGCTCAATATTCAGAGGTTTCTCATCGATAAGATGATAGATGGGTTTGGATATTTTTAAGCAAGTTAGTTCTTGAGATTATAAATACCTGCAGTATATCAGTATGCCTTGACGTTGTTAGCTATCAAGATGGATAGTATAGTCAGAGTTATGAGTTTCTTTGATATCCATTTGCATAGTTTATTATTATTATGACGATAGGGAGCACTAAAAATCAAAAATATAATTTTTAAGATACCTTATTTAACAGTAAGCTACTTTAACTTATTGAAAAAATATAGATTGAGAATCACTAGTTGGTATTCTTCTTCATTATGATCGTATTTTCCATCTAAATTTATTGCTAAGATATTAACATAAGTATTTAGTTGTGCAATTAACTCACTTCAGGGCCTTCCTAAATTTCCATAAGCTGCTAAGTAAGATACATGAACTTGCTGCTTCTCTTCCTGGCCCTCATCAATTTCCTGATTTTCTTGTCTAGCTTCTAATTCTAATCTTCTTGTTTGCTCCTCCATTCCAGGATATATTCTTGCAAATCATAAATCTCTCCATTTGGTAGGTTTTTGTGTTTTCTTTTGATTGTCTTTTTGATGTTAGAGTATTTATTTTTGCACTGCTGAGCAGTTTTGGGTGAACTTCCTTCTTGGTTTCTGACTATACGCTAATTTATATAACTAGAACATTCATTGAAGAATGATTATCTTTTCAGAGGTACGAAAACCGATAAAATCTTCAAAGGATGATCCAGAAATTGCTGGATAAGGAACTGCATGAACAGGCAGGTCTAATCTTGCGACCAGAGGCTCTATCGGTTTCCAGGATCATTTTGAAATTGGAGACAAGATTATGGAATTATAATCGGTTGAGATAGATTTTTGAATATTGGAGTGATTGCTGAGGGGCAGGGGACGGGTTTGGAGGGGAAAAGAGGCGAATCTGTTGGCATTAGTTTGATTGGGAAGTTGAGTGATGGGATTTAATTATAGTTGACAAACTCTAGACCCCCCCAATAATACAATCGATGAAAAGGGATACAGGAAGACTAGAGCGTGATGAGCCTCTCAAAAACTATAAGAATCATGATGAGTAGTGTAATATTTAGATTGGTACTCAATTTTTGTTTTATGTTTTAACAGATGTGGATATTTTTGAATCATTTCTAGAGAGACAGATTACTGAATAGAATCAAGTTTAATAAGTAACTATTCACTGCTTTTAAAGTCGAAAGTTGAAGTATACATAACACTGCGAGAAGTATGGGACGGCTTATGAATGATATTGGTAAAAAATATGCAATGGATTCAATAATAGTTTATTTGGAGATCCTATGATCGCGTAACACTAAATCAAAAAAATCATTATATCAGGGCTCATGGAATCGTTAGTTGATTGTAGTAATCTGCTTGTAAAAATAAGCCTGTATAAATTAATAAAAATAATTATGATATATTAGTTCATCATCAATTCTAGCTATTTTACTCTCAAATATTGTTTACTAATTAAATTGTTCTTAATGCGATTTATATTAAACTTTTTCTTTTATTATATCGTATTATTGAATCAATATTATATTTATGCACAACTGGTTTGATAAGCCCTGATCTCACCACCGCTAAAATAACATTTAAGTAGACCCTAATTCTCCTCCTTCTTTTAAAAATTTCTACATCATAACCTCTTCTTTCCCCCTTTATTTAGATCTGTATATGGACCCAATTTCAATCACCATGGTCTGAGCTTGCTTACAGGCTTTAAACATTTAACTAGGATAATCACTTTAACAATCAAAAAGTTTTTAAAGAATAAATTATTAAATAAAAATTAGTGTTTTCGGATTAGGAGTAATAAATAGTGTTTTCGGATTAGGAGTAATAAATAGTGTTTTCGGATTAGGAGTAATAAATAGTGTTTTCGGATTAGGATTAATAAAGCTTATTATCTCATTTTTTATAATCTTAGAGCTAAAAGAAAGTCATATAAAAAGAGAATAGGAGAAAAGTTTCTAGGTAAATAAATGAAATTATGACAAAAAGATAGTAGTTAAAAAGTTTAAAATTAAAACCTGTATAGATAAGAATGTGTTTTCTATCAAGAAGAGTTTTAGGATTAGTGTTGGAAATAAAGGAGGCAACGTATAAATAAAAAGTAGCAGTAAGCATTGTTAATGAAATAAGATCTGACTAATCAATACATCTGGCAGGCAGTCAATAAAAAACGATTAAACGCAGAGTTTATGATACACTTAGCATTCTTGTATCTTCAGGTCTGCTAACTAAGGATGGAAGTAAAATAATAGTGAATTAAAACAAAAAAACAAATATTCATAAAAGTTCTATTTAAGAATCAATAGACTCAAGTAAAGATAAAACTCAAACAATAAATAATTGATGCAAAAAAACAAGCACTAGATTAGATTCGTCAAAAAATACAAAAAATGAAATAGCTCTAGCAAACAAATATTCAAAAATAGCTCTAGTAAACAAATCGCCGTAAATATAATTTGAGATGTGTTGATAAAAGAATATGTTTTCCGTTTATAGGTATAGTTCTTAATTCAAAATAAAAAACAGTAAATATAAAATAAGGTAGATTATTATCAAGTAAACTGCAGTATTTTTACATTTCGGGGATAAGCCTCAGGTTTTAGGCGATACAGACTGTATAGGTTGGCTTAAAAGATAATCTTGAACTAATAGCTGTATATTTTTTTATATTCTTGAATTTATATATCCACTTAGTTAAGAATCAGGGTGTACTTTTTGATTTTTAATAAATCAATTTCAAAAAAAACAAGGACAAGAAAAAGGAAAATCAGTAATAATTCATAAAAACTAGTATGTTGTGAAAAAGCTAAGCATTTAATCTTTATAATTCATATTAATAAATTGCAGCATAATCATAACTTAAAGTTTTTTTTCAGTATTTACAATTATATTTAAAAATGAAATTTATCTATCATGCTGATATTCTGGTTACTTTACGGGTAGCCCTGTTTCCGGCTGGAATTATGCTATCGATTTGATCTTCTGCTATTTGTTTTTACATGTTCAGCTGATTCTGGCGCTTAGTCATAAACAACCCTAGCTCCTGAGGCACCAAGTAGATGTTATGCTTTTTTAGGGTGAGTCCCACCAGTGTACCAGTCAGCAGGCACCCTGTAAAAATAGCTAAGTCCATTTACCTTATTTAATTATAATATATCAATTTAAAACATCTAAGGAACATATTGACAATCAATCTCTGAAACAAAAAAAGAAAAACTAATCAAAATTCGATTGAAAATGAAGAAAATTTTTGTTGGCTTCTAAGTGTTTAATTAAAATTAATTTAAAGAATGATTTTATATTTGATAGTTTATAATATCGAATGGATTTTTTGTTCAATGACCGCAAAATCCCCCAGACCCTTTCCAAGTAAACCCGTCTCCTGATTGAAAACGTCGGGTAGTGCCGCAACAAAACTAACTAATAATAACTCATTCATCGGTAGATGCGTGAAGTAAAGGAACAGTTGGGTCAACTCACATAGGAGGAAGAGTACCCCGATATACTTGTCAAACTTATCTATTTCGAAACACTTGGCTATGATACTTCCTTCGCACATATCCTGCCTATCAATCTCTGCCAGTCCAGCAATCTGTATCTCAAAAAAATGGCATATTTGTTGGCTGCACTGTTGGTTAAACCGGGTGATTAGCTATGTATACTGATGCACAATACTATCGTAAAAGACCTGCAGAATTAAAATACCTTTGTGGTGATGACATCGCTAACTATGCTGAGGTACTTTCTCACTGAAAATCTGATCCCGAATATCTTATCTTTGCTTGCACCGCTAACCAAACACAAAATACCTATAATACGCAGGAAATCATTGCTAGTACACTTGGATATTCATCAAAGGTATCCACAGTTACTTACAGATATAAAGAGCTATGCAGTTCAGGCGTTGAATGATTCTTAGAGTCCAGTTATGTTTGCAGGTCTCAGCATGGTGTACGGAATGGTTATGGCCTAGCCCTACCGACATAAGGATTTGACAAAAAGGCTCGTATAGATCTTATCGCATATTTTAGAAGGCAAATACCCTAAAGAATACGATTACCATAAAATACCTGCTCCATGGGCGCAGATCTCGCTACTACAAATGTTAGAGGCCCTAGGAAGAAATGACCAGGCGACGAGTCAGATGATGTTTTAAGTTTTAGAGAAGGAGATGCGATGTTGTACCAGTCTGTCTGTGAGTAATTTTATCCCCACTTAGCTATGCATTTCAGCAAAGGTATTCTTCGCCAGACCATCAAGACTATATGCAATATATACCCATCAACCTATCTACTAGATCAGGCCCACCAGTCTGTGTATAAATTTTTTGACTATGGCAACAACAATATGAAGTATTTTGGCATTTGTTGTCTAACTGAACTCGTAAAATTCAACAAAGATTGCTTGCGTCGTTGGTAGCTTTTGCTTGTTGAAAGCATGGACTCGAATGATATCACTCTTGCTGACAAAACTATTGGACTGCTCATGCAGATCGCCAACGAAGAAAATACTGAGCTGATATTGTCTAAGAGCATGGCCCTAATTTAAAGATCAACATAAGACACCTAAAAAAACAATCTAATAAAGAAAGCCCTGTTTCTAATATAGCGTTTTAGCGATGATAGGGAGATCTTCCTCAAACGTATGAACTAACTGTTCTATCGTTTTCAAGAACTAATTAGCGACGCTACAGTCAATAACTATCTCAAGGCTCTCCTTGAAATAGTAGCCCTAGAGCCTGATTTCTTAGAAATGGCTTTGGGGACATACGTGGAGATCATATAGAGTTTTAGGAATAGTGCTTTGCTGAAAGTGGCTAGCTGGGTCATTGGAGAATTCGGCAGTCGCATATGTACTTTAAACGTAAGAAAGATGATAGAGATGGGGACAGCTCAGTAGTTGATCGATGCGTTACTGCACTCATAAACTGTGCAGAGTGCTACCTGCAGGACAATCAGGTGATGTTCATGCTACTGACCAGCTTAATGAAGCTTACAGTAGGAGACATGACCTCTAAGCACGCTTAAATAAAGTAATTCATGCTTAAAGTTGAGGGCAGTTCTGACTACTAAATCCACAAAATAGCTTCAGGTAAAATAAATACTATTAAGAATTCATATGTAATGCCAAGTACGCGAGTGCTTTGGCTAGATCAGACTAATTAAGAATTAATGGATTTGCTTTTCTGGGTTAGTACGCTCGTGGATTCACTGGAGAAACAGGCAAGTATATAGTGTCTAAGAAACGCAGTCAAGTTGAAATAGACATCATGTAGCAGGAGGAAGAACGTGACTAGTTCTAACTCAAGAAAAAAAGGTAAAAATGAGTGTATGTAGAAGCGCTTTTGAGTTCAAGCCAGGAAACAGGTGGGCTCAGGGCAAACAAGAATAAAGCCCCAGCAGATAGAGTGAAAGCTTAGATAATACTGGTGCTAATTTGCAATAGACTGAGTACTAGTTGGTGAGGAGGGATTTAGATGAGCCTGGGCGTAAGGAGCTGAGTCTGAGGGGACCTCGTGAGGGCAAGAAGAGTGCGGCGAAGGAAGTAGACTAGAAGAAGCTGATGTTGGCTAAGAGTTTGTTTGGTAAGAAGAAGAAATGAGTGATAGAGATGTTTATAAAGAATAACTTAACGAGTAATTTGATGCCTATACTAAAAGTAAATTAGGAATTGGTGGATTGATGGGATAATCAAATATGTCCATAAAGTAAAAATAATGCTAGAGTATGCTATACTTATTATAGTCCTTATTAAAATAGATCAAAGGACGAAGTCCATATCATGATGCTCCTAACCATTATTGTTCCAAGGTTCAAAGCTCTATCCTTAATCTTAATCTGCTGGCGTTTCACGACGCGATTTAGCTTTGTGCGATGATGATTTCTTGTTAGTTACTGGCTTCATCACTAGACTGCGGGTAATTGTGTTACTAAGACTGCCCTAGTTTCGGTTGGAGTAAAGTTATTAGTTATCTATCAAATGGTACTTTTCAGGGTTATCGTAGTGTCTTTACCCATCAATGGTGTGATACTTTTGAAAGTTATGCGATGGTCGTGTCTATTTTCGTTGGATTAAACCCAGATGTTTTTACTCCTGGGGCAGCAGCGAAGGTACTACTAGTAAATTCTTATGTTGCTGTTTGGCTTAAATCGAGTGCGATTTACGGTTATAGCTCTATGGCAATTCATATTTCGCTTATCGTATTTGCTGCTATATAGTTTTGGCAAGCTTAGGACTCCTTGTATCAAGCTAAAATTGTTTTACTTCTTGCTCTGGTTTTTGCGAATGATGTTTGTTCCTGCTGATTTTGCGATAGGGCAGGGAGGGTTGGCGCATAAGAAAGTGCAGTTTTTAGTTCACAGAGTGGATGGGGGTTAAGTGGATGGTGCTGTGGGAGGCATGGTTGGTCAGTAAAGGCGGAAGGGCTAAGACCCGTTTGGTTGTTACTTGCTTTGCTTAGTGAAGCATTGACTAGACGTTTTTGCGTACTCGGTTGAGTCTAAGCTTTTATTAGCTCATCATCTTATTATATATTAGCAAAAACAACAACATTGAAATCCACTCCTAGATCATACATCATACCTTATATTATGAATTCATCCTTATAGTAGTATACACATATCATCCATGATGCTCCAGAGAGGTCAAAAATTTCAAATAAGTTGTTGTGTGTTAATAGGACTACTTCTTTTCGAAAGCTGCCTCACAAAATTACACTAGATCCTTGAGCCATAGCTTTTATTTTTGTATAAGGGTAGTATATTTAGATTGATTTTTTCTGATTACTGCGATCAGTCTGCTGTATGCACTGTAGTCGTTAGGGTTCTTGCCTATAAAGTGGTGCAATAGATTTATCTAGCAATCTTCAATCTGGCAGTATGCCTATGAATGATGACTAGTAAACAGTTTAAACAGTTTATTGCGGTACATCCACACAAAGTAATTCCTGAAAAATCTAGAAAGAACTCTCTAAATCAATACAACTTCTCTACTCCATATTTATAACAGTTCCTACACAGAATGCTTCTTGCTTGATAATATTTTTTGGTGGAGTGTGATACGATAGTCATAGTAGCTGGTGCTCTTTTTGTTTTTCAAACAAATAGCTGCGTTAAACCTAAGTTATCTCTATAAAATAGGCTAGGTTGTGTTTAGACTGATTTTAAAGATATTCCATGCAGTGTCGTTTTAGCCGTTCATTACCAGCAGAGTCTAAGCTATCCACCTGCGATCTTAATTGTTCTCCTTTGCTGTTTTTCTAAGATAAGACCAAAGGAGAGGGTAGGCCTGTTCAAAGAAACTGTAGTTGACGCATAGGCAAGATTACTGCACGTTGATAGGTTACTTCATAAATCCCTAAGGGACATGTTCGATTTATTAAAAGTTCACTGGTAGTATGAATTGCCTATGAAGCTATTGGATATCTTAAAGAGTGAGCTTGGGTTGCTACATACAGGATTTATAATATAAAAATTGGTAGGAGTATAAGCAAGATGAATAATAATATTGTGATGTTCGATATTTTTACTGTGTAAGAATTCATTCAATATCGTTCATTTTCTTACTTTCGGTTTTCAGGCTAGGGCTTCTAGTTCTTTTTTTCATTTTATTAATTTTAGTCTTCTTCATTGATTATGTCATCAAATATTTTTTCCGTAAACTAAGTACGGCACTAGGGACACCTCGAGTTAATTTTAGCCCAATCCTCAATACATTATCTGTGGAAATAGTGCTTGCAGGGGGTCATTACAGGATGATGGCCTTCCTTGTTCCTGGTTAAACAAATCGAGCACACCTCCTCGCCCTCCACATCCTAGGGGATATCGTCAAACACATAGTACTTGTTAGGTTTATTTTGAGGCTACATAGGATATTCGTTATAGTACGGTTCTATGAGATTGATCCTTCTCATGTTTTCTTATCTTTACTGAATCAGCCTTTGCTCTACTGCGAATCCTCCCAAAGCGAGCAGATAATACTTCCTCGTGATATATTTGTGCAGTAGTTGTATGAAAAAGAAGAGCGCAACTACGAAATGAAGCATTAGGAGTATGCCGAAGACCGAACTAAGTCCCAGCTACTAGCAGATGAAGCAGTACAGAGGATGCAGATGAGATTTGGTCCAGAACATGAAGGCCAGGAAGAAGTATATGATGTCAGTAATGATAACAACACCGATGAGTCGTTTGATGATGGGTGAGTGCTTGACTACATCGATATTAGGCATCAGTAGGCAGAGGTAATGCTGGATAGATTGACCCAGGTAGAACAAAGCATAGCATAAGTAAAAGCTGACTGCGCATTCGTTAGGCATCGCGATGAAACTCGCTATTAGGAACAACGGAAAAGTCACGCAGGCGAATACGAAGAAGAATTTGTGCATAAGTATGGTGCGCCGCTTACGGATTTAGGCTGAATCTTAGTTCATGTGTTTGGAGTTTTTTTAAGAGAATTATTATAAAGTAAAAAATGAATGGATATGGCATTTTAAATGAACAGAAAATATAAACAATATTAAATCAGAATGTTTATTCAATAATTTATCTTTTGAAAAAGATATTTTCATGTACTAGTTTTTAAGACTTGCTAAAATTGGCTATTTAATTTAGAATGATGAACTAATGTTCAATAAGTTTAGATCTATAGATTTTATTTATATAAATAAGGCTTATTGGCATTTTTTTTATTTTTTATTCGCCATCAGATTTGATCAGAATCATTCTTTTTTTACCATTATATATCCTAAAATTCAAATTCTTTGATATAATAATATGTAGTCGGATAAAGCTTGTCTTGAAATCAGTGAAGAGCAAGATAATTTGGTCCAACAATAGCTTATTTCTATTCCTAGTAAGTCTTCCTCCGACTCCCTCGATTCTGTCTAGCATCCAGACAAAGAAACTAAATCTGAAACGATAGTATAGAACGTCTCAAAAAATATATCTGAAGATGATTTTAATTCAAAACAAGGTCAAGCATCTGATTCAAGTGTTCCTACAATGTATATTGATTCATTTAAAAATGGGTCAATAAATTTTCAAGAAAATGTTATCGATGCAGCCTCCTCCAATATAGAAGATAACTAGAGCTAATCTCTCGAAATGTGCTAATCACAAAAAAATATAGTTTAAGTAGCAAGAGCTGGGAGAAGAAGAGTTACTGATCTAGCAACATGGACACTTCTAGGAAGAACAAAAGCCCTAACTGAAAAACAAAACCTGTCCTTAAGAATTACCTCATAAGCCTAGGGAGTTCAAACAGAAAAACTACGTCAGCTACGTGATGCCTTGCAACAGAAAAACAGCTAAAATTGCAAGCAACTAACCATAGGCTTAAAATAATATAGGGCAGCCTAAGATGGAGATTAAGCCATAGACATCTCGCGAAGCTATAAGTTCTAAGCCATGGGTCAATTATAGTCGGACGGAAATTAATAGGAAATCATAGAAAAAGGACAAAGTTATGCCTTGCCTTAAAAGCACAGAGAAGAAGTTGGAAGAAAGTAGACCCAACAACTTTTTAGATATATTCAGATAAGATGTGGCTGTTTTGATGAGATTGTAGCAGTTGTAAAGAGAAAGAGCAGAAGCAGCAGCTATAGGCAAAAAAAAGAAGATATAGATCAGAAGGCGATAGGTCAAAATATGCAAAGAAGCTTGTGATGAAGAATATTAAGAAGATTAATAAACAGAGCTCCAAAAAAGGCAGGAATTCTCTTAATTTGTTAGTTAATCATGTATAAAAGACCACCAGGCTCTAATGACGGACAATAACCTCAAAAAAGGCTCTAACGATGGCAAACAAAATGTGACATCTAAGATAAAAAAATTTAGAAAAATTATTATAGACAGTTAAAATAGATATAATGCAGGAGGAGAGAAGAAGATAAAAGACCCATCGTTCCTTTAAAACCTTAAAAATAGGAGTAGATTCCAAAATAGGAAATAAAGCCAAATATTCGTATAAAGAAGAGGAAGCCTTATAAGAAGAGCAACATGATGCCTATCCAAAAACATAATCCAAAAATGTATCCCTGGGCTTTTGCTTCTAAAAATAACTCAGCCAAAGAAGATGATAAAAATAAAGAAATATCATCTGCAGTCAAACCATCTTAACCTCTAATTCATTAGGATACTCCTTAGTTCCTCTCATATTTCCGAAGCTGCAAACCTGAATTTTCCATTAAACTGTGCCCAGGTGGCTACCCAATCGATAAAGTATACATCCAAAAAGACTGCAACACCCGAGCATTTTGCTGTCCCTATCCTGACTGCCCCTACTGCTCCCAAACACAAAAATCCTGCTTCATGTATATGAGCCCTTAGATGATGAGTTCTTTTGCTGAAAAGAATCTATAAAGGCAGAAAAATACTCTGAGAGAGATTTTTCTGAGTGAACAGAAAATATTGGACACGATACATGCTAATAGGTAGAAAAGAAGACAGCTTAGTTGGCTACAAGGAGCACCTAATAACATTATCTAGGAACTGTAGACACAAGTGTTATCACCTTGCACTGCCTTGCCTTTAAAGAGCTGCGACATGATCGATGTACTCCATAGTATCAGCCAGGAAACATCTACCAACCACATCAGATAGCTCAACCTACTTGAAAGGTCCAATATTCATACTTAAGCAATCACATCCATACTGAAAACAGAGATCCAATCTCATCTCTAAAAGACTAATCTTATAGACCCTAGAATCTTGCCTTCTCGCCTTGTCCAAAACCACGACGACAAAACATGGATGTTTGAAGAACTCAACCTTCCTAGAACATTTAACCTGCTCTACCGTGCCTCAGAACATTATTTTAGCATAGAGAAGTTCCACCAAGCCTGTGACCACGTTTACGGAACACTCACTATCTACAAGACAGAGTACGGCAATATCATTGCGGGATATACTCCTCTTAACTGGGCTCATCATAGCGGCAGGGACACTACCAACAGCTCCTTCATGATGGCAGTCACTCACAAGCAAAGACTGAACCACACGGCTCATGGACAAAGCGCTATATGGTGCGATCCTAAGTTAGGCCCATCTTTCGGAGGACTTTTCAATAAACCTGATTTGAGAATATTCAAGTATAATCATGCTCTTCACTTTGAAACTCGTTTCCCCAGTGCTTATAATTGGAACAACTTTTTCACTCCAGGGTAGGAGAGCTATCGCTTCCTGACAGGAATTAGAGTCGATCAGTTTCAGACTTCTAGGATAATCGATTATGAAGTCTTCGAAGTGATTCCTCGAGAGATTCCTAAGTGACCGCTATAGCATAATATAAATACATCATCATATAGTTGACTACTAATTTAAATGAATAATAACATGATTAAAGATCATCTGACCTAATTGCTTTCCATATATCCTTACTCTTATCCAGATTGTGTTGCTTCTGTTTGCATATTTTGCTAATAAATGTTTTTGGGTCTGCTTCGGGTGTCTATTTTAAATTATTAAAGCTGGGCCTACTGTTCAACTTACTCTTCGATGAAAAAAAACATAAGATTGCGTCCCACAATCATGAGCAGGCAGAAGTAGCCCCAAAAATACATCATCGTTGAAGTTTAAAGTAGGACGAATTTGCATATAGGCATGAATACAGAAAACATTGTTAGCATTAGAGTGAGAACCAGATCGTAGATGATGACGTTACCAAAGGCGTACTTGCGAGATAAGATGGAGTAACAGTACTGATATACCAGGCATAGATTCATAAGCACATAGAACCAAACATCCTTGACGTAAACAATAGAACATAACAAGGCGACAGCGATGATTAATGTTATTAAATAACTAGCTCCCTGTTTCAATTTAGGCGATAAAGCAATCAAACTAGGATGATCCCTTATTGCTTTCTGCAGACAAAGTAGTATGTAACCTGCGTGGAAGAAAGAAGGAGTGAATGCGAAGAAGTAACCAACGACTAAGGGTACGATAATCCAGAAAGAGGTCGCCATTATCACATAATATGCTATGAGTAAGTAGCAAACGCCTACTAGCAGTAATTTCAGCAGAAGGGAGGTAAGGTACACTGGATGGGTTCGATGCTTGATATTATATAGCAGCATATCTCTTTTCTTCTAGGTCAGGGGCAGAATGCCTGGTCCAACTAGCATGAATAGCAGAAGAGCTATCCAAATGAGCCAAGGTTGCTATGATCCTTCGCCTTTGATTTAAATGGTCGAGTGGGGCCTTCTTACTGTTATTTTATAGCTCAACCAGCAGCATGTTGATCGGATTAGTGTGCCCCTGACTTCATTTTTATTCTACTTATCTCTAGTATAGTGCAGTCCAACGATGCGTTCAACCATGATGTCCAACTTTCTATGCGAAACATCCCCAACCATCTCCAGTTTTTATTGGTTTTCTTCCTCAACTAATATATGGTAAGTTTCATTGCGGAAGACAGTGAGGACAAACTGACCCTTTAGGGGCGAGGGATCCTCTGGATCAGATAATGGGCCTTAAATGCGCAGGAGGGTAGACAGGAAGGAGGAGTTGGTTGAGATGATTAGCAGAAGAAAAAAGAAAAAGACTATGGGGTTAGAGCGAGGCATATTGGTGAAGCTAGATTTTGTTATAAATTAATGATTGTTGAAATCATTAAAATAAATATTGCAGGCTTGATTTATTATTTACTAAAAGCATTAGATAATGATTTTGCAAGATTGATTTTGATTACTAAAAAAATAATTTAATAATTTGATTTTTGATTATAAATCTTTAAAAGCAATTGTTTGCAGGCGTAATGTAACAGAGATTCTAAATCTAGAGGCCATTATTAAATTGAGACACAAGCTGATTTCCTCTAGTATAATTTAAGTTTTTGAGCTTTCTATTCCTAGCCTATTAAGCAATCATATTTATTGAATCGCTTGCGTCAAAAGGGCTAGTAATATTTTTATAATTCGTATATGGGGAATAAAGGTGTAATATCTAAAAATTACATCATGAACTATATTCCTGATAGTCTATATGTCAAAGGCCAACCAGGAATGGGTTTCGCAGATTGCTACAATAGTCATCAAATGCCAGAGTTGTGGTAAAAAGAATGCTATGACATGCGAGCTCAGAAAACCATAAGACTAAGTGAGATGACCGACTGCGTTCATAGTCGTCCTCGCTGGATTAGTTTATTGACCTACAACGTTTGGTTCGGTATTGATAACATGGAGTAGAGATACAAACACATTCTGAGGATGATCGCAGACAGCAACGCATATTTGATTTGTCTGCAAGAGGTTACCCCATACTTCATATATTAACTGCATATGCATTCAAAGCAATTGCCTTAAAACAGGACATATTACACATCTTTGACAAATATGAATCGCTACGATACCTTGATTTTATCAAAATACCCTTGCCGCTTCTACAACACCCTTTTTCTAATTCAACCATGAGAAGATCCATGCTTACTGCTATCTTATAGTTCGCCAATCCCAACTATACTCCCTTCACTTTATCTGTCAACAACGTTCATCTCGAAAGTCTCAATCATCCGCAGAGAAGAATTGAGCAGTTGGAATAGATTAATTTAGCTAATAGTAACGCCGATATGCAGATTATTGCAGGTGATTTTAACTTTACAGATGGAATGCTTGAAAATAGAGCCCTTTAAGGATACTCAGATATTTGGTGGGAGGGCAAAAAACATTTCAGTCAGTGGGCAAACCCTTCGATGATAAAAAAAGGCCATACGATGCCGGATGGTCCCAAGTTCAGGGGTTGGAGGCCAGACCATATTATGGTGAAGAGAACTTAAAGAGCTAAAGAGCAAGATTAGATAGCTATAGTAGGCGATTTTACTATTCCGCCGTATGAAGATGAAGGCTTCTAAAGGTTTAAATAAGATGGTATAATTAGGACTCCTTCTGACCATTTCGCTCTCTTGGCCAAAATACATTTGTGATCTTTATATGGATTTAAAATAGTTTGGTGATTTATCGATAGTATTTGTGAACTACTATAAAGCTGATGAGTTTTTTTGATTCTTTTTTGATCTTTTTGTGTGATGATAATCGTTTAGTGTTGTTTTTGTGAATGAGTATAAATTGAATATTGTTATGGGGAATTCCTGCATTGGATCCAGAAAAACATAGCCCCGAAGAGTCTAAACATATGAAAACACCCTTTCTTCCTAAAGCAACAACCCAGAACCAGTACCTCTCTCCAAGGCCAACAAATATCCTAGCCTCACCATCGTCCCCTACTCCTTCCCCATCTCCCTACGACAACACGCCCTCCCCAGCAACTACAGTCTCCACCGATAACATAGATACCAGGAAAATCTTCCTTTTGCTCAGCATACCTCGAAATTCGAAGTTCAATCCTCTCACTCTCACAAGATCGAGTAGAACAAGCGTGTGAGTGGGTTAGAGTGCAGCTGTCTTGAAAGGTAATACTGGGCCAGGAATAATGCAGTGGTGGTTGTAGGTGGTATTAGCTATGTACTAGCGGAACATTTAGCTGATGCTAAAGCAATAAGTAATGATAAGCCTTCTAGGTTAGCAGTTGTTGAGTTATATACCTAGATAGATAATGGGGCAAGAATGCGAATCTAACCGGTATTGGGTTAAGCAGAGATCTAGCAAGCCCTTCAAAAACATCCCAAATATCAACATGCATAAAATTTTAACACTCCTTTTCTCAGTGGGATCGTAATGGCCGGCAATAAACCTATCATAAACAGCAAAAATGATAAAAACAATAACAAAATAACTATCCACAAAATCATAGACAGTAATGTTTCAATTATTGGGTTCGGAATTAAATAGTTAGCCACTCTTTTAGGACTCAACCAGACACCTGCCTTACCTTGTCGTTTTATCCTTACTACCAACCCAGTAGCCTCCCCTAGCAGACATCCTCTCTTGCCTGCCTTTACCTTGGAGACCTATATGTAGATTGCTTGCTGGATTAGGCAGCACCATCACAGCATATGGAGCACTGGTCTACAACTCATAAAAAATATTACTTCTGCTTCCAAACTACGTGCTTACCTGCTATTGCAGATGATCAAATGCATCGTGGACGCACATTAAAGGCATCATAGAACCAAAGATCACCCTGCCAGTACAATAAGGGAAACAACCATCAACACTGTGGTTAGTTTGCTTAAGATGGAAGAAAATACTATAAAATTAGTATTATTCCTGTATCGAATATTTCTGACGCTACAAAATGTAGATACCTAAGATATATAAGCATAGTGCTAGCTGTTATTGTTGTCTTTAGCAAAATAAATGTCAGTAGTTGCTGATGGATTGCTTGTATAATTTGGGTTGTAGATCAACTAGCAGGAGCATCCTTTCCGTAACCATCCCTGCCATTTCTTATAAACAATCCATCAGTAGAATAGAAATATCAGATTACTCGTCAAAGATGTATTGCTGCCTGACTGCCGACTGTTCAACCATCTTCAGGCATTTATTCTCAGGGTTAGTTCCGATATCCTCTCTGCCCAACAAGCACTACAGCTCTGGAACCAGCAACAAGCTTTACTACAACCGTATGATCTCAGCACAATTGCTAATAGACTGCTGCTTTAGGAATTCTAACTAAGACTCACTTTATTATCATACTTTGCTGCTGCTTGTCAATCAAGGTCAGTCCCCACTAGTTGGAGTCAGCTATAACACAAAATAAATACCTACCAGTATGTGACCCCTTAGACTCTACTTCTTTTTTACACTCTACAGGCTTTGACCACTACTTCCAACAAGATGAAACCAGATAGAACACAGCAGGAGTAAGCCCAATACCTTAGAGCTTTGTAACTTTGCCATAGGATATATGGGGATCCCAGGACCAATAGAGCAAGTATTTAGTCTTCTTCTGAACAAATATGGCAAGTTCTAGTACTGTAGGCATTTATCGATCTTTACTCCAACAGCTCTGATAAAAAATAACACTACTACCTCACCAACATCCTAGAGTGCCTTAAGTAAGATATCAAACCGTGGAGTGGTTAGCTAATAGCTGAGGAAACAGGGTTACTAATAGCTGAGGAAACAGGGTTACTAATAGCTGAGGAAACAGGGTTACTGCAACGTTTTCTGCCTCACCTGCCTATTCGACACTGGCGGGGATGGTGGGTGCTGCGCGGATAATAGAATTAAGACACCAAATCCAATTATTCTTAAAGTGTAGCCTCATACTCAAGCAGTCGTCGTACTCTTCACTCTTCATCCAAGATTTCTGAGTGGCAGTGCAGTTTAAAACTATAAGTTCACTCTGGGGTGATCCGTTGGGGCCACAACATGCTCAGCCATCCTCATATCTTACCTCCCCTCAAAAACCAACAAGTAATTGCCATCGCATCGGGTAACTTTCATGTAATATTTGCTACATAGAATGGGATATTTGGGTGGGGCTAGAATCATGCGGGGCAGTTAGGTCTAGGCAATATATAGAAGAGATATGTAAAGGAGACAGTGTGTGTGGCAGCAATCATGATTGATAGGAAAAAGGATAAGATTAAGTTGAGTTGCGGCAACTAGCATACTGCGGTGCTGATTAATGGAAAGTTGATGATGTGGGGACAAAAGGAGGGAGGAATACTTGCAGGCGATGGGGAAATGTTTGATAGTGTCTAATGTGGAGGACTGCATACGTTGGGGGTTAGAGCAGGGCAGGTGTATAGTTGGGGTAGAGGGGAAGGAGGACAGCTAGGTCATCCTCTAGCTAGTCTCAAACGTCAAACCAAATAATAAACCACACAATTCTACATGGACGCTCCTACTCTTGTTGATATTCCTTAGCCTATTTCTAAGATTGCGTGTGGTGATGCTCACTCGTTAGCTCTCTCTATTACTGGAACTGTATATGTCTTCGGTTTCAGCTACCAAGGACAGCTAGGCCTCGGCATTACTGGATAAAGCCCTGCATTTCAAATATTCTAGCCTCAGCCTCAATCTTTTTTTAAGTAGCGCATAGTGGATATTTGGGCAGGTCCTACTAGTTCTTTTTTCAAGACTGAAAGCGAGCAGGTGTTCAGTTGCGGCATGAACGACTGTTTGCAGCTGGGGATCGATAGGGTAGTTAAAATATTCCAGAAGAAAAAATACCTCAATAGAAGTGTGCAGTTGGGTCCTCGAGCGGGTGAGCAGTAGTTTAGTAGACCCAAAAAACTAGATGTGTTTGGCGCTGATATTAGGCTCAACAGGCTGGAGTGCGGGTAGAACCACTGTCTGGCTTTGGTGGACTACGCAGGCAGGGATAAGCTAGTGATGGGTTGGGGCCTAAATCGTCACTGCCAGATTGATTGGCAGTTGGGATAAAATACAACTCCTAGGACGTTGGATTCTTTGTTTGGGTTGGAGATTAGTCAGTTGTGCTGTGGGGCTACTTTTTCGTTGGCTAATGTGGGTAAAATCACGCTGACTGTGAGGGAGTCCAAATAGTTGGTGAGGATGCTGGTGAGGAAGAGCTGTACATGGTGATAACTTATTTTTCCATCTTCATATTTACATACAATTAGCCAACATATTCATGAAGATAAAAATATTTCTTAGAACAAATAATTGAATGCCTAACCATAGTGTTTGACTTGCTTATATTTCGAGACCTTCATGCTTTTAATAAGACTTTTAAACAATCAATCATAAATCTAAAAAACTATCTTAACTAAGCCTCCTCTCTATTTTCTATTATTATGAGTTCGATTCTATATTTGATGCATCTTCTTCTTGTTCCTTTTCATATTCTATTTGCATATCCTTATATTTCTATTTATTTTTCTACTGTTTTTTCTATTTCTCCTTTTCTATATCTTCAATGCTCTTCTTATCTATATCTTCAATGCTCTTCTTATCTATATCTTCAATGCTCTCCTTTTCTATATCTTCAATGCTCTCCTTTTTCCCAAACCATTTTTTCTTCTGCTTCTCATTCACCCGATTCTACAACCCATAAGCCTAAGTTTTCTTAGCCTTACCATAACAGGTTCGCTATAGAGCACTCCTCTAGTTTACCTGTCTGCCTCATCTTTTCTTCTTTTTATCCTCTCCATTTCATCGATATAAAGACTTTCCTCCGGAAATAAGTCGCACAGCTGCTGCATTATTTTCTATCTATAGCTAAACATACCAAAGACTATCTAAATTATCCCACCTGTCCTAAAGCCCTCCCTCTTGCTATCAGAATCCTGGGGTTGTCTGCCAACCGCGTCTACATGGTACACAGCTTGCTCATCGATAACACTCTGTAGTAGTCCTGGTTAAGCAAGGCCACTTATATTCCTTTAAGACGGATGCTGTCGAACATCTTGTATATGCATACCAACTATTTCTTGTCTTTTTAGATCTTTTAAAGTGTTATTTACTGTCTTTTTAGCATAGCTTAGACTTAAACTGAATCGCGCAGGTAACTCTTTATTTGACCTGCAAGCTGCGATTGAATCCTATCAAATGCTTACATAAGTACTATTTGAGCTGTTTTGAGATCTCCTCGCCTCACCATATCGTCTCCTTACATGTCTAGTGCTCCTATTTCGTTCAACAGCATTGCTTCATCCTACTAGCCTCCTAATACTGGCTCATTAGATATTGTCAATACCTAAACATCTATAACCAGGCCCATTCCCGCTAGACTACCCCTATCGTATCCATACTCTTTGGACATGGTTAACCTTCCCCTGAATCCTTATCTAGTTAGTGCTAGACAGTGATCTAATCCTGGGATAAGTTTATTCCTTCCGAATAGCAAATTAGTCCTAGCCTTATATACTAGGCTCATATCGGAAAGATGAATGAACTGCTTTACTCTAATGAACTGTCCTTTTGTAGGCGTGGAACCAGTGCCTGGATCAACGATGTTGAGGGTTAGCTTTTAAGGAACTAGGGTCAACAAAATGGACTAGATTATTTATTGAGGGTTGAGAACAGGTGTGAGATCGGAAGTAGTTGCGGGAGGATTATAGTACATTATTAACACTCAAAGCATTATTAAAGAAGCTAGCTTGAAGTTAAAATAACATCCTAAAGATATATTGAACTCATGTAAATAAGGATTAATATGTCATATAGAAGCAATTATCATTCTTTGAGGACTATCTTCAGTTTGGTTTCTTGGTTTGTTTCAATCAATTCAGCTGTTTAAATTTTCTAAGGTTTGGTCAGGGTCAGTTTCTTTAGCTTTTGCATAGAGGAGTAGTCTTTGTGGGTGATACCATCTAGATCAAACATTAACTGTTGGCAAACACTAGTAGAAATCACAATCTGCTTAAGTGGTAAGTCTTTAAATCCCATTTGTTTTGCCACACTCACATTGAAATGAGATTAGTACACCGTCACATAGTCATAGTCGTTCTGGATTGGTGAAAGAAGAAGTTTCAGGTTTTAAGGTAGTAAACTACTTATATTTGGCTGGAGTATTTAGTTGTTGTAGAGACTTAGCTACTTGAGATTTGCTGGAAGATTAATGAGTTCTACCTAGCTTAGTTTGTTGCTAGACAGATCCAGCTATCTCAGACAGGAAGGTAGACTACCCAGATTGATCTATGACAGATGATTGTTTGAGAAGTCAATTTTCTCCAGGCCAGTGGGAAGAATGCTCAAATTTATGTATGAAAGTTGGTTGTAACCTAGCTCCAGCTCCCTTAGATTTTGAGACAGCCCACTCAGATTGATTTAAGATAGTTTATTTTATGCTAATTTGAGGGTTTTCAGACAAGCTGGAAGAGAGCTCAAGTTGACTTAGGCAATTTGGTTGATTGAAAGATCAAGCTAGATGAGGCCTGCGGGCAGGCTGCTCAGATTGACCTGCATTATACAGTTTTAGCAAAGAATCAGTTGCCTCAAACTGGTAGGAAGACTGCTTAGATCAACTTAGGATAGTTAGTTGGCGTAAAGATCCAGTTTTCTAGACTATCAGGCAGTTTGGTGAGATCAAGCTAGCTGATATAATTTTAGGAGAGATCCAGCTATATCACATTAGCGGGAAGACTGCTCAGATCAAAATTCTATAGGTCTTTCTGGCTGAAGTTTGTAGTCATAATTTAAATATTATAATAGCAGCCATACAATACAATTCTCCAATGCTTTTGCTTGCTTTAATGTACTTAAACAATGATAGAGTGAGCAAAGCCCGAATAGATCCAAAAAAGAAATGGGCATCACCGTCATCAACTAATTAATTTCCAAATGCCCCTAACGGGCCTAGAAAAGCTTTCCGCGACTACTTGTGTAAAAACAAAATAATTTTCGAAGACTCAGCCATCAATTTTCCAAAGTAAAATTACTCTTCCACTCTTTTCTCAGTAAGTATTGTAACTCAAAGATAACCTAATCTTACAGCATCTGAAGGCAATGCTAAAGCTGTAAAAGATGCAACTATGTAACTTTATCATAAAAATTGCGAATTTAAACAATGTTAGATTATATCTAATGGTTTAAGGATAGAAAGATTAATCGCATCAGAAAATAAAGAGTCTTGAAAGTCTGATTTACATTATATAACAAAAAAGTAATTTTTCTAGAATTATTTCACAACTGCAATAAGTTTAAGAATTCTTCAATCAGCAACAGCCTCATAGGATCTTTACAAGTGATCATCGTTAACTTTGGAAGCAGTTCTGATAAAAAGACGAGGTTTATATACCTGCAAATACACAATATATTCCACATTCATTCACAATACGCTATGGCAAAAGAGAGAGGAAATACTCATCCCATCTGATAGCCTATCTGCCAAATTTGCAATATCAAGGCCATATTTTTATCTACCAAAACTAAAAAAGAATTAATGGACAGAGATGAAAAGTTCAAAACTAACGACTAAGTCAAGTTTTTGTAGTAGCTGAATATAGAAAATAGAAATAAATATAGGGGCCTAGTATTAAAGAAAAAAATCAAGGCACATAAGGATTAGCTATATGGCTGTGAGTAAGAGATCATGATTGTAAATATTAAAGAGTTGGAGAATCTAAAATATTATAGGGATGCAAGAATAAATCAATAAATTCAACAGCAATCTCAAGGATTGATAGATACTATGCATAAAAATACACTGCCTTCCAGAACCAATGCAAGATCAACAAGTGATAATACAAGAATAAGTAACTAAATAATATCGTTAAAAACAAGTATACAAATCTAGACACTGCCTCAACTATAAATAAGTTTTTATCTAGAGAAGAGAAGAATAACAAAAAGGAAAGCAAAATCAAGAACGAGTTTTCTATACCTCTCTGCGTTAATATATATTTTTCAAATTCATCTTATATGGTTTTTATTAAATTATCAATCTTTAATACTTGTCTAACTTACTTATATGCGAAATAGCGTTATTTAATTTGATTATTGCGATTAATACTTTTCATAATATTTATTTGTGTTTTTTAAGTTAATTTACTATTTCTTATTCAATAATTTTCGAAATCATATGACTGGAAGCACGCAATCGACAAATATTTTCACTCGAACAATCATCACCTACATTTTCTTGTATACGACTTTGTCCTTCCAAGTGGATGTCAACCAGAGAATATAACTTGGCGTCCCGGTTACATATATTTCGGGATCACCCGATGGAAACTTCATAGTATGTCTACGAAACAAAGAAATAAGAAAATACGATCCAACATTTCAAAATTTTTCAGTCATAACTACCCTATCTCATGTGCCATTACTCTATCTTACCGGCTAAATAAATGTTACCAGCAGTTATAGTGGAGTTCCTGAGCATATGTATGCACAAGTTCGATGGTATCATTACTAAAGTGTTAATAAAATTGACATTTTTGATTAATCAACTGGCAATTTGACGGAAACTGTGCAATTCAACGATACGATAAAAGTCTCAAGTATCAATCCTTTGGAAATAAGAAATATTACTCACAATTTAGGAGTGTATATAACTGAGAATGCAATTCATATGAGCTTTAGAGGAGTGGTCTATACGGAAATATTGCCATATGGGGTCAAAAAAGTCATTTTTTTTAGAAGAAATTGGTCTTATAACGACACAACCAAAAAGCGGGTTTCCTTCTAAAGGTTTATTATTACTTGTATGGATAATATAACAAGATTAGTGCTTAGTAGAAGTTAACTCAACTACAATACGACGTAACAACATTTTCAATACTTTAGCTTTATTAACACTATTACCACCATTTTGAGTTCAGCTTCGATAGACTACATGGCTGTACTAGATCTAACAACATCGAATAGATTTCTTTATTTGAATTCGCACAGCACTGGACAATCTTACTATTATAGAATAAACGGTACAATTTTTATTTCGTATACGTTGATTAATCTTACATTGGACAAATCTTACTACTACACTATAAAAGATGGTCAGCACTTTCTGGTACGCGATAACGGAATATTCAATATATCGATAGGATCGAATAGTTTCTAAGTCAGTCAGCAACTCTCAGTCCTTCCTCCTAACAACTATGCTGCTGCTTTTAGTGTATCTAACAGTGTATTATATATACCTGAACAAACATATGTCTTCGATCCCTTTCCTGGCAATAATACTGCTAACAATACTAACACCACTGCCAGTACTAACATCACAGCCAATACTAGCAACACGACCAGTAATACGGCTAACAATACTAACACCACTACCAATAATACTCTTAATGTTACTATGAGTAACGTAACAACTAATGCTAGCTCGTTTAACCTAACAAACAGTACAGCTAATGGCTCATCTAATTCAAGCATTCAAAATACGTCGGTGGTACTTGTAAATAATACAAATTACATACCCTTTTAAAAGTTGTTATAAAAATAGTAAATCTAATTTAGTCTACAACAAATAAGAAAAATATTTTAAGTTGCCATTTCTGTCCCTTCCGGCCGACGCATCTTCTCGCCCTTGTTCTACTTTTTTGGAGTATTTGATGATCTTTATCTTTACCAGTTCCACGATAGAACATACGGTCAAACTATGAACTAAGTCTTCAAACAAATAAGTATTATCGAGAACAAAAAGTGGAGCATTATCGACTATCAGACAATACTCACATTGATGGGAGTCAACTTCACTACCTTTAATGTCTTTGTCAACTCTCAAGAAAAGTATATGACTTACAATTTCACAAGCAATCAACATATTGAGGTTGGTTCCGAGGGACTCTTAGCTAATTGTCAAAACTTCTTCTTGGTCAGTGCGCCAATCACTCTAGTAGCCTATGTGCTCTGTCGTTTCCTTTTCAAACTGATGTTTAATCATCCTGCTTCAAAGTTTTTCCGAAAATTTGACTTTTTAGCTTTCTTTTTCATTCTCTTATTCGACGGCAACATTCAGCAAATGTCTTTTTACTCGGCTGCTGAACTAAGATGGATATTTTTTTTAACTCCAGGACAGAAGATTCTTAAATTTATTATTGTTCTCTTCTTATTTTTCCTTTTCCTAGGAAGTGTTTGCTTCTACTTCATGTGTTTTTCATCTTATAAAAAATTGAATCGTATTCTTATGGACAACTGTTCTAACTCTTTGGCAGGGATTATTATCCTTACGATTCAGATAGGATTTAGAAACTTTTACTTGGGAATTTTCCACTATATAGCACGATTTTATGATTATGAAGCGATGATGGGATCACTTATAGTCAGCGAATTATTCTTTGTTTTGCTGTTTGTAGTTTCAATACCTTCTAAAATATTTAAAGAACAGCTTAAAATATGGATATATTTGCTTTTAAATATCTTCAAAATAATGCTGGTAGCTACTTTTCTCATAGACTACTAATCCCCAGGTACTAGTGTAACAATCTAAACTATCCAAGAAACTTTGGTGCTGATAGGAATGCTTATTTTTGCTATCGGTTTCTTCCTATAATTAATCAATTGTTTTAAAGACTTTTTTAATATTTTAAAAAGCATTTATCGCTTTCACTGCTAACAATAAAATGATCAGGCAAAAAAATAATCAGCTTGTATCTTTTAGACTCCTCAGATTAATACCAAAGAAAATGATAATTAAGTATAAAGAGTCATCTTAGATTAAAAATCAACTTTGCCGAGAATCACTTTTAAATCTTCGACAAAACAAATAACAATAAGTGATCAAATAGAATAAAAAAGATAAAGTTTAAACTTAGATGAACCGATAGTTATTAATGCTGAATAAAAGAACAAATAAAAAAACCTTATTAAAACACAATCGATTTCTTACAAATAATAAGGTCACACAATTCAAAAGAGTAAAAGTAACACAAAAAATCGTAGAAGTAAATAACAAAAGAAAGAATTAAAAAATACTAAAAGTGTTAAAAAGCAAACAGAAAATAAATTGAAAACTAAAAAGATCAAGACGTAATTAAATTTAGAAAAAGCAAGAGTTCTGATCATCATATAGCAAAGCGAAAAGAATAAAAACTGATTTTTTATATATTTTTGCTAAATATATACTAAGATACTTCTAGTATTATTTTACATTGAGGAAAACTTGTAAGTAATAGATGAAATATTTGATAATCATTTTTACTTATCATATTTCTTTGAATCAAATTAAAGGAAATAAAGGAAATTAATAAAATATAATTTTTGCTCAATTAATAGAAACTATAATAGTTGCTTGATCACTTTCCAGGTGCATACTCAACGAACCTTCCCTTCTTAAATTCTTTAAGCACTCTGCTATAGTCGTTGCCCCTTTTTCCTACCCACACTACTAACTCCTACTGCGATGAGTTTGCCCCACAACACCATCCGAGTCCATGAGAAAGTATAGCTACCAAAAACCCAACGCCGCAGCATAGCCCCAACTACTAAGCAGCCAGACCATAGGGATAAAGAGAAAGTAGACTGGGCCACAGGTAGAGCAGAACCAGATAGGCACCTAACAAGATTGCTTATATAAGAACTGAACGTAGGTTTAAGGAGAGGTGAGAAATAGCTACTCGAAGGGTCATAGAAATGATGATAAATGTTAGGATTAGTGTGGGTATCTTCGAGTAAAATATCTTAAACTATCCTTCAGAATGGCATTTAAACATAAAAAGGTTTGGGTTATGCGAGTAGGATTTTACGATCTAACATTCTTATTTATCGATAAGAGGCGATAATGTGCCTTTGGGCAATAGATAGCCTGAAAAATGGTATAAGCATATACTGCTCACAAGTAACCCTACAACAAAGACAATCAGTTATGTCTTGGCTCCCACTCCTAATATCTTCTTCTGCCTTCTGCCATTTTGCATTCTTTTTTTCTCTTGCTCACTTTTTTCCGTCTGCTTTTTTTGAGAGCCTACCATATATTTCGCAAACATCAGCATTTGAACATATAATACTATAAAAAGCACCTGCACATGTCCCAGAACATGTCCAAAAGTGATGTAGTTAAAAGGAAACAGGCATACACAGACCAAGCCTACCTTTGACCACCACAGACTCACATTATTTTCCATAGCATTCATCAAACGACACCCAGCACTTATCTGTTAGATTTTCTATATTGTATTTTCCAGTTCATCATCCATACGTAGAGTAGTCATTTATAGTTGCTAGAATCCTAGGGTCAAGTATTAGACATCATCGTCACACACATCATAGATGCATCTGACTCCCTATAATCTATCCATGAAGCCTTGAATATTAGACAGTTAAATTTGTCTTTGCACACATAGGCATTGAGAAGTTCTGCACTATGAGCAAATTAATCTTCCGCCTTCATTTATGATTTCATCCATCGATACGAAGGAGTCTCTTGAGCCAGCCCAACCCCTTTTAGCCATATCCTGAAGGTATTAGCCTACTTGTTGCTATCCTAGTCTACCCTCTTTCATCCTAAACAGCAGCAACGATTTGATTCCTACATCTTCGAAGGCATTCAGACTCTAGGGGAGAACTGGGTTGAAATTGACTTCCACTCCTACTGCAGCCACAATGTATGACATATAGTGGTTATGAAAGGCTCCCCTATCAACCCCCAGTAAAAATGCCTTAAGGCCTAAATGTTTGATTTTATTGATCCCTTGCAGCAACTATTATTTTTCCTATCCACGCAACGGAATAAACCTGTCTTCTCGCCAGATAAATTTGGCGCTCTAAAGTCTTTAGGGAGTGTATTTTTGAAAATAGTAGGTGCGGCTTTAGTGGTCCGCAAGTTGGTTGAGACCTTAGAGAATATTATGAGTGCTGAAGTGGCAGCGACGACTCAGAAATTCTTAGAGCTTAAGGGTCTTATCACTTTAAGATTTACTTATGTTCTAAAATCTACTCATGTTTTAGGATCTGCTTATGTTCTAGGATCTGCTTGCTGAGCCTACAGAGTTAGAAAGAGATGAGTTGATTATGTCTTGATGCTATATTCGCATCTACCCCATAACTCTGTCGATGGAACTTATCTGCCTCATAGCCCTATTCATCGCACCTGTTTCTTATTCACGTCTGAATTGGCCTCTAAGAAGTTAGCCGATGGAGTCATCACCTACGTTGAGATTATCACTCCTTAGACCTCCCTATTTTCTGACATTATACAAGGAGGAATAGACTCGTTCTTAGGAGTCGCTTACGTGTATTATAACGTTATTACGAGCATTGTCATTTGTGTTACTCATGTTTTCTTAATTATTGCTGACGTTATTGTCGAGCAAACATCCGTCCAGTTATACTCCTGCTAGCACTTCCCTGATTATTTGGTAGTTATTGCTAGGTTGCAACGCAGTTAAGAGTTCCACCTCGACAGCCTCGCTAATGCCTGCAAGGACTATTCTCTTAGGACACAATCTATCATATTTGCAAATATTTTACTAAGAAATAAGCAATATTTAATATGCTAGTACCTATTCAATACCTGTTTCACCACCCATTATAGTAACCATTTAGAAGTACTCTCCCAACAGTAAATTGCGTAAAACACGGCTCTATAGTCCCACTGACATTCCAATCAACACTAGAATGTTCTGAACTAACATAACTCCTGTTTCGTAGGCATATCCTTATGGTATTCCTAATATTTTGAATATCATTGCGAGTGCGTTGAAGAAGACTATGATGATCAACAGAGTGCGGGTTAGTAGTTTGTAGCTTTATTAGAGAGAGTAGATCCATTCGAGGATTAGTTTGGGCTTACCTGTTGGATGTTTGGCTAGATGATGGGATAGTAATTAATGTTCGTCCACAGATAGCACAAGCAATTTAACTCCAAGTCCGCCAGTAACTTTGCTTCCCCTTAGAACAATCGGCGAGGGAAGGCTGCCCTTTTCCATTTATATCTTCAATTTAAGCTAGTCATACTCCCTCGCGTACTTCAAACATCCTTCCAAAGTCATCTTCCGCTGCTACCCCCAACCGAACCTCCTTTCTTCACTAACCACCACATCGTCTCCTTCTACCACTAATCCACACACAGGCACCACCTCTCCCACGTTCACGTATAGCAAATCCCCAACAACAATATCTTACTACTTGATGCGGCCGTAACGGCCTTAACGGATCGCATTTACACGAGGTATTTGACTTTTTGGAAAACAGTTATCTCCTGATAAGATGGTTAGTGCACGATATTCCAGGAATATTTTCAGAAGAGCGAGCAGTAGAATGAGAGTAAGTTAGATCAAACCGTAGCCGTACAATCTGCCTCCCTGCCAGTAACACTATAGCATTAAAACCCCAAGAACTGTAATTAAAAATACTAAAGAACGCATGCTCAATAACTATTCTAGAAGAAGCTTGCATATTTTAGTCCATTTATCGCTCTATGAATTATTTCTTACATTTCTTCCATAAGTATCTGCGTTGGTGAGAACTTGTATGACTGTTAGCCCACGTTATGAATTGCTATTGATGTCCATTGCTGCTTTGCAAGTTGACTATAGATATTTTTGCATGAAATGGAGATCTTATATTCCCTGGCGGCAGAGGTAGCTCTAGATAAGATGCTGCAGTCCTTATTTTTTGAGTTTTAAACCTTATTACTACATGCGACACACTATAGTGCCAAAATATTTATGATTAGTTTAAAAATAGAAAATCATACCACAATATACTACACTATACTTGGGCATGATATTTTGTCTTTTGAGGAAAATGATATATTAGTAGCGACCCATGAACGGACGCACGGAAGAAGGAGCTACTTCGTTTGTATAAGTAGACTCTCAATAATTATCAGAAATCATTTTTCTATTATCCTTTTTCGGTTTCTAAAGGTCTTTAATAAATCAGCTCTATCCTTATTTATCTCCTGCCAACCTTGATCCCCCATAACGATTCTCCCCTCATCACTGATCTAACTGCTCCAACTTCTCCTTCCTTCCTCACTCGCAAACTACCGCCGAAATCCTCATAGCCCTTCCCTACCCTTTCAACTGCCAAGTAATAGTCCACGCATCGTAACACTCTCCCTCGCACTTATCCGGAAACTATCGGGGGAATAGTTAAGAGAACCAGTAAATGACTGCTACGACATAGGCAGCGTAAGGCTTTCAGGAAAGCTAAGAAATCAGTATGATTGTAGTGAAGCGACGGTATCGAGGATAAAAGAAGTTTTTTTAGTGAAGTGTCTTTGTCAGATGTTTGGGAAGATAGGAGGGATTGTTATATAGATAAGTAGAGCTATTTAGGACCATCTTGGGGATATTTGCGTAACATTAAAAGCTATTACTTAGGGTTAGTCACTTACTTGCTTAGATCTAACCAGCCTATCTTCTAGTCAATCGTAAGGGGATTAAGATTCATATGCATTGAGTCGTAGCGCCAGGCTATCTATGACTTTCCTTTATTTTAATTTAATTCCTTCCCTTTGCTTTACTTTGATTATTAGCCCTGCTTGAGAGGCTGGCAGACTAGTCCCTGCCATCTAGTTGTAGAATCATAGACGATGCTGGTGCCTCCCTGATGATAATGTTGACTCACAAAATATCTGCATAAATAGTCTGATACCTAGAGAGTGCAAGGTAGTGTGCGGATGGATGATCCTCTTCGATTGCGATAAAATGTCCTCGACTTAAATTGTTTTGTAGGATTGCGTCAAGATCAGGGTGACCGAAATGGCATTTGAGGGTTGAGGGAGTTTTGTCTATTTTTTTGAACGAGGACTTTATCATTATTTCTTTTATAGGTTTATAGTTATATCTACCTATTTTTAATTGATATTTTTAATGATATAGAGTTTAATGAGCCTCCATTTGAGAAAATAGAATTAATGTGAGAACTTGATAAGCCCAAGAATTAAAATTTTCAATAAAAAACTTGATTTTATATATTTTTTTAAACGATATATCTAATGTATCAATTATATCTAATGTATCAATTTTAGTGATGATTTGCTGTTCTTGCATCCAGTTTATGAGGTCTTTTTCGTTGTCCTATTAAGTTCCCACTCTGGTGAATCGAAGTAATATCTTTTCCGCTGTTAAAAAATCCTTATGAAATAAGGCTTGAGATCTTCAGTTTCTCTTGCTTTTTCCCAGCTGGCTCTATTTATAGCTATTGATTATTTTTTGAGATTATTTCCCCCTATCTATTTTTGCTTTAATATTTCTAGTCCATGACTTTTAGTGTTGTTTGTCCCTGTCTCATTCTATTTTCATGTCTTTAGTCTCTGACCTTGCTTGCTATCATGTTTTTGATTGTCTGTTTATACACCTTAACAGGTTTTACTTACATTAATTCGCCGTTGTAATCAGTAGTAAAGGGCTTAGTTGAGTGCCTTTCTACCCTAACGTTTTTCTTCTCCTCCTATTATTGCCTCATGAAAAATCTTTATAAATCGTAAATCTTCTGCTTGCGCACTCTTAATGCCTATATTTATTCGTTTCTCTATAGCTAGATTGGCAGTAAAACGACGGCTTTGAAGCTAGGATGAGACCTTATGATTCCTGAATTTCCAAGCACCTTAGTTTTTTTGGTAAGCTGGCTTCTCTTAGTGGAACTCGCAGAAAGTCTTACAATCCGTTGCCTTTAACTTTTCAGCAAAGAAAAAGTGTGTTTGCTATTGATAGGAGATCGTATGCAATCTTCCTCTTTCAGTGATTGTCCTGTATGCACAGGGTCAAATTAATTCAACTTGAGAATATCTCTAGAGACATGCTACAAAGATCTTCCACTTAAATGTTTTGCATGGTGTCTAGCTAGCTAATCTACTTGTTTCTAGCGAATCCGCAAAAATACACCTGCAATAAGATCTTGGCAGACTTTTCCTGACACCGATACTACAGATTTCATGTTAGAACAATAATTATAATCCATCTGAATTATAGAAGAATCCAAAGAATTTGTACAATTAGAGAATATTTCATATATTTTTGATCACAAAAATTGTCCTATAAAGAAGTAGTACTTAACAAAAGGTAAAAAAGATGATTTAAAGAAAAAGATAGACTATTTTTAAGGTTATTAAATAAAATTTAAAAAGTTATGGCTAGGCCCAACATTTTTCAAGCAGATATGAAACAATTGTAATCCATAATTAGAATAAAAAATATAAAAAATAAAATATAAAGAAACGACTATCACTCTAAAAAATAGCCCACTACATTTCTACCTATGGCAGGCACCCCTTGTTTCCTTCGGACTATCAAGCCAACCCTCTAAACGTACCTTCCTTAGCTGGTCAGATGATCGTGCCACATATCCACAAACTAAGCTTTGTTAATGTATTTGATTGCATTTGATACCCAGGGATCCTCGAAGAAAAAGATATCGGAATCGAAACCTACAAGAACCATGTAGTGGCCCCGATCGTTGTAATCGCGATATGAGCGAGTATCATTTGGAGATTTTGCGTGGTTCAGTAGCACAATCACAGGATTTCCCTGCTTGATGGATTCCTATAACTGATCTGTTGTCATGTTTTCTCTAACTATTAGTTATAGGTCGCTTTTGTTTGATACTATTTTGTTAAATGCTTTTTAGAGCATCTTTGGACCAGTGCCCAGCCCAGCAACTTGTTATGCTGCTTGAGATATTTGCTGTTAAGTAGTGGGGAAGGAGTAGTAGCTGAGAACTGCCAGAAGCGAGGTTGGTCCACAGGTATAATTAGTCGACTGAAGGATGTCAGGTACGTTTATCAGAGGGATGACTCGTACAGGGGTGGTTATGATACAGTGACGAGAAGAACGAGTAAGGGTGGCATTTACAAATTAGGTAAGAGTTGTGCCTAATGGAGCGGGAAGAGCTGAGAAAGTGAGTGCAAGCATGCTAAATATCAAAGCGAAGGCATTACTCATCTTGTATATTATTGCTATATATCTTTTAATACAATACTCATAAGTATAAATTAATTCTAACCTAATTAATGTTGATATTAGTAATCTTTTATGCTAATCTATTGCCCATCTCAACTAATTTAACTCTACAAAGCTGCATTAAAAAAGTTAAATTAATAGGCTAGCATTAAATAATAAACAAAAATATCTAAAAAAATTATCTTTAATATATCTAAAAATGTAATTTTAACGATGAGTCTTTTTCACATAAAATGGTTTTCATTCGTTGAATAATAATAAAAAATTGAAAACGAGCTGATAGTTTGAGATTCTTACTTATATTAATCTTAATTCCTTAAGCTTTCTTATATATTTTTAAAAATCTGTCTAACTGAATGGAAAATATCATAGTCAAAATCGTAATAGTGTGGATGTTCGTATATAGAACCCTTAGCCAAAACATAACAATAAGCAATTATACCTTCTCAGTCGATCATTTCTTTACAGCCAGTTTAAATGGACCAAAGTCTTGCGGAAAGGTCGTTGCAAGCGATAATGCTATTTACACTATGAGAATACAGGGGCAAAAATCAGAAGTGTAAAAATGGAGTTTGCCATTTAGTTCTCAAAATAGTGACTTCTAAAAAGTATTTAATTTCAAGAGCGAAGACTTTACGGTTTAGAAAAACTCAACCAACATCGTACTAGCAAACAAAGATGATTACAGACTTGAATACTATGGCCAAATTAATCCTGATTAAAATTATAGCATAAAAGCGATGGGTTTCGATACGACATCTCAAGTTTTTATATCGAATCAGCATATTTGGGCTTTGTTTACTAACGGATTCAACATTATAAGAAGAGTAAACCGAAGCAATATGAGTATTCATACTGATCTGATTCTACCTTTGACTAAAATGAAAGTGGCTTTTACGCCTGATTTTTCGATGTTCGTTGCTTGGAGTGAATACACTCAAGTCTTTATTTACGATTCTAGTTCCCTGAGCCTCGTTCATACATACATAGGAAGTGTTATAATTTCAAAAGACCAAACTTAAGAGATCACGTTTAGTCCCGACAGTAGAATAGCTATTATTTAAACAAACAATCATAAGCCCCTAACTTTACTAAGCCTAACTAACTTTACAGTTTTAGCCTAAGTAAACTTGAATTTCGAAATATAAAAAGCAGAATTTATAGGTAGTAGTCCAATTTTGCTTGTTCTCACTAAAAATACGCATATCTTAGTCGATCCCTATAAAAATAATACTCAAAATATAACAGGGTTTAATCAACTATTCTAAGCCGCCGCATATTCTTGGAAATATTCTTTTCTGTTCTTATGCAAAAATAGAGATATAAAAGCATATAATATTACTAGTTTTTCGCCAAATACAAACTTTAACGCTACAAACACAACTTCGAATGCGACATCAAACGCCACGTCAAACGATTCAAACACAACTTCGAATGCGACATCAAACGCCACGTCAAACGATTCAAACACAACTTC
>Ga0169931_10001366_pt1 | contig 40381 bp, 46 predicted proteins | sample Kivu_15m_20L_FD_129675 | JGI IMG/M metagenome (GOLD analysis project Ga0169931, IMG submission 129675) | Freshwater microbial communities from Lake Kivu, Western Province, Rwanda to study Microbial Dark Matter (Phase II) - Kivu_15m_20L... | ecosystem: Environmental > Aquatic > Freshwater > Lake... | reverse complement strand
TGATATTAGAAAATATTTTAAGCAATTGATGAAGAATCAACGTGATGATAAAAAATCGAAAGATGAATTAGCAAAAGCAAACTTGCGATTAGTTGTTAATATTGCAAAAAAATACGTTAATCGAGGCCTTCACTTTCTTGATCTGATCCAAGAAGGTAATATTGGTTTGATGAAAGCTGTTGAAAAATTTGAATTTGAACGTGGATACAAATTTTCAACCTATGCAACTTGGTGGATCAGGCAAGCAATTACTCGTGCCATTGCTGACCAGTCAAGAACCATCCGTGTTCCAGTTCATATGGTAGAAACACTTAACAAAATCAACAAAATAAAACGTATCTTTATTCAACAAAATGGTCGTGAACCATCTTATGCTGAATTAGCAAAAGAATTGAATCTTGATGAAAAAAAGATCAAAAATATCATTAAAATTTCAAAAGAGCCAATTTCGCTTGAAACCCCAGTAGGTGACAGTGAAGATGCATATATTAAAGATTTTATTGAAAATGACAAAGACTTTTCGCCTGCTGATACGGTGGCAAATACCGACTTAAAAAAACGAGTACGGGAAATTCTTAAAACATTAACTCCTCGTGAAGAAAAAGTCCTTAAAATGCGTTTTGGTATCGATGTTGCTTCTGAACATACGCTTGAAGAAGTTGGGAAAGATTTTTCAGTCACCAGAGAGCGAATTCGTCAAATTGAAGTAAAAGCGTTACGTAAACTACGAAATCCTTCCCGTAGCAAAAAATTACAATCGTTTTTTGAAAAAGAATTTGATAGTCTTCCAATAGAAGAAGAAGAAATTATTGAAGATTAAAAAAAGGTGACCTCAAATGATTGATTTACCCAGCCAATTATGGATCAAAATAGCATGTTCAGGAATCGCTTTATTTGGATGCGCTCTCTTTTCTTTTATGGAAACATCCATAACTTCTCTGCGCTTATTCAATCTTAAAGAGCTTGCAAAAAAAACAGGTCGCTATAATTCTTTTTTTACCGCAATAGAAGAAGAGCCTCAAAGAGTTTTAATTGCCATCTTGATTTCAAGCTGCATTTCAAATGTTATTGCTGCTGATCTTATTACTGATATTGTAGAAGCGAGCTTTTTGTCTTCTTTAATTCCAGTGCCTTGGAATTTTATTTTAGGGGTTGCTGTCGCAACTATTTTAATTTTACTGTTTGGTGAAATTATTCCTAAAAATCTTGCGCAAGGAAAATCTGATCGACTTTTTCAATCAGTTTTATGGTTAGCAAATATTACTTTTCATATTATGGGGCCACTAGTAACCCTACTTTCTCGTTTTTCTCGTATTATCGTAAAAATGATGGGAGCTGAACAAACAGATGCAACAGAAACGGTAGCTTCTGAAGAAGAAATCCAATTTTTAATTGCACATATTAAAGCAAAAGGGAAAATGGATTCTGAAAAATCAGAAATGCTTCATAGTATATTTGATCTAGCAGGCACCACTATTACTGAAATTATGGTACCAGAATCTGATATGGTTACCTTAAATGTTAATACTTCACTTGAAGATACGCTAGCAATTTTTGCAAAACACCATTTTTCAAGGCTTCCTGTTTATGATGACAATAAACCTAATAATATTATTGGAATGATTCACCAAAAAGATATCTTTTTATTGCTTGCAAAAAATGAACGTAACCCTTTGCGTGACCTTGTAAGACCAATACTTTTTGTGCCAGAAAGCATGAAAGTAAATCAGTTATTGCGCCAATTTAAACAACAAAGACACCATATTGCTATGGTGCTTAATGAATATGGTGGAATTATTGGTATTGTAACACTTGAAGATGCGCTTGAAGAAATCGTTGGCGATATAAATGATGAACATGAATCAGTTGCTGACTATATTGTTGAACTTGAAAGTGGGAACTGGCTTGTCTACGGAGGAGTCAACCTTGAAACGCTTGAAAAAGCTTTAAATATTACCTTTGCAACAGAAAATAGCGTTACACTCGGCGGATTTTTAACTGAAAAAATGCAACACTTGCCTAAAAAGGGTGAGCAATTTCACTATAAAGGCTATATTTTTGAAATTCAGAAAGCAACCCAGAAGCGTATTATTCAAATTTTGATCATTAAAGCATCATAATCATTTACTATTTTTTCTTAACTGAGCTGATTGTCTTTTAGTATACAAAAAAAGACGGCAGCTCATGTTTTTTGTTGTTTCTAACCAACCAAATAAGGGAAAAACTATGATAAAAAAATATGGTTCTTTAATATTACTGTTACTTTGCTTTAAGAGCCAAGGCTTACAAAGACCACAACAACAACCTCAGTCACAGCCTCAACATGATGAGTATGATCCAACCCCTGTAGTATTACAAAATATTATTGGAGGAGTGGTACTTAATTTTGTTAAAATTGCTACTAATCCTGAAAGTGACAATATCCCACAGCACCTAGGAGGCATATTCCAGGCATTTGCTAACATTTGTAATGTCAGCAAGCGTAGTAAAAAAGATATTATGCAATTCTTTGAGCAGCTTGAACTTGAAATGCATGAATTTATTGCAAGCGAGCAGGGAAAAAGATTTTTATCTCTTATTCGCCAACAAATGTTAGAAGATTTAGCTGTCAATGAATCTATTTAAATAAGCTCGGTAAAGCTGCCGTCACGCAGACTTTCAGATAAAACTATTGACTGTTTTTTAGCTAATCACGTAACATGAAAAAGTGTTATTAACTTTTTTACTCAAAAGGATCATAGTTATGTTACCACTTTGCAATAAAACCCTTAAATACAATGAACCGCCAAGTCTTGACTCTTTAAAACGAGCTCTTTTTTTCTTTTCACGTACTCTTGTTGCAGCTTTTTCTTTTATTGCTCTTTTCTTTTATTCAGTTTCTTATTTTAAGCATACCAATATCTTTACGGCTTGCTCGATTATTCTACTCAATAAACTCTTTATTTAATTATTCGGTTCTTTTTAACGTGTTGTTACCTAAAAAGGAAAACTCATGAACAGATTACTGTTATCAGTAACTTTTTTTTCTATGCTCTTTTTTAACTGTTCTAATACTTGTCCATTTAAATTAAAAGGCACACATTCTCAGATAGAACAATGTGCCCTTTTAAAAGTATGATAATTTACAATGGCAAGAGATCGTTAACCATAATCATGTGATCTCTTCGAGGCCCAATAGAAATATAGCTAATAGGAACACCGCATAATGTTTCTATTTTTTTAACAAAGGCGCGAGCTTCTTCTGGAAGCTGACTTAATTTTTTTGCATCTTTATTAATTGGGGTTTTACTCCAACCAGGCAACGTAATATAACGCGGCTCAATTTTGAGGGCATCTTTAATGTTTGCAGGAATATAATCATAATTTTTCCCATCAATAACATAATCATAGCAAATTTTAATTTCATCAAGTGTATCAAGTTCATCGATTTTACTTAATACTAAAGAATCAATCCCGTTAAGCAAAATAGCTTGGCGAATCATTACAAGGTCAATCCATCCATGACGCTCATTAGGAATTTCAGCACAATATGACTTATGAGCTGTCTTAATTTTATTTAAAAGATCTTTATCTTTAATTTCTGCAGGCAAAGGACCTGCACCGATTAATGTCGTATATGACTGCACAACACCAAGAACATGTCCAATTTTATTTGGTCCAACTCCTGCCCCAGTCAAAATTCCTGAAGCAATAGTACTAGAAGAGCTTACATAAGGATAAGTCCCCATTGAAACATCATAAAAAGTACCTTGTGCACCTTCAAAAATTACCGCTTTACCTTGAATTAACATTTTATTAAGTTCAAGTTCAATATCATCTTTAATTAATGGCTTTAAGCGTTTTGCATATGTTGTATATTCTCTTAAAATTTCTTCAAAAGAAAATGGTTTTTCATTAAAAATATTAACTAACATTGCATTAGCACATTTTAAATCTTCTTTAAGAACTTTTTTAAAACGTTCTGGATCAAGTAAATCTGCGATTCTAATACCAATACGCAATCGTTTGTCTGCAGCTGCCATGCCAGAACCTTTACGTGAACCAACATCTACAATACTATGATATTGCTTAAGCATGAGATCATCTAATTTTTTATGATATGGCATTACTAAGTGAGCTCGTGCAGAAATCCATAAACGGCCGTCTACTTTGTGCCCTTTTTCAATAAGATTATCAATCTCATGGAACAAAGTTTCTAAATCAATTTCCATACCAGCGGTTAGATAACATTGTGTATTTTTTCTAATAATCCCTGATGGCAACAATAAGAAGTTAAAGTTGTTATCTTTGCTCTTGACTACCCGGTGCCCTTTTGCACTACCACCTTGAGATCGAACGTTAACTTCTATTCTTTCCGCAAGATAGTCCACTATTTTTCCAACGCCCCCACCCCAGCCAGTTGCAACCACTATAACACCACGTGGGCTTCTTGATTCTAAAAAATTTACCAATAAAATAGCTATTAATAATGATAATAGTTTTTTCTTCATGCTCTCTCCTGATCATGATGATGAAATATCGGTGACAGTCTGCCTTAAAATAAAAAGTATGTAAACAGACAATTTACAATCAAAAAAATAAACCCTGGATTAAAGCCATTTATAGGATAAATCCAGGGTTAAATAATCTTACTTTATTTCTTGAAATAATGTTTTAATAGTACCTAATGATCCTACCAAACCACTTGACTCATATGGAAATAAAATTGTTTTACCTTCTGTATCTTTTAAAATTTCTGGCAATGTTTTAATATATTCTTGTGCAATCATGTAAGCTAATGGATCTTTACCAGGAATTGCTTTTTGGATAGTTTCAAGAGCTTGTGCTTCCGCTTGAATAATTTTCAAACGAGCTTGCGCTTGACCTTCTGCTTCTAAAATAGTTGATTCAGCAATACCTTGCGCTTTTAAAACGCGTGATTCACGATCGCCTTCGGCTTTTAAAATCGCAGCTCTTTTTTCGCCTTCTGATTCTAAAATAATTGCTCGACGGTCCCGTTCAGCACGCATCTGCTTTTCCATAGCAACTTGAATGTCACGGGGAGGATTAACTTCTTGCAATTCAACACGATTAATCTTAACACCCCACTTATCAGTTGCTTCGTCAAGAATAACTTGAAGTTTTCCATTGATAAAATCACGAGACACTAAGGTTTCATCCAAGTCCATTGAACCAATAACGTTACGCAATGTTGTTTGAGTCAATTTTTCAATTGCTTCAGGGAGGTTTGAGACTTCATAAACAGCAGCTTTAGGATCAGTGATCTGATAATACAATAAAGCATTAATTTCTATATTAACGTTGTCTTTGGTAATTACATTTTGTTTTGGAAAATCATAAACTGATTCCCGTAAATCAATTTTACGCATAATACGAACAAATCTTATATATTTGCCATATTCATCATGAGCTACAAAAGTCCAAAAACAAACATGTGCTGAATCAACAAATGGAATTACAAAGTGCAAACCTGGTGATAAAATTCTATGAAATCGACCCAAACGTTGAATAATAATTGCTTCAGATTGATTAACCAAATATACAGCTTTGATTAGAAAGATAATAAGCCCTAAAAAAATGGTTCCAAAAAGAAATAATGAAAGTTCAAAGATCATAAGCGACCTCCTTTATAGTAAATAAATTGATATATACTTATTTTTTAATTTCAACAAAGAGCGTTACACCTGTCACTCTTATAATAGTTACTAATTGATGATTAATTAATGGTTCTTCGTTAATTGATTTTGCTGTCCATAGTTGTCCTGCAACTTTTACTTGCGCTGGGCAAGCTACTGTTTGAGATTTTGCAACAATAGCCTCTTTACCAATAAGGGCTGCAACATTTGTTTTTAATTCAGGTTTTAAAGAAATTAATGACTGGACCAAAACCTTTAAAAAAAATAGTGCAAAAACAGATCCACCAAGAAAAGTACTTAATTGAACACTCAAGGAATATTGAAAAAAAGCAACTAAACCACTTAATAAAGCACCACAAGAAAATGCAAGAGAATAAAAAAAACCAGGAGCCCCTAACTCAAAAAGTAAAAAAAATGTTGCAAATATAAACCATAATTGAGTGTATGTGTAGATAATCATAAGACACCTCCTTATAAGGAGAATAAATTGAAAAACAGTTCTATGTTGCCATAAAAAGATGTTTTTGGCTATTAAATAAGATAAATATATCACTCTTTTTTGATTTTTTTTATACTTGATTAATGACTGTATTTTTTACCTATTTTTATAAAGAAGTTTTTATGTTTTTTTTCCCTCCATCTTTTACCCCACCACCTCCTACAAAAATAACGGTATTTATACATGGCACACATCGATTTGCTCAATTAATACCAAAAGCTATAAAGCCTCTTTATAGTCGTTTTCATGATTCTCCTGGCTTAAAACATTTATCTCAAGCCCCAAGAAATTATTGCTATCGTCGCTTTTTAGAATCAATTGCTCGATATGGAAAAAATTATTTTCCAAGAGAGCATTGTTATCTTTTTGGATGGTCTGGCATTTTAAGCCATGAAGCCAGGGTACAGGCAGCATATGATTTACATAAAGGATTAATTGAAATCCATGAAAAATATAAAAGCTATGAATTAACACTGCTGACACATAGTCATGGGGGCAACGTCGTCCTTAACTTAGCAGGACTTGATTGCGAAAAACCTTACCACATTGATCGGCTAATACTCATTGCTTGCCCAGTTCAAGAAGTCACAAAAAACTTTGTATATGACCCTCTTTTTAAAGAAATTTATGCTCCCTATTCAAAGTGGGATTCCTTTCAAATACTTGACCCTCAAGGTGCAGTACCAAGAAGACGCTATATTCGATGCATGTTTACAGAGTCTGCAAGATGCACTAATCTACACTTTATTCCTTTATTTTCAGAACGACATTTTTCTGCTGATTCAAAGGTAAAACATATTTCGATAAAAAGTTTTTTTAGACCTCTTTCTCACATTGAATTTCTTTTTTTATCTTTTACCAAAAAATTAGAAAATATTTTGATCAAAGCAAAAGATCACGATTTTTCAATAAAAGAAATGGAATACAAAGTCTAAATTTATAATTTTACAGCATTTATAATTGCTTGGGCATCAATGCCAAAAACAGCTCTTAGTTCTTCTGGTTTTCCTGAACGAGGTAATACTTTTACTGCTAGCTGTGTAATATTGATTGATTCATTTACAAGAGCTGCTGCAACCGCTTGCCCTAATCCACCTTCAAGATAATGATCTTCGATAGTAATAATTTTTGACTGACACTTTTTTGCAACAGCAGTAAGCGTTTGGATATCAAGTGGTTTGATCGAGTATAAATCGATAACTGCAACAAAAATTGACTCTTTTAATAATAAATCAGCTGCTTTTAATGCTTCATGAACGGTAATACCGGCAGCAATCAAAAGAGCCTGTGCCCCTTCAGGCTGACGCAAAACTTTACAACCACCTAATGGAAAAGACTCATTTTCATCATATAAGATTGGTGTTGCTTCGCGTGTTAAACGAATATAACTTATTCCTTGATGATAATTTGCCATAAGTTCGACTAACTTAAAAGTACTAATTCCATCTGATGGATACAATACAATTGAACCTGGTAAAGTCCGCATCATTGCAATATCTTCAAGCCCCATTTGTGATGGCCCATCTTGACCGATTGAAATACCAACATGAGAGCCTGCTATGCGCAATGGATTTTTACCAATTGCTGCCATTCTTAATTGATCAAAGGTGCGGGTTAAAAAAGCAGCAAAAGTTGAAACAAAAGGAATTTTTTTCATACGTGTCATACCAATAGCCATACCCACCATATTTTGTTCAGCTATAAATGATTCAAAAAATCTAAAAGGGTGCTCATGCTCAAATAGTTCTGTAAATGTAGAATTTTTAACTTCAGCATCAAAACAGACTACCGTCTGACATACACTTGCTGCAACAGTTATTGCTTGCCCATAAGCTTTTCGTGTTGCTATTTCAGCAGAAAATCTTGGAACTGGTAACACAAAATCGGAGCAGACTATTTGTGTATCATTAAACACTGGTAAATTCAATTGCCATGCTTCATCTTCAAACAGTGCTTTTGGGGCAAAACGATCTTTAAGTTCTTGCAAAATAGCTGGCAACTCTTCTTTTTTAAAAACTTTCCCATGAAAGTCGAATTTATTTTCTACCAAAGTAAGCCCATGCCCTTTAATAGTTTTTGCAATAATAACTGTTGGTCTATCAGTATTATGATGAGCTTTCTCAAATACATCAATAAGGTCTGCAATTGAGTGCCCATCAACTTGCAAAGTATTCCATCCAAATGCAGTAAATTTTTTATCGTAATGATCAACAGTATAGCCATCCATTGTTTCATTAGCTTGACCCAATCGATTGACATCGATAATGGCAATCAATTTATGTGTTTTGTAATGCGCTGCAAGTTGTATAGCCTCCCAAACTGATCCTTCTGAGCATTCGCTATCACCTAATAATACATAAGTATAACAATCCTGTTGATTCAGTTGATTAGCAAGCGCAATACCAAGACCAATAGAAAGTCCACATCCAAGTGAACCGGTTGCTGCCTCTGCATAATAAAAACGAAAGGTCGGATGCCCTTCTAAAATAGAATTAATCTGACGTAATGTAAGTAGTTGTTCATCTGATACCACACCTAATTGTTTAAAAGCGGCATACAAAAGTGGCGCAGCGTGCCCTTTTGAAAGCAAAAAACGGTCATTATTAATTTGACTAGGGTTATGGGGATTGTATTGCATAACTTTGAAAAATAAAACTGCCACAATATCAGCAGCAGAAAGACATGAAGTTGGATGGCCTGATCCAGCGGCTGTCGTTGCTCTGATTGAATCAACTCGTAATTGATATGCTTTGTATGCAAGCAAACGAGCTTTTTGATTCATAGTTATTATCCCTTGGATTAAGATTTTTGATCAGGGTCATTATGCACTAAATCTTTAACTCGACTTAAAATAGTCGTAGCAGCAGTTCCTAAAAAACCTGCAACGTTGCTTAACAGGTTACAGCTATTTGATGGACAATGACAGGTAATATTATTGCAAAAATTACAGGTAATAACACAAGGTTGATTGTTTTTATTATCTTGCCATATTTGATTTGAAGCTGGTTCATGGTGTACTACATCAGAAACATTATTTGAGCGATTACCAATCAAAGCAGCCTCTATAAAAGAAAAACATATCATTATTAAAAAAAATAGGTACTTCATGCATTAATCCTTTTTTAAAATTTAAAAATAAGCTTAGTTCAAGAACTAGCCAAGTGCAAGCATAAGTACATGCAATAATCATCAAAATACTGTATAATAAGGACTTATGAACCGTTTTATTGTTCAATGGGCTAGGTATATCGCCCGTTTTATACAAGTACAATTATTTTTATCAATCGTATCGTTGCCTATTTTGGTTATGTGGGGATTGCCTATTTCTCTGATGACTGGTGTAGGAAATTTTGTATTTAATCCTTTTTTAGCCGTATTTTTATTATGCGCTTCTTTTATTTTTTTCACAGAACTTTTATATATTCCAAATGGCTTTTTGATTATAGCACTTGAAAAAATTACGCAATTCTGGGCATACTGCCTTTCTTTTGGGAGCAAAACATGGCTTGTCGGTTTTGATAAAAGCTCTTTAACTATTGTTACAGTTGCAACAGTCTGCGCATTTTTGACTATGCAACATAAACGATTTGGGCAACTGTACCCAAGTATTATTGCACTGTCTTTAATACTTTTTTCGACAACAAGCTACCTTACATTACGTAGCCCTTCTAGTTTTGATGGCACAATAAGTTGTGGAAAAAGAGAGATTCCTCTTCTTTTGTATGATAATAAAGTTATTCTTAAAGATCATGGAGCTTTTGCAAAAAAATTGTCTCCTGAATCATGGGTTCAATTCAATTTGATTCCAGAAATTATTCAAAAAACAGGAAAGACAAATATTGATTGTGTTATGGTAGAAAACCCTTCAATGCTCACCTTTCAAACATTAACTGCTTTATGCCAACATAGTCGTGTGACTGTAATTGAGCTGCCTTACTTTGACAAAGAACTTACCAAAGCTGGTTGGCGAGCGTATTTTGAATTCAAAAGAAAAGCTGAAGAAGAAGGCGTAATCATTAAACGCCCATCTAAAAATTGTTAGAACTTGCATAACAGATTTTTTATTAATCATACTTATTAAAAATATTTTAACAAAAAGATATCTATATGATGTTTAAAATTTTAGTATGTAAATGTTTATTTTTAATCGGTTCCAGCTCTACAAAATCTCTTGATTCAATCACTCAATTTGCACAAAAAACTTATAAAAAACCAGCAGCATGGCATCAACAAAAAATTAAAAGTGTGCATGATACTTTTCATAATCAATTTGAAAATTTTCTAGCACTCTTTCTTAATAGCTGCAAAACAATCAATACTCCAGATCAATTAGCTCAAGCAATTATGACCTTATCACTGATTAAACAACACTATCCAAAAATTTTTGAACAGTATAAACTTGCAGATTTATTAACTGAGTGCTTTAAACAAGCTGCAACTTTTAAACCCTTACAATCAATGACTCTTTTTGAATTACAAGCTTATTTTGATTTTTGGTATTTTGCGCAATCTTGCAACAAGAGTAGTCGCCCTCCAATAACTCCTGAAATTTTAAAAACTATCTTTAGTCGATCAAAACTAAGAACTATTAATGATCCAATTACTGCTCTAGTTGTGTTAAATTATCTGATAATTCTTAAATCTTGCAAAACTGAACTGTATAAACAGTGCAAAAGATACATTCCGACACTTACAAAAATTATCGAAAAAGATCCAGTTGCAAAAGGTTACTTATTAATTTGCCAACTATTTTACAAAAAACAGCAAGTAAATAATAATAATTACCTTCAAAACCTTAAACAATATTGCTTAATAACTTCTTTAGAAGAACTGCCAATTGATCTGATTGCGCAATTGTATGCCTGCTATAAACTAGTGAATAAAATTGAAACCGATAGTGCTAAAAACCTAGCAACCATCTTAGGTAAACATGCTCCAGAAAATTTTCAAGAAATTTGCGCATATACTCTTGCAGCCTGTTAGAATAATTGATTATGTTGCTGGTAAATTTATTGTAAAGGAGTTATTATGCAAAAATTATTACTGTTCTTATTGCTCTCAATAGCAACATCTTTTTCTAATGACAATAGTCGGCTTGAAGATCTTATTGCACGTGGATACAGTTATCAAAATAATCAACCTTTACTAGGTGAAACATCTCTTTCATTCGAACAAGTAAAAACACTGTATGAAATGGGAGCAAATCCTTTAGCTACTATCACTACTGATCAAGGAGAAACTTATCTTTGCGTTGAAAAATGGGCAACCTGCGCATTAGAGGCGACAAGAAAACCAAAAAGAAATAAAAAAATAGAAATTCTTATCTTTATGATTTTGTGTCTTCTTAAACAAGAAGAACATGAAGCAGTTGGTAAAGTAAAAAAACTATTAGAAAATCACCCTAAGATTTTAAGTCAATTACCAAATAGTTCTGTTGATCTGCCCAAGGTAAAGATTAAATATACCGTCAAAACTAATAGCTGTTCTTTTGAATCATAAATACATTAAACTCTTAATTATTGCTAAAAATTATTTGTTGCTTGGTATTATCACCCAGCTATCTTCTTCTTTGAGCCAATTTAAATTTTTTATAATTTTTTTTTCAAGTAATTTTCTTCTTGCTTTTGACATAATTGGCCCGGTATCATGACACTCATCACGAACAATAGGGGCTCTGTTTGCAGCTGATTCTTGATTTGCCGACAGAGTAACTAATGAAGCATTTTCTTTAGAAAGAAAGTGAGGGGCAGGGAATTTATATGCCTTAAATAAATTAATTAATGATAAAAGAACTGCTTCAGGATTAAATTGCATTGATTTGGTTATTTGGACATTGCATAATAGAATGCTTATTAATAGCTTGTACTTCATGTTTTGCTCACTTTTTAAAAATATAGTTCCGGTGTAGTGTATAAAAATGAATATAAATATGAAATACTTTAAAAAAAGAAAGACAACTTTCGTTGTCTTTCTTTTTTTAAAAAACTCATAAGAAAAATTTACCACTCAAGTGATCCACCAGTTCTATATTCAGTAACTCGTGATTCAAAAAAGTTCTTTTCTTTACTTAAATCAGTTGCTTGTGACATCCATGGAAATGGATTTTCTTTGTAATATAATTTAGGCAGATCGATTCTTTCTAAGCGCCGATCTGCAATATATTCAACGTAATTAACAAATGATTCGGTACTGATTCCCAATAAACCACGAGGACATGCATCACGTGCATATTTTGCTTCAAGCTTTACTGCTTCTTTGATGAGCCCTACAATTTCATCTTGAAACTCTTGAGACCAAACTTGAGGATTTTCTTTTTTAATTTGATTAATTAAATCACAACCAAACGCAAGATGAACACTTTCATCGCGCATAATATATTCAAATTGTTCTCCAATCCCTACCATTTTGTTTTGACGCTTTAAAGCAAGCATCATCGCAAAACCGGCATAGAAGAAAATGCCTTCCATGATCACATAAAATCCAATCAGATCATGTAAAAATTTACGTAAGGTTATTACATCATTTACTTCAAAGGTTGGACTAAAAATTGATTCAGTTAAATTAATAACAAATTGGTCTTTTTCTTTAATTGAAGGAATAGTTTCATACATATTGTAAATTTCATCAGGATTAAGTCCTAATGTATCACAACAATAAATAAAGGTATCAGTGTGCACCGCTTCTTCATATGCTTGCCGCAATAAAAATTGCCGACATTCTGGGTTAGTTACATGACGATAAACAGCAAGTACTAAATTATTTGCTGTTAATGATTCTGCTGTTGCAAAAAAACCCATATTCCAAATAATTAAACGGCGCTCATCTTCTGTCAAACAGGTAATATCTTTCCATTGTTCTACATCTTTTTGCATAGAAACTTCTTCAGGAGTCCAGTTATTAGCTACGCCATCTTGATAATGCTTGCGAGCCCATAAATAACGCATTGGCAAGATTTTATTGGGATCTGTTTTTTTATTGTTAACAATCCCACTTTCATTAATAAGAAGATTTTTTTTCATACTACTGTTCCTTACAATTGATATTTAAAAATTATTGGCAAGACTCACAGGCTGGATCAATAAGACTACAAGCTTTTGGCTCTTCTTTTATTTGTTCTGTTAGAGCAACTTTTTTATATTCTCTTTTTTGAGTATATCCAAACTTTTTTGCATCAAGTGTTGATTTTTCAATCTGACTTGCACCTAAAGAACGTAGATAGTAAAAAGTCTTCATACCTTTGCGCCATCCCCGTTTATAGACTGCGTCAAGTTGCTTACCAGAAACTCCTTTTAAGAAAACATTGTGTGATTGGCTCTGATCAATCCACTTGCCACGCGCAGCAGTAATATCAACCATCCACTCAGGATCCAATTCAAATGCTTCGAAATATTTCTTTTTAATATGGTCAGGGATCACATCAATATGCTGGACTGAACCATCATAATACTTGAGTAGATCAAGCATTTGGCTGTCCCAAAGATTCAGCGCTTTAAGATCTTCAACTAAATATTTATTAACAACCGTAAATTCTCCACCCATATTAACTTTTACATACAAATTTTTGTATAATGGCTCAATACAAGGGAAACATCCAGCAATATTTGCAATAGTAGCGGTTGGAGCAACTGCTTGAGTGTTAGAGTTACGCATTCCATATTGTTTAACATGCTCACGAACCGGTGCCCAGTCAAGACGTTCTACTCGATCAATTTCAATAGGCATACCGCGTTCTTTTTCAAGAAGATCAATCGTATCGATAGGGAAAATATTCTTTGACCATTTTGAACCCTGATAACTTTGGTAAGTTCCACGTTCTTTTGCTAACAGTGATGAACCAAGAATTGCATAATAAGAGACCATTTCTCCTGCATAATCACAAAATTCAAGAGCTTTTTGCTCTGAAAAACTCATATTGAGCTTAATTAAAGCATCTTGTAGCCCCATTACCCCAAGGCCAACTGGACGATGGCGCATATTTGAATTTTTGCCTTCAATAGTTGGATAAAAATTAATATCGATTACGTTATCAAGCATACGCATTGCCGTAGTTATTGTTTTACTCAATGCCAATCTGTCGATTCCATTTTCTGTAAGATGCTTTGCTAAATTAACAGAACCTAAATTACATACTGCTGTTTCATCAGATGAAGTATTTAAAGTAATTTCAGTACATAAATTTGAACTATGAACCACCCCAACATGATCCTGAGGAGAACGAATATTAGAAGGGTCTTTAAAAGTAACCCATGGATGGCCAGTCTCAAAAAGACGAGTTAATACTTTGCGCCAAATTTCAACAGCTTTAACAGTTTTAAATAGTTTTATTTCACCCTTTTTTGCCATTGCTTCATACTGGATGTAACGTTCATCAAAAGCTTTTCCATATAAATCATGCAAATCTGAAGTTTCATCAGGAGAGAAGAATGTCCAATCTTGCTCATTAATAACGCGCTTCATAAAAAGATCTGGCAACCAGCTTGCCGTGTTCATGTCATGCGTTCTGCGTCTTTCATCACCAGTATTACGACGCAAATCAAGAAAATCTTCAAAATCATAATGCCATGCTTCAAGGTATGCAACTGTTGCACCACGACGGCTTCCACTTCTATTAATTGCAGCAGTTACATCGTTTGCAATTTTCAAGAAAGGAACAACTCCTTGGCTTCCAGATTTAATGCTTTTAATATAAGAACCTGTTGCTCGAAGCGGAGTCCAGTCGTTTGCTATACCACCTGACCAACGGGACATCTGAGCGTTATCTCCTAAACATTTAAAAATATGATGTAAATCATCACTAATAGTAGTTAGATAACAAGAACTTAATTGAGGATGCGTTCCGCCTGCATGTAATAATGTTGGCGTAGAAGGAACAAAATGCAAAGTCGAAATGAGATCGTAAAATTCAAGAGCCCGTTGATTTTTATCTTTTTCTAAAATCGAAAGACCCATCGCAATACGCATCCAAAACATTTGTGGCAACTCAATACGAACACCGTTTACCTTAAAAAAGTAACGTTCGTATAAAGTTCTTAATCCCAAATATTCTAAATAATCATCCCTTTCAATCATAAGATGATGTGCAAGAAATTCAATATCAAATTCTGCAAGACGAGGATCAATAATATTATGCTCTATTCCCGCCTTGATACCCTTAACAAAAGTACGTCTGTAAGAACTCTCATAATGTTCTTGTTTAACAGACACTCCAAAAACTTCTTTTGCAAGTTTTTGACGCAAAAGACGTGAAGAAAAAAGACTATAAGAAGTATCTCTTTCAATAAAAGCAGTTGCTGCAAGGATTAATGCATCTTCGATTTCAAAAGTTGTTGCATTATCATAAAGATTTCTAGTGACTTCTTGCATAACAAGGTCAAGAGAGATCTCTTTTTCAAATCCTTGTGCTGCACGCTTTAAAGTTTGATAAATTTTGGTTTGGTCAAACATTTGAATTGTGCCATTTTTTTTATTAATTCTGAGCACGATGTCCTGAATAAATTTTTGATATTTTAATTGATCAAAAGATTCACCAAAATGTTGTGGCAACCCCACTCCTTCTTGTTCTTGCATCTTGTTTTTCCTTTCTGCTTGTTTATCAATAGCGCTCATACTCTGATTCCCTCTTTATCATAAAGTGTTAATTTTAAGTATAAAACCCCCATGACAGGTTCCCCTGAATCTGAGAGAAACATTACACCTTTAAAATTTCAGTATGAAAAGTTACTACTTCATTCGTGCTAAAACACTGTACTCATTTTGATACAGAGAATCAAATAAAAAAATAAAAATATTTTGAAAGCTCTATTCTTCAATTCTTATGTTTAAAAGCTTCATTTGGAATTCTAACTGAATAAAAACGAAAGTGCCTTTGACTAACTTTAAAAGCTAATTTTCTGATTTTAAAAAATTACTTTTTTCTTTCTCTTTTCATTTTTTAAGCTTTTATAATTTTTTTTTAAAATGCAATTATTGCTTATTATTTTTATAAGAGGGTATAATACTTTTAGGGAAACTTTAAAAACAAAGGGACATTATGACTCAAAAACAGTTATTAATTATAATATTTACGTTATTACTTACTACACTTTCTGTTATTACAGCTATTCGTTTCTTTCCTTTTTCAACATCATTAGATTTTCAAAAAAAATCAGAAGCATTTCAAGATCTTTGTGCCGCAGAAGAAAACCATGATAACCCGATTATTAAAGATTGTGAATGTGCCCATAAAATGGATACAAGTAACCACACTCTTTTAGAAAAACCTGAATCAATAACTGCTGGAATTACCAATCTTGAATCTCTTGAACAAATAAAAGCTATGGTTACCAATGAGCAACCAATGGTTATGAAATTTTCAGCTGAATGGTGTCCAGCTTGTAAAGTAGCAAAGGCACAATACCCAGAAATTGCACAAACATTTGCCGGTAAAGTTACTTTTTATGCAATTGATGCACAAAACAATGAAGTTATAGATGCACTTAAACAAGCGAATATACTTTCTGAAGACATTGAAGCGATTCCAACCTTTGTTATATATCAAAAAGGCAAAATAGCTCAAATAATTCGTGGTTTTTCACGTGCTACACTTGAAGGCTCAATTAAGACTTATTTTTCACTCTAAAAACTCTGTCATCTTTTTTTACCATAAAGATAAGGGACCTGAGAAACATGGTCCCAACAGTATGTCCATTGATTGTGCTTATCATTTTCTATTTGACTGAGTGGTACACCTTTTAAATTGGCATAGTCAAAGGTGCCAGGTTGCAATACAGTAAAAGCTTCCCCCGGTCCTTGATGAGGCTCATAAAGTCCATAACTTTGCCCTTGCTCAACTCCTTTTAAGCAACGTCCATAATAAGCAACTCCCATAATCAGTTTTTCTGGCTTCACCCCTGCTTGTAAAAATGCTTGAACAGAGCTATCAACACTTTCAAATTTTGGCTCTTTCTTTGCCCACTTTCTTTTGTCTGGTAAGTTAGGTGAATACAACGGCGCATTATGCCCCGCGATTTCAGACCAAGGTCCTTCGTAGTTGTACGTCATCAGGTAAAATTGATTTACAGACTCAGAAAGTTCTTTTATTTTTTTGTAGGTCGAATAAAAGCGAATTCCGGGGGTGATTGCAAGAACAAGTTTTAAAGGTTTGTTGATTGTTTCCCGTGCTTGATTTAGATAATTTACAAATGGTGCTATATGATCAACATAAGCATCAAACTCTTTTTCAGATCCATACTCCCAGTCAATGTCAACCCCATCAAATCCATAGTTTTTTACTAATTTCATGATATTGAATGCAAGCTGCTTTAATTTTCTATTGCAAGCTGCCTGAAAAAATCCTTCTTTATGTTTCCATCCCCCAACAGAAAGTAATAATTTAAGATGCGGAAACTGTTTACGTAAATTTTTAAGTTGTCGTATTAAGCTTAGATTTTTACCTGGAACACCCAAATCAATTTCAGGTGTATCAAATGTAACAGTGCCATCTCCTAATGGTTGAGCAAAACAATATACAATGGTGGTAATCTTGATCCCACTTTGTAATAATTTCTCTAAATCAGCTACTTGATAATTGCGTGATTCAAGTACATAATTAGGGAAATAAACAATAAATTCTTTACCGAGTGGCAAAGCATCACTAATTGCTTTACTTAAAACCCCCGTTTTATCTTGCGCAATTTGCCAAGCCATAATACCAGCAAGATTATGCTGCAATGCGTATTCAACTTTAATAGTTAATGACCGCGGATCATCAAAACTCAAAAAGTTTTCTGCTTGAAGATTGACACCCATAAAATATAAAATTGGCAATAATTTCTTCATCATTTTATTTTTTTTCTATACCCTGATTTTGGGTTACTTTAGCGTACAATAAATAAACTCTGATAGCTAACGCAGCACAAGCAAATGGAATAATCGGCCAATACTTTTTCGTCCAGATTTTCCAACTTAAATCAGAACCCAATTGATAAATTTCAAAAAATTTAGTAATTTCTTCAACCAACATATCAAGGATATCCAACACTTCTTCTAAAGGCATTGCGTGTAGTGATTTAAAAACATAGAGCTTTTTTATATGTTCAATGCCTTGATGATCACTATAAAAAGAATCCAAAGCACCTTTATGTAAAATATAAGCAACCAAGATAGAGAACTCTTTTATCAACAATTCATCATGAATATATCTATAATTTTTAAGATCATTCCAGATATGTAAAAGTGAGTCAATTTTTTTTGTTTCACATAACTCTTTAATCGCTTTTATGAGCACAATGTGCTCAAATTTGATATCGTCAACAATAATAAACCTTTCATGATCAGTATACAAAAGATCATCGGTTAAAAAATATTTTTGTGAATATTGCTCAAAAAAATCGAGTGAATGTTGTAATCGTTTTACGTAATAAAATCTTAATAAAATTTCTTTTGTTTGAACTGGAGCTTCTAGATAATACTCTTCATTTGAAATCATATATGGTAATTTTTCTACAAGACGTATTTGAGTCATTGTTTCAAAAAAATAAAGGATTATTAAAAAAGATAGTTTTTTCACGATACTCCTTATCTGTAATAACTGACTACAAAAATAAGAGTACCCCAAAATAGCAAACTGCTTCAAGAGGCCCAGCCTTAAACCAAAAAAAATATGCTCCTGATGCAAAAACACCAAGAGCATACATATAAAACTTATCTAATTATTTTATTACTTATAAAGAAACAAGCAACAATGCCACCACAGACATTAACTTAATTAAAATATTAAGTGCTGGTCCTGAGGTATCTTTGCAAGGATCACCCACAGTGTCGCCAACAATAGCCGCTTTGTGAGCATCTGAACCTTTTCCACCAAATGCGCCAGCTTCGATATATTTTTTAGCATTATCCCAAGCGCCACCAACGTTTGCCATAAACAATGCAAGCATAACCCCGGTAACCGTTGAACCTACTAAAACTCCACCAAGTGCTTTGGTTCCAAAAGCATAAAACACAATGACTGGCAACAATACTGACAAAACACCTGGTAAAATCATTTGTTGCAATGCAGCTTTAGTGCTGATAGCAATACAACGCTCATAATCAGGTTCAGCAGTACCTTCCATAAGACCTTTAATGGTTCTAAATTGACGACGAACTTCTTGAACCATAGCCCAAGCAGTTGTCCCAACAGAACGCATTGTTAAAGCGGTAATCAAAAATGGCATTGCGCCACCAATAAACATCCCAACCATAACCCAAGGGTCTAAAATATTGAGTTGTTCAAGGTTTGCTTTTTCTGCATACGCTGCAAACATAGCAAGCGCTGTTAATAATGCAGAACCGATTGCAAAGCCTTTACCGATAGCTGCAGTAGTATTACCTAAAGCATCTAATTTATCAGTAATTGCACGAACTTCTTTCCCTAATCCAGCCATTTCAGCAATACCACCTGCATTATCTGCAATTGGCCCATACGCATCAACAGTCATAGTGATTCCAACTGTTGCAAGCATTGCAACCGCTGACAAAGAAACACCATAAAGGTCTCCGCCACCAAATACATATGATGCCAAAACAGCGCCACCCAATAATAAAATTGGTAAAACTACTGATTCCATTCCTAATGCAAGACCATAAATAATATTTGTTGCTGCTCCAGTCTGACAGCTTTCTGCTAATTTTTCTACAGGAGTTGAACCAGTATAATATTCAGTTACTAATCCGATCGACATTCCTGCTGCGCAACCAATGACACATGCATAAAATAGATGTATTGGAAGACCAATAACGCCAACATACCAATATGTCGTTGCTAAAAATGCAGCAATAGCAATATAAGTTGCATTACGTAACATTGCCGCTGGCTTAAAGCGCAATACTAAATTTGAAAGCAAACCAAGGACAGAACTGACTAAGCCAAATGCAGAAAGCATTAAAGGAAGAGTTGCATAAAAAACATTTCCAGCATGCAAAGATAAACCTAGAATAACAGTAGAAACCATTGCTCCAACATATGATTCATAAATGTCTGCACCCATTCCAGCTGTATCACCGACACAATCTCCAACGTTATCAGCAATAACTGCAGGGTTGCGAGGGTCATCTTCTGGAATTCCAGCTTCAATTTTTCCTACTAAATCAGCGCCAACATCGGCAGATTTAGTAAAAATACCGCCACCAATTCGGGCAAAAAATGCAACTAAACTTGCACCTAAGTTAAAACAAGTTAAGTACATTGCAAGCTCTGTATTGCCAGTATAACAATACATAATATAAGAAAGACCAAGCAAGCCAAATGTTGCAACAGAAAATCCCATTACTCCACCACCTAAAAAGGCTACTTGAAAAGCTGCTTGTTCACCTTTTTGTTTTGCTGCAGTTGTGGTCTTAAGGTTTGCTCGCGTCGCAGCGCACATTCCAATAAAACCAGTTACCATAGAAAAAACTGCGCCAATAGCAAACGCTAAAGCAGCGGTGCTACTGACCAAATAGCTAATGATTGCTCCAAAAAAAGCAATAACCGCTATAATAATTTTATATTCTTCTTGCAAAAAAGTCATAGCCCCTCGCGAGATTGCGTCGGCTATCTTTTGTGCTTTTGCATCAATCACTTTGAGTGAATTGATTTTGAGAAACAAGCTGGCAATCACTGCCGCACCTATGGCAACAGAAGAAAACAGCAGAGTATATAACTGCATACACGCCTCAAAAAAAGAGTATGATAAATAGTAAACTTCAAGTATTATGGTACTATATCAAGCTTTTTTGTAAAGTTATCAAGCTTAATCTTATGCGTATTTTCTATTGATAACCTTATATAAGCTCAAATTAAAAAAAGAGTTTTGTGAAGAAAATTATACTATTATTTACTTTCAGCTTAACAAGTTTTATTTTTGCTCCTTTTGAACGGGCACCTTTACGAGCTGAAAAACCTATAACTAAAACTCTAGCTTTTAGAGAAGTTTTAGCTAGCGCTTCACCTTTAACTTTCTGCTGTATTTATGATCAATCTAGAGGAAAAATTAATCAAAAAGGTACTTTTTCAGAAAGCAAAACTTTAGCTCTTTTTTACCAATATCCTCGTTGCCGTTTTGTTCGATATTTTAAAAATCGTAAAAATCTTTTAATTGTTTCAGAAGTAGAAAAAATACCACTTGAAGAACTTCTTAAAAAAATTCAGGAAAGCTTCCCTTCATGAAAATACTATCTTTTTTATTTTTCGTACTCATACAAATTTTCCTACTCAAGGGCTCTCAAATAGGAGCTTCGCCTAGAATGCGACATCTTTTAGACAAGTCTAGCTGCCCCTTTAGTGTCGCGCTGGTTGATTGTGCAATAAGTTCTTTAAATCAAAACTCAGGAATTTTATTAGAATATATAGAACTTCTTTACAATTGCCCTTACTTAATTTTTTATACACACAACGAATCGTTTGGAAAAGATCCTGAAGATAATAGTTATTATTTTGATGTTGCTGATGCTTTAATTGCAATTGAGTCATCAAACAATGGGTGGGTGCTCTTTCCAGCCGCAGGATCTACTCGCCCTCAAACCACCACCGGTAAAGGGTCTACTCATATTTTAGTAATGGGAACTAGTGACATCGACCAAGCAATTAACTATTTAAGAACAAATAGGCAAGGGAACTGAAAACTAAAGATTTTTTAAAATAACTCGCTCTTGGAAAAGAATTTTCTCATTACCAATAATTTGGTACTCATCAGGGCCTTTTCCTAAAATTAAAATAATCGATGTTTTGATAGAACATTCATATGCTTTTTCAATTGCTTTTTGACGGTCTATTTGAACAATCACTTTATCTTTAAATTCCGAGGCAATACCTGCCTTAATATCATCAATAATAGCTTCAACTTTTTCATTACGTGGATTGTCCGCCGTTAAAATAACAAGATCTGCAAACTCAGCAGCATACTGACCCATTAATGGTCGCTTTGCATGATCTTTGCCTCCGCCCGCACCAAAAACAACAATCAAATGATTAGTCCATGGTCGCACCGTTGCAAATAGCCCTTTAAAAGAACCTGGAGTATGAGCATAATCAATAAATGCACGCGCTCCGTTAGGCAACTTGTATTCTTCAAGCCTTCCACGAAGTCGAGGCAAACTCAAAGTTCCTTTTTTTAATAACTTTTTATCAACTTTTAGTTCAAAACATAAACCAAGCGCAGCCAAAAGATTATAACCATTAAACTGCCCAGGAAAATTTTTATACATAAAATGTTCGTGATCAATCACAAGTTCTTGTTCATAAAAAAAAGCACAGTAATTGTTATATTCAGACTTGCCATAACTTTTATACTGTTTATTTGCTGTATTATTTGCCAAAATTTTCTGGCCATACTCATCATCGGCATTAACTAAAATTGGTGCATTAGGCTTTGCATAATTAAAAAGTTGGCATTTTGTTTCAAAATATTGCTGCATGGTTGGATACAGTTCACCATGTTCTCTGTCTAAATTTGTAAAAATTAAGCCATCAAACGCTAATGTTTCAATTCGGTTAAAGGTCATTGCTTGAGCAGCAACTTCCATAACCACATATTCAACTTCTTGTTCAACACACAATTTAAAAAACTGGTGCAAATAGTCTGGCTGAGGCGTAGTCAAAGGCGCTTGAAGTGTAATATCTTGCCCAATTTTATTTTCAACCGTATTAAGCAAAGCAACAGTATACCCTGAAGACATTAAAAGATTGTACAGCATATGACCTGTTGTTGTTTTGCCTTTAGTCCCAGTAATTCCTAAAATTTTAAGTTTTCTTGCTGGATACCCTGCCGCTTGCGCACTTAAAACCCCTAAAGCTTTACGTGCATCTTCAACTTTTTCAATTGTTGCCCCTGCTTGGACTATCAATGCAAGCAACTGTTCAGAAATGGCAGTTTCCTGTTGAATAACAATTTTTTTTGCTCCCTTTTGCAAGGCAGTTTGAATATAAGCAATTCCATCCTGATTCATTCCATTGATGGCAACAAAAGTTGAACCTTTACCGACATAATCAGTGTGACATGTTACAGGAAAAATTTTTGGTAACATAACAATAGCCTTACTCTTAAGCTTTTAATGATGACATAACCTGTGTTCTAATGTATGGCAATAACCACAAGATACCAAAAAGGTTAATCAGCAAGCAACCGCCATTAACAATATCGATTGCTGCCCAAACTACAGAAACATCTGCAATTGAACCCCATAATGCACATACTGAAAAAAGAATAGTAAAAATATGCTCAAATCGGTCTTTTGTTAAAAAGAGCCAACATTGTCGACCAATAAATCCATACGCTACAAAAACGCCCACTCCGAACAATAATGTCAATGCTGTAACAATCCAACCTCCAGCTACACCAAATGCTGTTTGGAATGCTGCAGAAGTTAACGCTGCGCCATTTGCATCAGTTTGCCATGCTCCACTTACAACAATACTTAATGCAACCATGGTACAGACAAGATTTGCACTGATAAATGTTCCAAGCATTGCAGAAAGGCCATCTTTTAAAGGATTTTTACTTCCTGCCGAACCATAGATAACCGCAGCTGTTCCTAAACCCGCTTCACTTGCGTTAATGGTACGTGTTAAGCTTGAGCTAAATAATTGTTGCACAGTAACACCAACTGCTGCCCCTGCAAATGCCTGTGGATTAAATGCACTTTTTACAATTAATATTAAAGCAGGAACAAGTTCTGCCCAATGATATAATAGCACTGCAGTACAACTTATAAAAAACAACCCCACTTTAAGAGGAACTATAAAACTTGAAATTTTTGCAATTCTGCTTGCGCCACCTAATAAAATATAAGCAACAAAACAGGTTAATACTATCCCAATAATCCATGGAGAAAGTGAAGGCATAACTTGCGTTAAGGCCATACTAATTGAGTTACATTGCATTGAGTTACCACTTGAAAATGAGTACCCCAAACAACAAAGTGCATAAACTGTAGGCCAATATACTCCCCCAGGAATTTTTGCTAAATATAAGAATGGCCCTCCTAGAGAACGACCAGTATGAGAAACTGATGAAAACGACGTTGCTAAAAAAACTTCACAAAATCGCAAAATCATCCCTAAAAAACCAATTACAAATATCCAAAACGTTGCACCTGGGCCACCAGTATGTATTGCTGTTGCAATACCAGCAATGCTTCCATTACCAAGAGATGCGCTTAATGCATTTAAAAAAGCTTGAAGCGGACTTAATTCTCCTGAACTCTTGCCATCTTGAGCAAAGACCAAAGACCAACTTGTGAAAAATTTTCTTAATTGAATAAAACCTAAGCTGATCGTTGCGGTTAAAGAGACGCCAATTACAAATACTAAAAAGGGCAGTCCCCAGATAAGATCTCTCAATTGCAACAGCAGATTGTAAAACATAATCTTTCTTTCGTACGAGATTTAGAGATATAATAACTATTTAACTAAGTATACTCTTTTTATAAGGAATGTCTCGCCGATGAAAATTCTTGCACTCGATCTAGGAGATGTTTGGACTGGAACAGCACTTTCTGATGCATTAAAAATGTTTGCAAAACCATACCAAACAGTTAAAACGCAAGCATTAATTCCATTTTTAGAAACTACTTTTAAAGAACAAAAAATTTCAACGGTTGTAGTCGGCTATCCAAAAACCCTAAAAGGAACAGAAAGCGACCAAACCAGAAAAATTGTAACTCATAAAGAACAACTTGAAAAACAATTTCCATCAGTAGTCTGGGTCTTATGGGATGAACGAATGACCAGCAAGCAAGCTCAAATTATTCATAACAAAAAAGACGATAAGCAAAAAGTGCATTCTATTGCTGCTGCATTAATTCTTGAAACTTATTTACTGTATCTACAAATCCATCAAGACTCTTTCAGATAATAAAATTTGTTGCTTGAAATATTTGTGATAGAATAGACCTCTAAAAAGTAGAACTTACGTACCTTAAAAAAAGGAGATACAATGAAGTGCAAGAAATGCGATGGACTCATGGTTCTACAGTCCTTTTTTGATCATTTTTTGAATTTCGATGGTTGGCGATGTCTAAATTGTGGTAAAGTTATTCCACAAAAAAAGACAGCTATCGAATATGATGCTTTTGGAGTATTTTATCAACAACAAAAATGTAAAAATAAAAAATAAAAATGGATTCCTATTCACTCATTGCTCAAGCAACCTATCACGGCATAGAATATGCCCTGTTTAATAAAAAAAATCTTATTCAAAAGTCTTTTTTAATCAAAACAGAAACATGCAGATTAATGTATGAATTTAATCAACTGCTTAAACGGCATGACCTTGACTGGGAAAACATAAGCCTTATCGGCGCAAGCCAAGGGCCTGCTCCTTTTACTACCCTACGAGCCCTGATTACTACTTTAAATGGAATTAGTTTTGCAAAGAAAATACCTATGAACGGGGTTGATGGGCTTACAACTTTTTATCAAGAACAACAAACACTGTATTCAGATAAAGATCTAATAATTTTACTCAATGCATTTGGCAATGATGTGTATTATGCTTTGAAAAAAAATGATGTTCTAAAAACAGGCTGGCACAATACCACTGAATTCTTACATGAATTGGCAAAAAATAAAACAACTAAAAATTATTGCTTTAAAGGTAATGGAGCATTATTGCACCAAAACTTAATCATGCAACTCTTTGCCTCTTTTGATTCACAACAATGCCCAGGACATCCAACTTTAGAGTCAATAGCTTTAAAATGCTTCAAAAAAGAAAACTTGACGCTGCAACTAACGCCTCTTTATTTAAAGACACAAAATTTTAAATAATCATTCAAGCAGCTTGCTTTTTTATTCTTTAGAATCACTATTTTTGCTTACTTAAAAGTGCATCTAAATTTTTACCATATTTTGCCGCTTCTTGTATCCTTTCTATTGCAGCTATTGCAGCTTTTCGATGATTATGGTTTAATTGTTCTTCTTGAATAGTTTTTTTTGAAAGTTTTTTAGGTTTAGGTTTTGCTTTACCGGTAGCTTGCTCTTGACTTTCTTTAACCTTAAACCTTGTCCTGCAAAAACAGTTCCCTTTTGAAACATAAAAATATGTTTCTTGCGTTGCACTTGACTGACCAACCTGAACCAAAATAAACGTAATTACCAATAAGCTCTTTTTTATCATTTTTTTCCTTGTTAAATAATTATTGTAAAAGTTTTAGCTTAAATTTTCTAAATGCTTTTTAATTTGCATTTCTTATTCTATGCTAGCTTTCGTATCATCGATTGCTTTCTGAGCAGCTAAAAGACTGGTTTTTGGAACTCGATACGGTAAATCAACTTGACCTGCTTTACCGGCAGTGCCCGGGTTGCCTGATTTGTTTTCCCTCTGATCTCCAACTGTTTCAACTTCAAATCTTACTGCCTTTGTTTTTCCATCAGCTTGGTTTATTGATCTTTGTTGCGCTAGCTGTTCCAAGATTTCCCTCACCCCATCTTCTAAAAACTCAAGTTGCTGGACTGGAAGATACGAACATTGTTGCGCTTGTTCCGCAAGAAGGCCCAAAAATGAATCCAAAGGTGCACCATGAAAAGCAGCGTTAACCGATCCGCTTATAAAAAAAAGTATCAAAACAATAATCATAAGTTTGTGCCTTTCTTAAAACACAAATTTTAAAAGTTTATTTTTAGTTCAAACAAATGTATTACTTTATACTTTTTATTAAATAATTGCTCTTATTAAAAGTTATTATTTTTAGAAATTCAATGATTAATTAATCTTTTAGTGGCAACCGCATCCATGAGTGTTCTTTACTTGATGCTTTACAAGTGCATTTAGTCTACAATACAAACGACCACATTTATTACAAGTAAATGGTTTTTCACCGGTATGAACTGGAAGATGCTCTTTAAGACGAGCTGGATAGTCAAAGATTCTCAAACAATGTCGACACTGTCTATCCGGTAAAACAACCTCAGCTCTTGATGCTTTTCCTGCCAAACGATCACTTCTTCGGACACCTTGAGACGCCGTGTAAGCCGATGATTCTCCCCTCTTGATGACTGGTTGAGTAGTCTGAAAGAATAAAGAAACTAGCGCTATAAAAGATACCATTTTTTGCATAACCGCTCCAATTAATAAGTTATTTTAAATGTTATTAATTATAGAATAGCTGAAATTATGCATTTAGTCTATCAAACCTTTTATTTCAAAGTGAACGAACTAAACTTACAAAAGTAATAGCTGCTTGCTGTGCTCTTAAAATAGTAGGTCCGAAACAGATGGCTTGTCCTTGGCGCTCTTTAACCAATAAAACTTCTTGCTCAGTCAGTCCACCTTCTGGCCCTACTAATAATACAACTGGTTCTGTTACTTTTGCTATAGGCTCTCCTGCCGGATCAGCGTATAATATTTTTTTACCATTGTGTTCTTTTAATGCCTCTTCTAACGTAATTGGCCCACTTATAGTTGCAAAAGCAAAGCATTTTGATTGTTCTGCAGCGGCAACAATGATTCTTTCAAACCGCTCTAATTCTTGTTTACCGCCCCAAGCACGTTGTACTTTTTCAGTTAAAACTAACTGAATTTTGGTAACCCCTGTTTCAACTGCTCCGTAGATTGCATGTTCAAGCGCTTCTTTTTTAAGCAATGGCAACAACAAAGTAATTGATGGGCAATACTGCTGATTTTGAGTAACTGTTTTAATAATACCTGTTATTTCTTTTTTGGAGACAGCAGTAATGGTAAATAAAGCATGCTGTTCCTGTGTAAACAAGATCAGCGTGTCATCTTTTTTTAAACGTAATACATGAACAATTCTGTGAACCAAAGCAACGTCAACTATACCACAAGGGCCTACAGTAAATGGTTTTCCCGGAGAGTACAATGCAAACTGGTGCTGAGTGCCTTTTTTCATTTTGATGTTTTATAGGTTAAAAAATTTGTAATCCATTTTTTACAACTAACATAAGAACTAACAACATAGACATGCCATAGATACGCAACCGCCAATTGGGCAGTTTCAAGATTATAAGTTATTTTTTGTTTTTTATGGAGTACTTCTTTTACAGAAGGGTCTGCTGCCAAATCATCAAGAAAATTACTTCCATCGAATTCTGAATCATCAAAAGAATTCTCTTTTGAACTCTCTTGCACTGGTGATTGTTGGCATGTAGCAGATTCTTCAAAAAAACAAGGCTGCTCCCCTTTGAGGGTATAATTATTAATCAAAGAAAAAATTAGTCCGATTGAAAGTAGCAGTTTCATTTTATTTTTCATAGAAAAGTCCTTTTACTAGCTTAAACAATACGATATACAGTAGTATAACAAATATAAGATTTATTAAAAAGATGGGACAGTAGATGAAAAATAAAGCGCCTACAGCATTGGTTATTCTTGATGGTTTTGGGTTTTGCAAAGAAACAATACATAATGCTATAGCCCAAGCCCATACCCCGTGCTTTGATGAACTACTGACTACCTACCCAGCAACACTTTTAAAAGCTTCTGGGATGGCAGTTGGATTACCTGAAGGATCAATTGGTAACTCTGAAGTCGGCCATTTAACGATTGGCAGTGGATCCGTTGTTTTGCAGCCTTATACTATTATTCATGAAGCTATTAAAGATAAAAGCTTTTTTAGTAATAAAATCTTAGTAAAACACCTTAAACATCTTAAAGAAAAACAAAAAACACTCCATATTATGGGACTTTTATCTGATGCAACAGTACATAGCCATATCGAAGATCTTTTTGCTTTTTTAACTGCTGCAAAGCAACAAGGACTGACTGATATTGTGGTGCACCCTTTTTTGGATGGCCGAGATGTAGCACCCCAATCTGCTACTCTTTATCTAGAAAAACTTGAATCATTTCTTAAAGATTTAAAGGTTGGAGTAATTGGATCATTACATGGTCGTTTTTATGCAATGGATCGGAATAATCATTGGAACTTAACAGAATGCAGTTACAATGTTTTAACTAAAGTACAATTAACAGAAAAAACAACATGGCAAACTGTCCTTAAACAAGCATATAGCAAAAGCATTACTGATGAATTTATTGACCCAATTCAGTTGTGCCCTCAGGGGCTGATTAAAAGTCATGATGGCATCATATTTTTTAATTTCAGACCTGATAGAGCCAGACAATTAACCGCTGCATTTATCAATCCGCCTGCTGATTTAAAAATTAAACCTCTTTCTCTAACTTTTTTTATCACTCCTGTTTCTTATGGACCACTTTATTTAACTACTTTTTTATATAATAAACCGCAGGTTACTCAAACACTTAATAAGATGCTGGACAAAATGGGTTACTCTATTTTTACTATTGCTGAAGCTGAAAAATATGCTCATGTAACCTATTTTTTTAATGGTGGGCAAGAACAAACATTACCCAATGAAAAACGTGTATTTATTCCATCATTGCCCGATAAAAAATATGACCAACATCCTGAAATGTCTGCTCCTATTATTACCGATGCAATTATTGACTCACTTAAACACGATATGCGCGACTTTTATGTAATTAATTACGCAAATGCTGACATGGTAGGTCATTCTGGAAATTTTCAAGCAACTGTAAAAGCAATTGAGTGCTTGGACAGACAATTACAAACTTTGTACGCAGAAATTGTACAAAAACGTAATGGAACCTTATACATAACAGCTGATCATGGGAAAGCAGAAGCTATGTTTGATAAACAAACCAACCAACCACGAACAAGTCACACTGCTAACCCTGTTTTTTTTATCATGGTTGCTAAAGCTCTTAAAGAACGAAGTGATGAACTACCACTTGAAGAACTTTCTGATATTGCTCCCTTTATTGTTCACAATATTACCCAAGAATCATAACTCTTTGCGATAATGAACATACTTGCGTTCTTGATTAACTTCTTGATAACCAAGGCGAGTGTATAATTTACGTGATGATGCATTTTCTATCCAAGTTGCAAGCTTAACAACTTTTGCACCCATTTTTTTAAGGTCTTGTTCTGCATATTTTACCAATTTTTCAGCATATCGTTTTCCACGAAATGCCTGATCAATATCAATAAATAAAATAGCACCTTCAAAAGAATTTTTCATATAATACGCACCAAACCCAACCAGTTGTTCTTCTTCTTGTAAAACAATGATTGATAATTTACCTTTATAATGCGGTTCATAATTATTTGGTGAACGAGTATCAAGCATATAATCAACATCATAGTCAGGAGAACTAATTAACCAATACCAATTTTTTTTAAACTGCTCTTTAATAAATGCTCTGTGTTTTTCAGGTACATATGCAACAACAGAACTTATCTGATTTTGTTGTGACTGAACCTTAAAAGTATTGTTTGACCAATACCAATAACCTGCTCCACTAGCTGCAAATACTAACAGTGCCACTACTAATTTTTTATAATTCATATAAGATCTTCCATCTTTTGATAATAATCTATCTGCATTAAGCATAACCCTTTAGCAGGGGCTGTTGGCAATACTTTTGCCATTTTCTTTTCAAACAAAGCCTTTTTAAGATCATTAATCTGCACGTTTGATTGAGTGGCTGCAGCAAAGGCTGCTCCAACAATACGCCGTATCATGAAACGTAAAAATGATTTACCGGTTATTTTAATAACCACTCCACCAGTTTTTTCACAGGGAAAAAGAGCAATAGCATTAATCGTTTTAACGGTATTTTTTTCGGGTACTTCTTTACAATAAGCACGAAAATCATGTTCCCCAAGAAAAAGCGTTAAAGCGCGAGATAATTTTTCAAAATCAACTGGGCGTTGAATAAAAGCACCAAATCGTTGTACCGTTGGAGTTGGTCGTTGTGTAAAAAAAGTATAATGATATGTTTTTAAAGCAACAGCATGTTGCGGATGAAATTTAGGATCAGCAAGCACTAAGTCAGTAATAACTATATCTTCAGGCAATGCATTATTGAGAATCCATCGTAATTTTTGAGGTTCTATAACAAGATCTGTTTTTATTCTTACTACCTGCCCAGCAGCATGAACCCCAGCATCGGTACGTGAAGCACCAACCAACATACATGTCCGATTAAAAGTTTTTAAAAATGCTTCACGCAAAACACGATCGACTGATCGCTGATGAGGTTGCCACTGCCACCCATGATAGTCAGTACCATCATAGGCAACAGTCAGTTTGTAAGATTGCACTGCACAACAAACGTTATATGATTAACGAGATGAAGAACAGTAAGGAATTAACGCCATAGAACGAGCCAATTTAATAGCTTTATTCAAAAGACGTTGCTTGCTTGCACAATTACCAGAAATTCTTGAAGGTAAAATTTTACCACGCTCTGTTAAAAAACTTCTTAACAATTCTGTATCTTTGTAATCAACAAAGTCCATTGCTGTTAATCTGCATTGCTTTTTAGCATTTGCCCCAAAACGTTTATTACGTTTTTTTACGAGACGAGAACTGATTTTTAGTCTGATTTTTTTTGTCATTAGTTTAACTCCTCATCGTTGAAAGATTCATCAAGATCAGCTTCTAATGCATCTGATCTTTTGTCATTATCTCTTGAGCCTGAACCACGAAGGCCTTCCATATTGTTTTCACGTAAGAATGAATCTACATCGCGAGCAACAGGCGCATCTTCAACAGATTGTGGACGTTTGTATTCAAGTGATTGCTTTTCATCAAGTCTAACAACGACATGACGCATGACAATTTCATTATATTTTACTGCGAATGCTGTCTTGATAGTTTCAAGCACTGTTTGAGCAGTTGGCACTTCAAAACGTGTTAAAAAATAAATTCCATAATCATTTTTCTTAACTGGATAAGCTAAGCGGAATTTACCCCAGCGTTCAAAAGAAATCACTGATCCTTTTGCTTCTTTAACAAGTTCTTGAATACCTTTTTCAACATTACTTGCTTCGTCTTGCGTAATAGCAGGAGTTGCAAGCATAAGAATCTCATACCGATTCATACACATACTTTCGTATAAATTTAAGGTTACTAACTGGAAATGTTGCATCAATCAACACTATAAAAACTCCACCATGGGGCTTTTATTTAGAAAACCAACTGCTAAAAGTGTACCAAAAGGGCCAAAAAAAGCAAAAATGAAACGTATATACAAAAAAAATACTGCTTTATAGCTTAAATAAGCTTAAGGCAGTACTTTTTTATAAATTTAATTATTTATATAAAGTTATATTCTGATTCCATTTACACCACAATACAATCTAAAACAGATTAAGGATGCAACACTTGCAAATATGGCGAATTTAAATCTAAAACGGTCACTATCATCAATTAATATTTTTGGCCAAGACTTTTTCATATAATTACGGGCTTTACTGCTGGCAACCAAAACCCCAATTCCTGATACTGCTGAAATAGCAGTATTTCTAAAATTTTGGTTTATTGCATATTCCCAAACAGCGTCAAGCAAAAAAGTCCCAGCAAGTACCTTTGAAGTTAACTGATCAGAACATAAAGTAAATAAACGCTCTGGAAAACTTCTTGGCTCACGATGAGGAATAATATAACGGCCATGTTTATTTTTTCCAAAACTAGTTGCTGCAAACAATAACCCCACAATAAATAACAATTTCTTCATATAACCTCCATTAAAAATTATAAGTTTGTTAAATATATTTCTGAACTCTCTGGATTACTCGTCCAATAATTCTAAAATGATCCTTGCCACGAATTAAGGCAATTGGAGCCTGTTTGCGATTTGGAGATTCAAGAACAATAAAATCTTCACTAAACGTAACCTGGAAAATACCTTTGATAGCAACATCGTTACCATATTCAACGGCAGCGGTATCACCAGTTCTTGTCCACACATCAGGAGAAACGATTAAAAAATCGCCTTTTACAAATGTTGGAGCAAGCAAATTGTTATCAATTGCAAGGGCAAACATTGCTGCGTCAGTAGTGTTTAAACTTGGCACAAATACATCTTTGTAACCGGTCGTTGTTTGCATTAATTGGTTATTATAAGGGGACGGATTTGAAGGGATTTCTCCTACAACCGGAACCACTTGTACTTTTAATTCAATATCAGATTTTTCTGGCATACTTACATTGTTATCAATGTTATCAGTACGATTTCTACGCTCTGCAAATAAATCGATAGGACTTAATTCAAAAGCGTTTGCTAATTTTTTTAAGGAATCTTCATTCCAGCGACGAGTTCCATTTTTTATATGAGTTAAGTAGCTTTCAGACATTCCTGTCTTTTCGGCTAAAACTTTCGTTGTCCAGCCTTTTTCTCGTAAAAGCTCTTTCACTCTTAAAGATGTCGAAGACATACTTTACTCCTTTGTTTGAACATGCAATAGTATAGTAATTATGAAGTTAACACTGCGTTAAAAATAATATTACACATAGCAAACTGTTTGTCAAATGGAAAAAAAAATAAGCGCCAACCAAGCTCCTGATTCACTCATCGTTTCCTCTTTTTACGAGTCTGAAACATGGTCTAAAAATGCTCTTTTAAGCGGGATTGATGAAGTCGGAAGAGGCTGCTTGGCTGGACCAGTCGTCACTTGTGCAGTCATTTTATACCCCTACGCTAACCACCTATTACTGAAAGATTCAAAAATACTGACTGAAAACCAAAGAGTTATGGCTGCGCATTGGATTAAACTTAATGCATGGTACAGTTTTGGGATGGTTGACCACACATTTATTGATAAGCATAATATTTACCAAGCAACCTTAATTGCTATGAAGCGAGCTTATTATGGGCTTATTACCCAGCCAAGCTTGCCTCAACAGCCCAGCTTATTATTAATTGATGCAATGCCCCTTAAACTTGAAAATCAAGCGACTAAAATCCTTTCGTTTACCCAAGGTGAAAGCAAATCAATTTCTATTGCAGCAGCGTCAATTTTAGCAAAAGTAATGCGAGATGAGTTAATGAAAAATACTGCAAAACTTTTTCCTGGCTTTTGCTTTGAAAATAATAAGGGATATGGAGCTCAAAAGCATCAATTAGGCTTAAAAAATCAAGGTCCAACGATTATTCATAGAGATAGTTTTCTTTCTAGTTATAGGGAGCGCGCAGATGAAAACCATGATAGACAAACCTCACTTTTTCGCTGAAGTTATTGAAAGCTCCCTGCAGGGTTTTACCGCCCAAAGCTGGCAATGGGACACATTTCCTGAATTTGGATCATTGGTTACCGTTACTACCAAAAAACGAACACTATTTGGAGTAGTTGATACTATTAGTACTGGCTCAATCGAACCAGGGCGTTATCCCTTTACGTACCAAAAAACAGAAGAAGAATTATTGACAGAGCAACCCCAAATTTTTGAATTTTTAAAAACAAGCTTTTCCTGTATTATTCTGGGGTTTAGTGAGCATGAAATTATGCTTTATCATCGCGCACCAGAACCGCCTAAAATCCATGCTTTTGTCAGCCTTGCAACACCAATTGAATATAAACGTTTTTTTGCATGTCATAACTATTTACATGTTTTAGCCTCAAGTCAACATACTGAATCACTTGATGAACTGATGTTAGCACTTTTACGTAATGCGCATCAGCAAAAATTACTTGATCATGCAAAACTAGAAAGCTTTATAGAAATCTATTCCCTATTAATCGGCAATGATTACCGCAGACTTAAGCTTTTTATTCAACGCATACCTGCATAAAAGCTCAATAAATCTTATTTTTATCAGGACAATTTTAGTAATCTTAAAGAAAATAAAGTCAATAAAAAATCCTAAAATAGAGGATCTCTGATGAAAAAAAAGATTATTATTGCGCTTAGTTTTATTGCAGCAACCGGAATAATATTTGGGTTATTTCATGAAACTCTACAAAATGCCTTGAGTGAAAAGTCTGACTGCCCTTTTTGTAATATCGTAGCTCACGATATGCAAAACCAAATCATTAAAGAAGGACCTGATGTTATGGCGATCAGAAAAAACCGCACAACCAGTGGAGTTGATTTTTTAATGATTCCTAAAGAACATATTGTCAATTTAAAATCATACGACCCTCAGAAAGCTGAACAGCTATTTGGCCAGATGATTTCTATAGTCCAAGAACTTGCAAAGCAATCACAACAAACAGGTGAATTTACGTTAACTATTAATAATGGCGCTGCGTCTTATCAAACCGTCTTCCATTGGCATGTCCACGTTAAGTCCCCGGACTCAAGCTGGGGCTTTTAATCATTCATTTACCGTTGCTAAAATAGTCTTTATACTAATAAAAAATAAACTCTACACCCTACTTATTATAAGATAACTATTTATGCAGAATCTAACGCTTGAACAGCTTCTTTCTAAAACGACCAAAGCGCTTGAACCTCGATTTGGCAAAGAGCACAGTTTTTTTGTAGCAGGCTGGATTATTAACAAATTAACTGACAATATTTTTAGCAAGTCTGAAGCGCAAAATCTATCCTTAGAAATAGTCAGTCCAGAAGTATACCAAAAGCTGCAAACCTGGGTAGAGTTATTAATCACCAAAAATTATCCATTACAATATCTCTTAGAAGAAACTCCTTTTGGAAACATTGAACTTTTTATTCAAGCGCCCATTTTAATCCCGCGTCCTGAAACAGAAGAATGGGTTATGCAGTTAATTGCAAATTTACAACTGTTTAAAAAATATCCACTCAAAATTCTTGATTTGTGTTCCGGTTCAGGATGTATTGGTTTATCTGTTGCACATGCATTTGAAAACTTTACCGTGCTTGCTGTCGATAAAAATCCACAAGCAATAGCTCTGATTGAAAAAAACATTCAACATTTAGAACTTAAAAATATTACAGCTCTAGAATCTGATATGTTTGCAAATCTTGAAAAACAAACGTATGACATTATTTTTTGCAATCCTCCTTATGTAACTGCTGATGAACACGAGCAACTTGATGACTGCGTAAAATTATGGGAAGACAAAGATGCACTCATTGCAGACAATAATGGGCTTGCATTTTATGAATTGATTGGGCAGCAAGCACAACAATATTTAAATCCAAAAAGTCTTTTGACTCATGATTTCTGTCAGCTCTTTTTAGAAATTGGAGAAACTCAAGCTCACGCTGTCACCCAATTATTACAAAAAAATAAATGGCATGTTATGAGCCCTATCCGTGATTTTAATAATAAACCGCGACTTATTGCCGCATCCGTTAAAGGATAATTATGGTAAAAAAAATCTTACTGACAATTTTATTAATGATTACTCAGTCATTAGTAAATTCACAACAACAACGACAACAAGAAAGAGAACAAGAAGTTCCTGATATAAATCAATTCCGCTATTCACAAACCGCACCTGGTAACGGAATGGTTAGAGCAACACCCCCTGCTTCACCCATTCCAGAAAGAGATGTTCCACAAGATAATGACAATGATGAAGCATCTGATTCTAAAGATGATCAAGTTGTGCCTGAGAGAGCAGAATCTGATCACTAACCATAAATTCTCTTACTAAAAAAGGAAGCGTCATGAGTAAGCAGTATCAAACAGCTGTCTTTTTATTTCATCGAGATTTGCGCATTAATGATAACAAAGGATTACTGCAAGCGTGCAAGCAAGCTGAAACAGTTATTCCCATTTTTATCTTTGATCCAGAGCAAATCAGCACAATCAATAGTTATAAAAGCGATAACGCAGTTCAGTTTATGCTTGAATCTTTAAAAGACTTGCAAGAACAGTTTAAAAATCGCGGTGCCAGGCTAAATCTTTTTTATGGTAAACCAGAAAAAATCCTTACAGAGTTAGTAACAATGCTCAGCATTGATGCGCTCTTTTTCAATGAAGATTATACCCCTTTTGCTCTTGCAAGGGACAAAGCAATTACCCAGGTGATTGAAAAACTTTCAGTTGCAGTGCATAGCTTTCAAGGTCTTTTATTAACCGATCCAAAAACTTTGCGCAATCAAAGTGGCAAAGCATATACTGTATTTACTCCGTTTTTTAATAAAGCAACAGAGCAAGGAATTAACGAACCTGAGAAAAATACCTATAAAAATTTTTACACCAAAAAAATTGAAACTGCTTTTGACGCTAACCAAAATCTATTTGAAAAATTTTCAATCACTAAAAATTCTGCAATTGCTGTCCATGGCGGAACAGAACAAGCAGAAAAAATTTTACAAAATATAGATTCATTCAGACAGTACAGCTCAACACGTGATTTTCCATTTTTAGCAACTACCCATCTTTCCGCGCATCTTAAATTCGGAACAGTTTCGCCACAACAAGTAATACATTCCCTTAAAGAAAATAAAGCTGATCAAGCATTGATTCGGCAACTTTATTGGCGAGATTTTTACACTCATATTGCGTTTCATTTTCCGCATGTGTTTGGCAAAGCATTTAATCAAAATTATCAAAAAGTCTTGTGGTCACATAACAAAAAAGCATTTGAACAATGGTGCAACGGTCAGACAGGATTTCCGATTGTTGATGCGGGAATGCGTCAACTCAATACTACTGGGTACATGCACAATAGAGTAAGAATGATTGTCTGTTCTTTTTTAACCAAGAATTTACATATCGATTGGCAATGGGGCGAAAAATATTTTGCACAAAAACTGGTCGATTATGACCCTTCTGTTAATAATGGGAGTTGGCAATGGGGAGCTTCTACCGGAGCAGATGCAGCACCTTATTTTAGAGTATTTAATCCTTGGCTACAACAGAAAAAATTTGATGCTGATTGCATTTATATTAAACAGTGGGTTCCTGAATTACGATTAATAGAACCAAAAGCTATTCACAACTATTTTAATGCTACTCAACCATTGACCAAAGAATATCCATTACCTATGGTTGATCATGCAACCACTTCGCAACAAGCAAAAAAGATGTTTATGTAAAAAAAGGGGATAAAATGTGGAACAATAATCTCATCAGATTGGGTTTTTTATTTACTGGTATTATGTTCATACACGGTTTAATAGGTAAAATACTGATGGGCGATTCGGGCCAAAGTTCTTGGTATCTTTCACTCAAAAAACCGTTTTTTAATCCGCCTGGATATATTTTTGCGATTGTATGGCCAATACTCTATTGCTGCATAATTGCGACTGGAATCCAGTTATTAAAAAGTGATAAAAGCAAAGGATTAAATACAAATCTTATACTATTGTTTGGTCATTTACCCATCAATTCATTATGGATTTATGTATTTTTTATACAAAACAATATAGAACTTGGAGTTTTTATACTACTAGCTCTTACTGTTATTATATGGAACATGACATTCCGATTTAAAATTGCCGATAAGCAAGCTGCTTTATTGTTTATGCCATACTCGCTATGGATCACTTTTGCGTTTATACTTAATCTTTCTCTATACCTATTAAATAGAACTGTTTTGATTCATTAATTATTGGATCAAAAGTAATAAAATTTGTTAAAAAAAGAAGCTCCATTTTTTGGAGCTTCTTTTTTTAATTCAGTAAAAACTAAAACTTAATACATTCCTTGCATTCCACCCATACCGCCTGGCATACCGCCTCCAACAGTTTGAACTTCTTTGCTTTCTTCAGGAAGATCACAAATAATAGTTTCGGTGGTTAACATTAAACCTGCAATTGAAGCAGCATTTTGCAATGCAGTTCGCGTTACTTTTGCAGGGTCAACAATACCAACTTCGATCATATTTATATACTGGCCAGTTTTTGCATCAAAGCCAATTCCATAAGGATGTGAACGGACTTTGTCAACAACTACAGAACCTTCAAATCCAGCATTAGTCGCAATAACACGAAGTGGAGCTTCAAGAGCACGACGAATAATGGCTACACCAAATTTTTCATCGCCATCTGCTACAACAGTGTCAACAGCTTCTTGTGCACGTAATAATGCAACACCGCCACCTGCAACAATACCTTCTTCAACCGCTGCACGAGTTGCATGAAGCGCATCGTCAATACGGTCTTTCTTTTCTTTCATTTCTGTTTCTGTTGCTGCGCCAACTTTGATCACTGCAACACCGCCTGCCAATTTAGCAACACGTTCTTGCAACTTTTCTTTGTCATAATCTGAGCTACTGTTTGCGATTTGCAATCTGATTTGCGCAACTCGACTATCGATCGCTGCTTGATCGCCAGCACCATCAATAATTGTTGTTGCATCTTTTGTAACAACAACTTTTTTTGCTGTCCCAAGGTCATCAAGTGTAATATTTTCTAACTTAAGTCCAAGTTCTTCTTCAATCACTTGTCCACCAGTCAAGATAGCAAGATCTTTTAACATTTCTTTTCTACGGTCACCAAAACCAGGGGCCTTGACCGCAACAACATTTAAGGTGCCACGAATTTTATTAACTACTAAAGTTGCAAGCGCTTCGCCTTCAATGTCTTCTGCAATAATTAATAATGCTCTACCAGTTTTTGCAACTTGTTCCAAAACAGGGAGTAATGACTTCATTGAATTGATTTTTTTGTCATGTAATAAAATCACTGGGCTATCAAGCTGCGCTTCCATTTTTTCTGTTTTATTTACAAAATAAGGAGATAAATAGCCACGATCAAACTGCATACCTTCAACAACTTCAAGCTCATTATACATGCCTTTTGCTTCTTCAACAGTAATGACACCATCACGGCCAACACGTTCCATAGCCTCGGCAATTTGTTGCCCAATAACTGTGTCAGAGTTTGCCGAAATAGTGGCAACTTGCTCGACTTCTTTGCGGTCTTTTACTTTTTGAGCTGCTTTTTTGATTGCTTCTACTGCTGCGTCAACTGCTTTATCAATACCGCGCTTTAATTCCATAGGATTAGCGCCAGCGGTAACATATTTATTACCTTCGTGAAAAATAGCTTGCGCCAAAACAGTCGCTGTGGTTGTCCCATCACCAGCTACGTCAGCTGTTTTTGAAGCAACCTCTTTAACCAGCTGTGCACCCATGTTTTCTAATTTGTCTTTTAACTCGATTTCTTTTGCAACAGTTACACCATCTTTGGTAATAACTGGAGATCCAAATGATTTTTCAAATGCAACGTTACGACCTCGGGGCCCGAGTGTGACTTTAACGGCATCAGCAAGGGCATCAACCCCTTTGCGAAATTTTTCGCGTGCATCTGCGCCAAATACAATTCTTTTTGACATAGAAATCTACCTTATCTTTCTACAATACCTAAAACGTCTTCTTCTTTTAAGATGATATGTTTTTCATCAACATCGGTACCTGCGTACTTGCCAAAAAAAACAACATCACCAACTTTAACTTGAAAATCAGCTTTTGTACCAGTTGCAACAACTTTTCCTGTTTGTCCTTTTTCTTTAGAACCTTCTGGAATGTACAATCCACCTTGAGTTTTCAATTCTGTTTCTGTTCGTTCAAC
>Ga0169931_10001365_pt1 | contig 40387 bp, 39 predicted proteins | sample Kivu_15m_20L_FD_129675 | JGI IMG/M metagenome (GOLD analysis project Ga0169931, IMG submission 129675) | Freshwater microbial communities from Lake Kivu, Western Province, Rwanda to study Microbial Dark Matter (Phase II) - Kivu_15m_20L... | ecosystem: Environmental > Aquatic > Freshwater > Lake... | reverse complement strand
GTCTAAAGCCAGGTAAACCAGGTTCGCTTGGCTCCCAAAAAGCCATTCAATTTGAAAGGCTTTTTTATTTTCCCCTTCATTATTCTTGGCTGGTTCCCGGGCCTGAAAATCATCCTTATCTCAAGCGTTCGAGTTTACCTTTGCGCTTGATCAGATTTTTATAATCCCATTGGATTTCTCTCGATTTTCTAAGCCAGCCAATCAGTTCACCGATATCAATTTCTGATACATCCTGATAGAAAACAGAAGCGTCCATAAATTTTTCTCCTCTTACATTCAATTTGTCTTCATTAAAACCGGCACCACTCCAGAACATCAGTCGGATGCCCCGTTTTTGCTTGCTGTATCCAACAATTGGATTGGCCTCCAAAAACCAAACAGGATGAGCATGCCACACTTTTCCGACAGCATCGCTGAGTTCAGTCGAAATCACCTGCGCCAGCAAATCGCAAATTGCTTGGTCGCCAACAAGCTGATTTTGGTTGTACAATGCTATTTCAGGGGGCATTATTTTTTGAAAATGTTTTTGAAATGCCATTGAAAATTATCCAAAACTGGATAATAATTTACTGAATTTGGAAGCTTGATTTGAATACCATGAAATGCTTTTATACTGTAGGTAGTTTTGTCCTCCTTGAATGTATTCGAAACAACAACTTGATAATTGTCATCAATTGCAATTAACCCTCTGTCAAATGCTCTGTGCAGATTCGGACACAGAGCAATTCCATTGGTTACCGTATCATCATAACTAACACTAAAGGGTACAATGTGACAAGCATCAATCATGGATGCATTCATAATTGCATCAACTCGCATTCCCGAAATGCAACAAGTGTTGTTGTAGATTCTTGGTATTTCTCTCTTGAATAAGCTGCCTCTTAAAAAAATTTCTTCTTCATTTTTCTGCTCAAGCAATTTTTTGATCTCTTTCTGATATTCTGCCGTTGGCTCGTTTAAAATTTTATTTTCTATTTCACTAAATAGATTTTGTTGTCCTGTTGATAAATGATTGAAATTCGATTTGCTTTCTGCAAAATATTCATCCAATAAAAAGTGAGTTAAAATTTCATTACTCTTTTTATCTTTTACCAAATTGAATAAATCTTCATCGATGATTGCACAGTCAATAGCTGAATTAAGGTTTGTAAAACTCTTGGTAACCGAACCTAACTTTTCAATATTATCAAAGCCATTCTTAGGAATTAAAGTCCAGAACTTCTCACTTTTTAAATAATAAAATGGATATGAGATTCTACAGTCATGATTTGTGGTAACTAATGCGTTCCAGTTTGATTTAAATAAAGCAACCAATTCAGGACTGAGGTAAATTCTTGGTCCTGTGATTAAATTATTTTGGAATAATTGCAATACAGAAATCAGTAGGATTGGTTTGTGTGGAGCTAAACCATGCGATCTGTCAATTCTTAGTTTTTTAAATCTATTCAGATACTTCTGTAAAGTTTCTTGCACAGGTTCAGAATATATACTGTTTATCACATTATTCCCCACCACTAAATCCTATAATCCATGGTCTTGTTGGGTTCTCGTCATAGAGATATTGATCTATAATTTCTTTTTCTAAATGCTGAATATTCATTGCCATTGCACTTTCAATTTTCCTTAATATGCTCTGTTATTTTTGGCAAATTAAAGATTTTTCGCAAGGGAATATATTCATAGCAAATCGATAAATCTATTCAGATTAAGCTCTCCCAATTTTTTGTTCGTGCATAAAGCTGCATTAAAATGTATTTATCTTATTTATAAGGGTTTAATTACCCCCCCCTAAACCACTTCGGCAACCACAAAGGTGCTGCCGCCAACAAAAATCAGGTCTTCGGGCTGGGCGGTTTCGCGGGCGGCCTGCAAAGCTTCAGATACGCTTGCGTAATGCGTTCCTTGCAGGCCCAGCAAGGCGGCCTGCTGTTGCAGATCGGGGGCGGGGAGGGCCCGCATCAAATCGGGAGCGCAGAAATAATAGCTGGCATTTTGGGGCAGCAATTGAAGGATGATTTCCGGCGATTTGTCCTTCATCATGCCAAAAACCATATGCAGTTTTCGGTATTTCTGCATATTAATTTGCTTCATTACTTCTTCGATGCCTGCTTTGTTATGACCGGTATCGCAAAATACATCCGGACTTTCGCCAATTTGTTCCCAGCGTCCACGCAAGTTGGTATTCGTGATTACATTTCTAATACCAATCTCAATGAATTCTGCACTTAAATTCCAATTTAATTCTTTGAGAATTTCACATGTTTTAATAACAGCTTTTAGGTTCTTAAGCTGATATCCGCCGCTAAGCGGCGAGATGATAGTATAGTTTTGCGTATGGCTCCGGATTTGGGCTTCAATGACCCGACGGCCATTAAATTTTGAATAATTCCAGCTTTCAATAAAAATATCTTTATCGCTTTGATAAATCACTGACCCTTCTTGAGCTGCCTTTTTTAAAAATACATCAATACTTTCTGAATCGGTTTCTGATAGTATAACCGGAATGCCCGATTTAATGATTCCAGCCTTTTCATAAGCAATTGAAGCGATGTCACTGCCTAATAAATCGGTATGATCGAGCGAAATATTTGTGATTAAACTAATTTCCGGATGTATGATATTGGTTGAATCCAGGCGGCCACCCAGTCCGGTTTCAAGAACTACTACCTCGCATTCGTGCTTGTTAAAACTCAAAAATGCCAGAGCAACAGTCATTTCAAAAAACGAAGGCTTTATTGTTTCAAATAATTCCTTATTATTTTCTACAAAATCAATCACTTCATGTTCAGTGATTTCTTTCCCGTTTATTTTTATCCGTTCACGAAAATCTTTTAAATGCGGCGATGTGAACAGTCCGGTTTTATAGCCCGCCTCCTGCAAAATGGAGGCAATCATGTGCGAGCAGCTGCCTTTACCATTGGTACCTGCAACATGCACATATTTTAAATTCGATTGAGGATTTCCTAAGGCTTCGCACAGCCTGGTGATATTTGTAAGATCGGCCTTGTATGCGGCTGGACCTATGCGGGTAAAAGCAGGCAGCATGCTGAATAAATACTCAACAGTTTGACTGTAATTACTCATAAAATGGCCTTTTAAAAATATTACTTCACAATTGCCTGAATGATTGCCGAGGCAACCCTTTTACGATAATCTTCCGATAAAATTAAATTTCTATCGTGTTCATTGGTCATATACCCAATTTCAAGAAGTATTCCCGGACAATTTACATCTCTTAAAACGAGAAAATTGGCATGTTCGGGACTATTTATAATTGGTATATCCTTGGGAAATAATTGAATAACCTTATTTGCCAGCGCAAGACTTGCTTTTTCATTGTAATTCTCACGACAATAAAAAATCTGAACTCCTGATTGCAGGGAATCAATATTCATATTGTGATGCAGGCTGATGATGCAATGTGGTTTTAATTCATTTATTTTTTGAACCCTGCCATTGAAAGTAAAATATTCATCGCTAGTTCTTAGGAATTCAATTTTGTATTCCGGACCACAATCAATCCCTTCAAAGTATTTCGCGAAATCAAGGATGATATCCTTTTCAAGCAGCGTATCCCAAGCACTTCCCTTGTCTTTTCCACCGTGGCCGGCATCAATTAAAATAGTTTTTACCTGAGCCTGAACCTGAATCGAATACGAAAAAAACAGAAGAATGAATTGAAATGCGAACGGAATAAGTTTCATTTTCAACAGTAATTAATTTCTGATAAAGGTGTATGTGATGGTACCAACTTGTTTTTCTGCTGCATCCGGATTGGCCTTAAATTTTGCTTTACGGGCAGCCTTTTCAGCTTGATCAAACAAACTGGCGTCCTGCACGGTGGTTCCCCGGGCTCCTGCTTTTGCTGAAAGCACATTACCTTGTTTATCAACTGCAATTTCCACTACAACTTTTCCTGATTTTTGCGAAGTATAAGCTGGTTTAGGTAGCACGGTATGTCCTCTTCCTGCAAGGTTGTATGAGATTCCTGATCCATTTCCGGTGCCGGTGCCTGTTCCATTTCCACCTCCGCTGCCGCCACCCGAGCCACTGCCTTCGCCTCCTGCACCACCGGTTCCTGTTTTGCCCTGGTAAACACGACTGTAGGGATCGCCGGATTCACTCCCCTGATTGCCTGATTTACCGGTATTGCCCTCACTGCCTGATTTATTGCTTTTTTGAGGATAAAGTGCTCTTTCATCAACCGTAGGTTGACTGGTTTTTGTAATAACCGGCCCACTTGTTTCTCGTTTGAGCTCTTTGGCTTTTACTGGTTTTTTTGGCTTTTCAGGTTCAGGAACATAGTTATTTTCTTCTGTTTCTGATGTTAAAATGGGCGCACTTTCTTCGGGTGCAGGTTTGCCTTTTTCTCCTGCCGCAGGCAGGGATTCCGGATTCATCAATCCCATGCCATCGGCTGAATTCCCGAAGCTGAGTTCTACTCCCAATCCACCACCTCCATCTTCCGGATAGGGAGGGAGCGGAGTTATTATTTTATATAGTATGAAAAGCAATAAGAGTAATCCATGAAATGTAACCGTGATTACTGTTGCCGTATATCTATCAGATTTTTGGGTGTATTCCATAATAATTAACCGTTAGGAGCCCGTGTCGCAAGAATCATTTTGACTTTTAAGCGATTGCCAATTTCCAAAACATCTACAAGCTGTTGGATACTCAGACTCTTATCTAAGCTTAAAACGATAGTTGGTTCATTTGCTCCGGAAACTACTGCGGCCATTTCTGTTTCAAGGTCTTCAAATGCAACATCTTTCCCCTTAAGAACATAGCGAAGATCAGCAGAAACTTCTAATTTAATTACTTGCTTATTCAAGGCCTGAGCGTTTTTTGCGCTTGGTAGGGTGAGCTTTACCACGCTTGGACTTACCATTGTTGACACAATTAGAAAGAACAGCAGCAAAAAGAACATGATGTCGTTGAGCGAGTGGGTGCTCACTTCTGCATGTGGCCGTATTCTGGAACCTCTGAGATTCATTTATTTGGTGGGTTCGTGTAACATGTCAATAAAATCAAGCCCGGTTGCTTCCATACGCTTCGCTATTCTGTCGACGGTAAAATTCAGATAATGAAAGAGAACGAACGCGAATATACCAACAATCAGGCCTGCGGCCGATGTGACCATTTTTTCATACAAACCACCTGCAATCAAGCCAATGCTGATATTGTCTGCGAGCGCTATGTTGTAAAATATTTTAATCACACCCAGAATGGTCCCCACAAACCCGAACATGGGCGCAATTCCTGCAATGACGGAAAGTACCCCAACATTTTTTTCGATTCGGCTCAGCTCCTTTTTGCCAACTCCTTCCATGGCTTTTTCAATTTCATCCACAGAAGTACCAATTCTTGCAATTCCCTTTTCCAGCATTCTAGCGTCAGGAGTATTGTTGCTTTTACATAAAACAATGGCTCCCTGAATATTGCCCTGGTGAATCTGGTCGCGTACATTATTGAGCAAATTTTCCGGACTGGCCGAAGCTCTTCGCAAAACAAGGAAGCGTTCCACAAAAATATAGATGGTAACAAGAGATAACAATCCAATAGGGACCATGATCCAACCACCTTTCTGAATCATTTCCCAAACACTTAATGTATCAACCTTTTGAGCTGCTTCAGTTGCACTGTCCACAACATTGGACAATGAGTCGCCGCCAATTACGGCTTGCAGGAGTATTCCCGGCATATTTCAGATTTAATTTAAAAACGTTAATGTTCAACTATTCGTATCCCAAATTAAGCTAATAAGCATCCATGGTTGGGAATTATTGCTTTTTCGTTTTGAACGTCTTTATTAACAAAGCTATTGTGACTCCAAATATGAACAAGGTTTTACTTCAAAAGAGTATCCAGTGCGATGTTGAAAGCTTCGCGCGAAAAGTGAATTTTTGTAGGACATTTAGTAGCTACGCGCTCCATGGCGCTTTTGATGGTCCCTGAAACATCACTAAAAATAGCTTCATCAGAAATCCGGGCTTCATTGCTCATGAGGTAGGCAAACACCCTTGCCATTCCGCAATTAGAGATAAAATCGGGAATCACAGTCATGATTGAGTCTGTTTTTTCCATTACGGGACCAAAGAAAATTTCCTTATCGGCAAATGGAACATTTGCGCCGGACGAAATAACACGCACACCCGCATTAAACATGCGTTGCACCTGGTCTTCACTTACCAATCTGGAAGCTGCTGCAGGAATAAAAAGGTCTGCATTTACATCCCAAATCCGCTTATTTACTTCTTCAAAGCTTAAGAGATTATCGGAATTCAGTGAATTGCCCTGCTTATTTAAAAACAAGGTTTCAATTTCTGATTGCCCGTAAGGCACGTCCGGAATGAGTCCACCGGCACGATCAATAATCCCTGCAATTAATGCACCCGAGCGCGATAAATAATAAGCTGCCGCAGAGGCTACATTACCCCATCCCTGAATGATCACTTTTTTTCCGCGAATGTTTTCACCATATGTATTGTAGAAATGACGACAAGATTCTGCCACCCCGTAGCCTGTGATCATGTCCGCAACCACTAGTTTACCGGAAGTGTCAGGTGTAAAACGCACATCTTCAACCACTTTGGATACCCCGGCTCTCAGATTACCGATTTTTTTTATTTTTTGAGCTTCAGCACCACCAAAGTGCCCTGTAACTACTCCTTCCTGCGGATGCCAGAGGCCAAATTCTTCTGTTATAGGAATCACTTCATGAATTTCGTCAACATTTAAATCTCCACCTGTGCCATAATACGTTTTTAGCAAGGGCATGACGGCCTTGTACCAGCGTTTCAAAACTTCTGGTTTCCTGGGATCTGCCGGGTCGAAATTGATGCCGGATTTTGCTCCTCCAATGGCAGGACCAGAAACTGTAAATTTAATTTCCATGGTTTTGGCCAGAGACTCAACTTCTCGTTTATCGAGTCCTTTTCTCATGCGTGTTCCACCTCCTGCAGCGCCTCCTCGAAGCGAATTGATGACGATCCAACCTTCAGCTTCGCTTTCTGAATCTTTCCATTCAAACACTATTTCCGGGCTTTTTTCCTCGAATTTTTTAAGTAATTCCTTCATTGTTTGCGATTTTGGGAAGGGCAAAAGTACTATTTGAAAGTAATTTTGAAGGTGTATTTGGAATTTAAGTTTTTCCTTAATTTGGTCACAGAAAAAAAACTTAACCAATACCAATCAAAATTACCCGATGGGAACCAAATCCGACAAAGCGTTCAGCAAAAACAAGGACCTTTTTGGAGAGGGCAGCAGACACACTCGTCTGAAGCCTCTGAATCCTAAAGAGCAGAAAAACTGGAAAGCCAGTTATGAAGATGAGGACGAAGATCTTGATGAAGAGGACTTCGACGACGAAGATGATGATTTCGAAGAAGAAGAAATCGACGACATCGACGAAGACGAGGACTTCAATCTGGATGAAGATCTTTCAGATCCTGATTTTGATGATGACGATGACGACGACGAAGAGGAATTCTTCGACGATACCACCTTCTGATCTTGTTTAAGCCAGGTAAATTGCACCTGCCGGAATAGCTCTGCTAGCTCCGGTTACAGATTGTATTGTTGATTGTTTGCCATGCCATCTCAGGTAGGCAAGCAAAGCAAAAATTAGTGCCTCTTTAAAGTCTTTTAGTGTTGAGTCGGCTACAATGATTTCTGCCTCTGAAACCCTTTTTATTAAGGAAAGCAGGTAGTCATTATTGCAGCCTCCTCCGCTAAAATAAGCTTTGCTTTGCTTGCCCTGAAGCACCGCAGCTATTCTTCGTGCTGCATGCTCGGTATAAGTATTTAATCTATTTACCAAAGGCTCTTGCTGGTATAATGAGAGCAGGGGCCTAACCTTGCTCTCAACCCATTCAGTCCCTAAAGATTTGGGCGCCGAAAGTTCGTAATATTCCAAAGCCTCAAGTTGAGAAAGCAAGGCTGGAATTACTTTACCTTGTTGGGCCAATTGTCCTCCATCATCGTATTTGAATCCTGCTTCTGCAGATAATTCATTCAGAACTACATTGAGGGCACAAATGTCCCAGGCAAGTCTTTGTCCATTCACTTGGTTAGAAACATTGGCAAAGCCACCAAGATTTACGCAATAAGCATATTGTTTGAAAAGCATTTGATCGCCAATAGGAACAAGGGGTGCACCTTGGCCTTGCAAGGCCACATCGCCTTGCCTGAAATCACAAACTACAGGAATGCCTGAAATGGCGGCCAAAGTTGCACCGCAGCCTATTTGCATGGTGTACAATTCAGAAGGCACATGGAAAACGGTATGTCCATGAGAGCCAATCAACCGGGCTTTCCATTCTTTATTGTGGCTGAATTGAAGCACCTCATTTGCCAGAAACATTCCAAACTCAACATCAAGCCTTCTCAACTCTCTGCCCGATAAGTGGGGCGCTTCAATTAATTTCTTTGTCCACTCAGCCGTGTATGGAACAAATTGTTTGTCCACCAATTCGTAAACAATTTGATCGTTCACTTGGTTAAAGTGCACGGCCGCTATGTCCAGTCCATCTGTAGATGTTCCTGACATCAGTCCAATTACAGTTAAGGGCTCAAATGTTGAACTATCTTTATTTGTGTCTATTTGCATATTGAATTTAGAGTATTTTTGAAGCCCAAATAAAAATTAGACCATGCAAATACAATTATCCGAAGAACATCTGATGATACAAAAAGCTGCGCGAGATTTCGCTCAGAATGAACTTTTACCGGGAGTGATAGAACGTGATGAAAAACAGATTTTTCCGGCCGAACAAATGAAAAAACTGGGTGAGCTTGGTTTTATGGGAATGATGGTAGATCCCAAATACGGTGGAAGTGGAATGGACACAATATCCTATGTGTTGGTTATGGAAGAGATTTCAAAAATCGATGCTTCAGCTTCGGTATGTATTTCTGTGAATAATTCATTGGTTTGCTGGGGATTGGAAACATTTGGTAATGAAGCGCAAAAGCAAAAGTACTTAGTTCCTTTGGCAAAAGGGGAGAAAATTGGCGCTTTTTGTCTTTCTGAGCCCGAAGCAGGATCGGATGCTACCTCGCAGCGAACAACTGCTGAAGACAAAGGAGACCACTATTTATTGAATGGTACAAAAAATTGGATTACCAACGGAAGTTCAGCGTCCACCTACCTCGTTATCGCTCAAACAGATCCTGCCAAAGGCAGCAAAGGAATCAATGCGTTCATAGTTGAAAGGGGCATGGAAGGCTTTATAGTTGGAGCAAAAGAAAATAAATTAGGTATCCGAGGCTCTGACACGCACACACTACTTTTTAATGATGTGAAGGTGCCGAAGGAGAATCGCATCGGCGAGGATGGATTTGGCTTTAAGTTCGCTATGAAGACTTTATCAGGAGGACGCATTGGAATTGCTGCTCAGGCATTAGGAATAGCTGCAGGCGCTTACGAATTGTCTCTTGAATATTCTAAAACCAGGGCTGCTTTCGGTAAGCCTATTTCACAACATCAGGCCATTCAGTTCAAATTGGCAGATATGGCTACCGAAATTGAAGCTGCTCGCCTATTGGTTTATAAATCGGCTTGGGAAAAAGACCAACATCTGGATTACGGGCTTTCTAGTGCTATGGCCAAATTGTATGCATCAAAAGTTGCTATGGAACAAACCGTAGAAGCTGTTCAGATACATGGTGGATACGGATACGTAAAAGAGTACCATGTTGAACGCCTCATGAGGGATGCAAAAATCACTCAGATTTACGAAGGTACTTCCGAGGTACAGAAAATTGTAATTTCAAGAACTATCCTTGCTTAAGCAAGGATAGTTTCTTTTAGCCTTTCCAGTCGATTGCTTCGTGAGCCTTTTATGAGCACCTGCGAACCTGCAGGAACAAGTTCTTTTATGTGCTTTAATAAGGTATCTGTATCTTTAAAGTAAGCCATACGTTCATGATTCATGAAGGCTTTGTATGGTTCTCCCACAAAAATTAATTTGTCAAAACCGAGGTTTGCTGCCAACTCAGTGATTTTTTGGTGTTCTTCCGGAGCGCTTTCGCCAAGTTCATTCATCTGTCCCAGAATAACAATTTTCGGATGAGCATTCAAATGACTAAAGTTTTCTAAGGCAGCGGCCATGCTGGTTGGATTGGCATTGTATGCGTCCATAATCAGATGGAAATTGTTGGTGTGAATTACCTGAGAGCGATTGTTTTCAGGTGTGTAATTGCTCAAGGCTGAATTGATATCAGATTCTTCAACGCCAAAATAAGAGCCTACTGCGGCGGCTGCCAGGAGGTTTTCATAATTGTATTTCCCAATGAGCATTGTGCGTAGTTCACTTATTTGCATCCATGGTCTGTCATCTATGCGGGCCTTCCATTTGAATTTTACACAGGGATCGGCTTCTATAAAAAGTCCTTGAAAGTGGTCATTTTCATGCTCACCAAACGAAATGATATCCATTCCTTTTGATTTTTCTTTAAAAACCGGATGCATTGAGTTGATGAATACCTTTTTTTGCTCTCGTCTCAGGAAATCATAAAGCTCTGTTTTGGTTTTTATCACACCTTCAATTCCTCCCATTCCTTCCAAATGTGCTTTGCCAATATTGGTGATAAGACCGTAATCAGGCTCGGCAATTTCCACTAATTCTCGAATGTCACCTTGGTGCGAGGCTCCCATTTCAATAACTGCAAATTCGGCATCCGCAGGAATTGAGAGAAGAGTGAGAGGCACTCCGATATGATTGTTTAGATTTCCAATTGTGGATATTGTTTTAAAGCGCTGGGAAAGAACCGCATTTAAAAGTTCTTTGGAAGTAGTTTTTCCGTTTGATCCGGTAATGGCGATGACGTTTGTTTTTAATTGCCGGCGATGATGTCTTGACAGGTTTTGGAGTGCTTGTAAGGTGTTTTCTACCAGTATAAATCGATGGTCTTTTTGGTATGAAACATCATCAATAACCGCGTAGGCGCATCCCGCGTTTAGCGCGGCCTCGGCAAAAGCATTTCCATTAAAGCTTGGGCCGCTGAGTGCAAAAAACAAGCTGTTTTGAACCGGGTTTCTTGAATCGGTGCAAATGGATGAATGCCTTAAGAAAACTTCGTATAGTTGTTCGGTTTGCATTATGGAATTAAATAAAAAACCCCGTAAAAGTAATTTTTACGGGGTTTCGATATTGTATGTGTTATTTATTTCTTAGAACTTAATCCAACAGGACTTCCAACACGAGTCATTGCGCATCTGAAACCGATGTAATCGGTTGATTGCCTTTCATCGAGGAACCTTCTGGTTCCGGGAGCAAGGTAGTAGGCACGATCTTTCCAGCTACCTCCTTTATAAACTCGGGCACGGTTACTAATCATTGAAGATGCTCCAAATTCATACATGATTTTGTCTTCTTCAAGATCTTCGGCCGCATAGGATGTGCTTGACTCACGATCTCCATCAAGATAATTGATGTTATCTGCTTTGCGATAATTTCTTCTGTCAGCACTTTCTTCTTCAGTTACATTTCTGAATTTGATTTTACCCAGTGAGTCTTTGTCAGCAATTGTATTGTCTTCGTTTCTAACTACTGTTTTGTAAACGTTACCTCTGAATGATCTGAAATCACTTTCGTCTTCAGCGGTTAGCGGGCGATACACATCCATAACCCACTCAGCAACGTTACCAGACATATTATATAAGCCATAATCGTTTGGCCAGTATGAAATTACCGGAGCAGTTACGTCTGCATTGTCATTCAATTTTCCTGCAGATCCCATGTTATCACCACGACCTCTCTTGAAGTTGGCCATCATTTCACCCTTGAAGCTATCATCGGCATTTCTAACGATGTGTCCGTTCCATGGATACAATCTTCTTTCGGTAATTAGCTCTTCAGTTGTATTGCCAATAAGACCAATCGCTGCATATTCCCACTCTGCCTCAGTTGGGAGACGATATCTGGGAAGAAGAATTCCATCTTCCATCTTCACTTTACGAGTAGCACCTTCACCTTTGCTGGGATCGAGATCTACAGGTTCGGCTTTAATAACACCCTCGTACTGTCCAGCTAGATAAGCATCTGTATTGAAGTGATTATCGGCCACCTGGCCAACAGCATCAGTTTTAAGAACGCCTTCACGTATAAGAATCGTCTCATTTACTCTGTCAGTTCTCCAGGCACAGTAATCATTGGCTTGTAACCAATTTACGCCAACAACCGGATAATCTTTATAAGCCGGATGGCGATAATAATACTCAACATAAGGCTCATTAAAAGCTAGTTTATCACGCCAAACAAGTGTATCAGGGAGTGCCTTGATGGACACATCCGGATAATCCACGTCATAAGTACGCTGCAACCAATATACATAGTCTCTGTAGAACTGGTTAGTGATTTCCGATTCATCCATATAAAATGAGGAGACCGTAATTCTTCTTGGAATATTGTCCCAATCATACTGGATTTCTTGTTCGGTGCGTCCCATTGTAAAGGTTCCGCCTTCAATAAGAATAAGGCCGGGGCCTGTTTCCTGTTCGCCGTAATCAACCTTGAGGTATCCACCATTTTTGGGGTTATTGTATTCCCAGCCGGTGGCATTTGAGGTGTCTTTGGAGCAGGATTGAATCATCAGTCCTGTCATCGCAAGGATTCCTAATGTAATTGACTTGCCGGTTTTTGCAACCATGTGAATATGATTTGGATGTAAGATTTTCATGTAATGGATGAAGGAAGAACTAGAAAGAAGGGCAGTTTATTGTTCTGTAACGTTTCTTTTTTGGTTTGCATTCAACCTGCATCTGGAAAGATATTTCGTGAGCACCTGCTGTTGCATTGGTTAATCTTGATACGGTAATATCATAAGAGTAACCAAATTTAAAGATGCCTTGTTGTAATCCAACAAGAGCAATAAACGAGTCTTTGTTACGGTACCAGAGTCCGGCAATAAAAGGACTTTTCTGGAAATACATACCAAGATTGATTTGTCTGAAATCTTGTTGCTGTTGAAACAAGATATTTGGAGAAATTTTAGCAGGATCGTTGAATCTTGTCTTTTTTCCAAGTGGAATAACAGCACCTGTATGGCCGGTAAACTTCATCGGCAATTTGCTGGTAGGAACCAAAAATGATTGATCAGGTTGGGTTAAGTGGTGCGCTGCAAATCCAAAGTAAAAGTTTTCGCTGTAACCCAGAATACCTGCACTAAAATCGGGGAAAATTTTTGAATTGGGACCAAAAACTTCCTGCGTATTATAAATGAAACCATATCTGGAGTCAATCTGATCACCAAAAGTGAGTTTATTCCAATCGAGAGTGCGCTGTGCAAATGTTGCCTGAAATCCAGCCTTCAGTGAGAAGTTTCGGCTCACTTCCAAATGGTAAGAATATATTAAACTAGCATTCAATGTGTTAAGTGTTCCTTCTCCAGCTACATCGTTGGTGACAAGTACGCCAAGTCCTCCATTGATTCCATCAAAATGTTGATCGTAAGATGCACTGTAGGTAACAAAATTACCCGGAATTGCCGGCCACTGGTTCCTGTAATTCAATACAAAACGCGGGCATCTGGCCGAACCGGCAAATGCAGGATTTAGGTACAGAGGATTCGCATAAAACTGGGTAAATTGCGGATCCTGTGCCTTTACCTGCGGCAGCATCGCTGTGATTAGCAGCACTAACAGAAAATACCTTTTCAACATCATCACGAATTTAGGCAATATTAACGTGACCTGCAAACCTGTGTTTCAAGCATTTTATTGCATCCTGTACGCAATAATGTAAGAAACGCCTCGTTTGTTGCCACGGTGAGCAAATGTAAAAGAAAAACTTCTCATACAAACGCACGTTCATATGTTTCATGTACATTGAATTGTTAATTTCTTTCAAAAAGATTTCTGCCTATTATTAAACGCATACTCCGAGATTTGTAACTATACAGCTTTAAACAAATTGACTAGCTTTGGTTTTATATTCGGAATAGCCAGGCTACACATTAAATTTTATGCGGACAATTTTTTTCATTCCAGTCTTTATTTTAATAGCAGCTTGCATGCAATTAAAGGCACAGCAACAAATTATTACAGATTCAATAAGCTGGCAGGCTCCTCGTGAAATTAGTATATCCAAGTACGATAAAGAAAGGACATTGTACTTTACAGGTGCCCAATTTGATCATGAGCACCGAAAGATGCCATTTTTAACGCGAACGGTCCGCCTGAATCAAAAAGCTACTGTTCGTTCCCTGGGTTTTTCTGAAATTGAGTTAGTTTCACTTTCGCAAGCCGAAAACACAATAGCTTCCAATACCAATCCTGTGGGGGATACAATTGCTTATTCTTTTGCAACTGTTTACGACAAAGGCGTCCCATTTTTGGAGTACCGAATTTTCCCATTTCTGAAAAGGAATGGACAAATACAAAAAATCAAATCATACGAGCTCACCGCCATCTTGGGAGCACCGGAGTATCGTTCTTTAAAAAAGTCTACCACAACCGAATCTGTTTTAAATAGTGGAAATTGGGTAAGAATAGGAGTTACATCTACCGGTATTCACAAACTGAGTGCCACTCAGCTTCAGGGCTTGGGACTAAGTTCAGGGATTGATCCGCGCACAATTAAACTCTATGGTAACGGTGGAGCGGCTTTGCCTGAAAGAAACAATGTGTATTACCCCGATGATTTGATTGAAAATGCCATTTATATTGAAGGTGAAAACGACGGCATCATCAATGATGGCGATTTTTTGCTGTTTTATGCCGAAGGGAGCATTTCCTGGGATTATGATGCCAGCAATCAAGTGTTCAGGCATAACAAGAATCTTTACAGTGATACAGCCTGGTATTTTGTCACAATCTCTCCCGGATTTGGTAAAAGAATTGAAAACCAAGCTCAGTCAACCAACAATGTAGCTTCAGTTGTCACCACTTTCAGCGATTATGCTGTAATTGAAAATGACGAAGAGAATTTTATAAAATCGGGTCGAAAATGGTATGGAAACAGAATGGAAAGTGGAGTTAATTCTCATAGTTTTAATTTATCCTTCCCTAATTGTACCGCCGGTCCTCATAAATTGACCAGTGTGTTGGCTTCCAGAAGCAGCTCCTCAACCAATTTTTCAATTACTGCAAATGGACAATCATTCATTCAAGTGATTAACGGCTTAAATTCATTCGATTACCTGGATGCCTTTGCCAGAGAAAATCAAACCACCTTTGATGTAAGCGGAAATTTATCCTCATTAAATATAAATGTAAGCAGGCCATCCGGAAGCGGAAGTGCCTGGATTGATTATCTGAGGGTGAATGTAACCAGGAACCTGATCATGTCGGGTAACCAAACAGCATTTAGAAACCCCTTTGTTGTTGAGGCCGGAAGAGCCGTTGAGTACCAGTTATCCAACAGCAATTCAAATACGTTCATCTGGGAAATTACTAACCCATACGACATCAAAAGGCAATTGGCCGATTTAAATGGTAGTACATTGGTTTTTAGAGCAAATGTTGATTCGCTGCGGGAGTTTGTCGCTTTTCAGCGAGATGCCAACTTTGCAACACCAGTTGCGGTTAAGCCTGTTACCAATCAAAATCTTCATGGGTTAGCGCAGGTTGATTTGGTGATTGTTGTTCCTCCCTTTCTATCTTCTTACGCCAACCAATTGGCTGATTTGCATCGTACCTATGATAATATGAGTGTTGCTGTTGTCAGCCCTCAACAAATTTACAACGAGTTCTCTTCCGGCAGTCAGGATATTTCGGCCATCAGGAATTTCATGAGGATGTTTTATGAAAGGGCTCAATCTCCTGCTGAATTACCTAAGCATCTGTTGCTTTTTGGAGATGGTTCTTATGATTATAAATACCGGTTAAACAACAATACCAATCTAATCCCGACTTACCAGTCGGTTGAGTCCATCAATCCAATCGGGTCATTTTGTTCAGATGATTTTTTCGGTTTTCTTGATCCCACCGAGGGTGCGAATATACAATCGGTTGGTGCCGGGCTTATGGATATCGGCGTGGGGCGCTTCCCGATCAGCACAGCTGCTGAGGCTGATGGAATTGTGAAAAAAATCGCTCACTACATGACGTCGGAAGATTGCATGAAAGACTGGCGTAATTTAATCACGTTTGTGACTGACGATGAAGACTCAAACACACATTTAAATCAGGCTGAGAATGTGAGTGAAATCATCCATGAGAATTATCCTGTTTACAACATCGACAAAATCTATCTTGACGCTTTCCAACAGCAAACCGGAGCAGGTGGGCAGCGCTATCCGGAAGTGAATACCGCTATTAACAATCGCATCGAAAGGGGCACATTGATGATAAATTATGCAGGACATGGCGGAGAAGAGTCGCTTGCTCTTGAGCGCGTAATAACCATTGATGAAATTCAGAATTGGGAAAGTATTGATAATCTTACCTTATTTATGACTGCAACCTGCGAATTCAGCAGGTTCGATAATCCAGACTTCACCTCGGCAGGCGAATATGCAATCAACAGTCCTATTGGCGGTGCTATTGGACTATTTACCACACTTCGATTAACTTTTAGTTCTTCCAACGAAGCCTTGAACCGAAATGTGATGAATGTTATTTTTACTGAAGAGGGTGAAGACAATGAAAATTTGCGATTGGGCGAAATTCTTAGAAGAGGTAAAAATGCAACAGGATCTTCCTTCAATAACAGAAGTTTTGCCCTGCTGGGCGATCCAGCTTTGCGACTGGCATTTCCTCGCTGGGATGTTTACACTACAAAAATTAATGGCAATCCGGTAGGCACGGTTAATGACACAATTGGTGCACTTGATTTGGTAACCATTGAAGGGATTGTAACCGATCACGACAACAATATCCTCGAGAATTTTAATGGAGTTGTTACGCCTACGGTATTTGACAAGCCAGCAACTTATTATACGCTGGGTAATGATCCGGGCTCATTTGTTGCACCTTTTCAAATGCAAAGAAATGTGATTTTCAGAGGGCCGGCTACCGTGACTAATGGAAAATTCAGCTTTTCATTTGTGGTTCCCCAGGATATTCAGTTTAGCTACGGACTAGGTAAAATTAGTTATTACGCAAAAAAGAATAACTCACTCGAGGATGCTCACGGCTATACCGATGAGGTGATTATTGGTGGTTTTAGCGATAATCCAACAACTGACGATGAAGGGCCTTCTATCAAACTATATATGAACAATACACAATTTGTTGATGGAGGTATTACGGATGAAAATCCTGTATTTCTCGCTTATTGCGAGGACGATATCGGGATAAACACCGTTGGAACCGGTATTGGTCATGATATTACAGCCATTCTCGATGGAAATACAAGCAATCCGATTGTGCTCAATGATTTTTTTGAAGCTGAATTGGACAATTTCCGAAAAGGTGTGGTGACTTATCCTTTCAGAAACCTTGCAGAAGGAGAGCATACTATTGTTTTTAAAGTTTGGGATGTTGCAAATAATAGTGCAACAGCTTCTATCAGGTTTGTAGTCAAAAAAGCCGAAGACATATCGCTCGCTCATGTGCTTAATTACCCCAATCCATTTACAACACATACAGAGTTTTATTTTGAACATAACCAACCCGGAGTGCCGGTAGATGTAGATATTCAGATTTTTACGATTTCCGGAAAAGTGGTTACAACTTTACAGGCTACGCAAATGAGCAACGGTTACAGGTCGGAACCGATTGTTTGGAACGGGCTGGATGAATTTGGCGACAGATTGGGCCGAGGGGTTTATGTTTACAAATTAAAGGTGCGAACACCTGACGGAAAGACAGCAGAAAAAATTGAGAAACTTGTCATCCTATAAAAGCGTATAGGCCTCATTCACTTGAAATACTATATTTGCCCTGATTAATACTCCATGAATAAACTAAAAAAAAGCGCTGCATTACTACTTTTTATTGGCACTGTAGCAGGTAGCAATACTCAAGCACAAATTACAGTTGGTGATTTGAACGGTCAAACCATCAATACAATAACCACAGCAGTTCCTTTGCTTATGATCACACCTGATGCCCGGGCAGGAGCCCTGGGGGATGCAGGTGGAGCTATGTCTCCCGATGCTAATTCAATTCACTGGGGAGCAGCAAAGTTGGCCAATATTGAAGGTACTTCAGGTGTTTCTCTCTCTTACATTCCTTGGTTAAGGAATCTGGTGCCGGATATTAATCTTGGATACCTTTCCTGGTATAAGAAAATGAAAAAGCGCCAGACCATTGGTGGTTCACTACGATATTTTTCACTTGGAAACATCATCTTTACCGACATTGTCGGAAATACAGTCGGGCAGTTCAATCCCAACGAATTTGCCATTGACTTTGCTTACGCTCGTCAATTTTCCGATCGCTGGAGCGGCGGTATTGCCATGCGTTACATTTATTCAAATCTTACCGGAGGTATTGATGTGCAGGGAACTCCCAGTTTTGCAGGACAAACCGTAGCAGCAGATATATCAGCTTTTTACAGCAACCCTGATTTGAAGCTGGGTAAAAACAAGGCCACATATAGCTTTGCATTAGCTATTACTAACATTGGTGGAAAAATAAGCTATACTCAAACTGCCGACAGGAACTTTATACCTATTAATCTTAGAATTGGCAATGCACTTAAATTAAGAACTGACGATTACAATGCATTTACCTTTTTGTTCGATATCAATAAACTAATGGTTCCAACTCCTCCGGTTCGAGATCCGCAAACGAACGAGGTTTTATTTGGTAAAGAAAACAACGCACCTGTGGTAACCGGTATGCTTCAGTCGTTTAGCGACGCTCCCGGTGTGCTTCAATCTGATGGCTCAAGAAGCGTGCTTAAAGAAGAATTAAGAGAACTGAATCTTTGTGGAGGCGTTGAATACTCATATAATAATGTATTCGCCGTTCGCACCGGATATTTTTACGAACATCAAACAAAAGGAAACAGACGTTATTTCACTTTGGGTGCCGGAGTTAAATTTAACGTTTTCACGCTTGATTTGGCGTATCTAATCCCTACTCAGCAGCGTAATCCGCTTGAAAACACCTTGCGCTTTACCCTTCAATTTGATTTTGGTGCATTCAAGGCCCAAAGCAATAATGAATAATGAAAATACGTGTAGGGCAGGGTGTAGATGTGCATCAGTTGGCTGAAGGCCATGACTTGTGGTTGGGCGGTGTTCATGTTCCGCACATCAAAGGAGCGGTAGGCCATTCAGATGCCGATGTATTGATACATGCTATTTGTGATGCATTGCTCGGCGCTGCCGGGATGAAAGATATTGGGTACCACTTTCCGGATACATCTTCAGAATTTAAGGGCATTGATAGTAAAATCCTCCTCAAAAGAGTTGTGGCCCTCATCCGGGCCGATGGTTGGCGGGTGAACAACGTTGACTCTACGTTGATTCTTGAAAAACCCAAAATCAAACCTCATATTGATGAAATGAAGCAGGTTTTGGCAAATATTCTTGAAGTGGATGCCAATGCTGTATCTATAAAAGCCACAACCAACGAAACAATGGGTTATGTAGGTAGGGAAGAAGGGGTGCTGGCTTTTGCTTCTGCCCTGATTATCGGCGAATAATACACTTGTTCGTTTCATATTATTCTCTTTTTTTGCACTACATTGGCAAAAAATAATGAAAGCTTTAATTCTTACCGGCTTCCCAAGGCTACTGACGGCTGTTTGTTTTTCTCATGCGCAGCGTATGGTTGATGAGGGAATAACCCGGGTAAAAATGTTTTACGATGGGGCCTTGATCAGGCATCTCGAACAACTTACATATTGGAATTTCAAACCCGATTACAATTTTTCAACATCATACTTTATTTCAAATCATGGAATCGGATTCTCGAAAAGTCAATCGGTTGCTTATCAGGTAATTGATCAGAATAGGAATATTACATTAGAAAGAACCTAACAATTGCAGGCAATCAAAGCTTTGCTTTGAATTGGTTAACTGAGGGCTTTGAAAAACCGGCTCTCCCACAATAATCTAGATTGATGAATGAATGAAAGAAATTAAAATTGAATCGGTGGTTAAGTCCTACTCAGGTGTAGCTGAACTTCCGGAAATTGATCAGGAACTGATTAAATCGGCCGCAGAGGCCAGAAACCGAGCATATGCACCCTATTCTCATTTTTATGTAGGCGCTGCTGTTTTGCTTGACGACGGCACCATCGTCCTTGGAAATAACCAGGAAAATGTAGCCTACCCTTCAGGCTTGTGTGCTGAGAGAACGGCATTGTTTGCAGCAGGTGCCAATTTTCCCGGTAAAGCAGTCATAAAAATTGCCATTTCTGCTTCCAGCAGCGATTTTGAAGTAAGTCAACCTGTCTATCCATGCGGAGCATGCAGACAAGTGATGTCGGAATATGAGCAATTGGGAAAACGCCCTATGGAAATTCTTATGACCGGGGTGTCAGGGGAGGTACATGTGGTTAACGGATTGATAAATATCCTGCCTGTTGCCTTCAATGCAGATAATTTAAAACGACGTTAACTATATTTTTCGCAAACAATGCGGTTGAATTGTCGTTTCTTATAAATTTGCCAACGCAAGAAAATAGATTTATGGGTAAGCCAAAGTTTAAAAAAGAGCAATACCTTAAGTGGTATGAAGAAATGTTGTTGTGGCGTCGTTTTGAAGAAAAAACGGGGCAACTTTATATTCAACAGAGAATCAGGGGGTTTTGTCACCTTTACATTGGACAGGAAGCCGTTGTTGCAGGAGCGATGAGCGTAATTCGCGATACTGATAATATGATCAGTGCTTACCGCGATCATGTGCATCCAATTGCAAAAGGTGTTTCCCCGAACGCCATTATGGCTGAATTATTTGCAAAAATCACCGGTTGTTCTAAAGGAAAAGGGGGATCTATGCATATGTTTTCTGCCGAACATAAATTTTTTGGCGGGCATGGAATTGTTGGAGGCCAAATTCCTTTGGGAGCAGGTATTGCCTTAGCCGATCAATACAATGGCAACGACAATGTTACTCTTTGCTATATGGGCGATGGAGCTGTGAGGCAAGGTGCGCTGCACGAAGCCTTCAACATGGCTATGCTCTGGAAACTCCCTGTAGTGTTTATAATTGAAAACAATTTTTATGCAATGGGTACTTCGGTTGAACGAACTTCAAACGTCCATGATTTGTATAAATTAGGTCTTTCATACGATATGCCATCCAAGCCGGTTGATGGCATGAGCGTAGAAGCCGTTCATGAAGCAACAGAATGGGCAGTGAACAGAGCAAGAAAAGGGGAGGGTCCTTCATTACTTGAAATAAAGACCTACCGTTTCAGGGGACATTCCATGTCAGATCCCGGGAAATATCGCACAAAGGAGGAAGTTGAGGAATACAAAAAGCTTGATCCGATTGAGCAGGTGCTTGAAACCTTGAAAAAGAATAAATGGATTACGGAAGCTGAAATTGAAGCGACTGAGCAAAAAATCAAGGAAATCGTTGAAGAATCAGTTCGTTTCGCTGAAGAATCGCCCTATCCTGGTCCTGAAGAACTTTACATGGATGTGTATGTTCAGGAAGACTACCCTTACATTGTTGAATAAAAACCGAAAAATAAACAAACAGCATGGCTGAAATTGTAAAAATGCCCAAGTTGAGCGATACCATGGAAGAAGGGGTTGTTTCAAAATGGCATAAAAAAGTTGGTGATAAAGTAAAATCAGGCGAGTTACTCGCCGAAATAGAAACAGACAAAGCCACCATGGACTTTGAGTCTTTTCAGGATGGTATATTGCTTTACATTGGAGTTGAAGAAGGCAAAGGAGCTCCGGTAGATTCGATATTGGCCATTTTGGGCAAGCAAGACGAGGACTACACATCTCTACTTGCTTCAGGAGGAGCAAGTACTTCTAAAACCGAAACGGAAAGTCCTTCAGTAAAAGAAACTCCCATAAAAGCCGAGGAACCAAAAGCTGCTGCACCAGCTCCAAGTGCAAAGCCCGGAAACGCAGATGATTCGAGATTGAAAGCATCTCCATTGGCCAGAAAACTGGCTGCGGATCTTGGAATTGAAATTTCGCAAGTTGCAGGTTCAGGCGACGGAGGCCGAATTGTAAAGAGAGATGTAGAGAGCTTCAGTCCCACTGGAGTTAAAACCAATGCACCTGTTTTTGTTCCTGCAGGTCAGGAAAGTTATAGCGAAGTGCCTGTTTCTCAAATGCGTAAGGTCATCGCGCGTAGATTGTCTGAAAGTAAGTTCAGTGCTCCCCATTTCTACCTAACGGTAGAGATTGATATGGAGAACGCTATGGCTTCCCGAGTAGCAATAAATGCTTCTGGTGAAGTGAAAATATCCTTCAATGATTTCGTTGTAAAGGCTTCAGCCATGGCTTTGCGTAAGCATCCCGTGATTAATTCGGCCTGGTTAGGCGATAAAATAAGAACCAACCATCATGTTCACATCGGTGTGGCGATATCTGTTGAAGATGGATTGCTTGTTCCGGTTGTTAAGTTTGCCGATCAAAAAGGCTTGCATCAGATTTCTGCTGAGGTGCGTGATTTTGCCCAAAAAGCAAAAGCGAAGAAACTTCAACCTGCTGATTGGGAAGGAAATACATTTACCATCAGTAATTTGGGCATGTTCGATATCGATGAGTTTACAGCCATCATTAATACACCGGATGCTTGCATTCTGGCAGTTGGCAGTATTCAGGAAAAGCCTGTCGTAAAAAATGGTCAGGTTGTCGCCGGACATGTGATGAAGGTAACCTTAAGTTGCGACCACCGGGTGGTGGATGGTGTTGCAGGCGCTGAGTTTTTGAAAACGCTAAAAGCTTATCTGGAAAATCCAGTCAAAATGCTCGTTTAAGAACATTTTAAGTATATAAAACAAAACCCCGGCTGATTGAATTTGGCCGGGGTTTTTATTTGGTTGTTGATAGTATTGCTATTTAAAATAGACCGTTGATTTCGGCGTCAACGCGGTTGATGATTTCGCCAAGGTGTTCAGGGTTTTCAGAAAACTTGTTTTCATCCACATCTACAATCATAAGTTTTCCAACAGTATAATTTGAAATCCAGGCTTCATAGCGCTCATTTAGTCTTTTCAGATAATCCAAACGAATGGAGTTTTCATAATCACGTCCTCTTTTTTGAATCTGATTCACAAGCGTTGGCACGCTTGCTCTCAAGTAAATTAACAAATCAGGAGGTGCAATGAAGCTTGACATCAGATTAAACAAGGTGAAATAATTTTCAAAATCACGAGTGGTCATCAAGCCCATGGCATGGAGATTCGGTGCGAAAATGTAAGCATCTTCGTAAATGGTTCTGTCCTGAATTACATTTTTACCGCTTTTGTGGATATCATTTACCTGACCGAAACGACTGTTGAGGAAGTAGATCTGGAGGTTGAACGACCAACGCTGCATGTCCTCGTAAAAATCGTTTAGATATGGATTGTCATCAGCATCTTCAAAATGAGGAGCCCAGTTGTAATGTTTAGAAAGGAGGGAGGTAAGAGTGGTTTTTCCTGAACCAATATTTCCGGCAACAGCTACGTGCATAGTTTCTATTTGAGCCGCCTAAAATACACAGCTTATGCGGGAATCAAAACGATTATTTCAAAAAATAGCCAAAGGGCAAGGAGACAACCTTATTTTCCGCTGAATAGCAAGGAATGCATGCTTGTTTCATTAAATATTTCGTTGGCTATTTCCTGCAGCTCCGCTGCAGAAATGGACAGTACCTTTTCTTCGATTTCGGAAAAGCTGTCTATTTTGCCGAAAATTGAAAAAGTTTTGGCATTGCCAAGCATCACTGCGCCGTTGTTTTCCTGCGACATCGCCAAGGTTCCAAGGAGTTGATTTTTAGCCTTATGCAGTTGAAGAGTCCCGAGTGCATCCTGTTTTAGCTTTTTCAGTTCTTTGAGGACAAGATCGCGGCATTTATCAATCCAGGCAGGCTCCGTTCCCAAATACACCGACCAAATACCTGCATCTGAAAACATTGCATATGACGATTCGATGTGGTAAGTCCAGCCGTATTTTTCACGAATGTTTAGATTTAATCTTGAACTCATTCCGGGGCCTCCAAGCAGATTATTGAGTAAAATTAATCCGGTTCGTTTATCATCATGCACATGATAGGCTCTGCTGCCCATCACAAGGTGCGACTGATGTACTTTTTTCTTTTTTACAATATCATTTGCAGGCACTTCCAAAGGTGTATTCCTCGAAAACGAGCGAATGTTTTGCTGCACTTCTCCAAATGTGTGACTGAGGTATTTAATGAGTGATTTTAGACGAATGTTTCCAACCGATGAAATCACAATCTGATCGGTATTCCAGGTTCTTGAAATGAAATTGCTCATCATTTCACGATCAAACTTATTAAGGTGTGCGGGGCTTCCCAGAATGTCGTGACCTAAGGCATGTCCGGGAAACAACTGATCTTCAAATCTATCGAAAATTTCTTCGGAAGGACTGTCCTTGTAGGAATTAATCTCATCGATTATAACCGTTTTTTCCTTTGCAATTTCTTTTTCTGGAAAAACGGAATGGAAACAAATGTCATAAAGTAACTCAGCGGCTCTGGAGTAGTACTTGAATAAGAATGATGAATATATGCAGGTTTCCTCCTTAGCCGTGTAAGCATTTATTTCAGCACCAACATCTTCCATCCTGCTAAGGATGTGGTATGCCTTTCTTTTTTCTGTGCCCTTGAATATAGAGTGCTCAATAAAATGAGCCATCCCATGCTCATGGCTCAGCTCATCGCGGCTTCCAGCCTGAATAAACACACCGAGATGCGCAACCGGACCATCTGTTTGCTGATGCACCAGTCGAATTCCGTTTTTGAATTGAAAATATTCAGGGTTCAGGCTTTTCATGCTTCTTCAGGAACAATTTTTTGCACTCTGCCAACAACTCTATCGTCGAGCATTACCTTAATACCCCGACTGTGATATGGTTTTGAAGTAAGAATCCAACGTACCTGTCCCCGGGTGAGCTGACCGGTTTTTTGATTTCTCTTGGTCACAATATCAACGGTTTGATGCAGGTGTATATTAACCCTGAAACAAGGGTTATCAGGAGGGACAGTTGCAGACTTTTCCATTGTCCTGTTCCTTTATATCTATTAAATAGGTGCTCAAATACTCGCTTCGAAAAAGCATTTTATGGCTTCTGCCATCTTCACCCTTACCTTCGAGTATGTATTCAGGTACTTCTTTATCACGAATATTGCTTTCCCCGAAAATTACATCCGCTGTTTTTAACAGTGAAAGAATATCTTGACCTGAGATCTCAAGACATTTCATTTTGCATTCAGCCTTAGACGAAATTTTGATTGGGTTGTTCTGCAGGGCCTCAAGCACCCGGCCTTCCGGAGTCCAGGCAGGGAAATCCCTACCTCTGAAAAGAAAAATCCAAACAAATCCAGATCCTAATAAAATTCCCAGTAAGAACAATCTTAGTCGCTTCTTAAAATCCATGCTGCAAATATAGACTTTGAAGAACTGCAATCTTGCGATATTTCATTAATCGATGTTTCTTCATTAGGCTTCAGATTTTTCAGGGTTTTCTACGTCAGGAAAAATGAAATAAATAATTTTCTTAAATGTTCTGATTTTCAGTAAAATAACCTAATGAAATGATGAATCAGTACTTTTTTAATGTTAAGATTGAATCAATTTTAATAGATAAATAAGTTGGTTGCGAAATTTTATTTGTATTTCGAGCATATAAAGCAAATATGTTATTGGATATTCCAAAATATCTTCAAGATTCTAAGTCTGTTTACGTTTGTGTTATTGATTCCGCTGGAAAATACACTTATGTAAATGATTTGTTCAAGCGTAAATACAGTTTTATCGCTTCTAATTTATTGGTTACTATGCTCTTGCCACAATTTATGAAGGCGACCACCCTTTGTTAATGCAAGCAATTGATAAATTAAAAAAATCACCGGACTCGACAGTAAAAGTTGCCCTGAGGAAGCCAGCCAGCAGGGAGAATAAAATGCTAAACAATACGAGTTGGGAGCTCAGTTCTTTTTCTTTAAGAGACGGAATGCCTGAAAGCATTTTATGTCTTGGTCTTGATGTGACCATAAATGACTACCAGGTTGACTTGTTGAAACAATTCCCTGATTCTTTTGCAATCATTAATGATAGTGGTTACATAGTAAATCTGAATTTGCTTGAAGATCACCCGATGTTTCAACGCAAGGAGTCCTTGGAAGGGGAGCAATTAGAATCTTTGTTTGCTCCAGAAATAGCTTCAGAAGCTTGGGGTTGTTTTGAGAAAGTGCGTGCAGAAGGGGAGACCATTTCCTGCGATCATACCTACAGTCAGAACTTAAAGCCGGTTTATTACCACACGGCCATGAGCACCATCAGCTACAATGGTTCAATCCACTTGCTTCTGGTTATGCGAAACGTTACTGCTGAAAAGTTGAACCAGGAAATTCTTGAAATTTCATTAAAGCGTTCGAAAGATATTTGGGAAAGCATCACAGATATGTTTCATTTCATAAATAAGAAATGGGAGATTGAGTACGCTAATTCTGCCTGGGAAAAGTTTTTTGGATTTACCGATTCCTCTCAATATTTAGGCAAAACGATTTGGGAAGTATTTCCTGAAATGACGGGTGATGCGATAGAAAATTGTTTTCGAAAGGCCATGAATAGCGGCTCTTTAAGCAATTTTGAAGGCTTTTACAATGCCCGCAATAAGTGGTTTTCGATGCGTATTTTCCCCTCTTCACGTGGGATATCGGTTTACAACAGAGATATAACTGAACTAAAGACTCTTGAATCGAAGGAACGCCTCTTGGAGACAAGGCTAAAAGATGTTTGGGAGAAACTCATTGACGGGTATATTTCTCTTGATAATGCAGGGAAAGTGCTTTATGCAAATCATGCATTTATTACTTTGTTTAACTTTAAGGAAGCTGAAATTAATGGCAAAAGTTTAGGCAACATAATTCCTGAGCTTAATGAAAAGGAAATGGATTTTAATGTTGCCGTTCACCAAGCTATTGAAACAGGAGAGGTGCAAAAAAGAATTTGCTTTTTCAAGGAGAGAGATATTTGGATTAATACCGCTTTTTTTCCAACTGACGAGGGAGTTGATATTTACATGCAGGATATTTCACATGCTGAAAGGATGCGAAATGCCATGAATGATTTATCATTTATGACTTCGCATGAATTGCGTCACGAATACGCAAAACTCCATTCCGTCATTAACTTAATGACCCTTTCGGGTGATGATGAAAAGTATTTGTTAAAAGAGGCAAACAAGTCATTGATTCAGATTAACTCCTTGATTTCGGTGATGAATGACAAGCTTACATTTAACCGAGACAATTCAATGCGTGCAGACAACAATGGCTACATTGAGTTTGATGAAGTTGTTTTGATTGATGACGATCACGTTATTAACTTTATTAATGCCCGTGTTATCAGGTTGTTATTCGACAATGTGAAAGTGAAAAGCTTTTCGCACGCTGATAAAGCCCTTAATTATTTGAAGGAATTCGACAAGGAGGGGAAAAAGCTATTGTTTATTGACCTAAATATGCCTGGCTTTGATGGCTGGGATTTCCTGGAAAGTTACAGGCAGCTTCCGGTAAGATCCAGGATATATATACTAACCTCCTCGATCAATCCTCGGGACATTGAGCGATCGATGGATTATTCAGAGGTTGTTAAATTCCTGACAAAACCTTTGTCGGTAGAACTTTTAAAGTATGAACGTATCCGACCTTTGTCGGGAAGCGTGGGGTAGATTCAATACTGCGTTGCAGTGATTAGTAGTTCGAGATTTTTGTAGGGAATATTATATGTTTCGCCGATGTATTTATGGGTGATGATGCCATTATAAATGTACACACCGTTACGCACTCCTGAGTCGACTCTTAAATAGTTGTCAATGCCACCTTTTTCGCCCATTTCCAGCAGCATAGGGGTAAATATATTGCTTAGCGCCAGGCTAGCCGTTTGCGCTACGCGCGATGCAATGTTAGGAACACAATAATGAGTGACGCCGTATTTTTTAAAAACCGGATTTGCATGGTTGGTGACTTCGGAGGTTTCGAAACAACCACCCTGGTCGATTGAAATATCAACGATAACGGAGCCAAACTTCATGCTGCTTACCATTTCATCGGTAACAACGATGGGCGTTCTGCCTTCTTTTGCTCTCAATGCTCCAATGACAACATCGGCAGTTTTTAGCGCCGATTCCAGTTGACGTGGTTCAATGATGGAGGTGAAGAGTCTCATGCCCAAGTCGTTTTGTATCCGCCGTAGGCGATACAAAGAATTGTCAAATACCTTAATGTGCGCTCCTAAACCAACGGCGGCCCTTGCCGCAAATTCACCAACAGTGCCGGCACCAATAATGACTACTTCTGTAGGAGCCACTCCGCTAATCCCACCCAACATCATACCTATACCGTTGTTTGAAGCACTAAGGTATTCAGCAGCAATCAAAATAGAAGTGTTTCCGGCAATTTCGCTCATAGAGCGGACGACCGGATAGATTCCGGAACGGTCTCTTATGTAATCGAATGCCAGGCCTGTTATTTTTTTTGAAATCAGGTGATTGAAGTAGTTTTTTTGCTGAACGGTTAGCTGCAAAGCAGAAATGAGGGTTTGCTTTGGTTTCATCAACTCAATTTCCTCAAAAGTTGGAGGAGCTACTTTAAGCACAATGTCGGCTTTGTAAACCTGATCGCTGTTATAAGCAATGGTGGCGCCGGCTTCGCTGTAATCTTTATCCTGATAATTTGCATTGCTTCCGGCTCCTGTTTCAACAATGACTTCGTGTCCGTTATTCACTAGCAGGGCAACTGCAGCCGGGACGAGCGAAACCCTTTTTTCCTGAAACGAAGTTTCTTTAGGAATTCCTATTTGAAGCGAGCTGGCTCTTTTGCCAACTTCAAGCATAGCTTCCTGTGGAAGCATCATCGATCCTTGCGAGAAAGCAAGAAAGGGATTCCTTTCTTCGGTCATGATTTGGAATTAAAATCGACCTAAAGATAAGATTTACGAAATGATTTTCATATCAATGATTCGATCTTCGTTCTTTACGTTTATGCTAACCTTCACATAACGAGGTGGCAAAAATTCAGGTGCTAATTCTGCCCATTCAATAAAACAATAGCTTCCTGAATCGATAAATTCGGAAACACCGATGTGTTCGAGTTCAAGGGGACTGTTTATCCGATAGAAGTCGAAATGATAAACAGACTCGTTTGAGGAAGTAGCATATTCATTGATAAGCGAATAGGTAGGTGATGCAACCCTGTCGATCACATTTAGTTCCTCACAAATGGCACGTACAAATGTTGTTTTACCAGCGCCCATGTCACCATTCAATGCGAAAACCCGTTCTCCGGGAAATGAGGCAAGGAGCAAGCGGGCCGCCTGGTTCAGATCTGTTGCGCCTCCGGCGGTGAACACAACATGCGACATTATTTAGGACTCAAGGTAATAAAAGGAATCAGCATCTCTTCCAGGGAAATGCCCCCATGCTGGAACGTATTACGATAATAGTTTACAAAGTAATTGTAATTGTTGGGGTAGGCGAAAAACATATCCTCCTTGGCAAATACAAATGAAGTGCTCACGTGCTGTCGCGGAAGAAAAATATCCACCGGATTTTTCACTTCATACACGTCCTTTTTCTCGTAATTAAGATTTTTTCCTTGCTTGTAACGCAGATTGGTATTGGTATTCCTGTCTCCAATGATTTTGCTGGGCTCGGTTACACGAATGGTTCCGTGGTCGGTCGTAAGAATGAGCCTGGCTTTCTTTTCAGAAATCTGGCGAATGATGTCAATCAAAGGCGAGTGTTGAAGCCAGGAAACAGTAATGGAGCGATACGCTTTTTCATCATCGGCAAGCTCCCGAATCACTTCCATTTCGGTTCTTGCATGCGAAAGCATGTCTACAAAGTTGTATACAATTGCATTGAATTTATTACTCATCAGGTTTGGAATGTTCTCTACAAGCTTCTTTCCGGCCTGATGATTCGTCACTTTAGTGTAGGAGGTTTTATAATCTTTGCCTAATCGCTTGAGTTGCTCCATCATAAAAAATTCCTCATGCATGTTTTTACCCCCTTCGTCTTCATCGTTTAACCAATGTTTGGGATATCTTTTTTCTATTTCTGAAGGAAGCAAACCTGCAAAAAAGGAGTTTCTGGCATATTGAGTAGCTGTTGGTAAAATGGAGCAATACAATTCCTCTGTTTCAGTTTTAAAGTACTCTGCAATAATGGGTTGCATTACTTTCCACTGATCATAACGCATGTTGTCAACCACAATTAAAAAGGTTGTTGGGTATTTATCAGCTTCCGGCACTACTTTTTCTTTGAATATAGTATGCGAAAACATAGGTGAATCGCTTGATTTGCCATGCAGCCAGTCGCGATAATTGTTCATTACATATCTCGAAAACTGGTTGTTGGCCTCCGTTTTCTGCATCCGCAGGATTTCCTCCATACCCTCTTCACGGCTTTTTGATAGCTCAAGTTCCCAAAACACAAGTTTTTGATAAACTTCTTTCCATTCTTCAAAACTGAGGCGATCGCTCAGGGTCATTCCAATGGTTCTGAATTCCTGCTGGTAGGCGCTGGATGTTTTCTCCCGGATAAGTCTTTTGTTTTCAAGATTTTTCTTGAGCGAAAGTAAAATCTGGTTAGGATTCACCGGTTTGATGAGGTAATCTGATATCTGTGAGCCAATTGCATCCTCCATAATATGCTCTTCCTCGCTCTTAGTTATCATAACAACCGGAATGTCCTGTTTTATTTGTTTGATAAGGACCAACGTTTGAAGGCCTGAAATACCTGGCATATTTTCATCCAAAAACACGATGTCAAAATCATGTTCTCTTACCAGATCCAGGGCGTCATCGCCGCTATTGGCGGTTTGAACATCGTATCCTTTCTCCTTTAGGAAAAGAATATGAGGTTTTAATAATTCAATTTCGTCATCAGCCCAAAGGATGTTTATCTTGTCCATGTATCTTTGCATTCGTTTTCAGAAGTTCAAAAGTATAAGTTCAAACCTCAAATTACCATTAATATTGTCGTTTAACCTTACGTATAACAAAAAAAAGATTGTTAATGATCCGGTGTATGGTTTCATCAGCATTGGCGATGACTTGCTTTTTGACCTCATTGAACATCCCTGGTTTCAGCGCCTGCGGCGGATAAGGCAACTCGGTTTATCGGATTATGTCTACCCCGGAGCGCATCATTCGCGGTTTCATCATGCTTTAGGTGCCCTGCACCTGATGAATCTTGCAATTGAATCACTTAAATCAAAAGGACATCAGATCTCCGACGAAGAGAGTCTTGGTGCCAAGGTGGCCATTTTGTTGCACGACATAGGACACGGTCCCTTCAGTCACGCATTGGAACATTCTATAATTCAAGGGATTCATCACGAAAGGTTGTCGCTGCTATTTATGCAGGAATTGAATATTGAGTTTTCCGGGCAATTGGATATGGCCATTGCAATATTTACCGACAGGTACCCCAAAAAGTTTTTACATCAGCTGGTTTCCAGCCAATTGGATGTGGACCGGTTGGATTATTTAAACCGGGATTCTTTTTATACCGGCGTAACCGAAGGTACAGTGGGTTCTGACCGGATTATCAAGATGCTTGAAGTGGTTGATGATCAATTGGTTGTTGAGGAGAAGGGGATTTACAGTCTCGAAAAGTTCTTATTAGCCCGCAGGCTGATGTATTGGCAGGTTTATTTACACAAAACCGTTCTGTCGGCAGAAAATTTACTTGTTCATGTTTTAAGAAGAGCTAAAAATCTGGCATCAGAGGAGGTGGTTGTTAATGCTGCCGATTCGCTTTCGTATTTTTTGAAAATGAAGAATGAGAGTTTATTAGCCCTCGATACAGAAGAGTTAATCAGGCGTTTCGCGCTGTTGGATGATTATGATATATTTGCATCCGCAAAAGACTGGATAAACCATTCAGATCCGATACTTTCAGAACTAAGTAAACGTCTCACCTACAGACGCTTATTTAAAATTAGACTTGATAGTAGTCCGGTTTCGGTGGCTGTTTTTGAGGACTTACAGAGCCGATGGATGAAAGGGGGGTACAGTCAGGAAGAAACGGATTATTTTGTTTTTAAGGGAGAAATTACGAATAGTGCTTACAATACAGAGGAAGAGAGAATCAATATACTGATGAAAAACGGACAAGTTCTTGATATTCGCGAAGCATCAGACCAGCTGAGACTTTCGGTACTTTCTGAGTCAGTCAAAAAATATTTTTATTGTTATCCTAAAGAATTGGAATCCGTTAAATAAATTGAATGGAATTTACGGCACAACAAATCGCTGATTTACTACAGGGAATCGTGGAGGGAGATCCTCAGGTGAAAGTAAATCGTTTATCGAAAATTGAAGAGGGAGAGACGGGGTCTTTGACTTTTCTGGCCAATCCCAAATACGAAGAATTTATCTACAACACTGGCGCCTCGCTGGTAATTGTTGGTGAACAATTTGTACCTGAGCAAGAAATCCGGACAAGCCTGATTCGGGTCAAAGACCCCTACAAAAGCTTTGCAGTCCTGCTGGATACTTATAACAAGCTGAATATGAGCAAGGAGGGCCGGGAAGAGCCATTTTTTGTTGCAAAATCAGCCAAATTGGGTGAAAATACTTACATAGGCGCTTTTGTTTACATCGGCGAAAACTCGGTCATAGGCAACCGTGTTAAGTTGTTTCCCGGCGTATACATTGGCGATCAGGTAGAGATTGGAGATGACACTGTTTTGTTTCCAGGAGTAAAGGTTTATTCGCAATGTAAAATTGGCAACCATTGTAACATTCATGCCGGAGTGGTGATAGGTGCAGATGGCTTTGGTTTCGCACCTCAAGATGATACCAATTATTTAAAGGTTGCTCAAATTGGCAACGTAATCATTGAGGATCATGTTGAAATTGGATCCAACACAACAATTGACAGAGCAACTCTTGGATCTACAATTATTCGCAAGGGTGTTAAATTGGATAATTTGATTCAGGTTGCGCACAACGTTGAAATTGGTGAACACACAGTAATTGCGGCCCAAACGGGTATTGCCGGCTCAACAAAAATTGGTCGTTTTTGCATGATTGGAGGTCAGGTGGGCATTGTAGGGCATTTGATTATTGCCGATAAAGTGAAAATAGCTGCACAATCGGGAATCGGAACGTCCATCACCCGCGAGGGTGAAATTGTTCAGGGTTCACCGGCGTTCTTTATAGGTGATTATAAAAAATCGTATGTAGGATTTAGAAAGTTGCCTGAGATTGCTTCAAAAATTGATGAATTGGAAAAACAGCTTCAAGAGCTGAAAGACAAATACAATGGCTGAAAATCAAAAAACTATTTCACAGGCATGCAGCCTGAAAGGGGTAGGATTGCACACAGGCGTTCAGGTTGAATTAACTTTTTTGCCCGCAGATCCAAATTCAGGTATCAGATTTAGAAGAGTTGATCTTGAGGGTCAGCCTGAACTACCTGCCGATGTTGACTATGTAGCAGAAACAGCCCGAGGAACAACCCTGGCCAAAGACGGGTTTCAAATTTCCACGGTTGAACATGCACTTGCTGCTGCCGCAGGTTTAAAAATAGACAACCTGGTGATTGAACTCAACGGTCCGGAAGTTCCCATTTTGGATGGAAGTTCTTTTCCCTTTGTGGAGGCTTTGCGAAAAGCCGGTATTGTTGAGCAAGATGCCGAACGCGAATACTATGAATTAAAAACCAATGTATTTTTCAATGATCCTTCCAGAGATGTTGAACTTATTGGCGTGCCCGGAGATGATTACAAAGTAAGGGTAATGATTGATTTTAATAGCCCGATATTAGGTTTTCAGCATGCACAGCTCAATAGCATGGATGAATTTCCTGATGAAATTGCGGCTTGCCGAACCTTCGTCTTTTTGCACGAGCTTAAAATGTTGCTTGACAATAATCTCATCAAAGGCGGAGATTTAAGCAATGCAATTGTATATGTGGATAGAAGCCTGTCTGATGCAGAGCGATCGGAACTGGCACAAGTATTTAATAAAACAGATTTGAGCGTTACCCGCGAAGGCACCTTAAATAATCTGGAGATACATTATCAAAACGAAGCAGCCAGACATAAACTACTTGATGTTATTGGAGATTTATCGCTTATAGGTAAACCCATTAAAGGAACAATTATAGCCAGTCGCCCCGGACATGCAGCAAATGTTGAATTTGCCAGGAAGATAAAGCAAATGATGAAAGCTGAGAAAAAGAATCCACGTCCTGATGTGGATCTCACGCAGCCTCCATTGTATAACATCAATGACATCAGCAGAATTTTGCCTCACCGTGCTCCGTTTTTATTGATTGATAAAATCATGGAAATGAGCGATACACATGTGGTAGGGGTGAAAAATGTGACCATGAATGAAGATTTTTTCAAGGGGCATTTTCCTGACAATCCTGTGATGCCGGGAGTCCTTATTATTGAAGCCATGGCGCAGTGTGGAGGCATACTTGTTTTGAATACAGTGCCTGATCCTCAAAATTATCTGACTTATTTCATGAAGATTGATAATGTGAAATTCAAACAAAAGGTAATCCCCGGCGATACTCTAGTTTTCAAATTAGAGCTTGTTTCGCCCATTCGACGTGGAATTTGCCACATGAAGGGAACTGCTTTTGTAAACAACAAACCGGTAACTGAGGCAGAAATGATGGCTCAGATAGTGAAGGAGAAGTGCCTTAGCAATTAATTTCATTTGCCTACATTTGTTGCTCTATTATTCGAATGAATCATCCACTTGTAAGTATTCATCCCGATGCACGCATCGGGAAAAATGTTCAGATTGATCCTTTTGTAACGATTCATGCCGATGTTGTGATTGGAGATGACACCTGGATTGGCTCCAACGTTACCATCATGGATGGTGCTCGCATTGGCAGCAATTGCCGGATTTTTCCCGGAGCCGTAATTTCTGCGATACCGCAGGACTTAAAGTTTTCGGGCGAAAAAACCACGGTTGAAATTGGAGATTATGTGACTATTCGCGAATGTGTAACACTGAACCGGGGCACTACCGACCGGATGACGACAAAAATCGGAAGTCATAGTCTGATTATGGCCTATTCGCATGTGGCCCATGATTGCATACTTGGAGAGCATTGCATTCTTGCAAATGCAGTAAATATGGCGGGACACGTCGTTGTTGATGACTTTGCAATCATTGGCGGGATGTCGGCCGTGCATCAGTTTACACATATCGGTTCGCATGTCATGATTTCAGGCGGTAGTCTTGTCAGAAAAGACATTCCGCCTTTCGTAAAAGCGGGAAGAGAACCCTTGTCTTACGTGGGTGTTAACTCAATTGGATTGAGGCGAAGAGGTTTTAGCAATGAGCGAATCAACCAAATTCAGGACGTTTACCGTGTTTTGTATTTGAGCGGTTTAAATACCACAAAAGCCCTTCAAAAAATTGAAGCTGAATTACCAGCAACATCCGACCGAGATGAAATCATGCTTTTTGTTCAGAACGCAAGGCGCGGTATTATGCGCGGATACGGCTCTGAAGAATAGCTTATATTATTCTCATGAAAGTATCTCTTAATCAGGTTAGTAAGCGGTATAACTTTAATAATATATTCAAGGATTTATCATTGCTATCAGAAGCTGGTGATTCCTGGGTCATTCTGGGGCCGAATGGTAGCGGTAAATCTACACTGCTTTCTATTATTGCCGGTTTGGTTCCCACCTCCGGTGGACAGATAAGCTGGGAAATAAAAGACAATTTGATAGAAGGGGACCAGGTATACAGGCACTTGAGCATAGCTGCGCCATATCTTGAACTGATAGAGGATTTTACCCTCGAGGAACAGGTTCGGTTCCATTTTCGTTTAAAAAATCCGGCCAAAGGCCTGAAGATAAAAGAGATAATTGAACTGAGCGGATTATACAAAGCCAGAGATCGAAAAATCCAGTATTTTTCATCAGGCATGAAGCAAAGGCTCAAGCTTTCCCTTGCTGTGCTAACCGATGCCCCGCTGCTTTTACTCGATGAACCTTTGTCGAATATGGACAAGTCGGGTTCTGATTGGTATGCCGGGTTGATAAAGGAATTTGCTGCTGATCGTACCATTTTTGTTTGCTCAAATCACCAGGAGAACGAGTATTTTTTTTGTCGGCAAAAGCTGAACATTGAAGATTTCCAGAAATGAAGCGAATATGTTTGCTATCAGACACCCATGGTTATTTGGACGAAGGAATCAGAAAGCATGTAGCCTCCTGCGATGAGGTATGGCATGCAGGTGATATTGGAGATGCCGGTATAGCTGATGATCTTCAGGCAATAAGGCCACTTCGTGCCGTTTACGGCAATATTGATGGAGCCGAACTAAGACGCATGTTTTCGGGCAATTTGTTTTTCGAAATCGAAGGAATTAAGGTGTGGATGACACATATTGGTGGTTACCCGGGGAAATACCCTGCACGTATCGCAAATGAAATAAGGAACAAACGTCCTGATTTGTTTATCTGCGGGCATTCGCATATTTTGAAAGTGATTTCTGATAAAGAAAACTCGCTATTGCATATGAATCCCGGCGCAGCCGGACAACATGGCTTTCATTTCATTCGAACGCTTCTTTTGTTTAGTATCAGCAATGGCAAAATAAGCGATCTATCTGTGGTTGAACTTGGAAAGCGTGGGGCTTTGCCTACGATTTAATGGCTTCCGGAAACTCAATATCCAAACGTTGAGCAATGCTCAGAAGATCTTCAATTACTTTTTCGTGCAAAGGAATGCCATGAAGCAACCTTTCAGCTTCGGCTTTTCTTTCCTGATCTCCGGGAATTTCTACAGGCACTTCTGGCTGAATGCGTGAAGCATTTCTAAATCGATTGATCCATGTGTCCATCGAATGAAGGAAATCTTTCTCAGGACGAAAGGCATCAATGCGCATCGCGCCGAAGAAATGACCTATGCCTGAGCCAACAGGATCGTCGGGAGGATCGAGGAATGCTACAAAAGGAGGGACCCAGGGTCCAAAATTAGCTCCTGACAAAACAGCACTCAAAATATCAACCACCGAGCCTAGACAGTAGCCTTTATGACTACCGTGGTCTTTGTCGCTTCCCAAAGGCAAAAGAGCACCTCCTGATTGCAATGCAAATGGGTCATTGGTTGAGTTTCCGCCGGCATCTTGAATCCATCCCGCGGGAGCGGGACTGTTTTTACGCTGGAGGATTTCAAGTTTACCGTTGGCAGCTGTTGTTGTAGCGAAATCGGCGACAAAGGCAGGTTCATTTCCTGCAGGAATTGCAAATGCCATGGGATTGGTGCCCAACATTCTTTCATTTGAATATGTGGGCGCCACGAGCGGTGACGCATTTGTCATAGCAATGCCGATCATATTGTGTTCAAGGGCTAGCATTGCATGGTATCCGGCTATACCAAAGTGGTTCGATCCTTTCACGGCAACCCAACCTGTTCCACATATTTTAGCTTTTTCGATTGCTTTTTCCATCGCAAATGGACCAGATACCAGACCCAAGGCATTATCAGCATCTACCGTTGCTGTTGAAGGCGATTCATGAATAACCTGTATGTTTGGATTTGCATTGATTCTGTTTTTGTCACGAAGGCGAAAATAGCCACTGAGTCTCGCTAAGCCATGCGAGTCAATTCCTCTCAGATCGGCGCTTAATAATACCTTTGTTGCCAGGGAGGCATCATTTACAGGAAAGCCAGATTTAACAAAGGCTTCATGAGCAAAATGAAGGAGTTGATCGTAATGAAATCGGAGAGAAGAAGATATGAACATACAATTGGTTATCAATTTTTGGCTTTTAAGCGAAGCAGCAAATATATAATTTAGCGATTCTTGCAAATAATAAGTGCCTGAGCGCAGGCAAATGTTTACTAAAAAATAAGAATTATGAAAACAACCGTACAGTCTGTCCATTTTGATGCGGACAAGAAGCTACTTGAATTTGTTGAAGGAAAATTGGAAAAGTTAGGGATTCACTATGATAAAATTATCGAAAGTGAAGTGACATTAAAGCTTGACAATGCTTCAAACAATGAGAATAAGATTGCAGAAATCAGATTGCATGTTCCCGGAAACGATTTATTTGCCAAGCGCCGCTGTGCTACGTTTGAAGAGGCAACAGATTTAGCGATTGATGCCCTGAAACAACAAATAACCAAGCATAAGGAGAAAATTCGTCAGGTTTAACAACCTGATTATTAACGATTTTAATCTCAATGTTAATTATTCAACATATTTCTTGAAAAAAATATTTGGTAAGAATGTTTTCTTACCTACATTTGCACACCTTTTTTGAAGGGTCTGATATGCCCCAAGCAACTTAGACAACTTAAAGAAAGGAAAAGCCGAAGTAGCTCAGCTGGTAGAGCAGCTGATTTGTAATCAGCTGGTCGGGGGTTCGAGTCCCTTCTTCGGCTCTGTTCTTTGTAATATCAACTTATTTCAAAGAGGTAGGGGAGATAGCCAAGTGGCCAACGGCAACAGACTGTAAATCTGTCCTCTTCGGAGTTCGAAGGTTCGAATCCTTCTCTCCCCACCAAGAAAAGAGATGAGGATACGGGGGTAGAACTCTGTATATGAATAGATTATTTTGCAAGCATAAATACAAACGTATGCTTACAAGATATGAATAAGCGGAAGTAGCTCATTTGGTAGAGCATCAGCCTTCCAAGCTGAGGGTGGCCGGTTCGAGCCCGGTCTTCCGCTCTAGGTTTATCCCCTGAACTATAGGGGAGCCTTATCCTTTTCAGCCGATGTAGCTCAGGGGTAGAGTACTTCCTTGGTAAGGAAGGGGTCACGGGTTCAAATCCCGTCATTGGCTCTGAAGAGTAATTAAGATTAAAGTAAACGTTTGTAATAAAGAAAAACGAACACACTCAATAAACACAAAATAAAAAAGTAGCCATGGCTAAAGAACAATTCGACCGTTCCAAACCTCACGTGAACATCGGTACCATTGGTCACGTTGACCACGGTAAAACAACGCTTACCGCAGCGATAACAACTGTACTTGCTAACGCAGGTCTATCAGAAGCTCGTTCATTCGATTCGATCGATAACGCTCCTGAAGAAAAAGAGCGGGGTATTACAATTAACACGTCTCACGTAGAATATTCTACGGCGAATCGTCACTACGCTCACGTTGACTGTCCAGGTCACGCTGACTATGTTAAGAACATGGTTACGGGTGCAGCTCAGATGGATGGAGCTATTCTTGTGGTAGCTGCAACTGATGGTCCTATGCCTCAGACTCGCGAGCACATTCTACTTGCGCGTCAGGTAGGTGTTCCACGTATTGTTGTTTTCATGAACAAAGTGGACATGGTTGATGACGAAGAACTTCTTGACCTTGTTGAGATGGAGATTCGCGAATTGTTGAGTTTCTATGAATTTGATGGTGACAATACACCTGTTATTCGTGGCTCAGCTCTTGGTGGTTTGAATAACGACGCAAAATGGGTTGCTTCAATCATGGAGTTAATGCAAGCTGTCGATACATTCATTCCAATTCCTCCACGTGATATTGACAAGCCATTCCTTATGCCTATTGAAGACGTTTTCTCAATTACAGGTCGTGGAACTGTTGCCACTGGTCGTATTGAAAAAGGCGTAATCAATTCAGGTGAGGAGGTTGAAATTCTTGGTATGCAAGAAGAGAAAATGAAGTCTGTGGTTACCGGTGTAGAGATGTTCCGTAAGATTCTTGATCGCGGAGAGGCTGGTGATAACGTAGGTCTTCTTCTTCGTGGTATCGATAAAAATTTGATTCGTCGAGGAATGGTTATTGCCAAGCCGGGATCAATCACTCCGCACACAGTTTTCAAAGCTGAGGTGTATATCCTTAAGAAAGAAGAAGGTGGACGTCACACTCCATTCCACAACAAATACCGTCCTCAGTTTTACCTTCGTACAACTGACGTAACAGGAGAGATTATGCTTCCTGAAGGACGTGAGATGGTTGTACCTGGTGACAACGTGACTATTGAAGTTAGCCTAATCGTTCCTGTAGCAATGGACAAAGGACTTCGTTTCGCAATTCGCGAAGGAGGTCGTACAGTTGGTGCTGGTCAGGTGGTTGAGATTATCAAATAATTTCTCTTTCGAATTAAATCTTGAAGGTGTTCCCGGTTTAAAATACCGGGGCACCTTTCTAGCTGTTTATAGGTGGTGTTTTGATCCTGATCTGGATACAACTTATAAGTACCTAAAAATGAGTAAGTTCTTTAATTAATTTTGTGATCCGCTTTTGGATCGATAGTAGAAGCGATAACTTGATACGGGTGTAGCTCAATCGGTAGAGTAGCGGTCTCCAAAACCGTTGGCTGGGGGTTCGAGTCCCTCCTCCCGTGCATAAAAACATAGAAACATG
>Ga0169931_10001364_pt1 | contig 40391 bp, 41 predicted proteins | sample Kivu_15m_20L_FD_129675 | JGI IMG/M metagenome (GOLD analysis project Ga0169931, IMG submission 129675) | Freshwater microbial communities from Lake Kivu, Western Province, Rwanda to study Microbial Dark Matter (Phase II) - Kivu_15m_20L... | ecosystem: Environmental > Aquatic > Freshwater > Lake... | reverse complement strand
ATATTTCTATGTTCTCAACCGCGCTGACGAATATGATGAGTCAGGCTATGTGGTGATAGTGAGGGAGTAAGAATAAGATTCTAAAAGTGAAGAAGGCCATTCGAAAGAATGGCCTTTTTTGATATCAGTAGGGCGATAAGATGAGATTGTGTCCGGTCATTTCTACAGGCGGATTCAGACCCATTAAATGCAAAATGGTTGGAGCAACATCGGCCAAGACCCCCGATCGTAGACTGACTTTTTTATCTGAAATTACAAACAAAGGCACCGGATTGGTGGAGTGAGCAGTATTTGGGCTGCCATCGGCATTGACTGCTTTGTCGGCATTGCCATGGTCGGCAATGATAATCACATCATACCCATCGGCTCGGGCAGCGCGCACCACTTCAGAGGCGCATGTGTCCACAGTTTCGCAGGCCTTTTTGATGGCTTCAAAAACTCCCGTGTGTCCCACCATGTCAGGATTGGCAAAATTGAGGCACACAAAATCAGGCTTTTCACTACGCATGTTCTCGATCACTTTGTCTCTTACTTCCATGGCGCTCATTTCGGGTTGCAGGTCATAGGTGGCCACTTTGGGCGATGGCACCATGATGCGGCTTTCTCCCGAGAAGGGCACCTCTCTTCCACCCGAGAAGAAAAAAGTCACATGCGGATATTTTTCGGTCTCGGCAATGCGCAATTGGCTCAGCCCCGCCATGGATACTGCCTCTCCCAAAGTCATATTCAGATTGTCTTTGTCGTACAGCACTTTGACTCCTTTGAACGAAGCGTCATAATTGGTCATCGTGACATATTCCAATGGCAGCGTTTTCATGGAATACTCAGGGAAATCAGTTTGGGTAAGTGCTTGCGTTATTTCACGACAGCGATCGGTCCGGAAGTTGAAACAAATGACCGTATCACCCGCTGCGATGCTTGAAGGGGCGGTATTTTCCGTGTCCATGACACACAATGCAGGCATGAATTCATCGGTAATTCCCGCTGCATATAAGCTTCGGATCTCTTCCAAAACATCCACAGTAACTTTACCATGCCCGGAGACCAGCAAATCGTAGGCTTGTTTCACTCTTTCCCAACGCTTGTCCCGGTCCATGGCGTAGTATCGGCCTATCACACTCGCCAACCGTCCTCCTGTTTGGGACAATTTGTTTTGCAAACGTTCAATATTCTCAAGTCCCGATTTTGGGTCTGTATCACGGCCATCCATGAAGGCATGCACCAAAACTCGGTCAAAATGAATCCCGTGAGCAAAGTCCAACAAAGCGTGCAGATGCGCTTGAGTGGAGTGCACACCACCATCAGAAACCAAGCCCATGAGGTGGACGTTGGCGCCTCTAGCGGCCGCTTGTTCGAAAGCCTCAATCAGGACCGGATTTTTGAAAAAATCCCCATCGCTGATACACTTGTTGATGCGCACCAAATCTTGAAAGACCACTCGACCTGCACCGATATTCAGATGGCCCACTTCACTATTTCCCATTTGACCATCGGGCAGGCCCACATTCAGCCCATCTGTGAGCAATTGTGCTTGTGGATAGCGCGCTTCCAAGCTGTCCATAAATGGGGTATGTGCTTGGAAAATTGCGTTGGTATGATCTGAAGGACCAATGCCCCAACCGTCCAAAATCATCAGTAACACTTTGTTTGGTGCCATCAAGAAGTGCGTTTTTTAAATGCAATGGCAAAAGTAGACCCTTTGCCTTGTGTGCTTTGAACGCTGAGTTCTGCATTGTGCATTCTGACTATGACTTTGGTCAGATAAAGCCCGAGACCCGTCCCTTTGGTCTGTCTTACCATCTCGTTTCCGGCTCTGTAAAACTTGTCGAAAATGCGCTCTATATCTGCCGGAGCAATCCCTTGCCCATGGTCAATCACTTCAATAGTAGGTGCCTCGCTTTTCTCTGAGAGTTTCAGAATGATGTCTCCTTCCGGTGCATACTTGAAGGCGTTCTCGACCAAATTGTTCACTGCAAACCGCAGATAGGCTTCATTTGCGGGCACAATAGCATCGCTGTCCAATTGCAGTTTGAATTCTCCTGATTGCCTGCGCGGGGCAAACTCACGATGCACTGATTGAAGCATCTCCTGCAGGCTAACCTCTTCATGCAGTGCAAAGCGACTGTTTCCTTCCAGCGATGCGGCAAACAGAATTTTTTCTACTAAATCTTCGAGTCTTCGGGTTTCAGTCAACGCACTTGCTGCCATGGGCTTCAACAATTCAGTCTCATCAGGGCGCTTCAAAAAGGTTTGCTGAAACAGTTTGACCACTGATAGTGGGGTCTTCAACTCATGCGATACAGAAAGCAGGAAGTTGTTTTTCAGCCGCAAATCGGCTTCTTGCCTTTTGATTCCACGATAGACAAACCAAATGGCTGTGAGTAAAATGATTAAAAAGACAGCGCCTTCGGCCCCGATCATCAACATTTTGGAGCGATAAGTTCGCTCAATAAGGGCTCTTTGATTTTCATCGGTGGCCATGGTCAGTTCCAACAGGCGGATATTGCCCCGGAGCTCAACAAGATAGATTGCCCACCATGCAAACTGCATGATCGCATAAGCGACTATAACGGCAAATACCGCTTTGATTTTTTTCACGACCCAAAGTTCCCCCATTTAGAGCAGGGCCGACATAGAGTGAGGAAAAAATGATGGCAAAAAAAAAGGCAAGAATTCCGCGAGAATTCTTGCCTTCGTGAGGTGGGCATTACAGGATTCGAACCTGTGACCCCTACCCTGTCAAGGTAGTGCTCTAAACCAACTGAGCTAAATGCCCTCGAAAGAAAAATCCCGCTTCAGGCGGGATTTGAAAGTGGGCGATGTAGGGTTCGAACCTACGACCCCCTGCTTGTAAGGCAGGTGCTCTGAACCAGCTGAGCTAATCGCCCTTTCGTCAAAGGGAGTGCAAATATATACCAATTGATAAAGGTGCAAAATGTCCATGAAAAAAAACCTGAGAGGCCTTAATATTGCTGTCAAAACCAACCCATTTCGTGCAAAAGATATCGTTGATAATCGCTCTTGTCGCTTTGTTTGTCTCCATGTTCAATCTATTCAATACCCGCGAAAAAACTGAAGTCAAGGAGGAAGTCGTCATCAAACCATCCGAGGAGGAAACCCACGAGGTAGTGGACAAAATGATGACCTTGCAGTGGCTCACCAACAAGTTGTACTTTGCCGGGAGTGCGCGCAATGCAGACCTGACTGAGTTCTATTTTCACGAATTGGAAGAGAAGATGGAAGAATTTGCCGAAGCTGACATCGTAGACGAAGGGTTGCAGCTCAGTGTTTTGATGCGGGCGCATGGTTTGGCAGCGCTGGATTTGGCTCGGATCAAAACCAAAGAGCAGGGTTTTGATGCATTCAATGAAATCTACTCCAATTTCATTTCCGGCTGCAACAATTGCCATTCAGGGACGGGGCATGCTTTCATTAAAATTGCCATCCCAACAACACCCGTAGCAGATAATCAAGATTTTAGGTGAACCTCAAACGTATCTTATGGCGCATAGGCGACTATGTGCGCTATAGAATGTGTGCAGTCAATGAGCACGGTGTGCACTCACCGTTCGTATTTCAATTGCTCAAAGACGTGTTGCGCACCCATCCGGATTCCAAGCGTGCGCTGATTGCCCAAAAAATGAGGGCTGCCGCCTTGAAAAATCAAACCTTGATACCCATGGTGGACTTCGGAGCAGGAAGCACTCTGGGAAGGGAAAAGAGAAACAAGACGGTGTCTCGAATTTGCACGCAGAGCGCCATCACCTGTCACAAAGGGAATTTGTTGTTTCGTTTGGCTCGCCATTTTCAACCCGAAATCATCATAGAACTGGGTACCAACCTTGGATTGGGAACGGCCTGTTTAGCCGAGGCCTGCCCGGGGTCAGTCATCTTGAGCATCGAAGGCAACCCTCATCTTGCTCGTTGGGCAAGTGAAAACCTCAGTGCGTCTTTTCCCAAATGTGTGGAAGTGATTTGCGGTCAGTTTGACGATGAACTCCCGCGGCTATTGAATCGTTCTTCGCGATGTGATCTTGTTTACATAGATGGCAATCATACTTTTGAAGCTACCACGCGCTATTTTGAAATACTGCTGCCGTTTGTTCATTCTGACAGTGTATTGGTCTTTGACGATATCCACTGGTCAGCAGAAATGAAAAAAGCATGGGACACCATTGTGAGCCACCAAGCAGCTGTTTTGACGGTGGATTTTTACTGCTTCGGCCTGGTTTTTTTTAGGCAAGGAGTTCCCAAACAGCACTTCGTGCTGAAGTAGTTTATTCGGCCTTGCCTTTTCGGATAGTCAGCAGGGGCATGCCCGAATGCATGGCGAACAATGCTGCGTTGCTCTTTTTGAACAAGCGTTCGAAAAACCCATGTCGGCCCGGAAACATCACCACGAAATCTGCTTCTACTTTGGCTGCAGTTTCACCCAGTGAACTGACCAAGTCAGAGCCCGTAACGGATGAAAACTCATCCTCTTGACGCAGAACATCCGGTTTGTGGGCCACACCCACGGTAGAAATCTTATCTTCAGAAAAGAAGGAAGTAAACTGATAATCAGCTTCCAATGCATGGGCAACTGCCCTGAATTTTTCAATAGCTCGCGAATCTGAGTTGGAGTCCAGTGCTACGATGGCCTTGCGCAAGCGAGGCGCAATAGTGGCATCTGGCAAAACAAGAACAGGCACATTGGATTTCTGAACAGTTGAAGCGGCTACGCTGCCGATTAACACCTCCTTCAGTCCGGTGGCACCTTTAGTGGAGAGGATGATGATATCAGCTGCATGGCTTTCGGCCAGTCGGGCTATTTGACCGCCACCCTCGCCATATTCGCAAAGAGCCCGGAGGTGCAACCGCGAGCCATATTTTTCTTTGAGCCTACTCTCTTCATTTCGCAGCGACTGCATGGCATCTTTCATGGCCACTTCCACCAACGAAATCATCGAGGTAGCAGCAGCATGTGGTTCATGATAGAGCGTGAGCAACGAATAGTCAACCCCGTCAAGACCAAAAAGCTCGATTCCGAATTCGGCAGCTTCCAGGGCATTGGGGGAAAAATCAGTAGGAAGAAAAACTTTCATGGTCAGTGGTTTTGTGGTGTTAGTGTCCGGCAGGTGCCTTGTCCGAGTTGAACAAGAAAATCGCTACAAAATAGCCTGCGATCACCGCAATGAAGGACAAAAGTGAAGCAACGTTGCTTACGTCATCCAAGAAGGCAAGGCGCAAAGGGAAAATCAAAATGAGGAGGCTGATGAGTGCGGCAATAAACGGTTTTTTCATGGCAAAAAGAATTTAGGTTGAATTTCACCGCCAAGTAACGACCGCTCAAAACTGTCAAAAAATGACCCGCATCAAACCCAAAACTGACTTTGGTCAGCGGATTTTTGATGCGGGTATAATGGCACTAATCAGGAAAAATGATGCTTTCGTCAGATGAGCCGGGAGCCATTTTGATGCTGAGCACGGGAAGCGAAGAGTGGTTAGCAACGGCCTCTGTGATGCTGCCCGCGAGAAAATGAGCCAAGCCCGTGCGACCGTGCGTTTCCATAGCAATCAAATCAGCCCCTATTTCTTCGGCCATGTGGTGGATACCCTCCTCTATGCGCTCTTCATTATAAATATGCGAGTGATAGTACTTAAGACCAAACTTGTCCGCAAAATCGCTAAAGAGTTTGCGCGAATAGCGGGTATTTTCGAAGGAAGATGGGGTATTGACTTTGACCAGGTGCAGCTCGGCATTGAACATCTTGATGAATTTCAGCACACCATGAAAAGCCCCATATGACTCTGAGTAGAAGTTGGAGGCGAACATGATTTTTTTCAGACTGAAGTTCTCCATGCGCTTCTTAATCACCAATACAGGAGTGGTTGAGGTTCGGATAATCTTCTCAGTATTGCTTCCCATGATGAATTCTTTGGTGCCCGAAGCCCCTGTGGAGCCCATCACTATCAAGTTGGCTTCGTGTTGCTTGGCTTGTTTACTGATGGATTCATAGACAGAGTCAAACTGCACCAACTCTACCACATTGACACCTTCCAAAAAAGGCTGTTCCATCAATTCGGCAAAGCGTTTGCGAACCAATTTCATAATAAAGAGGCCTTCAGCCACGTCCTGAAAACTTTCGGTGCTGGTATTGGCTTCATAAGAGGGAATGTTGACGATGTGCATGAGTATGAGACGCGCATCGTTTTTTCGGGCAATCTGAGCTGCAACCTCCACAGCGTGGTAAGAGCATTCAGAAAAATCAGTTGGGACGAGAATTTTGTTCATGGTTTGTGGCTTTTGAAATGATACTTCTGAGACAAAAAAACAAACGAGTCAGCAATAAAAGTATGGTCAAATGCCGCTAAATCATATGACTTTTCTCAGTGCGACTTTTTTACATCGCGGTACTTTATGGACAGCCTTTTAAGTTTTTCTTCGTTGGTGACTGTGATTTTTCGACCGTCAATAGAGACGTATCCATCGGTTTTAAACTCGCTGAGCATGCGGATGAGCGACTCTGTAGCGGTGCCCACAACGGTAGCCAAATCATCACGGCTGATTGAAATTTCCGAACTGCCGTCCTTTTCCATCAGTGTCAAAATGGCTTCGGCTGTGCGTTCACGAACGCTGCCATAGGCCAAACGCAGAAGGCGCTCCTCTTTCTCAGAAACTTGGTTTGAGAGCATTTTCATAAACACTGAAGCCACATCGCGGTTGCGGTTTAGTAGGCGCAAAAAGTCGTCTTTGGGGATGATGCTCAGCGAGCAATCTTCAATAGCCACTGCTGATTCTTTGTATGGCTGGTCTTCGAGCAGAGGGATATAACCAAAGAAATCACCGGGACCATAGATTTCGGTTACCAGCTCTTTGCCGTATTCATCGGCAATCACGGTTTTCACTTTTCCTTCATTGACAAAGTAAAGTCCATATGGCGTGTCGGTGTCATAAAAGATGGTGTCCTTGCGGCTGTAGTGCCTGACTTTTTTGTTTTTGGGCAGATCATGCAGTTCTTCTATACCGCCCACTTTTTCAAAAAAGTCATCCAGGCCGCGGGCCGTGCGCTGAAATTCCGTTTTGAAGATCTGGTTTTTCTTCAACCGCATTTCCACCGCTTCCAGCAATTCGGTCTCGTCAAAGGGTTTGGTGATGTAGTCATCTGCACCCATATTCATCCCTTTTCTGATGTCTGATTTTTCGGTTTTGGCGGTCAGAAAGATGAATGGTATGGTGGATGTTTTGGGGTCTTTGGACAGCATATGCAGCACACCATAGCCTTCCAGTTCGGGCATCATGATGTCACAAATGATTAGGTCTGGGTTGGTTTGGCGGGCCTTTTCCACGCCCAAACGGCCGTTTTCGGCTGTAACTACGTTGTAGCCGGCCAGACTCAGAATCTCTGAAGTGTTCTCTCTCACATCTGGGTTGTCCTCAATCAACAGGATTTTCTTGCTCATCGTTTTTGGTTTGGGGTATAGTGACTGAAAATGTGGATCCGCGGCCCAATTGGCTTTCAAAGGTAATTTGGCCTTCCAAGATTTCCACGTATCGCTTGACAATATTCAGCCCAAGTCCGGTGCCTTGGATATTGGCGGCATTGCGGGCTCTGAAAAACCGTTCGAACAGTTTGCCTTGCTCTTGCTCCGGTATGCCCATGCCGTGATCGGTCACTTGGAAAGCAAGTTGGCTTTCATTCGATTGGCAGGTGAGGGTGATGGGGCTCTCATCGGGTGAATATTTAATGGCGTTGGTCAGCAGGTTGATGGTAATGTTGCGCAGGATTTGCGGATCGGTTTGGAAGGTGCTTCGTCCTCGGTGCATGAAGTCAATGGTCTGTCCCGGGCGGGCTATTTCGCGCATTTCTTCGGCTATTTTTTCGAAAAAAGAGGGTACTTCTATATCGCGCGGTTCCGGCCTTACGTGGCCCTCTTCCAACTTGCCCAGAGAGAGAAAATCGTTGAGAATTGCAGTGAGGGCTTTGACATTGTCTTTAATTCGGCCCGCGTGGCTTTCCATCTTTTCGGTTTGCCCCAATTCGTTGTACCGACTAATCAATACGGCACTGGATAGAATGGTGCTGAGAGGCGTGCGAAACTCGTGCGAGGCCAAGGAGACAAATTTTGATTTTAGCTCACTCAGTTCGCGTTCTTTGTTGAGGGCCTGCATGGCGCGGTCTTCGGCTTCTTTGATGGCCGAGATATTTTGCTCTACCACCAGGATGCGTTCAATTCTGCCGTTTTCTGAAGGCAGCGGCACGCAGTTGAGTAGATAAGACCCCTTGGGAATATTCACCTCGAAGCTCATTTTTTTGCCTTTGAAAACTTCCAAAAGATTTTTTTGAATCACAGGTGCAATTCGCTCCGGAAGACGTTCTATGTAGCCTGTTCCCACCAGTTTGTCACCTGTAATGCCGGCTCTATAGAGGTCTTCGCCTTCAACAAATATGTAGCTCAAATTGCGGTCAAAGACATTGATGGTTCCTTTGGGAAAATTGCGAGCGATGGTGCTGTACAACAATTGGCTTTCGGTCAGCTCCCTTGTTCGTTCTTTTACCAATTCTTCCAGATGCAGATTGACTCGCTTGAGTTCGTTTTCAGCGGCAGCCCGCATGGTGATGTCGCTGATAAGCGCAATGACGAAGCGGTCACCATTTTTTTCGAAATGGTTGAGACCGGCTTCTATAGGAAACTCGTGGCCATCTCGGTGACGTGCCCGCAGTTGCATGCCAATTCCCATGTGTCGTTGCTTGGGATTTTGCACATATCCTTCGCGGTGACCCACGTGGGCTTGGCGGGCACTTTCGGGAATCAGGATTTCGATTTTTTGGCCCAGAAGCTCATGGCTTTGATAACCGAACATGGAGAGGATGCGGGGGTTTACCAGTCGGATAACGCCTTGTTGGTCACACACCAAGAGTCCCTCACCGGCCGTGTTGAACATGACCATGAGCAACTCATTCAAATCGGGAAAATCTGTCTTCATTGTGCCTTGCTAAGTCGCGGGCAAGGTAGGTATCAAAGTATTTCGGCCACTGTGAAAAAGCTGCCACCGATGAAGATGGCATCTTGGCGGTCAGCATAGAGACGGGCGGCTTCGTAGGCTTTGGCCACACTTCCGTACGCCTCGCCCTGAAGCCCGTATCCTGCAGCGCGCGCGCGAAGTTCTTCAGCATCCAGACCTCTGGGTATATTGGCTCTGCAGAAGAAATAAGTAGCGTCTTTCGGAAAGCGGCTCAGGATACCGCTAAGGTCTTTGTCTGCCACCAATCCAAGGACGATGTGCAGTTTGCTGAAAGAGTGTTTGAAAAGCTCTTCCATGGCGGCTTCGATTCCGGCTTCATTATGTCCGCAATCTGCCACTATGAATGGTTTTTCTTTCAAAATCTGCCAGCGACCTCGAAGGCCCGTGATGGCGCCCACATTGGCCATTCCCTTGTTAATGGATTCGGGAGGGCACACAAAGCCCAACTCGTTCAACACGCCAATAGCGGTAAGCGCGGTTTTTCGGTTTTCAAGTTGAAATTTTCCCAACAAATCGGTGGCAGGCAGGGCCTCATCGGGCATTTGACTGTCGTGCACCGTGCATTTGGCGCCCGCTGCTTTTTCCAACATGATGCGCTTGGCTGAGAGGTTCATTTTGCCCAGAACCAGAGGCCTTCCGGGTTTGATGATGCCCGCTTTTTCACCTGCTATGGCCTCTATCGTGTCACCAAGCAAATTCATGTGATCCATGGAAATATTGGTGATGACCGAGAGTAGCGGCATAATAACATTGGTGCTGTCCAGCCTGCCGCCCAGACCTGTCTCAATGACGGCTATGTCCACTTTTTCTCTTTCAAAATACCAAAAGGCCATCGCCACGGTGATCTCGAAAAAGCTCGGTTTGATTTGGCTCCAGCCGTCTTTGAATTGTTCTACAAAGGTGGTGACGGCCTCGGGGTCCATCATTTTGCCATCTATGCGGATGCGCTCTCTGAAGTCTTTGAGGTGGGGTGAGGTGTAGAGGCCTGTTTTGTAGCCTGCCGATTGCAGCACTGCAGCAATCATGTGGCTGGTGGAGCCTTTGCCATTGGTACCCGCTATGTGCACGCAGGCCAGTTTTTCGTGTTGATGGCCTGTGAGGTCCATCAAGGCAAGGGTGTTGCCCAAGTCGGGCTTGTAAGCCAAGGGGCCGCTTCGCTGGTACATCGGTAGTTGGCTAAACAGATAGTCCAGGGCGGCTTGGTAATCCATTCGGAGGTTATTTCACTTTGAAGTTGAAATAAATTTTTCCTTTCTGAGTGGTGGCACCGGGCTTGGCTTCAAACTTGGCGGTTTTGGCCGCGTCCAGCGCCATTTTGCGCAGTTTGCCACTTGTGGTGGTCGAGAGGTTGTCGTTGACCGTTGGCGTGCCAATTATTTTTCCATTGCTGTCGACCATGACGTCTACTACCACCAGTCCGTTTTCGTCCGGAGCACCGGTGACCACGGGGCGATTACTCATTCCACGGCCGCCCAGGTCAAAGCCAATGCCATCGCTGCCGATGACGCCTTTGCCTTCGATTTTACCATCGGGGTTGCCTTCATTGCCTGTGCCGGTTTGTGAGCCTTCACTGCCGCCTCCGCCTTTGCTGTTGATTTGCCCCAGGGCGTTACTCAGCTGGCTGCTGGGTTTTTGCTCCTCTTTGGGTTTGTCAGTGGGTTTGTCCGTTTTCGTGCCTTTTGGCACACTCACGGTGCTTGTTTCTTGGGTCACTTTGTCCACGGTCGGAGCAGTGACCGGTTTTGTTTGGCTGCTGGTCTGTGTGTCCTGGTTTTCTTGCACACTTGGTGATGGATTTTCGCTTTCATCACTGCCACCGGCAGTTTCGTCAAAACCGTAATCAGCCATGCCTATTTCTACGTACATGTCGCCCGGGGCCGGGTCTTGGACAGAAAAGGCCACCAAGAAAAACATCAAAGCGACCACTGTGGCGTGAAACCCGAGGGCAATAGCGGCTGCTTTTATTTCGTCTGATTTTTCTTCTTGCGTTTTCATGATTGATGTGAGTTTGGGCTGCTGTACACGTCACTCTTGCAGCCGTTCAGATGCGATGACCACTTTCCATTGGTTCACTTTGGCCATGCCAATCAACTCCACGGTTTGGCCTGTCGGAACAGATTGGTCCACATTGAGCATGATGGTTTTTTCATCGCGTCCGTCCATCATCTTGTGCAGGCCCTTTTCGATTTCTTCTTTATTTACCTGACCGTTGTCTATGTAATAGTTGAGGTCTTTGTCTATGGACACCACCGTGATGGTGCGCTCAGATGTGGCACCCTTGCTCTGGGGCAATTCCACTTCATGGCCTTGCTTGGCAAGGGTAGATAGGATGATGAAAAAGATAAGAAGCAGAAATACCAAGTCGGTCATGGAAGCCATGCCTGCCGACACCTCTATTTTATTTCTTTGGCCTAAATCCATGGGTGTAATCAGTTACCTGGTTGTTCCAAAATGTCCAAGAATTCGAGCGAGGAGGCTTCCATCTTGTGAATCACCTTCGACACGCGCGCTACCAGATAGTTATATGCCATGTAGGCGATGATACCCACAATCAGACCTGCGATAGTGGTGATCATGGCTACTTTGGTACCACCCGAAATCTGATTGACATCCACCGAGCCGGAAGACTCCATGCTGATGAATACCTGCACCATCCCGATTACGGTTCCCAAAAATCCCAACATAGGTGCGGCTCCCGCTATGGTTGCCAGTGTGCTCAGGTTTTTTTCCAACGAATAGAGCTCCAGCTTGCCTACGTTTTCGATGGAGGTTTTGATGTCTTTCATGGGCTTGCCGATGCGCGTAATGCCGCGCTCTATCATACGGGCAACGGGCGTGTTGCTGGTGGAGCAGAGGTTGCGTGCCGAGTCCAGTTTGCCATCGTGGATATAATCCTTGATCTTGCTCATGAAGTCTTTTTCCTCTTTGAGGGCTTTGCCAATAGCCATCACGCGCTCAGCAAAAATGTAAACAGCTAAAAAGGACAAAATTGTCAGCGGCAGCATAATGTACCAGCCGCCTTCCATGAACAACTTCAGGATGGACACTTCTTGAGTGGTGATTTCGGGATAGCCGGTTTGGCCTCCTACGTTGAGACTGCCGTCTTGTGTGAATGAAAAAAAGCTCATAATGAATGGTTTGCTCGTTGGGTTGGTGTTTCTTGACTGAGTAGCCGCAATGGGCTCTCAAACGGTGAAAGTATTGGGTTTATTGTGGCCCATTTATTCTAATGTACCCAACTTATTCAAACCGGAAGGTTGAAACTCAGAAGGCGAACATCAAGATATAAACGAAGCCCCCGGCCAAGTAGCCCAGGAGTGCCAACATGCTGACACGTTTCAGATACCAGATAAAATCTATGCGCTCTAAGCCCATCACGGCCACGCCTGCTGCAGAACCAATGATGAGGATGCTGCCTCCGGTGCCTGCACAATAAGCCAAGAACTCCCAGAACGCACCTCCCGCTACATAAAGCCCGGTCATCTCGGTATACATACCTTGAGCTGCAGCTACCAGTGGCACGTTGTCCACAATGGCTGACAACAAACCTATAAGAATGTTGATGATGAAAATGCCATTGTCTCCATGAAAGGTTTGGTCAAGTGTGGTGGCTAAAATGCCCAAGTGACCAACTTCTTGCAGAGCTGCCACGGCCAGCAGAATGCCCAAGAAAAACAACACCGAAGAGGTGTCAATCTTGCGCAGGACAGACAAAACCGAAAGGCTGCTGCGGTCTTCGTGCTTCTTATTTCGGTGAATCAAGTCAGTCACAACCCAGATGACACCCAATGAGAGCATCATACCCATAAAGGGTTGAAGATGGGTGATGGTTTTAAATACGGGAACGAACAATAGCCCGCCTAAACCGAGGAAAAAAACTAGTTTCTTTTCCCAAGGGGCAACAGGGTCGAGATAGTGTCCTGCTTCTTCTTTTCGAATCGGGCGCGTTATTTCGCCTTTCATTCTGGCAGATAATACGAGCAGCGGCACTATGATGCACACCAAGCTTGGCAAAATCAGATGTAGAATAATGGTGGGAACATCGGGCAATTGGCCTTTGATCCAAAGCATTGTGGTAGTCACATCACCAATTGGCGACCAGGCTCCGCCCGCGTTGGCGGCTATGATGACCAAGCCTGCAAACAGCCATCGGGTTTCTTTGTCATCTATCAACTTGCGCAACAGCGAAATCATTACAATAGCTGTGGTCAAATTGTCCAAAACCGATGACATGAAGAACGTGATGAGGCTGATAATCCAAACGAGTTTCACTTTGCTTTTGGTCTTGATGCCATCAGTGATGATGGAAAATCCCTCGTGGGCATCCACCAGCTCCACTATGGTCATGGCTCCGAGCAGGAAAAATAGAATGCTGGCGATGTCAAACAGGTGATGATAGAGCCCGCCTTCGCCTTCGGCACCGTGCATCAGCATATGATGGTCAACACCCGGTACAAAGGCATAAAGCGTCCAGGCAATCATACCCATGATGAGGGCCGAGGCGGCTTTGTCAATTTTGACGGGATGCTCAAGGGCTATAAATGCATAGCCGATAACAAAAACGAGGAGAATGGCGATTTCCATTTTTTTGGATTTAGACGAGTTTTTTCAGCGCGATTTCAAATGCCGTGCGCGCGATATGGGTTTTGGATGGGTTGGCGGCATGGGCATTTTCCATGGCCGCGTGGATGATGTTGCTTGTGTCTTGAAAAATGCCGTTATCGGTCATGTCCACTTCGGCTGTGCTCATCAAATAGGCAAACACGCGTGCCATGCCGCAGTTGGCAATGAAATCCGGTATGATGCTCATGTGCGCATCGGCATATTCGCCTGTGGGGCCGAAGAAAATCTCGGGGTCGGCAAAGGGCACGTTGGCTCCGCAGGCTATCACGCTCACTCCGGCTGCCAACATGCGGTCCACTTGGTCTTTGGTCACCAAGCGCGAGGCAGCGCAGGGCAGGAAGATGTCGGCCTTGACGTCCCACACTTGCTCGTTGATTTGGGCAAAAGACATCATACCTGGGGCTGAAAGCTTGTTGCCGTCTTTGTTGAGGAAGAGGGTGCGGATTTCCTCCAAGCCCATTCCTTCTGTGGTGATGAGGCCACCGGCTGCATCGGCAATGCCCACAATCAGGGCACCTTCTTGGGCCAGATAGTATGCCGCAGCTGAGCCCACATTGCCCCATCCTTGGACTATCACACGTTTGCCGTGCAATTGGCCGCCATAGATGCCATAGTAGTGGCGCACCGATTCGGCCACGCCCCAGCCTGTGACCATGTCTGCCACGCGGTACTTGCGCTCCAATGCGGGTGAGTATTTGAGGTCTTCTATGATTTTGATAACGCCCAACCGGAGGTTGCCAATGCTGCGGATTTTGCGCGCTTCGTAGGGTTTGAAGTGCCCGTTGAACACGCCTTCCTGCGGATGCCACACACCACAGTCTTCGGTGATGGGGATTACTTCGTGGATTTCGTCCACATTGAGGTCGCCACCGGTGCCGTAATAATGCTTGAGCAGGGGGGTGACGGCCGCATACCAGCGCTGCAATACTTCGTGTTTGCGAGGGTCGCGGGGATCGAAATTGATACCCGATTTGGCACCACCTATTTGCGGACCGCTCACGGTGAATTTGACCTCCATGGTTTTGGCCAGAGACTCCACTTCGCGCTTGTCCAACCCCACCCTCATGCGGGTGCCGCCACCGGCTGCGCCACCGCGCAACGTGTTGATAACCACCCAGCCTTCGGCTTCGGTGTGTGGGTCTTTCCATTCAAATACGATTTCGGGGCGCTTGGTTTCGTAGCGGTGCAGGAGGTCTTTCATGCTTGCGGGCATCGTGCAATTGATTCTGATTGCGGGGTCAAAAGTAGGGGATAATGCCTAAGTGACAGGGTAGCCCGGTAGCCCAAAGTTGTGAACCGAATTATACACCACGCCACATGCATCAGATATTGGCAATCAAGGCTAAAGCCAACATTAAAATGAGAAAACATGGGCCAAAGAACATGCAATCCGGCTGGCTGATTTTCTTCACTTCAAGGCTTTCAAACGCTTTTGGTACATTACGATTCGTACACACATCCCGCGCTGTGGCTGCGCGTAGATCCCGTGATGGTGTGGTTCGTATTGATATGGCCTTGCCAACGTTTGAGCCCGAGAAAAGCAAAAATGACGGCTTCTTTGAATTGGATGATGTTGACAGGGGGCAGTATGATTTCCGGTCCGTGGTGGGACTGAATGCGCTGCACAAGGTGGGTGTTGAGCGCTCCGCCTCCGGTGATGAGCACGCGCGGGCTGTGGGCCGATGCGGTAGCTATTTCGGTGGCTATCCACTCTGTGGCGGTGGCGGCCAAATCGGGTGTGTGGCCCGTAAGCAGTGGTTTGATATGGGCCTCAAACCACTCTCGACCCAAGCTGGGGCGGGTGGGGCGGAGGGTGGCCGAAGCGCTGCGCAAAGCAGTCAACAATTCGGGCAACACTCGGCCACTGCGCGCCATGCGGCCCTCGGCATCATAGGCATGGCCCATGCGGGCAGCCAATTCGTTGAGCAGCATGTTGGCCGGGCAGATGTCAAATGCGCGGATGCGGCCATCCGGCTCGCGCAGGGTGACATTGGCTATGCCTCCGATATTCAGCCAAGCATCAAAGCCCGGAAAGAGCAGCGGATCGGCAAAGGGAACCAGCGGGGCGCCTTGTCCGCCCATGGCCACATCGGCCGTGCGAAAGTCTGTCACCACGGCCAAGCCGGTGAGTGCCGCCAGCATCGCGCCATTGCCAATTTGGAGGGTGAGGCCGCGGTGGGGTTGGTGAAAAACGGTGTGGCCCGAGCATGAGACAAAGTCGGGCCGGTCGGGGCCCAAGAAAGCGCTGATTTCATCTGCCCAAAGCGCGGTGAGGCGATTGGACAGCAGATGGAGCGCCACGCCCGGCAGCAGGTGGGCATCGCGCAATTCTTCGCGCAATGGCTGCGGATAATCGGGGATGTGGGCCCGAACAATTTCAAACCGGTCGGGGTTTTGGTCGGGGAAAAAAACAAGCGCCAAGTCGGGCCCATCCAGCGATGTTCCTGACATCAACCCCAAAACCAAGGTGCCTCGGGCACCGCCCTGCTCGTTCTTTTTCGCTGTCATTTAACAATTACATTTGCCGCCTTCGAAATTAAACCCACCGAGACATGAATTTTTCACTCACTGAAGAACAATTGGCCGTCAGAGACGCGGCCCGCGATTTTGCCCAAAATGTGCTGAAACCCGGAGTCATCGAGCGCGATGAGCAGCAGCGTTTTCCGGCTGATGAAATACGCCAATTGGCCGAACTGGGCTTTATGGGTATGATGGTAAGCCCCGAGTACGGAGGTAGCGGCATGGACACAGTGAGCTATGCCTTGGCGATGGAGGAAATATCAAAAGTGGATGCTTCGGTGAGCGTTTGCATGTCAGTGAACAACTCTCTGGTGTGTTGGGGTCTGGAGACTTTCGGCAGCGAGGCACAAAAGCAGAAATACTTGGTGCCACTGGCCAAAGGCGAGAAAATCGGAGCCTTTTGCCTCTCGGAACCCGAGGCGGGCAGCGATGCCACTTCGCAGCGTACCACAGCCATTGACATGGGCGACCACTATCTGGTCAATGGCACCAAAAACTGGATAACAAACGGGTCGAGCGCGAGCACCTATCTGGTGATAGTCCAAACCGATGTGGAAAAAGGCCACAAAGGCATCAATGCACTCATCATTGAGCGCGGCATGCCGGGATTTATTGTTTCGGCCAAAGAAAACAAGCTGGGCATTCGCGGCAGCGACACCCACACGCTCATCTTCAACGATGTGAAAGTGCCCAAGGAAAACCGCATCGGTGAGGACGGATTCGGATTCAAATTCGCGATGAAAACCCTGAGCGGTGGCCGCATCGGCATTGCCGCCCAAGCATTGGGCATCGCCTCGGGTGCCATGGAATTGGCCACTGCCTATTCCAAGCAGCGCAAAGCCTTTGGCAAAGAAATCAGCCAGCACCAAGCCATCGCCTTCAAACTGGCCGACATGGCTACTGATATAGAAGCAGCGCGCCTTATGGTGCTCAAGGCGGCTTGGCTCAAAGACCAACACCTCAACTATGATGTGGCAGGAGCCACGGCCAAATTGTTTGCCTCTACCACTGCCATGAAACACACTGTGGAGGCCGTTCAAATCCACGGTGGATATGGTTTTGTGAAAGAATACCACGTGGAGCGCTTGATGCGCGATGCCAAAATCACGCAGATATATGAGGGTACCAGCGAGGTGCAAAAAATCGTCATCTCGCGCGATTTGCTCAAGGACTGAGCAATGGTCCCTTTGACCACAGCAAGCAAAGCCCTCGATAGTTCGGGGGCTTTTTTTTGACAAAAAAACCGGCCTCTCTGTTTCCAAAGAGGCCGGCAACCAATTATCAAGAAAAATAAAACCAATCCTTACTTCAGGCTGATTTGCTTGGGGGCTTTGTTGAGCGCTGTTTCTTGTTTGGGGATGTCCACCGTCAGGATACCGTCTTGGTATTGGGCTTCCATGGCTTCGGTGTTGGCTGTTTCGGGCAGCACAAATCTGCGCTCGAAGTTCTGCGCCACAAACTCGCGTCTGCGGTAGTTTTTGCGTGTCTCTTCGTTTTCGGTTTTCACTTCACCGCTGATGCGCAGGGCATTTTCCACCAGTTCTACCTTAATGTTTTCTTTGGCAAATCCGGGTGCCGATAGCTCCACATGCCAAGCTTGCTCGGTCTCGCGGATGTTGGCCGCGGGCACTTGGCGTTGGGTGGGAAACTGAAAAAATTCGCGGGTGGGCACATCATCAAAAAAGAAATCGATGAGCGAACGTTGGGGGTTTTGTTTGACGAGTTTCATGTTGTTTGAATTTTTGGGGTTACACATGTCTCGCCTCCTTTCAATCGGGGTGCCTGCGCGCTGTCGGTTGCTATTTCGTCCGAATCGTTGGTTTTCAGCGGTCAAAATGTCCCAAAAGGCGCATTTTGCCCGCCATTTTTTCAGATAGGCAATTGCCTGAACACCCATTCCAGCAGCACGGCCATGGGCAGTGCGGGCAGCAAATTGACCACGCTGATTTTTTTGATGTCCAAAATCACCATACCCAACCCGATGAGCATCACCCCACCGGTGGCGCTCAACTCGGTGATGGCATCGGGGCTGATGAACGCCCCCGCGGCCGATGCGCCCAGCGTCAGTCCGCCCTGATACAGCAAGAGGGGCGCGGCCGCCACCATAACCCCGCGCCCAAATGCAGCGGCCAAGGCCATGCTCGAAAAGAAATCCATCAGCGATTTGGTCAAGATGGTTTGGCGATCACCGCGGAGGCCTTCGTCAAATGTGCCAATGATGGTCATGGCACCCACACAGAAAAGCATAAATGCAGTCACCAAACCCTCGGTAAAACGGGCATCCGTGCTGCCCAGTCGTTTTTTGAGGCGCTCGGCCCCGCGTTCCAGCCTTTTTTCCAATGCCAATCCCTCGCCAAGCAGTCCGCCCGATAACAGGCTGAACAGCACCACCAACGGTTGCGCTGTCCGCAGCCCCATCAAGATGCCGATGAACAGTGTGAAAAGCCCCAAAACCTGAAACACCACACGGGTGTAGCGCTCGGGCAGGCGATGGCCCACTATCAGTCCGATACCGGCTCCCGCGGCCACCGCGGCTGTGTTGATCAGGGTTCCTATCATAAGTCTTTGGCCAAAAGGGCAGGCCCAAAGGAAAGCCATTTGGGCGGAAGGTTACATTTGCGCAAAATTTCCCCTCAGCTGCATGAAGTTTGAAATCAACAGCACCGACCCCGCTTCGGGCGCACGTGCGGGCCTGCTCCACACCGACCACGGGGTTATAGAAACCCCCATTTTTATGCCTGTGGGCACAGCCGGCTCTGTCAAAGCCATGACCCAGCAAGACTTGGCCAATGACACCTGCGCCCAAATCATCCTCGGCAATACCTATCACCTCTATCTGAGGCCGGGCACCGATATCTTGAAAAAAGCAGGTGGGCTCCACAAATTCATCCATTGGGACCGCCCCATCCTCACCGATAGCGGAGGATACCAAGTCTATAGCCTGAGCGATATCCGCAAAATCACCGAAGAAGGCGTGCGGTTCAAATCGCACATAGATGGCTCCACCCATGTCTTCACGCCTGAGTCGGCCATGGACATCCAGCGCGCCATAGGGGCAGACATCATCATGGCTTTTGACGAGTGCACCCCCTATCCTTGCGATTTCGAATATGCACGCAAAAGCATGGAAATGACCCACCGCTGGCTGGACCGATGCATAGCCCGCGTTGGCGAGACCGAGGGATTGTATGGCTATTCTCAAGCCCTGTTCCCGATAGTCCAAGGCAGCACCTATCCCGATTTGCGCAAGCGCTCAGCCGAGTATATCGCCTCGCGTGGTGCCGAGGGAAATGCCATTGGAGGCCTATCAGTGGGCGAGCCACATGAGGATATGTATGCCATGACTGATTTGGTCTGTGGCATTTTGCCCCGCGACAAGCCGCGCTATCTGATGGGCGTTGGTACACCGGCCAATCTGCTGGAGTGCATCGCCCTGGGGGTGGATATGTTCGACTGTGTGATGCCCACTCGCAATGCCCGCAACGCATTTCTGTTCACCGCCAATGGTACCATCAACATGCGGAATAAAAAGTGGGAAGACGACTTTTCGCCCCTCGACCCGGATGGCCATTCCTTCGTTGACACTTATTATTCCAAGGCCTATCTCAAACACCTGTTCATGAGCAATGAACTGCTCGCCTTGCAAATAGCTACGCTCCATAATTTGGCTTTCTATTTGTGGCTTGTGCGCGAAGCCAGACAGCAAATCATCGCGGGCACATTTGTCTCGTGGAAAAACACCATGGTGCCCCGCCTCAGCCAGCGCCTCTGATAGCTCCATCCACATGCTCCGCACACTCGACAGCTATATCATCCGCAAGTTTCTGGGCATGTTTGCCTTCATGATTATCATGTTCGTGGTGATAGCCGTGGTATTCGATATCAGCGAAAAGATTGACGATTTCCTCAAGTCCAACGCTACCGTGTTGGAAATAGCGGTGCGCTATTATCTCAATTTCTGCCTCTACTATGGCAATTTGCTCAGTGCCTTACTCATATTCATCACGGTTATTTTGGTCACGGGCACAATGGCCCAAAAGTCCGAAATCATCGCTATTCTGGCCTCGGGTGTCAGCTTTGGCCGCATGTTGCGCCCGTTTATGATGGCTGCCGGACTGCTGTTCGTCATTTCTATGGTCTTTTCGCATTGGCTCATCCCTATGGCCAATCGAGAGAGACTGGCCTTTGAGGAAGAGCACGTGCGTTTTGCCTTCAAATTCGAAGGTGAAAATCTCCACCGTGAGATTTCGCCCGGTACCATTGCATACTTCAATAGCATCGCACTGCATAAAAACGCAGGCTATCGTTTTTCCCTCGAGGAGTGGGACAGCCGCGGCCGTTTGCGTAAAAAAACCATTGCCTCCAAAGCCGAATGCCTCAACGAAACTCCCGAGCCACTTTGGCAACTGTCCAACGTGGTCATACGCACGATAGATGCCAAGGGCAAGGAAACCGTAACTCAACACACCCAACTGGACACCATCATTCAAATGCGGTTCAGCGATTTCGGACAGCGCTTGGCCAATAGTTCTGCTATGACATACACCGAACTCCGCGACCACATAGCCATCGAAACCGAAAAAGGCTCTGATCAAGTTGTCTACTTTGAACTCGAGCACCATGGCCGCACAGCCAATGCCTTTTCAATTTTTGTCCTTACACTCATTGGGGTGTCAATAGCCGCTCGCAAAGTGAGAGGTGGTATGGGCCTCCACATAGCCATCGGTTTGCTAATAGGTCTCATTTACATTTTTGTCCAAAAAGTGTCCACGGTCTCCGCCACCAATGCCGGCATTGCGGCCCTGCCCGCCTGCTGGATTCCCAACCTTGTGTTCCTCGCTGTTGGGCTATTCATTTATTTCCGCGCTCCGAAATAGACGAGAATAGGGTATTCGCCTATTTATTCTTGGGCCGACCCACAAACATGAATACACGGGGGTTGCTGTAATAATAGCTGAGGTCACGCACAAAAAGTATGTGCAGCAAATCAACAAAAGGCAAAAATCCCATGCCGCCCCCCAAAGTCAGGGTATAGAAAATCGGCACCTTAACATCGGTGCCGAAATAAATGCGGTGCATACCAAACGGCCCCAATGTCAATGCCAATATCGAGCCCACCAGTCGGGGATTCTCGGCTTGGACGGGCTCGTCCAATTGGATACTGACCAAGGTGCGCTCCGAGAATCGGTGACGCACATCTATGCGCAGTTGGGCGTTGGCCGAGTAGGCAATCAAAAGTGTGGCCGGCAATAACAAGAAAACCGTGAATCCTTTCATCACCTGAAAATCGAAAGCCGCTCGGCATCCAAACGAATGAAAATGAACAGCAAAACCGTAAAACCCCACAACCCTGATCCGCCATAGCTGAAAAATGGCAACGGAATTCCAATGACGGGTGCCAAACCAATCACCATCCCAATATTAATGGCCAAGTGCATGAACAGGATAGAAGCCACTGAGTAACCATAAACCCTTGAAAACCGCGACCGCTGTCGCTCGGCAAGTTGGATGATGCGAACCATCAAGGCCAAAAACAATATAAGTACCAGCGCACTGCCCACAAATCCCCCCTCTTCGCCAATGGTGCAAAAGATGAAATCCGTGCTTTGTTCCGGAACGAAATTGTGATTGCTGAAAGGTCCTTGCAAATAGCCTTTTCCGAGAAGTCCACCCGAGCCAATCGCTATTTTGGATTGTTTCACATTGTAACCTGCCCCTTGTGGGTCATCATCAAGGCCCAGCAATATTTCAATACGCTTTTTATGGTGCTTTTGCAGCACGCTATCCAGCACATAGTCCATTGAAACCACCAAGGCCAAAGCCCCCGCCAGCACCAAGGCCACGCGCAACCGTGCCCTTTTTCTGAACCTGGGTAAAACAAACAGCTTCATTAAAAATCCAATCACCAATGCCAGCAAAACCAAAACGGCCATGAGTACTTTGGTGCCCTCGGTCTGTCCTCGCCAAGGCACTTCGAATGTTGTGTAGCTCATATACACTGCCACCAGGGCTAACACAATTGCTGCCAGCCCAACGATCAAGATATTGCCGGACCAACCTTCGCGATAAAGCGCAAGCACAAAACCCGTAAACACCAGTACCGTGCCCACATCGGGCTGCTGCAATATCAGCACAGCCGGCACAGCGATGATTGCTCCAATAACCAATCGTTGCGGCCAACCGGTCACTCGATCACCTTGCAAGTTGATAAAACGGGCCAGCAATAGCCCCACAGCAGCCTTAGAAAACTCTGAGGGCTGAATCCCGAAATTGCCCACGCCAAACCATGCTTTGGCTCCGTTCACCTCTTTACCTACGAACAGCACCGCAATAAGCAATAGGCAGACAATGCCATAAAAAACAATTGCGAACTTGTTAAAAAACTCCGCCTCGATATTGATAATGAAAAACGCAAGTACAAAGCCTGTCAATACCCAAATGAATTGGCGTCCATACTCCATGGACGTGTCGAAAGGCGAAGGAAAATCTTGTTCCCATGATGCGCCATAAACCGTCAGCCACCCCATCAACGAGAGCACGGCATACAAGATGATGGTGAACCAATCCAGTCGCTGTATTATGTCTGCACCGCGTCTCAAAAGTTGTATTGCATGAAATTACCTTCCAGCATCCGCTTTTCCTTGGCTGAGTCGGTGATGGTGTCGGTCAAGTATTTTTCCATCATGAGCGATGCAATGGGTGCAGCCCATGACCCACCCCATCCTGCATATTCGACATAGACTGAAATGGCAATCTTCGGGTTGTGGCGAGGTGCAAATGCGATGAAAACGGAGTGATCGGGTATTTTTTCATGTTTGTTTTCTACCGTTCCGGTTTTGCCGCATACTTCTATTCCTTTGATTTTGGCTTGGCGACCGGTGCCTTGCTCCACTACGCGATACATGGCATTGGCCAACAAATTGAACCGTGAAGTGTCCACCTTGGTGAAGTGTTTTTCGGTGTACTCAGGTCTCGGGCCACCACCGTCAATGTCTTTCACTGTGTGGGGATATAAGAAAAAGCCTCGGTTGGCAATAATGGCTGCCAGTTGGGCCATCTGCATCGGAGTAACGCCCAATTCGCCCTCACCAATACTCAAAGAATAAATAGTGCTGAAGGCCCATTGTGGTCCACGATACACGCGATCATAGTACTCGGGCCCCGGAATCAATCCATTTTTTACTCCGGGTATATCTGTGTGCAAATCGCTGCCAAAACCAAAGCTTTCAATGAGTTCCTTCCAAGCAGCGAGCCCTATGCGCGCGTCTTTGAAGCGGCTCTTGTCTTTGCCCGCTTCAATCACTTTCCTGAATGTTTGAAAGAAATAAGGATTGCAAGAGTGGACGACTGCTCCTTCCAAATCTTCGAATGAGTGACCTCCATGACAGCCAATCAGGCTCCTGTTGCATGGGAAGCGGGTTTCTTTGTTGATGGCGCCCAGTTCCATAGCCACCAACGCCTGTACCATTTTGAAAATACTTCCCGGACGATACTGGCCCATCGTGGCGCGATTGAAAAGAGGTTTTGCCGGGTCTTGGTACAACTCGCTATAGTTTTTTCCGCGATCACGCCCTACAAGTCGATTGGGGTCATATGCGGGGCTGCTCACCATGCAAAGGACTTCGCCCGTAGAGGGCTCTATAGCCATGATGCTGCCTTTTTTGTTTTGCATCAGCTGCTCTCCATAGGCTTGAAGTTTGGTATCTATGGTACACACCAAATCGCTGCCAGCAATGGCCAGCGTGTCATATTTTCCCTCGGCATAGGCGCCTTGAATGTTGTTGAGCACATCCACCAACACGTAGCGCACTCCACGTCTGCCGCGCAATTCAGGTTCGTAGGTCTTCTCCAGCCCTCCTTTGCCTATGTAGTCGCCCGGTTGGTAGTATTTGTCCCGGTCCAGATCGGGCTGTTCGGTTTCACCTATGTCACCCAAAAGCAAAGCACCAATGCCCAATGGATAATTGCGCAGTGTCCGAGCCATTCCATAAAAACCCGGGTATTTATGCAGTTCCTCGGAGATAGAGGCGAATTGATCGGGTGGAATTTGCTTGATAAAGACCGATGGCTTGTAAGGCGCATTGGGCTTGGTGGTGGCTTTTTTGTATCTGGACCTGTAGTCTTCGAGCGTGATGCCTACCAATTCGCAGAAGGCCAATGTATCGGTCAATTTCACCGAGCGGGGTAAAATCATCAGGTCATACACCGCTTTGTTGGTTACCAGCAGGGTGCCATTGCGGTCATAAATCAATCCGCGCGAAGGAAACTCATGGACTTTGCGTTCGCTCAACACGGCCGCTTTCATTTTCCAAGTGTCATCTATCAGTTGCATGTAGAACAACCGACCGATAAAGATGAGTGTCACAGAGGTGAACATGAGCAGCACAACGAATTTCCGATTGTCGCTGCCCATGGTCAATTGGTTTTTTCAGAACGGATAATGTATTGACCCAAAAGCATGAGCAACAATGTGGCCATGGTGCTGAGCAGGATACGCAAAATAGTGATACCGAAAAACTCGCTGCCAAACACCTCGATGACAAACAATACAAAATGATGGGCAAACACTGTAAGCAATGCAACACTCAAATAGCGCGGAAGGCCCATGGTTCGGAGAGTGGGCATCATACCGTCTACATAACCTTCACCGGGTGAGAAAAACCTAATCACCAAAGGCATGATGAACCCAAATAGGGTAGTGGCAGCTGCATGCATGCCTGCGGTGTTAGAAAAAACGTCAACTGCCAATCCGGTAAAGAAGCAAACCAAAATAATCAAAGCCCGTGGTGTGCCAAAAGGCAGTAACATCAGACCGAAGAGGTAAATCTGAGGTAATACCATTCCTTGAGCCACATTGAGGCGGTTGACCACCAGCGCCTGAAAAAATATCAGGAACACCAAGCGCAGTGTATGAGAGATTATTGGCATCAGGGATTTTGTGCTTCCAGTTGATCCAACTCTTTGCGCATGAGGTCAGAAATAACTTCCACGTATTGAAGTTTGGTAAAAGCCGCTGATAGCGCGATATCCACGTCATAAAAGCTTGCTCCGGCCGGAATTTCAGCAGCAGTCACTATGCCCACGGGAAGGTTTTCCGGGAAGTGTTTTGAACTTGAGCCGGTCAACACTGTATCACCCGGCTCCACTTTGGCGTGCTTGGGCACATTTTTCACCTGAGCTATCAGCGGGTCTCTGCCGTTCCAGGCAAAAAGGCCGGGTTCCGAGGTGCGTTTCATTTTCACACCTGTTTGGAAAGACACATTAATGGCCGGCAAAACCGTGCTGAAATGCTCGGACACGTTTTTGACAATTCCCACCAATGCTCCACCTGCCAACACGGCCATTTCGGGCTCGATGCCATGCAGGCGTCCTTTGTCCAGCGTGATGTAATTGTTGGGCTTGTTGAACGAGTTGTTAATCACCCTTGCCGAGATGTATTCGAAGCGCAATGCGCGAACTGTGTCGCTATAAATCTGCTTTTCCTTTCCCAGCTCGATGTAATTGCCTTTGTCAAGTACTTTGAGGCGTGCGTTTTCTTCAGCCAACCGGCTGTTTATTTCTGACAAACGGAGATATTCAGACAATCGCGATCGTTGTTCATACACGCTTCCGGCCATCAGATTTGCCGAGCTAACCATGAAATCGTGCTGAAAGAAAGTGCCGCGGTAAATCAAGAAAAACGACAGAACCTCAAGCGCTGCAAAGAGCAAAAAAGCGTGGTATTTGACCGCCAGTCGAACAAGGTTCTTCATGTTTGTGGATAGCCGTGCAGGTTAGTAGGCTGCTTGGTCAGCCTTTCATCAAGAATTGGAATTTGTCAATGTTTTTAAGCGCAATACCTGTTCCGCGGGCCACTGCTCTCAAAGGGTCATCGGCAATGTGCACGGGAAGCTGGGTCTTAAGTGAAATGCGTTTGTCCAACCCGCGCAATAATGCTCCCCCACCTGCCAAATAGATACCCGTGCGATAGATATCTGCGGACAATTCAGGTGGAGTGTTTTCCAGGCAGTTCAGTATGGCTTCTTCGATTTTCGATATGGATTTGTCCAGTGCCTGAGCTATCTCGCTGTAGGTCACTTTTATCTCTTTGGGTATTCCCGTCATCAAATCCCTGCCGCGAACTGCGTAGTCGGGTGGGGGATTGTCCAACTCCGGCATGGCCGCACCCACTTCAATTTTAATTTGCTCGGCTGTGCGCTCTCCAATGAGGATGTTGTGCTGTCTGCGCATGTATTCCTCAATGTCGTTGGTGAATTCGTCACCTGCCACACGGATGTTTTTGTCTGTGACGATTCCTCCCAAGGCTATTACGGCAATTTCGGAGGTTCCGCCACCGATATCGATAATCATATTGCCCATGGGTTCTTCCACGTCAATTCCGATACCAATGGCCGCGGCCATAGGTTCATGGATCAAATAGACTTCTTTGGCACCTGCGTGCTCGGCCGAGTCTTTTACAGCCCGTTTTTCCACTTCTGTGATGCCTGAGGGAATGCAAATCACCAATCGCAACGAGGGGTTGAACCAGTTGCGGCCCTTGTTATTCATCTTGATAAGGGCTTTAATCATTTCCTCCGCCATATGAAAATCAGCTATCACACCATCTTTGAGCGGGCGAATGGTCTTGATGTTTTCGTGCGTTTTGCCATGCATTTGCTGCGCGGCTCGTCCTACCGCCACTACTTTGCCGGTTGTACGGTCTTGGGCAACAATACTGGGTTCGTCCACCACCACTTTATCATTGTGGATGATGAGTGTGTTGGCCGTGCCGAGGTCTATAGCTATTTCCTGGGTTAAAAAGTTGAAAAGACCCATTATGAATTTCTTGTTATGCTTTGATAATTAACTGTTTCCTGAAACATTCCGCGTATGCGGTATGCCAGCGAAAATAGACAATAAACCATGGGGCTGCTTGGGCAAACTGCTGTGTTTTCGACCATTCGCAAGGTTTTATTGACAATCTCGCTTTTTCAGTGCTTGAAATGCCTCACCCCGGTCATGTACATCGCGATTTCATGAGCATTGCAATAGTCCACTGACAGGGTGTCTTTCACGGAGCCACCCGGCTGCACTACAGCGCGGATACCCTGGTGGCCGGCTATTTCGACACAGTCGGGAAATGGGAAGAAAGCGTCTGAGGCCATCACGGCACCACGGAGGTCAAATCCGAAGGTTTTGGCTTTGTGAATGGCCTGCAACAGCGAGTCAACACGCGAAGTCTGACCCGTGCCCGAAGCCAACAATTTGTTGTCTTTGGCCAGCACAATGGTGTTGCTCTTAGTGTGTTTTACCAGTTTGACCGCAAACTCCAAATCGCGAAGTTGGCCATCTGTGGCCGCGCATGTGGTGACTTGGTTGAATTGGTCGCGGCTTTCGATATCATTGTCGGCATCTTGAACCAGCAGACCATTGATGGCTGTTCGATAGGTTTTCTTGGGAAGTTTGTTGGTTTTTTGCACCAAAATGATCCGGTTTTTTTTCACAGTCAGCAGTTCCAAGGCCTGCTGCGAAAAGCCGGGCGCAATAATCACTTCGAAAAACAAGTCACCGATGGCCGCAGCCGTGGTTCCATCCACCATCCGATTGGCTATAAGGATACCCCCAAAAGCCGAAGTGGGGTCGCAGGAAAGTGCAGCGGAATAGGCTTGGGCAAGGGTGTCGCAGGTGGCTGCTCCGCATGCGTTGTTGTGTTTCAGAATAGCAAACGTGGGGTGATCTTCAGCAAATTCGTTCATCAGGCGCACAGCCGCATCTACGTCCAGCAGATTGTTGTAGGAAAGTTCTTTGCCATGCAGTTGGTCAAAAAACGCTTGAAAATCACCATAAAAAGTGCCCTGCTGGTGAGGGTTTTCACCATAGCGGAGGTCGAATCCCTTGTGGTATTGAAGCTTGAATTTGGGCCCTTGACCAAAATAGCCCGCGATGGCCGCGTCATAGGCTGATGAACAGGCAAACGCCTCTCCCGCATATTGTTGGCGTTCTTCAAGCGAGGTTTTTCCTCCATTGATATTCAATTGGCCAAGCAGGCGACCATATTGGTCTTTGGAAGACAAAATCACAGTACGGGCGTAGTTCTTGGCACCGGCTCTGATCAGCGAAATACCCCCTATGTCGATTTTTTCGATGATATCGACATGGTCTGCGCCTGATGCCAGTGTTTCTTCAAATGGATATAAATCCACGATAACCAAGTCGATAAATGGAATGTTGAATTGGCCCAATTGACCCGCATCTTCAGGATGCTCGTGACGAGCCAATATGCCCCCGAATATGGCGGGGTGAAGGGTTTTCACTCGTCCGCCCAAAATGGCCGGGTAGCCTGTGAGTTCCTCCGCAGGTGTCACGCTAATGCCCATTTGTTCAATGAAGGTTTGGGTGCCCCCTGTAGAAATGATGCGGGCGCCCATGTCATTCAACTTTTTGACCAACGGTTCCAGTCCGTCTTTGTAATAAACAGAAATCAGCGCGCTGCGAATAGGTAAAAGTGACTCTTGGTTCATGTTTTTCAGGGGCTTTCGTTGGCAAAAATTAAGGCGCGAAAGTAGGCTTTCGTCTCCCAAAAACCTACGCCCAAAGGCCCTCCGTTGGGCCTGTTTTTTGACCTGTTATGTATTTACCGCTTGAGGCGCCATTCGCTCCATTACCTTTCGACCATGAAGCTGTATTTGCGTTTGGCTATGGAGAGTTTTCGGTTTGCTTGGCAGTCGCTGCGCGCCAATATGCTCCGCACCTTTCTCTCGCTTTTGGGCGTCACCATTGGGATTTTTTCCATCATTGCGGTGCTCACACTTGTCGATAGCATGGAAAAGGGTCTCAAGGACAGTTTTAGCATGTTGGGCGATGATACCCTGTTCATTCAAAAGTGGCCGTGGGGCCCCGAAGACGGCAAAGAATATGAGTGGTGGCGCTATTTTCAGCGCAAAGAGCCCACTTTGCGTCAAGCTCACGATTTGGCCGAACGCCTGACCATGGCTTCGGCTGTGGCTTTTTCCTCTCAAACCCAATTGCCTGTGGAGCGCGGCAACAGCAGCATTCCGTCCATTGGCATTCTGTCCGCTACTTACAATTATCCCGAAGTCATCAAACTGAATATTGAACAGGGGCGCTACTTCACCGAGCCTGAGGCTGCTGCGGGACGCAATTTGGCCATCATCGGCAGTGACGTTTCGGCTGCTCTTTTCGGTGGCGAGAACCCCATTGGTCAAACGATTAAAATTGGCGGTGCGAAGCTGGATGTTATTGGCACTTTTAAGCGAGAGGGCCAATCGCTTTTAGGCAATGGATTTGACCAAGTGGTGATGATTCCGGCCTTGTTTGCCCCTCGGGTGATGAATGTGGATGAAGTCTCTTGTGACATTGTGGTAAAAGCCAAAGAAGGCGTGACGGTGAAACAATTGAAGGAAGAAGTAATCGGAAATTTCAGAGCTGTCAGAAGGGTGAAGCCCAATGCGCAGCCTGATTTTGCGGTCAATGAGGCCAGCATGATTTCTTCGGCCATTGACTCCATTTTCGGTATTGTGACCATTGTGGGAGTCATTATCGGGATTTTGGCAGGCATTGTAGGTTCGGTCAATATCGCCAACATCATGTTCGTTTCCGTCAAAGAACGTACAGGTATCATTGGCATTCAAAAGGCGTTGGGGGCGAAGAAGGCTTTTATCCTTTTTCAGTTTCTCTTTGAGTCGGTGTTCTTGTGCGCCACAGGAGGTGCCGTTGGTCTGCTAATTGTTTTTCTGGGTGCTGCCGTTGCTTCAGCATCAGGATTTGCCTTGGCGATGAGCCTTAAAAACTTCTTGCTTGGCCTTGGATTGGCCATTTTCATTGGGATTTTGGCCGGTATCATACCGGCACGCAGGGCAGCCAATCTTAACCCTGTGGATGCCATCCGTGCTAACTAAACTCAGAATTCCAGACTGATACCCAAATGCAGCAGATACATGTCCGTTTTGGAGGTGTAGGTCTCATACTGCACTTCGCCATTGGCAGGCAGTGTAACTGATTTCATGTCCATGTAGGTGTTGGTGCCTCCCATCATGCTTTCAAATCGCATTTCTGCCATTAAACCTCTGGTGAACATGTATTTGGCTCCTACTGCCCAGCCATAACTCAGGGCGCTGCTTTGCAAAATCCTACCTTCGGACAACACGGTGTTTTTGTTGCCATTTTCTATTTCCACTTTGGTTTTGGTGGTAAATGACTTTACTCCGGACAGGGCCTCACCGTAGACCTGAAATCGTCCTCCGAAGGGTCTGAAGCGCATAGCAGCTTGGATATTGCTTTGGTTGTTTTGCACATTCACGTTGCCACTGCCGAAGGTTGGAAAACCCAGCAGATCGTCTCCTGTGTAGAGTATAACGCGGTCTTCAACGCGCTCTGCAGCGCGCCACGCGCCTGTGATGCCTATGTCGAAAGGCGTTTGGCGCATGTTGACATAAAATCCACCTGACACACCAACCGGAGTACCTGAATAGTTTTCGGCAAAATCACCCGTTGGAATAGCTGCTTGCATTCCAATACTCAGTGAGGGTCTGCGCTGATTGATCAAAAGGCCATTGTGATTGGGTCTGAAACCCATATAGCCACGATTGTTGCGAATTTCACGATTAGGGTTGATTATTTGGGCTTCTGCGGTCAGAGTCACCAGGGTCAAAAGAATCAAAATAAAGGGTTTCATGAGAAACGGGGTTTTATCGAAAACCATGGAGCAGCAATCATCTTGCCGGAGGGTCTACATATAATCCAAGATGAACTGTTCGCCCTCCAATTCTGTGCCCCAGCCTCGAAATGGAAGCTCGGTATCTCGTTCATAGTTGAGCATCCACTCATAGAGGATGCGCACGCAGGAAATGCATTTGACTTGCAAATCAAAGAAGGTGCGCACTTCATGGATAATCTGCAAAGAGGTGTCAAGTGGCACCCCGATGACCACATCACGCCAAGCCGCATCACCACTGATTTTGATGAGTCCCACCGGCCTGAATTCTACTATATCGCCTTTTATGGCATGAGCACTGAGCAGCATGACAGGCACTTGCTTGGTCTGTTTTCCGTCCGGAGAAGGGATGGTGGTGCCCGGTACAAATCCATAATTGCCGGGATAGGGCAGAAATTGGGTGACCGAGCCACACTCACCTGCGGGAACTGTCACTTCCATGTGGTAAAAACCGTTTTCCGATCGCGGGCCTTCGCGCTTGGTCGAACCTCCACATGCCATAGTCAGCACGACAAGGGCCAAAAGGACTATTCTGGTGAAGGGAATTTGCAACCGCTTTGTGCTTAGTTTTGGCCACCAATGGCGGCAGCAAAAGTAGTGATAACGGGAGGCGGAGGCCAGTTGGGTCGCGCATTTCAATTCGTAGCTGCACGGCAAGATCTTCCTGTAGAAATCTTCCTATTCAACCGCCATGAATTGGACATTTCTGATTCTTATCTAACCCTACAAGCCCTGCACACCTTGGAGCCGGATGTAGTGATCAATTGTGCCGGTTACACTGCTGTGGAAAGAGCTGAATCAGAGCCTCAAGCAGCCATCGAGGGCAATGTCACCGGGCCGGCCAATTTGGCCGGAGCATGCAAAAGCATTGGGGCGCGGCTTGTGCATTTTTCAACTGATTATGTTTTTGACGGTGAAAAAACCACGCCATACAAGGAAACCGATACAGTTCATCCGCTGAGTGTCTATGGCCGATCCAAATGGCAAGGCGAAGAGGCAATTCGTCAATCGGGATGCGAATATCTCATCCTGCGCACTGCATGGGTTTTTTCTCCTTTTGGCGACAATTTCGTGACCAAAATGGTGCGGATGGCTGCAGAAAGACCCCAATTGCAAGTGGTGAATGACCAGTGGGGCTCGCCTACATATGCCGTGGATTTGGCCGAGAAGGTGCTACAATTGGTGGCCCAAGTGCACGAGCGTCCTTGGATATCCGGTCTTTTTCATCTTACCAATTCCGGTGCCGCCACTTGGCACGATTTGGCCCGGGAGGCGGTAGCATTATCAGGTCATAGAACGCACGTTTTGCCTGTCAGCACTGATTTTTTTCCGTCCAAAGTCCACAGACCGGCCTACTCAGTGATGGATTGTTCGTTTTTCGAAAAAACCTTTGGCCTCCGTCTGCGTCCTTGGAATGAGGCTTTGCAACATTGTATATTTCAACTGAAAACCCTCTGAACCCGAATGGAACAAGACTTTTTAACCAAAGCCCAAACTTGGCTCCAACCTCCTTTTGATACCCAAACCCAAGCCGAAGTGCAGCGTCTTATTGACCATGATCCAAAAACCTTGGAAGACGCTTTTTATCGCAACCTCGAATTTGGCACTGGTGGTATGCGCGGCATCATGGGGCCCGGAACCAATCGCATGAATGTCTATACGCTTGGTATGGCGGCACAGGGCTTCGCCAATTATTTACTCAAGACTTTTCCCGGAGAAAAAATCAGGGTGGCACTGGCCCACGATTGTCGACACAACAGCCGCACTTTCGCGTTGCACTGCGCGGCTGTATTCAGCGCCAACGGCTTAGAGGTGATGCTGTTTGACGACATTGCACCTACACCGGCCTTGTCTTTTGCGGTGCGCCACCACGGGTGCAAAGGAGGTGCGGTTATTACGGCTTCGCATAACCCACCCGAGTACAACGGATTTAAAGTCTATTGGGAAGATGGCGCCCAAGTAGTGGCCCCGCACGACCAAAACATTATGAACGAGGTGGCCGCCATCATTTCGCCCACCCAAGTACGAATCGATGCGGACATGCAATTGGTCAAGGAGATTGGTGCCGAAACAGATGCGGCCTATCTGGATCGTGTGGCTCGCTTGCAGCTGGCGGCTGATGAAGATCTGGACAAGCAATCACTTATTGTTTATACCGCGCTGCACGGGACTGGCGGACGACTCATTCCTCGATTGTTGGGTCAAATGGGCTATCGCGTGCAGACTGTGATTGAACAAGACCGGCCGGATGGCAATTTCAGCACGGTAGAATCGCCCAATCCTGAAGAAAAAGCCGCATTGGACATGGCCCTCACGTTGGCCAATAAACTGGGAGCCGAGCTGGTGATGGGTACCGACCCTGATGCCGATCGCGTGGGCATTGCCATCCGCGACCACCAAGGTAAAATGGCGCTGCTCAATGGTAACCAAACCGGAGCGCTGCTCGTGCACTATTATCTCACCCGGATGGAAGAGGCCGATTTGCTCACAGGCCGGCAGTTTGTCTGCAAGACTATCGTCACCAGTCCCCTCCTGGACGACATCTGCACATGGTTTGACGTCAATTGCTATGACACACTCACAGGTTTCAAATACATAGCCGATGTGATTCGCAAGAAAGAAGGCAAGGAGCAATACCTGCTGGGCGGAGAAGAGAGTTATGGCTATTTGATAGGCGATTTTGTACGCGACAAAGACGCGGTTTCAGCCGCCATGATGATTGCCGAGATGAATGCTTGGGCCAAAAAACACGGCATGACTCTTTATGACCTTTTACTCGATGTTTATGTCCGCTATGGACTCAGGTTGGAGCGCCTCATCTCGCTGACCAAAAAAGGCAAGGATGGGGTGGAAGAAATATCCCGCATGATGACTGCTATGCGCCAGAATCCGCCCCAATCCTTGGGCGGCAGCTCGGTGGTGAGAATTCGCGATATCAAAACGGGCATCGAAACCGACCTGCGCACAGGCGTCACAACACGCTTGGGGTTGCCCTCTTCCAATGTGCTGCAATTTGTAACCGAAGACGAGGCGTGGTTGACCGCTCGTCCCTCAGGAACGGAACCGAAAATCAAATTTTATTTCAGTGTGAAAGGCGAAATGGAATCGGCCTCGGATTTTGGCGGTGTTTCAGCCGAATTGGAAAGGCTTATGGACAAAATCGCTGCGGATTTGGGTCTTTGAACAATTTGATATTCACTTACTTTTGTCATAGTCTCTGTAAATTAAATCTGACAAAAGGATGAGTTTGAAATCAATACTGCCTGTCTTTGTTCACTTGACCGGATTGGCGGCAATGGCGCAACAAACACAATGGGCTTTAAACATTGGTACCAATGGACAGGAAACATGCAACTCCTTGTCCTTGGATGAATCCGGAAACACTTATGCAGGTGGCATTATTCAGATGCCTTTTGACGCTGACCCCGGGAACCGGAGTGCAAACGCTGACCTCGGCCGGAGGAGATGATTTGTATTTCAACAAGTATAATGAAGATGGTGCGTTGATATGGGCGAGGCGAATTGGCAACGGTTCTAATGATGACTGGCCCCGAGTGGAGGCCACATCCTCGGGCGTCTATGTGTCGGGTAATTTTTTGGGCACTTGCGACATGGATCCGGGTGCAGGAGTCAACAACGCGGTTAGTGCGGGCAATCGAGATGTGTGGGTAGCAAAATGGTCTGCTGACGGTCAAATGGAATGGTGGCGAAAAATGGGGGGCTCCGGTTCTGACTTTTGGTACGCCATGACATCGGATTAAAGCGGCAATCTCTATTTCGGTGGATTGTTAAATGGTACTGTTGATTTGGACCCCGGTCCGGGCGTCAATATGGTATCCTCTTCAGGTTCAAATGACGTGTATGTCATTAAACTGGACCCATCAGGCAATACTGTTTGGATGCGTTCCTTCGGTGGTCCCATTTCCGAAGGAATCAGCGCCATTGAAGCGCGCAACGGACAAGTTTATCTTGTAGGTACTTTTTATTCGAATGTAGATTTCGACCAGGGACCGGGGTCGTTTATTATGAGTGATCCCGAGATTGCAGGCGATGGCTATCTTGTCAATTGGACTTCCGATGGGAATTTCGTTTGGGCAAATTCTATAGGAGAATCCTCTGCAGACGGAGCTTCCTCGGTGCAACGGATGAGTGATGGCACATTGGTGGTGGGCGGATATTTCACCGGTACGGTTGACTTTGACCCGGGACCGGGTGTTTTTGAAATGACCTCGGTCAGTGGGCCCAATACCCCCAATCTTTATGTGGGCAAATACACCGGATCAGGGGCATTCCTTTGGTCCAAAATGTGGTCATCACCTTCATTTATCGGATTGACCGGAATTCGAAGAACTGCCCAAGATGGTTTTGTTTTTTGCGGAACATTCAATGGAAGTTTTTATGCTGACGCGGGCCCGGGAGTCTCCATGTTGACATCCACCGGCTCACAAAGTGCCTTTGCCGGGCAATTTAACTCGGACGGAAATTGGGAGTGGTCAGGATTATTGGCGGGACCTTCTTTTGTGTCTTGTCAAGCCATGGACGCGGGCAGCGGGGCCGTGATAATGTCCGGTCAATTTGCGCCCAACCCCAATTTTAGCATCAACGGTGACCCTTTGACGCTCACCACCGATGGAACTTCAAATGCGTACATCGCCTGTATCGGGGTGCTTGCACCGTGTGTGTTTTCATTGGAGACATCTATCACACCTGTTTTCTGCAATCCAACAGGAGGATCGGCAACGGTGACTGCCGGCCCACCGGGAAGCTATACTTACTTATGGAATGATCCTATGGCCCAAACAGCGGCAACGGCAACAGGCCTGACAGAGGGCAGCTATTCTGTGTCAGTTTCTGACGGAACGTGCACATTGACTGCTATTGCGGAGGTTACTCTGTTTTCCGGCTGTACGGGCGATTTTAATAACGATGGTGTTATAGGCATGGGAGATTTTACGCTTTTGGTATCAGGCTACGGATCCAATGTTTGCCTTTTTGACCTCAATGTGAACGGTCAGGTTGATTTCTCCGACTTGAGCATTTTCTTCGCTTCTTTCGGTTTGGTGTGCCCCTGATGAATTTTCGTCATTCCGCCAAAAAGCGTGCACCATTGTCTACAGCCAACAGAGCATAAAGTTCTGAGTCTTCGGGCATGCCATCCAACCAATAATCTTGTCGTTTGGTGCCTTCACGGATAAATCCCAAGCTATGCACCAATCGCAGCGAGGCCTCGTTTTCGGCAGCAATCAATGCCTCGATTCTATGCAAATGCAGCACGCTGAATCCATGGTTAAGCACAACCGGCAAGGCCTCTTTCATAAACCCCAGACGCTTGTCCTCTTCGCGGTGGAGGAGATAAAAAAGCTCGGCCCGATGGTGTTTGCGGTCCCAAGTGTGAAACCCGCATTGGCCAATGGGCTGCCCGTTGTCTTTGCGCACCAATAGGAAGAAAAAAAGCGAAATGCGTGCGGTTTCCATTCCTTGCTTGTGGTTGGAATTAAACAGGTCGTAGTCCTTTTCGCCAAACCCAAAAAATTCCATGATTTCAGCCTTCGACTTGGTCTCATACAACTCATGAATGAGTGCGGGGGTAATGGCTTTGAGCGTGAGACGCGGGGTGGAGATATCCATGTTTTTGGGAATCCGTTATTCGGTTTTTTCGAACAAATACTGAGGATAGTCAATGTCTCCCGAACATGGCGAGCCTATTGACTCCGGTAGACCAAAAATGATGGAAAGGCGCACTTCATCGGCCTTTCTGCAATCAGGATCTGACGAATGAAATACCAAATCACCGGTGTCCAGTGCCACCGGCAATTCGTAGGGCATGTCAAATCTGTAATTCCCAGCAGGCTTGTTGTTAAAATCAAAAACCCACAATCGGCTGATACCACGGCATGATTGACCCACTACCTGAAATTGGGTCATCAATTTTTAGTTGTGACCATCCTCACACTTCAACGAACCGAGGTATATATAACGTGTCAAATTACAGTCTTTTTGCCCTGTGACATTTGCAGTGAATGCCTTTCCGGGCTTGGATTTGCGCAGTACTTTGCTCTCCAATCGAGCCAATTGGATGAGGTCTGTTTCGCGCTCCGGGGGCTTTTGGCCAAAAGCCCCAACTTGGAGCACCAAGCTCATCATGGTCCATACAGCTATCATCCCAAAGCGGATCATGGAGCAGGGGAGGCTTCGGTGGGTTGGCCTGAAAGTTCACGTTCAATGCTCCGGTAAAAGGCGCTCTCGCGGACGGCCGGCATCAAGAAAGGAACCAGCCCCTCTACAGGTTTCCATAAAAGTGATTCTTCCATACGCTCTTTGGGCACCAGTTCTTTGCTCCGATTGAGGTAGTTGAAAAACAACAAAACAACGCTGAGCATCAACACGGTTTTCATCACAGAAAAAACTACACCCATCACCGTGTCCAATGCACCCAGTCCGGCCGATTTGACCATACCCGCTGCCAACCGACCTATCATATACACCACAATCACCACTGCCAGAAAGGTGATGGCAAAAGACACTGCCGGCAAAGACTCGGAAGTCCAATCAAATGCTGACTTCAGTCCATCGGCCACCCACTCAGAAAAATGGATTCCGGCATAGATACCTGCAAAAATGGCCAGCAGACCAAACAGTGATTCAACAAAACCTTTTTTGAAGCCGGTGAATACAGCCCAAGCGACAGGAATCAAAAGCAGAATATCGAGATAGTTCATAATCAAGTTGCAATTTGACCAATTTCCAGCAACACAGGTGCATGGTCCGAAAAGCGGGCTTCTTTTAAAATAACACAACGCTCCAAGCGGCCGGTGATGCGAGCATCTGCTAATATGTAGTCAATGCGCCAACCGAGATTTTTTGCCCTCGCATTAAACCGATATGTCCACCATGAGTATTCCCGTTCATCCGGATGCAAATGCCGCCAACAATCTACCAGCCCATCGGCCAGAAAATCGCTTAGCCATTGACGTTCTTGGGGTAAAAAACCGGGTGAATTGCGGTTGGCCACCGGATTGTGAATATCTATTTCGCGGTGGCAAATGTTGAAGTCTCCGCAGATGATGACAGGTTTTTCTTCGGCTTTTAGTGATTGAACAAAGGTTGGAAAATTGGCCAAAAACTGCATTTTGATATCTTGCCTCTCCTCTCCGCTGCTGCCGGAAGGGAAGTAAGCATTGACCAAAGTGAAATCCGCATAGCGCAGCACTTGTACACGCCCTTCGGCATCGAACAGCGGATGACCACATCCTTTGGTCACGAGCTCGGGCAGTGGTTTTGTGAGCACGGCTACCCCGCTGTAGCCTTTCTTCTCAGCGGCAAACAAATGTGCCTCGTAGCCCATTTGCCTGAAAAACGCGAAGTCAAATTGGTCAACGGTGGCTTTGGTTTCTTGCAGACACAGGATGTCCGGTGCGGCCGCGTCCAGCCATTGACCCAAGCCATGGCCCAGTGCCGCTCTGATACCGTTCACGTTGAATGTGGCAATTTTCATCCGGTTTCTGCGTTAGTTTGCCCGCCTTTTTGGCCGAGCCCAAACCCACTACCTTGCGCCAAAGGAAGCACAATCCACTTGCACCGCCTCGTCCAAATAGCATTGCTTTTCTTGTTTTTTTCGACAACGACAGCCACAGGGCAGTCGTTGGAACTGCGGAGTAAAAAAATAGCCTTCACGGGCGATTCGCTTCAACTGGACTCACTGAGCATAGTGCCGGGCAGTTTGCGAATCAATGGCTTGGTTCCGGATTCAGCCCGAGTAAGGATTTTTCCGTTTACCGGGCTGTTGCTGCGCACAGATTCGACCCTTACAGATTCGTTGGTCTTTTCTTATGCTGTCTTTCCTGTAGCGTTGTTGCGCCCTTATTTTTCCAAAGACACTGAGCTAATGGGCCAAACTTTGGTTCGTCCGCTACGGGTCTATACCACGGCAGAAGCAGCGCGAGGCAGTACTTTCTTCGCTGATGACATTGCCAAAACCGGCAGCTTGAGCAGGGCTATTCAGGTGGGCAACAACCAAGACTTGTCGGTCACATCGGCATTCAATATGCGACTTAATGGTCGGCTCAACGAGCGCTACCAAGTCATCGCCTCCGTCAGCGATGCCAACATTCCCGTGCAGCCTTCGGGTACCACACGCCAGTTGCAGGATTTTGACCAAGTGTATATCCGTGTTTTTGACGACAAGTCTGCCATTCAGGCGGGTGATTTTCAAATCCGCAGCACGCGCCATCGTTATGCCCGTTATTTCAAAAGAGCCCAAGGCTTGTGGTACGAAACCCGCTCTTCTCCGGTCGATTCCTCCGGTCAACGATATTCGGTGGCTGCTGCGCTGAGCAAGGGCAAGTTCAGCCGCAATGTGATTCAGGGCTCTGAAGGTGTTCAAGGCCCATACAGGCTCATCGGTAGCAATGCTGAGCCTTTTATTATCGTCATGGCGGGCACAGAGCGCATTTATATTGACGGTGTGCTCATGGAGCGTGGTGAGCAAAGCGACTATGTGATTGACTATAACACGGCCGAGTTGACTTTTACCCCAAATCGGCCCATCACCAAAGACAGAAGGATAGTGGCCGAGTTCCAATACAGCGACAAGAACTACGCGCGTTCGCTCTACATCGCACAGGTGGAGCAGCGAGGCAAACGGCTGGATTTTTATGTGGATGCCTTCAGTGAGCAGGACTTGCGCAACCAGCCTTTGCAAGCCGATATCAATGCCAACTCACGCCAAATACTGACCGATGCGGGCAACAATCCACTGCTGGCGGTCATTTCGGGTGCGGACAGTACCGGCTTTTCGCCCGATTTTGTGCAGTATGCTCTGCGTGATTCACTTGGCTATGACTCGGTCTACGTATTCAGCACCAATCCTTCGGAGGCCTTCCACCGCGTCAGTTTCAGCCAAGTGGGAGCCGGCAACGGTTTTTATGTCCAAGATTTATTCACACCACTGGGTCGCACATTCAGGTGGGTGGCGCCCGACACGATAAATGGCGCCATCGTTTTGCGTGGTGACCATATGCCTTTGGTATTGCTGCCCCGTCCGTTGCGCAGGCAAATGGTGGGTGCCGGCTTGTCGTTCAAAGCTACCGAGGGGCTCACCCTGGCGGCCGATGGCGCCTTGACCAATGTCGACCAAAACACCTTTTCACGACTTGATGATCAAGACAACCTCAATTTTGCCGCCCGCCTTTCGGCTGAGCACAAGAAGAGTTGGGCGGGAAAAACCACTCTCATCACACGTGCAGGCCACGAGTTTGTAGACGACTTGTTCAACCCTATTGAGCGCTTCAGGCCTGTGGAATTCGAGCGTGACTGGAACCTTCTCAACCGCCCTGTCTCAGGCCGGCAGCAATTGACAGATCTCGGATTTTTACTCGAAAAAGGCCCGGGTCGCAAACTCAGTGCTTCTGGCGAGCGTCTGCTTTTTGGGGATGATTATGCTGCTTATCGTGCCTCGGGTGGGGCAGTTCACACCGGCCTGGAGCATTTGTTCAATTCGCAGATATCCACCATGCGTACTTCCGGATT